>WNFC01003215.1_pt1 | contig 64597 bp, 65 predicted proteins | sample 5400541 | NCBI WGS metagenome assembly WNFC01 (sample SAMN13153342, study PRJNA577476) | soil metagenome | isolation source: 120 cm saprolite under Douglas fir tree site 2 hole 2 replicate 1 | place: USA:California | collected 2015-04-18
GTCCTTGTTGCCAGGCCTGACGGATGTGCTCGGGTGGGACCCTGAGCGTGCCGTGTTTCCGGTACCAGGCCGCGGAGATTTCGGGCTCGGTCTCGTTGTCGTCTCGGTCGTACCAGGGCATGCCGCTAGTTTACTCTTATATACGCCCGGGAAAGCAGCCCGTGCCTCGGGAGAGACGCGGGGCCATTCGGCCTGGGGCAATCGCCTGGGGCGAGCGGCCTCAAGGAGGTGGTCACCCCGAACGATGTCGCGCAGGTGCTTCACCAGCCCCTTCTTCACATCTCGCGGAGTCCGCGGGTCCTGGAGGGCCAGGGTGATCCGCGCAAGCGCCCGAGCGTACGAGGGAGTCAGGAAGTAAGGAAGAGACAAGTCCACGTCGCCGGCCGTCGGTCGGGGGAACTGCCTGCGAGCGGGTAAGTCGCGCGTCATCCCCCGGGGGGAACGCCGAAGGACAGAGTATCCGAACTGAAACTCTGCCTCCTGTTTATCTAGTGCAGCGCGCGGCCAGGGTAGTTCCTCCGGCACGAACTCCGGAACTGCCCATTCTGCCTTCTCGGGGAAGCAGAAATCTTCGAAGCGCGCCGGCGCCCACTTTTTCCGGTCAAACCCGCGGGCCATCGCCTTGGCAACTGCTTCGTCAGCCCTCCGCATCACTTCCTTGCGCCGGTCGGCCGTTGGACGGACAGCGGGCCGAGGAGCTGCGGCCAGGACCTCATCAGGATCCAGCGGACAAGCCACTGGAAGATCTCCCCGCCGTCCACCAAGTGTCGCAGGCCTCACCAGGGGAGCGGTGGCGGTGCGTGCCGATGCTGTACGCCGCGGCTTGGGACGGTTCGATGGGCTCATTTCCAATCCAGGTTACCCCTACCCCCCGGCTTGAACCAAAGGGGAGTAGTGGTCAGAAAACATCAATGATTCTAATTGTTTGCCGAGCAGTTCCCATGTACTCTTTCGAGTACCAGGAGGTAACAAGCAATGCTCTTGAATGTCACGGCTGCTGCTAAGGAACTCGGGCTGGGAGTCTCGACGGTGCGCGCTTTGATCCGGCGTGGCGCTCTGCCCACCGTGAGACTTGGCCGCCGCGTCTTGATTCGTCCTGAAATGCTGGCGCGGTTTGTTCGCGCTGCGGAGCGTGGGGAACGGCGGCGGTCATGAGCCTGCTCGACGCCGCTCTCGCTCTCGCCACACGAGGCCTGGCCGTTTTCCCGCTCCTGCCTGGTACGAAGAGACCCCTTACCGCGAACGGCTTCAAGGCCGCGACCACCGGTCCCGAGCGGGTTCGGGAATGGTGGACCGAGACCCCGGACGCCAACATCGGCGTCGCCACGGGCAAGATTTCCAGCATCACTGTCTTAGATGTCGACGTCAAGGAGGGCAAGCAGGGCGACGTGTCCCTCGCCGAGCTCACCGAGCAGTACGGCGACCTCCCCATCACGCCTAAACAGGAGACCTGGTCGGGTGGGGCTCAGTACGTCTTCGCCTACGCGCCCGGTGTCCGCAACTCGGCCGGCAAGCTCGGCGAAGGCCTCGATGTCAGAGGCGATGGTGGCTACATCGTCGTCCCGCCGTCTATCGTCAGTGAGGATGGTCGGACAGGCGAGTATGTCTGGGAGCCCTACGCCGGCCTCGACGACACGCCCTTCTCCCCCATGCCGGAATGGATGATTGCCCGCCTGACGGTCATAGCCTCCGCGGGGCGGAAGAACGAGGCGAACTGGGCCGACGATGTCGTCGACGGGGTGAGCCCAGGCAAGCGCGACGACACGGCCTGGCGGTTGATCAAGCGCTACGTCTTCAAGGGACTTTCCGAGAAGGAAGTCCTCGGCTACATGCTCGCGTGGGCCGCGAAGTGCGGGTTCGAACCGGACAAGATCCGTGAGAAGGTCGCCCGCGCCTTCCGGGGCCTCGGCTCGAAGCCGCTGCTCGATCTCCCGCTCACGGATGTGGGCAATGCCGAGCGCATGATCCTCCTCTCTGGCGATCGCTTCCGCTGGGTGCCCGGAGGGAAGGGGGAATGGCTGGCCTGGGACGGCCGGCGCTGGGCACCAGGGAGCACGGAGCCGGTGATCGGCATTGCCCTCGACGCGGCCCGGTCGCTCGGCATTGCTGCGGCCAAGGCGCGCCAGGGCGAGGACATGCCCGAGAAGCGCAAGCTCAGCCTGCTGAGCCATGCTGTCCGGTCTGAGGCCACCCAGAGCATCCTGCACGCGGTCAAAGCCGCGACGATCCCGAGCCTGGGCGTCAACGTCGAGCGGAAGGCCCTCGACGCCAACCCCGACCTCCTGAACGTCGCCAACGGGACGTTGAGCTTGAAGATGTTCGCGCTCCGCCCCCACGACCCGGCCGACCTCATGACGCAGCTCATCGATATCCCCTACGACCCCGACGCGCCGGCCCCGCGGTGGGGCGAGTTCCTCAAGGAGGTGTTCGAGGACAAGCAGGACGTGATCGACTACGTCCAGCGCGCGGTCGGCTACTCCCTGGTGGGCAGCATCGAAGAGCAGTGCTTCTTCCTGCTCCTCGGCTCGGGGGCGAACGGGAAGTCGACGTTCGTCGACGCCCTCAGCGCGCTCCTCGGCGACTACGGGGTGAAAGTCGGCCAAGAGGCGCTCCTCACGGCCGAGAGGAACAAAGGCCGGTCGGCCACCCCCGAAGTGATGGTGCTGCAGGGCAAGCGCTTCGCGTACGTGAACGAGATGGACGAGGGCCGGCAGCTCGACGAGGCGCGGATCAAGGCCATGACGGGCTCGAAGGAGGAGACGGGACGGCAGCTGTACAAGGGCATGGAGATCTGGAAGAACACGCACAAGTTGTGGTTCGACCTGAATCACCTCCCGACCTTCAAAGGCATTGACGAAGGCATCTCCCGCCGGCCGCGGGTGATCCCCTTCAACCGGAAGTTCGAGTTGTCCGAGCAGGACAAGACCCTGCCCGAGACGCTCAAGGCCGAGCTGCCGGGGATCCTCGCCTGGGCGGTCGAAGGGTGCCGGCAATGGCGCGCGCAGGGGTTGAACCCACCCGAAGCCGTCCTCCAGGCCACCCGCCAGTACATCGAAAGCCAGAACCATCTCCCCACCTTCATGGCCGAAACGTACGTCCGCCAGAAGGGCAGCTTCGTGCTGACTGGCGCGGTGACGGAGGCCTACCAGAGATGGTGCCGCGCCAACGACGCGGAGCCGGTGACCTCGAAAAAGCTCGCCTCTTTTCTGACGAACTCCTACGGCCTCAAACCGCAAAGGCGCGAACACAACACCATCCGGGTTTGGGTCGGTATCGCGCTGAAACCACAGGAGAAAGCGCCAGCTGGAGGGAACCAAGGAGGGACACCGGGGGACGCCACTTCTAAAACTCCCCGTGAGAACGACTCCTATAGAAAAGTTACAAACACGCGTCCCCCGATGTCCCCCTCGGGCGCTCCAGAGCCCTCATCTGCTGACCCGGACGACGTCTTCACAGGCCCAGGAGGCCACACGCTATGAAACCCGACATCGCCATCCCGATCCTCGAGAAGCGCTCCGCTCACCTGGCCAAACGCATGGACGAGGCCGAGGCGACCGGGCGGGTGCTCGCCTTCGATCGGCAGGAGTACCTGGCCCTCCAGGTCGCCTTCGACACGTTGCGGAAGGTCGCGCCCGTGACGACCGAGGGCTTCGTGGTGACGAAGGCGGGGATGCGCTTCCATCGCGCGGAATGCGAGACGATCACCGGGCGCCCCACGGATCCCTATCACCTGGGCATGACCCGCAAAGACTTCGACAGCGGGCAGGACGTGCTGGTGACTCCGTGCTGGAAATGCCGGCCGGGCGATCCGTCTTATCACTATCAGCCTGGGGCGTCTGCGTCCGCGCCCCCACCGCCTCCACCGCCCCGCTCATCACCGCCGCCGATCATCGTCCACCAACTTGGCCCGTACCAGCTCTCCGCGCTCCAGGTCACGCTCTTTCGGGAGCTGACCGCGGTGGGCTACAAGCGGCTCGCCGCCGTCCACCACCCGACATGGGGGGCGATGTCCAGAAGATGCAGGCGCTCAACGACCTCAAGGCCATCGTCGAGCGGACCTTCAAGGCCACGCCGTGAACACACCACCAACCAAGGAGACGTCATGAAAATTCCACTGAGCGCCGAGAGCATCGCACGCAGCAAGCGGAGCGTCGGTGACCCTCGGCCGATCTGGGTCGCATTCTGCACCGCTGACTGCGCCAATCCCGACATCCGCGAGGGCGACGAGGTCTTCTGCTTCGACGACCTGTTCCCGGGCCCCCTGCCCGAGGGCGAGAGCCCTCTGCTGTACCACCGCGCCTGTTGGGACGAGTTCAGAGCCCGGACGCCCGGCATGGACGCCATGGAGCTGGCGGTGCTCGAAGGCGGTACCGAGCGGCTCAAGAAGATCATTGACGAAGAGCCCGAGTCCTAACTCTAACCCAACAGGAGAGACGCCCATGAACCCGATGACCCGAGAAGAGATCGTGACCTTCGCCGAGAATTTCAGCCGGCTGAGCCCCGAAGAGAAGCTGGCGGACCTGGTGACCCGCGGCACCTTGCACGGGGAGTATGGGACGGAGCTGGACGAGTACGACCTGCCGCTCCGAGACCTCCTCGTGGAGCGGGTGACGGTGCCGGCCTTTCCTCTAGAACTGATCAGCTTCCGCGTCCCCGCGGACCAGGGCGAGTGCGTGGCATACCTGCATCACACCGATCAAGGGCTGATCCTGCACTTCAGCAACTACGCCGGGCTGACGGAGGTCGGCCTTATCGTCAAGGCCCTGGTTAACATGCTGATCAAGTTCACGGTAGGCGTCAGCTTTGAGCCGGCCTGCGACTACGACACGCAGCCGCCGCGGATCGACGCCCAGGGTTTCCCCCGATGGGAGGAGGACGAGGCCGAGGCCGCGGGCGACGGGAGCCCGGCATGAACACCCTGAAGAAGAGCCCGGAGGAGATCCAAGACATCATCGAGTGCCTCGATTTCGACGATCTCAACAGGGCGCTCGGCCAGGTGGTGACCCTGGGTGAGCTGCGCGCCCTCCTCCAGGACGTCCCCGACCACGCCGTCGTCTACCACACCAACGCCCACCACGAGGGAGTCCGCGTTGGCCTCATCCGCGGGGACAACCTCTTCTATCGCCGCTCGGACGGCTGCGACGCCGTGTTCCTGCTCGCCCCGAGCCCGAGTCACAGTCGTGAGCCCGACAGAGGCCGCAGCGAGGCGGCGGATTCAGCGACGTGCGAGGCGACACGGCCTTCGCCTGTCGGTCGCGTCGTACACGCTGATAGGCGTGGGGCCCTGGCGCGATTACCTCCTCGTGCCCATCGTCCCGGATCCCGAGGACGACTGGATGGAGGAGGCGGGAGTGGTGGGGATCGTCTTCGGTGCCCAGACGCTCGAGGCGGTCGAGGCCTTCCTACGCACGTACAAGGTCGAGGCCGCGCCGAAGGCGATGGACTCTCCGTCATGAAGCTCACCAAAGAGCAGTGGAGACAGCGCCAACTTACCGCCGCTGCCTATCACGAGGCGGGCCATGCGGTCGCGCGGTGCGTGCTCCTCGGTCGCTCGACGGCCGTCACCATCAACCCGGATGGCTCAGGACTGAGTCATGGGACGGGAGCATCCTTCGACCTCTACCGTGAGCCTGACGTGGTCTGGGCGCATCTCGTCATGACCGATGCCGGGTTTGCTGCCGAGTACAAAAAGACTCGAGTCCTCACTGGCGGGGGTCGCGAGGACTGGGCGTGGATTGACGACATACTCAGCCGAGATCCCTACCTACCCGAGGCTGTGGTCACCTCGGCCTGCCGCTGGGCACGCCGTTACGGGGACGGCCTTGACAAGTCGATTCGGTACGCCGTCGAGCAGGCGGCCCGGCGTTTTGTCCGCGCACACTGGGCCACGATCGTCCGGGTCGCTGACGCGCTGGTAGAACACCACGCGCTGACGGCCGAACAAGTGCAGGACGCCCTCGAAGACCGTGAGCCTCGACTGCTTAGGGGAACGACATGACCGTATTGCACGGCACGTGCCTGTTGAACGGCCGCCACCCACCCGGCTCGGCCCTCGGCGACGAGTGCCCGGCCTTGCGCCGCCAGAGGCGCCAGGAGCTTCGCAAAGCCGGAGCGGTTATAAGGATAGCGGCCCCCCCGGAAATCGTCGAGCGGACGGGCGCTGAATCGGGCATTTCCAATACGATAATCCGTGATGGTCGGGCGAACCGTCCAGGCCGTCCGCGCGTCTCCGCCGAGCAGAAGCGCGAGGGGGCCCGGGAGCGGGCTCGCGCCTTCCGTCGGCGTCGCCGCGGAGGCACGGGACCATGAGCATCCTGTCCCCGCGTTCCCCGATCGCCGAGCGGGTCCTCCTGGCCGCTGGGCCTACGCGAAGCGAGAGCGCACCGTGAGCCCAGGACGATGAGGAAAGGCTGATCAGTCGTGAGCCCGTCCACCCTCGCCCGGATCGCCGCTCTCCACGGCCAGCTATCCGCCCTCTACGCGGAACTAGCCGCGGCGGAGCCGGCCCCCCAGCCAGCGGCGGATAGGGCCATCGGCTTGGACGAGGCGGCCGCGATGCTCGGCGAGTACGCCAAGAAGATCGAGCAGGAAGCTGTGCTTTCGGCCGAGAAGAACAAGGGCCGCAAGTCGACGCCCGCCCTCATCCGCCTGGCCGAACTCGACCCGCATCTGTCCCGGGTGCAGCTGGTCAAGTATGCGGGGCTGTCCGTGCCGGCCCTGCGCGGTTACGTGGACGGGCCACCGGGCGACGCGCCGCCGTGCGACCGGATCGGCGGCAAGATCGTGGTCAAGCGCTACTGCGAGGCGATCGAAGGGCTGGCCGTGGTCGCGCCACGCCTCGAGCTCGGTGCCCGCGACGAGCGCCGTGATCGACCGAGGCAAGACTAGTGGGCGCGTCTGAGCTCCCGCTCGCCGCAGCACAACGTCGCCTGGGGAGGCCGGGACGGCCGCGGAAGCCTACACATGAGCCGATGGCCGTGACGACGTGTGCGCCGAGGCTGCTCGACGTCGATGCAGCCGCGGCCTACCTGGGTGTCTCGAGCTGGACGATCCGCGATCTCGATGCCGCCGGCGTGCTGCCGCGTGTGCGCGTGCCGCTGCCCAACGGCGGGGAGTTGCGGCGCCTGCTCTTCGATCGAGCAGACCTTGACCGGCTGATCGACCTGTGGAAGGATCGCCGTCTGTCCACGGGGGGGCGCTGATGGGGATGCTCTACAAGCGGGGCCGGGTGTACTGGTGCAAGTACTACGTCAACGGGCGCCCGGTCCGCGAGAGCACGGGCAAGACAACCGAGAAGGCCGCGGAGCAAATCCTGCGAGTACGTGAAGGCCGTGCGGCGGCTGGAATGCCAATGCTCCCGCGGGCCGACCGTATTCGCTACGAGGAGATTGCCGAAGATCTACGCCAGCACTATGCGGCGACTGGGTCGCGCGACCTGAAAGAGACAGAGTTCCGGCTGGCGCACCTGGGGCGGTTCTTCGCCGGGCGCCGGGTCCCTGCCATCGGTGGGGCTGAGACCACAGCGTACGCGCTGCAGCGCCAACGCGAGGGGGCCTCGAACGGGACCGTGAACCGCGAGCTTGCGACGCTGAGCCGGATGCTGCGCGTGGCCTACGAGAACCAGAAGCTGGTGCGCCTGCCGGTGATCCGGCGTCTGAAGGAAGCCGCGCCCAGAGAAGGCTTCTTCGAGCGCGAGCAGTTCGAGAGCGTGCGGAAGCACCTGCCGGCGGATCTGCAGGTGGCCGTGACGATCGCGTTCACGTTCGGCTGGCGGATGCAGTCCGAGGTCCTGCGGCTCGCGCGCCGGCAGGTCAATCTTGAGGCGGAGACGCTCCGCCTGGATCCGGGGACCACGAAGAACGACGACGGCCGGGTCGTGTACTTGACGCCCGAGCTCAAGACGGCCCTGGCGGCGCAGCTGGAGCGCGTGAAGGCCCTCGAGCTTCGCCTCGGCCGCATCGTGCCGGGCATCTTCCCGCACGTGGGCAAGGGACGACGAGCTGGGAAGCCGCGCCTGGATTTCAGGAAGCGATGGCTGACGGCGTGCAAGAAGGCCGGCGTGCCTGGGATGCTGCGGCACGACTTCCGGAGGACGGCGGTACGGAACATGGTGAACCGCGGTGTGCCGGAGCGCGTGGCGATGGCGGTAACGGGGCATCGGACGCGCTCAGTGTTCGATCGCTACCACATCGTGAGCCCGGCGGATCTGCGGGACGTGGCGCGGCGCCTGGGCGCCAATGCGGCTGACCGAGATTAGAGATAGACTGAAAGCTGATGGTCAAGATCTACTGCGAGCCGGGCGCCTTGAGCCCAGAACTTCGCGCGCTTCAGCGTGCTGGAGCCATCGAGCTCGTTCATTTTCCATATGATCCCGACCTAAGAACCAAGGACATCGCGCCGTCGGCTACCCCGTCCGAAGCGCAGTGGCGCGATCTCAACACGACCTGGGACGAATTAGGTGGGTCGTGGGATGACTTCGAGGGCTCGGAGCACCACGCCGCGATAACCAAGATCATCGGCGCCGAGCATCGCCGTGACATCCTGCATATGGACTCCGCCTACAAGTCGGAGTGTGCGGCGCTCATCACGGCCGACAGCGACATTCTGGACCACACGGAGGAGCTTGAGGCGCTGCTGGGTATTCGCATCTTCAACGGCAGGAAGGACGTAGCCGCGGCAGAGCAGTTCATCAGGGGACTTGCGGGATCCCAAGGTGCGGCCGGCAACTCGTAGGACGTCGCTGACGGGCACACTTTTGGGCACAGTGAGGGATTGCGCAGCTGGGAGATGTCGTGTAACCTGCTGAAGTTCCGATACGGGCTCGTGGTGCAGCCTGGTTAGCACACTGGACTGTCAATCCAGAGGTCGCGGGTTCAATTCCCGTCGAGCCCGCCAATTCCAACACGTAGATACGGAGCGCGGCGCCGGCCGCGCTTTCGTATTTCGACCGACTTGTCCAAGGCCTGCAGCGTGCGTGAGGACCCTTGCCCGCAGGTGTCGTATCAAGCTCCCCTCGACCGTCTTGCACCTGCACGTCAAGTGCGACACGCCCGCGCCGGCGACTATTGTTTCGACACCGGACGATCGTAGAAGCGATGGTTGCACTCGAGGCACCGATAGATTCGTTTGCGGCGAAACATCAAAACGAGACGCTGTAGGACATCCTCGCGCGGGACACGGGTGATCGCCTTGCTCTGACATTTCGGGCACACGTGCTCCATTGTCATTGCGCCCGTCCAGATATCGAGTCAAGAGGCTCGAAGTGCCACAGCGGAGAGTTGTCTGGAAACGGCACCATGAATGGACGCCCCCCTTGCGGGAGCGGGCGTAGCCGGGCCACAGCGCGAACAAGGGCGCGCTGGCCGACAGTCTAGCAGAGGAGCACCAATAGAGAGCGGACGAGTACACTAAGGGCATGTGTGGCCGTTTCACCGAAGCTGCCGCGCTCGACGTCCTGGTCGAGCGATTCGGCATCGAGGTCGTCGACGCCGACGCGAAAGAGCTGTCGGGCCGGTACAACGTCGCTCCCTCGCAGCTCGTGCCGATTGTCATCGCGCCCGACGGCCGCCGCCGCCTGTTGCCCGCACGCTGGGGTCTGCGACCCCTCTGGGCCCGCTATGGCAAAATTGCCCCGGTCAATATCCGCGCAGAGATCGTCGCCGCGAGGCGAATGTTTCGGGAGATCCTCAGGTTCACTCGATGTCTCATACCCGCAGATGGGTTCTACGAGTGGCAGGCCGTTCCTGGGCAGAGACGTAGGCAACCCTACTATCTCCGATTGAAAGGCGGGGAACTGTTCGCCTTCGCCGGTCTCTACACGCCCCCAGACCCCGAGGAAGGGGTGCGAGCCACGTGTGCCATCATCACCACGACCCCCAACAAGGTGACGGCACCCATCCACAGCCGCATGCCGGTCATCCTCGACCCGAGCGATGAGAGCCGCTGGCTCAATCCGTTCTTCGTGACCGCCGCCGATGTGCTCCCGTGCCTGCGGCCGCTGCCGGCGGACCGAATGGAGGCGTATCCCGTGTCGACGCTCGTGTCGTCTCCGGGCAACGATGGGCCGCAACTAATAGAGGCGGTGACTGTGTAAACCAGGACCCGCGAGCGGCCGAACTGACGATAGGAGCAATGGCCAATGGCGTCCGACGAACCTGTCTGGTTTCGCTGTAACTCGTGTCTCGCGGAGTTCTGTATTGGCGAGAAGGTATCGCCGCCCGATGCTCCAGCCCGCGTGCAGTACTGCCCGTACTGCGGCGTTTCGACTCTCCACTATGGTTACCAATTGGATCCACCGGAACCGCTTCGCTTTGCCGAGTAACGGTAACGACCGCGCCCCCTGGCGGAGCTTCTCAAGCCAAACCAAAGCGCGCGGTGTCAGCGAACCGCGCGCTTTGTTCTTTCCCGCTCGAGGTTGGAGGTGCCTACCTCACTTGTCCAGCCAGACCTTCTTGTAGAGGACCTTGAACTCGGCTTGGTAGACGTAGTCTTTCATCCACGGCTGGGCGACCTGAAAGAACGGCGAGCCGGAAATCATGTTCCAGTAGAGCCGGTCGGCCGAGAACTCCTGGAACTCCTTGGCGATGGCCTTGCGCTTCAGGGGGTCCATCTCCCGAGCGTAACGCGCGTAGTAGTCGTCGACCTTGGGGTCGGTGTGACGCGTGCTGTTCCAGGACGCCGCGCTGGTCGACAGGAAGGTGTTCTGGTCCACGATCAGCAGGGACGCGAGGTCCTCGACGTACATGTCGAAGGGGCCGTCCTGCGTGGCCGTGTTCATCCAGCTCACCTTGTCCACCAGCCTGATGTTCGCCGTCACCCCGATGCGCCCGAGCTGTTCCTTGATGACCGAAGCGATGACGCTGAACACGGATTTCTCCGTGTTGGTCATCAGCTCGAAGGTCAGGGGCTTCGCCGGGCTGTAGCCGGCCTCCGCCAGGAGCGCCTTCGCCTTGGCCGGGTCGTAGGGACACATGTGCGTGACGTCCACGGTATCCGCAGTGCCCGGCGGAATGATGCCGAGCCACGGAGTGGCCTGCCCCTTGAAGGCGATCTTGACGATTTCCTTTCGGTCGATGCCGTAGCAGCCCACCGCCTTGCGAACCCTGAGATCGCTGAAGATCGGATGCGGGGCACGATCCTTGGACATCGGCTTCCCGTCTTTCGGGACGGTGACCTTCATCATCGCCACCATCGGCGTCGTCTCTTTCCCGGTCATGATCTGGGCGCGCGGGTTCTGCGCCCGGAAGGTGTCCACGTGCTCCGGCGAGAAGTCTAGGGCAGGCCCGGCTCGAAGTACTTGTCGAAGCGGTCCATGACCAGGTGGCTTCCCTTCACCCACTCGACGAGCCGGAAGGGCCCGCACCCCACGACCGCCTCCGGCTTCCCGACCTTCCGATCCTCGAGCGTGTACTTCTGCGTGGCGGTGGGCGAGTAGAAGACCAGTCCCATCCGGTACGCCGACAGCATGTGCAGCATGAACGCGTAGGGATGCTTGAGCCGGATCTGCACGGTCTGCGGATCGATCACCTCGACCGAATGCACGGGCTCGTAGAAGGTCCGCATGCTGGACTTGATCGCGGGGTCCATGATGCGGTCGATGCTGAACTTGACGGCGGCGGCGTCCACCTTGGTGCCGTCGTGGAAGAGCACGTTCTTCTTGAGCTTGAACGTGTAGAGGAGACCGTCGGGCGAGATCTGCCACGATTCGGCCGCGTCGGGGACAAACTTCCCGTCGGGAGTGATATTGATGAGGCCGCAGCCGATGTTCATCGCGACCCAGTTCATCTCGTAGCCGGGCGCGGTGTGAAAGTCGAGATTCGAGATCTCGTTGCCGTAGGCGACCCGGAGCGCGCCACCGCGTTTCGGTTCCGCGGCCAGCGCGACCCCTGCCACGGACACGACGAGCGCGAGAAGGAAGACGGGGCCTACGAGGCGATGGACGAGCGGGTGATGGATCATCGCATGTCTCCTCATCGCTCGAGCCAGAGCGCGGCGCTGCGGTTTCCGTAGTCGAAGCTCGAGTTCGGCGCGTAGTTCTTCACGTAGGGCTGCCAGGACCCGGTGAGTGCGGGGCAGTAGAGATACACGTAGTACTGTTGCTCGGCGGCGTAGCGCTGAATGTCGAAAATCAGCTTCCGCCGCGCTTCGAGGTCCTGCGTCCGCATCTGCTCCTTCATCATCGAGATGATCGTGGGGTCGCTGACGTGGCTCGAGTTGCGACCCTGCTCCGGCATGTACATGCCATAGAGGTTGCTGTGAGGCTCCCAGGTGATGCTGAACGGGCCCACCGCGAGCCCCTCGTACTTTCCGTTGAACGTCGTGGACATGTAGGCGCCGTACTCCTGCAAGTTTATCGTCGCGTCGATGCCGCTGTCCTTGAGCTGGCGCTGGACCAGCTGAAATGCGTCGACGAGGTCGTTGCCGTACCCGGGGGTGCAGTTGAGCTGGGTCTTGAGACCGTTCGGGAACCCAGCTTCCGCCAGGAGTCGCCGCGCCTCTTTCGGGTCGTGGCGGTAGTACCGGGCCCCGGGCCCCAGCTGATCGATGCGCGGAGACCACTCGGGCACCCCGCGCGAGATGGCGGGGGTCGGCTCTCCCTTGATGAAGACGGCGTCGATGATCGCCTGCCGATTGACCCCATGGGAGATCGCGCGGCGCACCCTCACGTCGTTGAACGGAGGCTTGTCCGTTCGCATGTAAATCCCGTGCGTGACGTTGGACAGGAAATCCTGGTAGACGAGGTCAGGCCGGCGCTTCTTGAGCCCGGGGAGATCTTGCTGGCGCACGACCCACTGGTGCCAGCCGGCCGCGTCGATCTGTCCCGTGCTGTAGGCGGCCAGCTGGACGGATTCGTCCTCCATCACGATCCACTCGACGCCATCGACCCACGGAAGAAGGGGCGCGCGGAAGTAGTCCGGGTTGCGCCGGTACGTCGCCCTCACGTTCGGCTCATAGCGCTCCAGGATGAAGGGGCCGGCGCCGATTGCCGACTCCGGTCTCTTCAGATCGCCGTACTTTTCCACCGCCTCGCGCGGGACGATCCAGGTCCCCGTGGGATTCGCGAGGACGCTGACGAGCCACACGAAAGGCTCCTTCAGGCGGAACCTGACGGTGTAGCGATCGACGACCTCGACGCGATCGACGGGGTCGAGCATATACCTGAGGGGATTGGCCTTCTCGGTCAGGAAGCGGTCGTAGGTGAACTTGACGTCTTCCGCGATCAGCTCGCGTCCGTTGACGGGCGGCTTGTTCTGCCAGCGCACGCCTTTGCGCAGGTAGAAGACCACGGTCCTGTCGTCGGGCTCCTCCCAGCGCTCGGCGAGATCGGGCTCGACGACGAAGCTGCCGGGCGTGACTCCGGCGCCCACCTTGTGTCGCACGAGCTTGGCGTGGACGAAGCTCAGGGTGTTGTTGGTCTTGAAGTTCAACGTCTGGTGCGGATCGAAGTGTGGCGGATCGTATCCGCGCACGCGGAGGATTCCCCCTCGCTTGCCCTGCGCGCCGGCGACGCGCGGCAGGAAGAGCGGCGAGACCGACGAGGTTGCGGCGACAGCGACACCGGACTTGAGAAGGTCACGACGCGTGAGAGCCATGGAACCCTCCTAGTCTCTTGCCTTCATCTCCTTACGTGAGAGAAACAGGCTCAGCTGCAGAAACGTGATCGGGGGATCGGTGACCCGCGGACTGATGCGCCTGGGCGCGCGAAAGTCCACGGTGGACACGAAACGGAAGGACGAGGAGTCGAGCCATGATGTCTCCTCCCTTGCGACGCATCCGAGAATGGACTCGAACCGGTCGAAGATCAAGCGCCTCGCGCGACGTCATGGCCACCGACGGGGACGATGACCTGCGTGCGCGAGCGGATATGGGAAGCGAATTGGTACCAGCCACGCATGGACTGGAACTCCGGGGTGGCGGTGGCGCCCGGGCTGTCGATCTCGTAGATCGTCGTGTAGATGCGCTTCGGAAGCCTGTCCGTCTTGCCGCCCGAGGTCTCCGATATCTCGCCCGATGACACATAACGGCGGCCACGCCGCACCCCCGGACATTTCAGCGCGTCTGGCAGGTGGACGGTGTCGTACCACCGGTTCCATTCGGCTTCGACGGCGGGGTCGACCTCGGCGGTGACGATCAGCAGGCATTCGGCGAAATCGGACATTGCGCCCTCCTCGGCCACGCAGGTGACACTCTTCCCTCGGGCCGCAGACAATAGCACACCTGTCATTGGCCGTCCTTGACCCGCGGAGAGCATCCCGCTAAGGTCAAACACATGAAGCTCGGCACGTCCGTTCGTTTCCTGTTTCCGACCTCGCCGGCTACCCACGAGCGATTTCGTAGCATCCTCGCGTCGATGCCGAAAGGAGCGTTCATCGAGCGGCCGATGGGCGCGTATTCGCCGGACGAACAAGCGCGTAACCTGATGGAGGTCGCGTCAGCCGCCCGGGCGGCCGGGCTGGACGCCCTCCTCACGGGAGATAGTCATGCCGCAAGCCCCGCCTACGCCGCGACGTTCTCCCCGCTGCCCACCGTCGCTCGCCTGATGAGCGTGACCGGCGCCATGCCCATCGGTGTGGTCCTGCTCGCCCCCTTCTACCACCCGCTCTTGCTCGCCGAGCAGATCGGCACGCTCGCCGCGTTCGCCGAGGGGCCACTGATCGTGACCTTCGTCCTGGGCGGCCGCCCGCCGCAGTTTCAGGCGTTCGGCATGGAGGAACGCAGCCGCGTCGGCCGCCTCGAGGAGGTGGCGACGGTGGCGCGGGCGCTCCTCTCCGGCGAGCGCGTCACCCACCGCGGCCGCTACTACACGCTGGAGGGCGCCACCATCAGCCCACTGCCCCGCGTTCCCGTGGAGATCTGGCTCGGAGGGACGGTGCCGGCCTCCGCCGAGCGCGCCGGACGGCTGGGCGATGCCTGGCTGACGGGGCAGAACGCGGCGGAGAAGGATCTCCTGCGGCAGCTCGAGGTGTACCGGGAAGCGGCGGCGCGCTCCGGGCGCCCACCGCGACCGGTCTTGCGCCGCGACATCTATGTCGGCGAATCCGACCAGGAGGCGCGTGCCGTCGTCGGCTCCATCCTTGCCGAGGGGTATCGCGGCACAGGGCTCGACCAGCTCCTCGTGGGAAGCGCGGACACCGTCGTCCGGGATCTGCGTAAGTACCGGGATATGGGCTTCGACTACGTGATGGTGCGCCACATCGTTGGCGACCACCAGCTCATGCTGCGGTCGTTCGAGCGCATCGGCCGTGACGTGATGCCTCAGATCCGCGATCTCTAGCGGCCGTGAGAGTCTCCGTGCACGAGAGGTGAAAACATGGCTGCCTTTGGCCAGGAGGAAGACATGGCGGGCGAATGCATCCTCGTCGAGAAATCGGAAGGTGTCGCGATCCTTACCATGAATCGCCCCGAGCAGCTCAATGCGATGAGCTATCAGCTCAGCACGGAGCTGCACGATGCGGTCACGCGCATGGGGGCCGATGATGACGTGGGCTGCATCGTCATCACGGGGGCCGGGAATCGGGCCTTCTCCGCGGGCGGCGACATTCACGAGCAACGCGAGGACGACCGCCGGTACACGCAGGCGGAGCTGGATGATCGGAACGCCGTTCGCGCCCGTGGCAGCTACGAGATCAGCGCCTGCCCCAAGCCGACCATCGGCATGATGAACGGCCTGGCGTATGGCGGAGCCGGCGTGCTCGCCTCCTCCCTGGACATGCGCGTCGGGTGTGAGCACGCGAGCTTCCGCTTCCTGGCTGCCGCGTATGGCCGCATCAACAGCACGTGGACCTTGCCGAACCAGGTCGGCTGGCCCGTCGCGAAGGAGCTGCTCTTTTCCGGCCGAGTGGTCGAGGCCGAGGAGGCGCATCGCATCGGGCTCCTCAACCACCTCGTGCCGTGTGCCGAGCTGCGCGAGAAGACCATGTGGCTGGCGACGATGATTGCCAAGAACCGCCGCGAGGCCGTGATGGGCGTGAAGGCCCTGCTCCTCAGGGACATGGGATGCACCCTGGAAGCGCAGTGGGCGAACGAGCGGGACTACACGACGAACGTGATGAGGGGCGCCAAGGCCGAGGCGGCCTTCCCGGCGTTCATCGCCCGCAAAGGGCGACCCTTGCCGTCTTGAGCCCGGTGGCCACCAGCCTGGTCTATTCGCGAGGCATCGCCACCCTGGTCTACTCAGCCCTCGCCTCAGGGCTGCGCCCCTCCTCGAACGGCGGCCCTCTCCCTCGGAGAGGGAGAGGGATCCATTTATCCCTCTCCCCCGAAGGGGGAGAGGGCAGGGTGAGGGGGAGTGCCTTGTGGGTACTCCTACGTGTTGACATGACTGATGACGGGGAGCAATGTTCGTCGCCAGGAAGGCCTGCTTCCCGCGCCAACGTCCGGACCGGAGAGAAAAGGAGACAACCGTGGCCATCACCCTCTCGCACGGCGGGCCCACGATCTTTCGCTCTGCTGAGCGCTCCCGGCAGGTCCTGGTCGGCACGATCGAGGGGGTGGTGTGCATGGAGCGCGATCCCGGCGGCCCGGGGTGGCACGTCGCGTCCCGCACGTTGACCGACAAGCACATCCACGCCCTGCTGATCGAGCCCGAGAGCGGCACGGTCTTCGCGGGAGTCAACCACGGCTCGATCTTCGCCAGCGCCGACGACGGGCGCACCTGGGAACGTCGCGACCAGGGGCTGACCGAGCAGAACGTCTACAGTCTCGCGTGCGCCCGGTTGCCCGGGGGGCCGCGAATCCTGGCGGGGACGGAGCCCGCGCACCTGTTCCACAGCGACGATCTCGGACGCCACTGGGCCGAAGTCCCGGCGCTGCGGTCGGGAGATACGTCCCACTGGCGTTTCCCGGCGCCGCCCCACGTGGCCCACACCAAGCACATCGCCTTGCACCCCGACGACCCTCAGACGCTCTTCGTCGGCATCGAGCAGGGCGGCCTCCTGAAGAGCACCGATGCGGGACGCACCTTCCAGGTGATCCCGGGCATGGACGAGGACGTGCACCGCACGGTGATCAATCCGCTGAACCCCGACCTGATGTACGTCACGACGGGGGTCGGCATGTACGTGACGGCCGATGGGGGAAAGACGTGGGAGCAGCGGACGGATCAGCAGCACCCGATCGGCGGCTATCCCGACCTCCTGGTGCACCATCCGAGGCGGCCCCAGCTCATGTTCGTGGCCTCCGCCGAGAAGGGACCGGGGAGCTGGTTTCAGGAGCACTACGCCGGCTCTCGCATCTCCAGGAGCAGCGACGGCGGGCAGACCTGGCAGGCGGTGCGCCACGGGTTCCCCGATCGGCCACTGCGGACGGCTTTCGAGGCGCTGTCCCTGGAGGACTGGGGAGAATCCTTCTCGCTCTTCGGAGCCACGGCCACCGGCGAGGTGTGGTGCAGCGACGACGGCGGCGAGCACTGGAGTGAAGTGCTGAGCGGCCTGGCGCCCGTTTCCAAGGGCCCGCACTACCGGGCCTTCGCGGCGGCCTGACGCGCGCCCGGCGAGAGCCCACATGGCGACCACGACCACGATCGTCGGCAGTGGCAGGTACACCTTCGAAGTCCACGAAGACTGGGCGAAGCTCCCAGAAGGCTGGGAGATGTCCGCGGCGGGCGTGACGGTGGACTCGCGCGATCGCGTCTACTGCTTCAATCGCTCGGCAGAGCACCCGGTCGTCGTCTTCGACCGCGATGGGAACCACCTGTCCTCCTGGGGCGCCGGCCTCTTCGCCTTTCCCCACACGATCCGGGTCGACGCGAGCGATAATCTGTGGCTCGTGGACCGGGATCACGGGCAGATGCTGTATTTCACCCTGGACGGGACGCTGCTGAGAACGATCGGCACTCGAGGCTTCCGGTCGGACACCGGCGTCGATCCGAGCGAGCCGCGCTCGAGCGCGTATCGGAAGGTCACGCGCGGCGGCGGGCCGTTCAACCTGCCAACCGACATCGCCGTCGCGCCGTCGGGCGAGATGTTCATCACGGACGGCTACGGCAACGCGCGCGTGCACAAGTTCGCCGCCGACGGCACGCATCTGCACTCCTGGGGCGAGCCCGGCACCGGCCCCGGCCAGTTCAACCTGCCCCACGGCGTGTGGATCGACCGGCACGGGCGCGTCATGGTGTGCGATCGGGAGAACGACCGGGTGCAGGTCTTCGACCAGCAGGGCACCTTCCTGCACGCCTGGCCGACCAAGCTGATCGGGCCGGCGGTATTCTACGTCGACGCCCACGACGTCGTCTACATTCCCGAGCACAACGGCGGCCTGGTGAGCGTCCTGACCCTCGAGGGCGAGCGCCTCGCGCAGTGGGGCGATCCCAGCTTCCGCTCGTGTCACGGCATCTGGGGCTACTCGCGGGGCGACCTCTACGTGGTGCGGCCGGGCGCCTGGGGTCGAGGCAGGCGCGTCGTGAAGCACGTGCGCGTGCGCTGAGGAGGGTGCCATGGCGATACTGGTGATCGGCGGCACGGGCTTCATCGGTCCCCGGCTCATGAGGCGGCTGATCAATCGCGGCGAAACCGTGGCGTGCATGGATCTGAATCCGGGCGCAGTGTCGCCGTTCGCGGCCATGCCCAAAGAGGTGACGCTGATCCGCGGCGACGTGACCCGGTTCGACGACGTGATGCGGACCGTGCTCCAGGTCAAGCCGGACCGGCTGATCAACCTGGCCTACGGCCTCGGAGCGGGCGAGGGCAATCCGCACCAGGTCATGCGCCTCGACGTCCTCGGGATGGACAACTGCTTCGAGGCGGCGCACCTGGGCGGGGTGAAGCGGGTGGTGTACGCCAGCTCGATCGCGGTGAGCGGGCAGCAGAGCCACTTCGGCGACCGACCGGCGACCGAGGACGATCCGCCCCACGGCACGAGCCAGTACGCCGTGCACAAGGCCTTCAACGAGTTTCAGGCGCAGAAGTACATCAAGAACTACGCGATGTCGATCACGGGCGTGCGCCCCGCCAACGTCACCGGCCCCGACAAGGTCCGGGGCTCCACCGATCACGTGCAGCTCATGACCGAGGCCGCCCGCGGCAAGGCGGTGCACTTGCCGCATAGGGGCCGCATGCGCTTGCTGATCCACGTGGAGGACATCGCGGAGGTGTTCGCGCGCGTTCTCCTGGCCGACGCCCCGCAGCACGCCCTCTACAATTCGGGCGGCATCCCGGTCAGCCTCGGCGAGCTGGCCGACATCGTGCGCGAGTTCCTCCCCGACGCAAAGATCACTTTCGAGGAGGACGGCGGCCGAGAGGAATCCGGCAACTACCTGGTGGACAACAGCCGTCTGTGCAAAGAGTTCGGCATCGAGTACCCGCCGCTGGCCACCCGTGTGCTCGAGGTCCTCAACGACGTGCGGCGAGAGGAGGCGCTGCCGCTGATCCGGGCGCGATAGGCATCGAATCGCTGTTTCGATTCACGTAGGAGGTGTGCGATGGCGACGTACAAGCTCATCTCGGCTGATTCCCACATCGTCGAGCCGCCGGACCTGTACACGAGCCGCATCGAGCCGCGGTTCAGAGATCGAGCGCCGCGGATGGAACGGATGGAGACGCCCACGGGGCGCAAGTACGACGCGTGGTTCATCGATGGCCAGCAGGTCGGCACCCTGGGCGCCGTCATGCAGGCGGGACAGCGCTTCGAGGATCCGTCCCAGATCGACTTCCTGGGGGTGTGGGAAGACGTCAAGCTCGGCGCGTACGACCCGCAGGCGATGATCAAGGAGAACGAGATGGACGGCGTGTGGGGCGCGTGCCTGCAGCCGAGCCAGGGCCTCTTCTGGTACCGCATCCCGGATGGCGCCATGCTCTCCGCCATCTGTCGCGTCTACAACGGCTGGATCGCGGAGTTCTGCAAGTCCCACTCCGATCGCCTCAAGGGCATCGCCATGCTCAACGTGGACGACGTCGAGGAGGCCTGTGAGGAACTCGAGCACTGCGCGAAGCTGGGGCTGGTCGGGGCGTTCATCCCCGTCTCGCCGACGGCCGACCGGCCCTATCGCCACCCGATCTACGAGCGCCTCTGGTGGACCGCGCAGGACGTCGGCATTCCGCTGCTGCTCCACATCGGCACTCCGCGCGGGGGCATCCCAGGCTGCGAGTTCACCATGAACCTCTCCGAGCTGACGGGGGCGGGTCGCTCGACCACGGACTACTGGGTGCGCTACTCGCTGGCGGCCATGATCTTCGCGGGCGTGTTCGACCGCTACCCCGGGCTGAAGGTGGGGTCCGTCGAGCACGAGATGGCGTGGCTGCCTCACTGGCTGAAGCAGATGGACTTCACGTATCGCGAGCGGCCGGTGTTCACCCGCGGGTGGAAGTCGAAGGAAGGTCTCCTGCCGAGCGACTACTGGCGCCGCAACATGTTCGTGGAGTTCATGGAGGACGACCTGGGCATCCAGCTCCGCGACGCGATCGGCGTCGACAACATGCTCTGGGGCAGCGACTTCCCGCACGCCGAGTCGACCTGGCCGAAGTCACGGGAGTTTCTCGATCGTATCTTCGCGGGGACGCCAGAAGAGGTGCAGCGGAAGATCACCTCGGAGAACGCCGCGCGGATGTTCGGCTTCACGCTGAACTAGCGCGTCTGTCGATCTGCCGCATGCGGGACGGCTTCGTGCCGGTGGCCAGGGCGTCCGAGCTGTCGCCGGGCGCGATGAAGTGGGTGGCGCTCGATCGCGAGCGCGTCCTCATCGCGAACGTCGGCGGCGTCTTCTACGGGCTCTTGGATTCCTGCGGCCACCGGCAGGCCCCTCTCTCGAGGGGCACGCTGGATGGGCACATCATCGAGTGCCCGCTCCACTTCGCGCAGTTCGACGTGCGCACCGGCAAGCCGCTCAGCGGCCCCGTCGCCGCGGACGTGCCGACGTACGAGGTGCAGGTGGATGGGGACACCGTGTACGCGAGGCGTCCGCCGCCAAGGAGCGAAAAGTGTAATGGCTAACGTCGTCAAGCAACAGGTCGCCGCCCACTGGGATCGGCGGGCGCCGCACTTCGACGAGGACTTCGGCCACAGCATCCGCACGCCCGCCGAGCGCGCCGCCTGGGATCGTATCCTCGATCTGGTCCTTCCCGCCCGAGGCGGGCTCGACGCGCTCGACGCCGGCTGCGGCACCGGATTCCTCACCTTCGAGCTCGCGGCCCGCGGGCATCACGTCATCGGCGTCGACTTCGCGCCGTCGATGATCGCCGAGGCACGGCGCAAGTCGGCGGAGCGCGGTGTCGCCTCGGTCGGGTTCGAGGAGGCCGACGCCGAGCAGCTCCCGTTCGGGCCTGCCCGCTTTGACCTCGTCATCAGCCGCCATCTGCTCTGGACCCTCCCGCACCCGGAGGCGGCGATCGACGAGTGGATCCGGGTCCTCCGACCGGGGGGACGCCTGGTCGTCGTGGACGGACAGTTCGACGCCGGCGCCGCCGCGCCGCCGGGGAGTGCCCGCTCGAGCGCCGAGTATGCGGCGGTCGGCGACCAGCTTCCGTTCCTCGGCGGCCGATCGAAGGAGCAGATCGAAACGTTGTTCACGGCGCACGGTCTCGTGCACGTGAGCGGCGACCCCCTGCTCGACCTCGTGGCGGCCCAGGCGCAGCGGATGATCGAGGAAGGTCGGGAGCAGCGCGCGCACCGGCGCTACGTCGTCTGGGGCGACGTCGCGCGCTGAACGAAGACCCAATCCCCCTCACTTGAACGAGGGCATCACCTCGTGCGTGAGGATCCTGAGGCTCCGCATCTCCTGGTTCGGCGACAGCAGACCACCGGGGTTCAGCTCGGCCGCGATCCCCGTCACGCCGAGCTCTCCCTTCAGCTGGGTGAGACGGTCGATCAGGCCTGGGCCGGTGCCGAACGCCACCTTCGTGGTGAGGATCTCGTCGTAGGAGAGACTGGACAGTCGCTGGGCCTGAGTCACTCGTCGATCGGCCGGTCCGGTTCCCGCCCGGCCGATCGGGGCCCGGGTGAGATCGGCCTGACGCTGGAAGTAGTACGTGATGGTCTCCCGCGGCTCGTCCACCGCCGCCTGCTCGGTGGGGGCGGCGTACACCGGGATGCGCAGGCACGCATCGCCGTCGCCGGCGTGCCCCGCCTCACGCCACGCTTCTCGGTACACGCGCAGATGCTCCGTCAGCTCGGGGATGCTCATCCCGCGGAGGCCAACGAAGATCGGCAGTCCCATCCGGGCGACGCGGGGAAATGTCTCCGGGGTCGTGGCGGCCATCCGGAGGGGTGGATGGGGGAGCCGGTACGGGCGAGGAGCCACGGCGGCGTCGGTGAAGCGAAAGAACTTCCCCTCGTAGCTGAAGCGCTCGCCCTTCCAGGCCTCGAGCATGATCTCCAGCGCTTCGAAGAATCGCTCCTGGCTCTCGGCATACGGAACGCCGAGCGCGTCGTAGGCGCGCGGAGAGCCGCTGCGACCGATGCCGAAATCGAACCGCCCCTGGCTCAAGTGATCGAGGGTGGTGACCTCGCCCGCGACGCGGAGTGGGTGATTCAGGGGAAGGAGCTGCACCGCGGTGCCCACGCGCAGGCGCCTGGTGCGCGCGGCGATCCAGCTCGCCACCAGGAGAGGCGCTGACAGCACCGAGCGGGCCGGATTGATGAGCATCTCCGCCAGCCAGAAGACGTCGAGCCCCCACGCTTCCGCCGCGTCGACGAGCGCGAACATCTCGCGGAACGCGTCATCCTGACTGGCGCCGCGCCGCGTCTGCTCCGCGAACAGTCCGAACTCCATTCGCCCTCCCAGCCTGCGACTACCGCAGGGGGGAGAACGACGCCGGGATCAGCAGCTTGTTCTCCTGCCGGTTCGGCCGCACCCCGGACTGGGGCGGCCACTGGCCGCCTTTGCGGGATTCCTCACGGACGCGCGTCCGCTCGTTGGAATCCTTGTAGACCCAGACGTGGACGAACTTGTTCAGCCCCCCGAGCTCGCTGGTCCAGCAGGCCGCCAGCGGCGACAGCATCTCACGGGCGGGCACCGCCTTGCCCCAGGCCTCCAGCACCTTCGGGATGTCGCCCGGGGCGTACGTGTAGATCCGCATCTCGTAGAAGTTCCCGGTGCCGAAGTCACGGCTGCCCAGTGGCTGCATGAACGGCGCGGGGATCATGATGTCGGACTGCTGCTCCACGATCAGATCCCGCCCGCCGGGGAGCGCGTTCAGCGCAGCGTCGCTCGCCATCGCCTCGCGCACGGCTGTCCGATGCTGCAGGCTGTCGTAGGGCCACGCGTGGATGACCTGATTGAGCGGGCCGAAGTCGGTGTGCCAGAAGGCCCCCAGGTTCGAGTGCTTTTCCCGGAGCGGCTTCCGCTTGGCGAAGCGCTCTTCGAATTCCGCGACGGCGCCGGGGCGCAACGTGTAGGTCCGAACCTCGTAGATCATGATCCTTCTCCTTCCGCTCTCAGGCCTGTTTGTAGAACCGAGCCGCGTTGTCCCAGAGGAGCTTGCGCTGCGTATCCGGCTTGAGGCGCGACCACTTCAAGATGTTGTCGACGGAATCCGGGAACTGACACTCCGAGTGGGGATAGTCGGACGCATACATCAGGACGTCGTCACCGAACACACTCGTGACGTAGTTGAACAGGTCCTCACCCTCGTGTCGCTCGATGGTGCAGAAGAATCGCCCGCTCGTGATGTAGTCGCTGGGCGCGTGCTTGAGCGGCGCGATGCCTCCGACGTAGACCGCTTGCTCGTCCATGCGCTTGGCCCAGAAGGGCAGCCAGCCGAAGCCGCATTCCAGGACGCCCATGCGCAGGCTCGGATACCGATCGAAGATGCCGGCGCCGATGAAGGCCGCCATGAATCGCATGCCGCCCCAGGGATGCGAGGCGAGTCGCCCGAGGAAGATGTTGTCCCAGAGGTCCTGATAACCGGGGAAGTACGGCGGATTCCACGTGTTGCTGTGGTGCACGACGGGGAGATCGTGCTCCTGCGCCGCCTTCCAGATCGGCTCCAGGTCGGGGTGGTCTACCGGGATGTCCTTGCCGAACACGGGCAGGACCGCCGCTGCCCACTTGGAGCCTCCCCACCGCCCGATCTCGCGCACGGCCTCGTCCACGGCGCGCGTGGAGGCCACGATCGCGGTCTTGAGACGCGCCGGGAACTGTCCGCAGAAATCATCCGCGTGACGGTGATACGCGCGGATCAGCCCGATCTCGAGCTCGACGTCCGGCAGCCCGACGACGCTGACCCAGAGCGTCGGGACCATGAAATGCGCATCCGCTCCTTCGTCGTCCATGTCCTTGACGCGGTTCTCGGCCTGGTCATCCTGCACGCCCATCCTGGGCTGCTTCGATCCCATCCAGTGCGTGCCTCGGCCGGTGAACGTGTCGTGCGCGCCGGCCGTCCCGAGAACGCGTCGATAGAGCTTGGTGGCGATCCGGTATTGATCGGTGTCGGGCGTGCCCCCGATCATCTTGCCCGAGGCGACGCGGTGGGGCGCCAGCTCGGCGAGCCGGGGGCGAAAGCCCGGATCGACGTACCGGTCCAGGACGTCCGCGGCAGGATTGACGTGCGTATCGGCGTCCCACGCGCGCAAGCCGTTCCTCATGGCCCTCTCCTTCCCCCGGCTCAGTTGAAGCCGTACAGGCGCGCGCAGTTGTCCCAGAGGATCTTCCGCTTGCTCTCTTCGGAGAGGGGCAGCTTCAGGAATAGGGAGGTCGCCTCGGGGAAGTGCGAGTCCGAGTGCGGATAGTCAGTCGAGAAGACCAGCGTGTCGTCGCCGAGCTTCTTGACGACCCACTCCACCTGGTCCTCGTCGACGTCCACGCTGATGAAGCACTGCCGGAGGAAGTACTCGCTCGGCAGCCCCTGAAGCTTGGCCGTCTCGCCGCTCTTCGACATCTTCCAGTACTCGTCGATCCGCCAGAGCAGCCACGGCAGCCACGAGCAGTTGCCCTCGAGGAAGGCGACCCTGAGCCGCGGAAAGCGCTCCAGGACGCCGCCGGCGGTCATGGAGGCGATGGCTGACATGAGCTCCACCGGGTTGTTGAGCCCCCCCGACATCGTCGCGCTCGGCCGGGTGAGAAAGCGGTTCACGAAGTGCGTGTCCGAGTAGTTGTTCGGTGCCGGGTGGAAGCAGATCGGCACGCCGAGTTGCTCGGCCTCCTTCCAGAGCGGGTCCATTTTCGGGTCGTGCAGGTTCACGCCATTGACCGGGTTCGGCATCATCTGGGCGGCCACGAAGCCGAGCTGCGTGACCGCACGACGGAGTTCCTGGGCGGCCAGCGTCGCGTCGTGGAGCGTGAGGAGGGCCGCGGCCTTCATGCGCTCGGGCGCCGGCCGCACGAACTCCGCCGCCCAGTCGTTCCAGCCGCGGCAGAGGGCGATCGCGAAGTCGGGGTCGAAGGCGTCGACGCACACGACGGGGAGCGTTCGGAAGAGCACCGCGATGTCGAGGCCCTCGACATCCATCGCCTTGACCTGGGAGGCGGAGTCGAACCCCGCCGCCGCGTAGTCCTTGAGCACGGCCTGGGCGCGCGCCTCGGCGTCGGGTCGGCCGCGGCCGATGGGCCGTGGGAAACCGTAGCCGTCGACGATCCAGTTGCTCACGTACGCCTGTCGGGCATCGAGCGGGCGGGGCCCTCGGGCCTTGTAGCGGGGATCGAGGTAGCGCTCGTAGAGGTCGCGGGGCTCGATCACATGGAGGTCGGAGTCGAGGACGCGGAACCCGTTTCTGCTCATGGCGGTCTCCTTCCGCGAGGATGCTCGGTCCAATGGCAATGGGCCGGCCGATTATGTACCCGGCGCGTCGCCCTGTCCAGGAGCGCGCGTCGCCGGATTCGGTGATTGGGCGCGGGCACGGAACTTTCTTACCGGCATCGGACGGGATTGCTCAGCCGTCCCGCACATTGCTTACGCGCTGGGCACTTATCCCACTCGTCTGCCATCCAGGGAATCGGGCGAGACCGGATCAGCATCAACAGGAGGAGGAGGCTCGGCTCATGTGGATCGTCCGGCTCGCGCTCCGCCGCCCGTACACGTTCGTGGTGGTGGCGCTCCTCATCCTCGTGCTGGGGGTGGTGACGATCGCACGGATGCCCGTGGACATCTTTCCGGACGTGAACATCCCCGTGATCACGGTCATCTGGTCGTTCACCGGCCTGTCGCCGGACGACATGGAGAAGCGCGTGCTCACGGTGACCGAGCGGGCCATGACCACCGCCGTCAACGACATCGAGCACATGGAATCCCAGTCCATGTACGGGGTGGGCGTGATCAAGATCTTCTTTCACCAGGGCGCCGACACCGCGGTGGCCCAGGCCCAGGTGACCGCGCTCGTGCAGACCCTGCTTCGGATCCTGCCGCAGGGGATGACGCCGCCGCTGATCGTCCGCTACAGCGCGTCCAGCGTGCCGATCCTGCAGCTTGCCGTCACGAGCAAGACGCTCCCGGAAGAGCAGCTCTACGACTACGCGCAGAATTTCATCCGCACGCAGCTCGCCACCGTGCAGGGCGCCTCCGTGACGCTCCCCTACGGGGGGAAGCCGCGGCAGGTCATGGTCGATCTGCACCCCAAGGCTCTCCAGGCATATGGCCTGTCGGCCACCGACGTCGTCAATGCCATCAGCGCCCAGAACCTCATCCTCCCCTCCGGCACGGCCAAGATCGGAGACACGGAGTACAACGTGCTGCTCAACAGCAGCCCGCCCACGGTGGAGGCCCTGAACGATTTGCCCATCCGGCAGGTGAAGGGCGCCGTGGTCTACGTCCGGGACGTGGCCCAGGTGCACGACGGCTTCGCGGTCCAGACGAACATCGTCAGCGAGGGCGGTCACCGGGCGAGCCTGTTGACGATTCTCAAGGGCGGGGGAGCGTCCACCCTGGACGTCGTGAAGCGCGTCAAGGCCATCCTGCCCAAGGTGCAAGCCACCTTGCCTCCGGAGCTCGAGGTCGGCCAGCTCTTCGATCAGTCCGTCTTCGTCCGCGCCTCCATCGACGGCGTGGTGCGCGAGGCGGTGATCGCGGCGGCGCTGACCGCCCTCATGATCCTGGTGTTCCTGGGGAGCTGGCGGAGCACGGTCATCGTGGCCACGTCCATTCCCCTGTCCATCCTGTCGTCGCTCATCGTGCTGGGCGGCCTCGGCTACACGGTCAACATCATGACGCTGGGCGGCCTGGCTCTCGCCGTGGGCATCCTGGTCGACGACGCCACCGTCGAGATCGAGAACGTCCACCGCAATCTCGGGATGGGCAAGCCCATCGTGCCGGCCATCCTGGACGGCGCCCAGCAGATCGCCGTGCCCGCCTTCGTGTCGACCCTGGCGATCTGCATCGTGTTCGTCCCCGTCGTCTTCCTGCGGGGCATCGTCCAGTTCCTCTTCGTCCCGCTCGCGCTCGCCGTGGTGCTCGCCATGCTCGCCTCCTACTTCCTGTCTCGCACCCTGGTCCCGACCATGGTCCACTACTTGCTCCGGAGCGAGCTGGATCGCTACGCGCACGGGGCCGCGCATGGAGCGTCGGACGGCGATCTCTTCTGGCGGCTGCATGGGGCCTTCAACGGACGCTTCGAGGCGTTTCGAGAGCGCTATCGCGGCATGCTGGCCTGGGCGCTTCGCCATCGGGCGGCCGTCCTCGTGGCCTTCGGCGGCTTCGTGGGCGTGTCTCTGGGGGTGGCTGCGTTCACCGGCCAGGACTTCTTTCCTCAAGTCGACGCCGGGCAGTTCCGCCTTCACGTCCGGGCGCCGGCGGGGATGCGGATCGAGCAGGTCGACCAGCTCTTTGGCGCCGTCGAGGCGAGCATCCAGCAGGTGATTCCCCCGGACGAGACCGCGCTCGTCCTTCACAATATCGGACTACCCGTGGGCGGGATCAACCTGGCGTTCAGCGACAGCGCGACGGTCGGCTCCTCCGACGGCGAGATCCTGGTCGCCCTGAAGCCCGAGCGACGTCACTCGACCTTCGAGTACATGAAGACGCTGCGCCAGGAGCTGCCCAGGAAATTCCCGAACGCGACATTCTTCTTCCAGCCCGGCGACATCGTGAGCCAGATCCTGAATTTCGGCCTGCCCGCGCCCATCGACATCCAGGTCGTGGGTCAGAATCGGTCCGCCAACTACGCGCTCGCCCGGCAGATCGCGGACCGGGTGAGCCGCGTGCCGGGGGTGGTCGACGTCCACGTGCACCAGATCGTCGATGCCCCGGCCCTCATGGTCAACGTCGATCGAACGAGGGCCGCCCAGGTAGGCCTCACCCAGCGCGACGTCGCGAATGCTCTGCTCGCCTCCCTCGCCTCCAGCGCGGACGCCGCGCCCAACTTCTGGCTGAATCCAAAGAACGGCGTCAACTATCGGGTGGCCGTGCAGACGCCGCAGTACCGCGTCGATTCCCCGGATGCCCTGCAGAGCGAGCCCATCAACGCGGCGGGCGCCTCCTCCCCGGAGCTGCTGACCAATCTCGCCGGGGTGGAGCGGGGGACGACCGCCACCGTGTCCAATCACTACAACGTCCAGCCCGTCTTCGACATCTTCGCGAGCGCGCAGGATCGCGATCTTGGCGGCGCCGCCCGGGACATCAAACGGATCCTCGCCGATGCCTCGCGCACGCTGCCCCGGGGCAGCACCCTCGTGGTCCGGGGCCAGGTCCAGAGCATGAACGCGGCCTTCGTGGGGCTGGGCACCGGACTGATCTTCGCGATCGTGCTCGTCTACGCTCTCATGGTGGTCAACTTCCAATCGTGGCTCGATCCCTTCATCATCATCTCGGCCCTGCCCGGCACCATCGCGGGCATTCTCTGGGCGCTGTTTCTCACGCAGACGAGCATCAGCGTCCCCTCGCTGATGGGCGCCATCATGAGCGTCGGCGTGGCGACGTCGAACAGCATTCTCCTCGTGACCTTCGCCAACGACGAGCGCCGGGACGGGCACGGCGCGATGACGGCGGCCCTCTCCGCGGGCTACACGCGGCTCCGCCCCGTACTCATGACCGCGCTCGCCATGATCATCGGTATGTTTCCCATGGCCCTCGGACTCGGAGAGGGAGGCGAGCAGAACGCGCCCCTCGGCCGAGCCGTGATCGGCGGCCTCGCCGTCGCCACCGTCACCACGCTGTTCGTCGTTCCCGTGATCTACAGCCTGCTCCGGCGGCAGCCGCCGTTCCAGGAGGAAGCAGGGCACGCCGCGGCGACGGGCTCCGATACGGCCGGGCCGGGAATTCGAGGAGGAGATCGAGATGATACGTGAGCCCGCGCTCCCTGCGGCGGTCCCGCGCGCGGTCGGCTTGAGCGGCCGGCGCCGTCCCGTCACCCGGCTGGCCGTCATCATGCTGATCGGGGTCATTGGCCTGGTGGCCGTGGGGATCTTGCCTCGGGTGCGGCGGCATCAGGATCTCGAGGCCGCCGCGCGTGCGGTGAAGGATGGGGTGCCGGTGGTCAACGTGATCCTCCCGGTTCGCGGCAAACCGGACGCGGAGTTCATGCTTCCGGGGACCATCCAGGCGATCCAGGAAACCGCGATCTACGCCCGGGTCGACGGCTACCTCAGGCGCCGTCTCGTGGACATCGGGGATCGTGTCGTGGCCGGGCAGGTATTGGCGGAGATCGACACCCCGGAGCTCGATCAGCAGCTGTACCAGGCCAAGGCCACGCTGGCCCAGGCGCGAGCCGCCCGGGCCCAGGCCGTGGCCAGTCTCGAGCAGGCTCGGTCCGCCCTCGTGCACACCCAGGCCCAGCTCGAGTACAACGGCACCAATCTGTCGCGCTGGCGCACGCTCAAGGAGCGGGAGCTCGTGGCCCAGCAGGACGTCGACGATCGCCAGGTGCTCGTCACCACCGCCCAGGCCGACGTCAAGGCGGCCCAGGCCAACGTCGTCGCGCTGGAGGCGAGCGTGGCGGCCGCGGACGCCAACGTGGTGTCCAACCAGGCCAACGTCCAGCGCCTGCTCGAGATGCAATCGTTCCAGAAGATCCGGGCACCCTTCCCCGGCATCGTCACCGTGCGCAACGTGGACAACGGCGCGTTGATCAGCTCGGGGAGCGCCACCAGCAACACCCCGCTCTTCCGGATGGCCCAGATCGACAGCCTGCGGATCTACGTCAGCGTGCCCCAGACGTTCGTGACATGGCCCAGATCGACAGCCTGCGGATCTACGTCAGCGTGCCCCAGACGTTCGTGACTGACGTCAAGCCCGGACTCGTCGCCGAGCTCGTGGTGCGGGAGTTTCCGCAGCGAGTCTTCACGGGGCGCGTGGTGAGCACAGCGGGCGCGCTCGATCCCACCTCCCGAACTCTGCTGACCGAGGTCCGCATCCAGAATGACGGAGAGCTCTTGCGGCCCGGCATGTACACGGACGTGAGGTTTCACCTGGTGCGCTCCGACCCACCGCTGGTGATTCCCTCCAGCGCCCTGATCATCCGCTCGGGCCCGCCGCGCGTTGCCGTGGTGGGAGCCGATAGCAGGGTTCGCTTCCCGCTCATTCAGCTCGGCCGCGACTTCGGGACGACGGTCGAGGTCGTCGGTGGCCTGAGCGAGCGGGATCGTCTGCTCGTCACCCCGTCCGATACCCTCCAGGAAGGCGCGGCCGTCAAGGTCGCGGCATCATCGGCCGGCCCGTCGTGACGGGTATCGTCAGGCACAGCAAACGCGCGGTGTGAATTCACCGCGCGTCTTGTTCTTCGGGAACGACCCGGCGCTCTGTCCCCTAGTGGGGGACCCGCACGGTCTGGTCGAACCGACCTTGGCTGTCCTTCGCGGTGGGCTTCCCGGTCCTCACATCAGCTGCCCTGGCTTGAACCTTCGACGCTCCCTGCAACGACGGCTTCGGCTTCTCCACCGCGGGCCGGCCCGGGGGTTGGGAGCTTGGCCTCAAGAGACCAGCGAGGAAAAGGATCCCCAGCGCCTGCCCCTTGTCGGGAGTCTCGGCGTGCGCGGCAGGAAGCGGGGCGAAGCCAAGGATCAGTAGAAGGACCGTGAGGACCGCAAAGATTCGCATCACGAATGCCCTCCCCTTGGCTCCAACCAGATCAGCGGCCAGATGATTCCCTCGTCGAGGCTCACCTTCGACATCGAGGCCCCGTAGCACCGTCCCGGCTCGTCTGCCGTTCTCCAGCAGGTGTGACACTGGTACTGCTTGGCCATCGACGGCTCCCCTCCTGAGGGCATGGACGGTCTGTAACTACGGCTGCGGACTGCTCTAAGAGCAAATGGGATGCCGGGGGAGGGCCTTGGCGCTGCCGGATCTATCGGCCCGTTGACCCCCGTTTGGCTCGTTTTTCGCGGGGCGACTGGCTCCACCCCCAGCCGGTGGACGAAAGACTTACCGAGTCTCGACTACCGCCCCAGGACGCGACGACTCGGTCGAGCCTCGGAACTCGTTGATTTAGGCTCCATGTCGCTCCGGCGGCCGGGGGCAGACGTGATGCCATGTGTTTGCGACATGTCTGTCAATTCGCTGACACCTGGGGTAACGGTCCCGGTGCCCGAGGGCGAGCCCAAGGCTTGGCCTCTGGCCATGACCTGCTGCGCCTGCGGGCTTACCGTACTGGGCGCCCCGCGGGGCCCCCCCGAAGGGCTCGCATCGCGAGTCGAGCTCATCCTGACGGACGTCGTGATGATGATCGGAAGGCAGTTGGAGAGGAGACTTGCGTACGACTATCTGCTCGTTTACCGCTAGATAAGAATCTCCAGCGGGATGTAATTCCTACATCAGGGCCCGACCGCCACGCCGAGTTGTTTCTTCTCATGCCAGCGTGTAGGGGCCCCAGGCCGGCCAGAAATCATCGGATCGGTCGGGAAGCGGTGGCTCCGCTTCCGGGCACGTCGGTTGCTACGTTTCCGCGACGTATGGCCGGTCCCAGCCCCGGAAGGCGTCTCGGCGGAAGCTTGGACCGTTGAGTCCTTCCTTTCGATCGGTTGCGTTTCCCCATGTTGGCCCCAGCGACCTGGCCGTCGATCTCGGGACCACCAATACTCGGATCTATATTCCGGGTGCCGGTGTCGCCCTCGACGAGCCGTCCATCATCGCGATCGGTGTCCGCGACAAGGCCGTGATCGCGGTGGGGCGGGACGCCAAGGCGATGGTCGGGCGCGTGCCGCAGAGCGTCCAGGTCATCTCCCCCCTGCGTCGCGGCGTGATCGCGGACGTCACCGCCACCCGCGAGATGCTCCGCAGTTTTCTGAAAACAGTGGTCGGACGATGGCACGTGCTGCAGCCCCGCGTGGCCGTGGTGGTGCCGCACGGGACGACGCAGGTGGAGAAGCGGGCGGTCGACGAGCTCGGGCGGAGCGTGGGCGCACGCAAGGTCTACCTGATCGAGGAGCCGGTGGCGGCCGCCCTGGGCGCGGGCCTGCCCGTGGCCGAGCCCGGCGCTCACACCGTCGTGAACATCGGGGGCGGGACGACGGAAGTCGCCGTGATGTCCCTGTCCGGCATCGTGGGTTGCGAGTCCATGCGGATCGGGGGCGATGACCTGGACGAGGCGATCATCCAGCACATCAAGAAGGGCCACAGCCTTCTCATCGGCAACCGGCAGGCCGAGGAGCTCAAGCTGGCCCTGGGATCGACGCTCCTGCTCGTCGGCCCTTCCGAGGACGGCCCGCTCATTCACGAGGTCAAGGGACGGAACCTCATCAATGGCCTTCCCCGGAGCATCGGCGTGTCGGTGCACGAGCTGCGGGAAGCCCTCCATGAGCCGATGACGGCTTTCCTCGACGCCGTGCGGGCGTGCCTGGAACGGACGCCGCCCGAGCTGGCCGCCGACATCGTGGACACCGGCATCATCCTGACGGGAGGCGGGGCCCAGCTGCCCGGACTCGACACCGTGCTGCGCAACTGGACCAACCTGCCTGTCACGGTCAGCAAGGAGCCCAGCCACTGCGTGGTGCTGGGGGCAGGCGCGCTTCTCCGCGCGATGGCGGCTTCAGCGTAGAGCGAACGGAGTCATTGCTGCTGCCGGCGGACGACAGGCTTCAGGGGCGGGGCGGAGTGCGGACGATCGGCACGATCTGACGGGAAGCGCGCGCGGAGTTGACTACTTCCGCCGGCGGAACCACGCGAGGCCGGCCAGCGCGGCGAGACCCGAGCCGACGAGGGTCAGGGTGCCGGGCTCGGGGATGCGAAAAGAGACATCGTCGGAGACATCGTCGGAGAAATCGTTGGTGCGCGCCTGAGCGAAGGCCGATCCGTGATACCCGGCGAGCACGCCCAGCACGACGAGCGAGATTCCCAGCCATTGACGAGCCATCTGCCGTAGCCCCCCCACCGTCGAGATCTTGAAAGAGAAAGATTCCAAAAGTGTTCTCACTCTGCTACATAAGCATCAAGCATGCCGCTTTTGCCAAGATCAACAATGGTCGCTGCTTTGGCCACTGGGCCCCGGCCGCGCTCGGCGGACTTGCCAAGTTCTTCGACACTCACTGTCTGCGTCGTTCTCCTGATCCTCGTCGCGGCTCTCCTGGGAGGAGCCACACCGGCTCCCGCCGAGGTGTCCGATCAGGATCGACTGAGACGCGCGGTGGACTATGTGCTCGCCTCTCAGCTGCCTTCTGGTTTCTTTCGATACGATCTCGATTTCCTGGCGGACAGGTCCGCGGAAGGCGACAACATCGTCCGTCAGGTCGCCACCGGCTACGTTCTCGCCGAGTACTACCTCCACGCGCGCGACCGACGCGTTCGTCTCGCCGTCGAAGCCACTCTCAAGGCATCGGGTGCCCTCTCGCTTCCCGTCGGCAAGAGCTGGATGCAATCGGCGCTGGAGCACGGCGGTCTCCTCTCACTGCCGATCGGGCGCTACAAGCTTCGCGCCGGTCTCGGCCGGATGAACCTCCTGTATCTCCCAAACGGTGACGGCAAGCTCATCGCTCAGGACGGTCGATACGAGAGCGCGTATCTCGGAGCGACGGCGGTGGGACTGCTGGCGGAGCTCCAGTACCACCAGGCGACCACGGACAATCGATTCAGCGATCTGCGCTTCGCCTGGGTCAAAGGTCTCATAAGCATGTGGATCCCCGGCCGGGGATTTCGGATCGCCCCGGACTCTATCGACGACTCGCCGTTCTTCGATGGCGAGGCATGGTTTGCCCTCGCCTACTATCATGATCTGTTTCCCCGCGATGAGAAGGTCGCGTCCCTCTTGCGCTCTCTCGACACCTACCTGATGGCGAGATACGCGAGCGAGGTCTCCACGGGCTTCTATCAGTGGGGCACCATGGCGGCCGCGCGGCGTCTCAAGACGACGGCTGATCCGCGGTATGTCACCTTCATTCGCGCGCAGGCGCAGGCATACCTCGGCACGCGCCGGCGCGATCAGTGGCGCGGCTACAATACCTGCGCAGGGATCGAAGGGCTGGCCACGGCGGCGCGCGTGCTGCGGGAGGGCAGGGACGGCGACGGAGCCTTGCTCGAGCGCATACAGGCGCGAGTCCACGAGGAGATGGAGAAGAATCGCGGGCTGCAGATTCCGCCAAACGCGACGCGGATGGCGTTCGCGGACGGTGTCTACGTCTCCTCGCCCCGGCTCCGGGACTTCTCGGGCGCCTTCCTGGAAGGCAGGTACCAGCCGTATACGCGCATCGACGACACCATGCATTGCGTGTCCGCGCTGATCAAGCTCACGCAGTGAGGTAGGCGGATCTCATGCGCCGCACCGACGGGAGCTGGATGGTGTTCGCGGAGAGCAACGCCTACCGCTACTACTGGACGCTCCTGCTCCCCGTCTTCTCCGGTCACTAGCTCAGCCCGCGGCCCTCACTTGCCCTTCGCGGCCCGCTCGGCGATCTCGCGGATCCGGCGGAAGGTCAGCACGCGCAGCCGGTTGCCCTCGGGCAGCTTCTGGATGTCCTCGTCGGTGAGGGCCACCGTGTTGCCGTAGGCTTCATGTACGGGGATGTCGCCCTCGGCCAGCGGGGCCATGACCTGCTTGCGGGCCATGGCCGCCTCGACATAGGGGGCCAGCTCCTCGCGCTTCACCCGCTCCCGCTCGGCCTCGCGCTCCGCGAACTCCGGCATGACCTTGGCCGCGAAGAGCTCGAGGGACTCGCAGATGTGGTCGTGGCGATTCTTGCCGCCCTGCTGGATGAAGATGGTCTGGTCGACGCCGGCATCCTGAAAGGTCCGCAGGGCCGCGCGCAGCTCCTCGGGGGTGCCGATGCAGTTGGCCCCGCCCCCCAGCACCTCCGTGCCGATCTGATCGCGCACCGCCTCGAAGGCCGTCCAGATGTTCGTGCGCCCCGGCTTGTGCTTGCCGAAGACGTAGTGATGGCCGAGGGCGAACTGGAAGAAGCGGAAGCCGTCGGACCCACGGCGGCGCGCCTCCTCTGCGCTGCCGTGGCAGGAGAAGCCGGTGACCATGGCGATGTTCGGGTTCACGGCATGCCCGATGGGCACGCACTCGCGCTTGAACGTCTCGTAGTAGTCGTCGACCCAGGTCTTGGCCTCGGCGGGATCGATGAAGGCGAAGGTCAGGGCGCCAATGCCGAGCTGGGCGGCGAGGTGGATGGTCTCGCGATTGGAGCAGGCGACCCAGATGGGCGGGTGAGGCTTCTGCACGGGCTTGGGCACCACGTTGCGGGCGGGCATCGAGAAGAACTGGCCCTGGAAGCCGGGGTAGGGATCCATCACCATCATGTTGGCGACCTGCTCCACGGTCTCGCGCCACATGGCCCGCCGCTCGCCCGGATTCACGCCATAGCCTTCGAGCTCCGCGCGTGAGGCGGATTCGCCCGTGCCCCAGTCCACACGGCCCCGGGAGACGAGGTCGAGGGTGGCGAGGCGCTCGGCCACGCGCGCGGGCTGGTTGTAGCCGGGAGGCATGAGCACGATGCCGTGCCCTAGCCGGATGCGCCGCGTGCGCTGCGAGCAGGCGGCGAGGAATACCTCGGGCGCCGAGGAATGGGAGTACTCCTCGAGGAAGTGATGCTCGACCTCCCAGGCATAGTCGAGGCCCAGGCGATCGGCCAGCTCCACCTGATCGAGCGCGTCCTGGAAGAGCTGGAGCTCGCTGTCGGGCTCCCACGGCCGCGGGAGCTGATGCTCGTAGAAGATGCCGAATCTCATCGCGCCTCCGTGCGTCGCCTCTGTGCGTGCATGACGCGAGCAATTCTAGGAGGCGGGCGACGGGCTGTCAACGGCGCGTCCGGCACTCGTGGCATACTTGGGCGAATTCACGAGCGAAAGGAGCGTCGACATGGCTCGCGCGCGGCTCAATGGAATCGAGATCGACTACGAGGTGAGCGGGAGCGGCCCCGCCGTGCTCCTGAGCCACGGCTACTCGGCCACGCGGCGCATGTGGGACGGCCAGCACCGCGCGCTCGAGGGCCGCTACACCGTCATCAGCTGGAGCATGCGCGGGCACGGAGAGACGGAGAGCCCCGACGATCCCGCCCAGTATTCCGAGGAGCTGACGGTGGGCGACATGCGGGCGCTGCTCGGGCACGTGGGCGTGGAGGAAGCGATCGTGGGCGGCCTCTCCCTCGGCGGCTACGCCTCGCTCGGCTTCTCCCTCGCGCATCCGGAGATGGTCCGCGCGCTCGTCATCTGCGACTCCGGCCCCGGGTATCGGAACGCCGAGGCGCGCGGGGCCTGGAACCAGCGGGCCCGCGAGCGGGCGGCGGAGCTGGAAGCGCGCGGGCTCGACGCACTCGGCGGACGGAGCCGCGAGGTGCGCGAGGCCGCCGGCTTGCATCGCTCCGCGCAGGGGCTGGCCCACGCCGCGCGTGGGATGCTCGCGCAGCGCGACTCGCGCGTCATCGACGGGATCCCGTCGATCACGGTGCCCACCCTGATCATCGTGGGCGATCAGGACCAGCCGTTTCTCGCCCCCTGCGAGTACATGGCGAAGAAGATTCCCGGGGCCAGGCTCGAGGTCATCGCGGGGGCCGGGCACTCCTCGAACCTCGATCAGCCCGCGGCCTTCAACCGCGTCCTCCTCGAGTTCCTCGAGACCCTGCCGCCCGCGCCTGCGCAGCGGTAGGGCGAGCTCCATCGACCTCGTGATCATCAGGAGGTGCGCGACGTGACGACGAAGCCCCGGATCGGATTTCTCGGCTTGGGGACCATGGGCGGGCAGATGGCGCGGCGCCTCGTGTCCGAGGGCTATGCCGTGACGGGCTATGACGTGGACCCGGTCCGCGCCGCACAGGCCAAGGCGAACGGAGTGAGCCTGGCCGCGTCGCCGGCTCGAGTCGCGGAAGCCTCGGACTTCGTCCTGTCGAGCCTGACCGATCCCGCGGCCGTCCGTCGCGCCTATCTCGGCAAGGACGGCGCGCTCGAAGCCGGCCGCGCCGGCATGACCTTGATCGACCTGAGCACCATCGATCCGGATTGCTGGCGCGAGGTGGCGGCGGCGGCCAGGAAGTCCGGCGTCGAGTGTCTCGACGCGCCCGTGAGCGGCGGTCCCGTCGAAGCGGGAAGCGGCAAGCTCGTCTTTCTCATCGGGGGCGAGGCGACCGTGCTCGAGCGATGCCGGCCCCTCTTGATGACGCTGGGCACCGATCTCCACCACGTCGGTCCCCTCGGCTCGGGCCAGGTCGTGAAGATCGTCAACAACGTGATGTCGATGGGGAACATGGCGGTGGCCGCCGAGGCGATGGTGCTGGGGGTGAAGGCCGGGGTCGACCCGGAGCGCCTCTTCGAGATCCTCTCCACGAGCGGCGGCCGTTCTCATCACTTTCTCAAGCGGATGCCGAACGTGCTCGCCGGGAATTTCGCGCCGTCCTTCGGCATCAACCTGTCACGCAAGGATCTCTCGCTGGCTTTGGCCATGGCCGCCAGCCTGGAGATGCCCATGCCCGTGGCGGCCATGGTCCGGCAGATGTACGAGGCGGCCCACGCGCAGGGGCTGGGCGCTCTCGACATGGCCGCGGTCACCTCGCTCTACGAGCAGTGGACCGGGGTGCAGGTGCGTAAGAAAGGATCCGGCGGCGAGCCCGGCGCGGTCCGCTAGGCGCTGACCGAGCGCATCACGACGAAGACGCCGCTCACGATCAAGCCCGCGGCCAGGACCACCCGCAACGAGACGCGCTCCAGGTCTCGCAGGAAGAGCGCGGCGAGCACGAGAGCGACGAGTCCGTACGTGCTGACCAGGGGCGAGACGACCGAGACGTCGCCGCCCTGGAAAGCTCGCAGGGCGGTGAGATAGCCGCAGGCCTCCGCGAGGCCCGACGCGGCCAGAAAAGGGAATGCTGCGCGCTCGATGCGAATAAGCCCCGACCCCCGCTGGAGGAAGGTGACGGTGCCCATCACGGCCAGAGAGGCCAGGGCCGCTGCGGCGGCGGCCAGGGTCGGGTCGTCGTAGTGGCGGAATCCGAGGCGAAAGATGTTGTCCCGCAGGGCGAAGCCCAGGGCCGCCAGGAGAGGGAAGGCGAGATCGCGCGACCGCCAGGCGCCCTCGGCCTTGCCGCCTCCCGCGAGCAGGACCCCGCCCCCCACGATGCAGATCACCCCGACGAGGAGCCACGCGGAGGGGCGTTCGCCGAGGGCGGCGATGGCCACGAGCACTGCTAAGCCCGGCGTGGTGCTCACCACGGGCATGGCGCGGGCCACGCCGATCCGGTGGATCCCCGTGAACATGGCGAGACGAGCGAGGCCGGGGGCGAGGAAGCCGGCGGCCACGAAGGCCATGATGCGCCACGTGAACATCTGGGAGACGGGCGCGGTCGCTGCGGCGAGCAGGCACACCAGCACGGTGGTGACGGCGACCGAGACCATCGCCGCGGCGAGCGGCGACGCATAGCTCAGGGCCCGCCTGATGAAGATCCCTGCGCAGCCGAAGCCCACAGCGGCCAGGAGAGCGAGGACGACCGGTGAGGTCATTATTGACATCCCTTTGCTCGAGCCGCAGGCCGCTCAAAAAGGTCCAGATGCGAGGCGGCGCCCCGCTGTTCGAGTTGAGCGGCGGCCTGTGGCCGTCGCGAGACGAGGGCTGAGTTGATTCGCACGCGAGGCGTACTCCCTGTACGTTGAGCATGCGGCCGAGGGCGCCGCCCTCCCGCAGGTGGGCCTTTTTCAGCGGCCTGCTACACGAACTTGCTGGTCTCGTCCCGCTGGTAAGCCCACACCGCGATGGCGAGGAAGAGGATCGAGTAGCCCGCCACCCAGAGGAGGCTCGTGAGGAGCGGCTCCGATCGTCGGCCCACCGCGCTCCAGGCCAGCTGCGCGTAGTGATAGGTCGGGAGATACGGGGCGACTCGACGGATGAAGGCCGGCAACTGATTGAGCGGGAGAAAGTAGCCCGAGGCAAAGGCCAGGGGCAGGTAGATCAGGTTGGCCACCGCCGGCGCGGCGTTCGGCCCGGTCAGGTAGCCGATGGCAAAGCCGAGGCCGATGAAGGGCAGCGAGCCCGCGAGCAGCCGCGCGATCATGCTGATCCACACGGACGGATCCTGACGAATTCCTCCGACCACGATGCCGTAGGCGATCAGGATCACGAGCGACACCAGGGCGAAGAGCAGGGCCGTCACGACCTTGGCGAGGATGTAGATGCCGGGCGGGAGCGGCGTGGCGCGGATCAGGACGTCCACCCGCATCGCGCGCTCGGTGGCGACGCCGATACCGAAGGAGAAGACCATGATGCTCCCCACGGCATAGGCGGCGAACGAGGCGAGGATGACGGCGCCGAGGTTCGTGCCGTCCGGCAACGTCTGATTGACGAGGGGAAGGCCGAAGAAGGTGAAGAAGATGATGGGGAGGGCGAGATTGGTCAGGCTGAAGGCCGGGATGCGCCACCGGATGAGCACCTGGCTCCGGATCTGCTCGGCGAGCATGCGCCCGAGCGGGGCCGTGGGCATCTCGAGCCGGGCCATCATGGAGCCGCCGGGGGGCGCGTCAAGGTGAGGAAGGCTTCTTCGAGGTCCGCGCCCACCACCTCGAGGTCGCCGATCGCCACGCCTCGCCGGAAGAGCTCGCGCAGCAGCGACTCCGGGTCGTTGGTGAGCAGGCGGACGCGACGGTCGGAGACCTCCATGCTCGCTCCCGCCAGTCCCGCGAGAGCCGCGGCAGGCAGCGGATGCGGAGTGCTGAACGTCACGCGCTTGGCGGGGACCCGGGCCTTGAGATCCTGAGGCGTGGCGTCGGCGATCACGAGACCGCGGTCGATCACGACGATGCGCTGGGCCAGCTCCTCGGCCTCGGGCAGATAGTGGGTGGTGAAGACGATGGTCTTGCCCGCCTGGGCAAGGACCTGCATGCTCTGGAGAAAGGCGCGTCGGGACTCCACGTCCATGCCGACGGTGGGTTCGTCCAGGAAGAGCACGTGCGGATCACCGCAGACGGCGAGCGCGAAATAGAGACGCTGGCGCTGGCCGCCCGAGAGGGCGGCGACTCTGCGCTCGGACACCGCCTCCAGGCCCGCCATGGCGATCGCGCGCTCGGCGGCCAGCGGGGCAGGGTAGTAGGTGCGGAAGAGATCAACGGTCTCGCGGACGGTCAGGGTCCCCGCCACCCCCGACTCCTGCAGCATCACGCCACAGCGGCTGCGCGCGCGCCGATCCGTCGGCGCGAGACCGAAGAGACGCACCTGCCCCGCCGTCGGCCGGCGCAGGCCGAGCATGAGACTGATGGAGGTCGTCTTGCCGGCGCCGTTCGGGCCGAGCAGGGCCAGGACCTCGCCGGCACGGACCGTGAGGTCGATGCCCTTCAGCGCCTCGGTCTCGCCGTAGCGCTTGCGCGCACCGATGAATTCGACGATGGGCTCCGTGGCGGGCGGCATCGCAGGCGATGCTACCATCGCTGTCGACCGGCTTTACATGTTGATTTCCGCAATGCTTGCGCATCACCCAAGTACTTCCCGCGTGTCCGCTTCTAGGGAAGCTCGACCTGGCATGGGCTCTGCTGCCCTCGCAAGCGAGCCCATGCCATGAGCCGCCCCGGACGCCATCCTGGACACGCTCTGAACGGCCGCCCGTCACCGTACCGCTCGCTCGCAACAGGAGGAGCATGGCTCCTCGCGACGGTAGCGACCGCGGTGTGCGTGCATCGCGCGATTGCTTTGGCGTGGCTGGCCGACGACAGCTTCATCTCCTTTCGCTACGCCGAGAACCTGGTTCGCGGCCATGGCCTCGTCTACAACGTGGGTGAGCGCGTCGAGGGGTATACGAATCTCCTCTGGACGCTCCTGATTGCCGCCCCGATGGCGCTGGGGATATCGCCGGAAGCGACGGCCAAGGTGGCCGGCATCGTCTTCTGGCTCTCGCTCGTGGCCGTGCTGGGCCTGTGGAGCCGACGGCGCGGCGATGGGCGGCCTTTCATGCCGCTGGCTGCGTGCTTGGTCCTGGTCATGCCCGACTACCAGACATGGGCGACGGGCGGCCTGGAAACGAGCATGTTCGCCTTCCTGTCGGTTGCGGGAGTCTTGCTGGCCTGCCGGGTCGATGCGGGCAGCGTGCAGATGCTCCTGGCCGGCCTCCTCCTCGCGATGGCCGTGGCCACGCGGCCGGATGGAGTCATATTCGCGGCGGTAGGCGTGGCGGGCGGCTGGCTCGTGCGCGCCGAGCTGCCCATTCGCACGCGGCTCGCGCGTAGCGCGGCGCTGATCCTTCCCTTGGTGCTGGCGGGCACGGCGCTCGTGGTCTTCAAGCTCTCCTACTACGGCGATCTTTTTCCCACGGCCTTCTATTCCAAGTCCGCGCTGAATCCGTACTATGGCCAGGGTCTCGTCTACGTGTGCGTCTTCTTTCTCAAGAATTGGATTCTCCTGCCCCTGGCGTTGATCATCATCGTCTTGCTCTTTTTGAACCGCGGAAGGCGGGCGGTAGCGGTGGGCAGGACGGATCTGATCTTCCTGGCGGCCTTCCTGGGGTTCGCCGCGTACGTCGTGCACAGCGGCGGGGACTTCATGTTCGCGAGGCGACTGTTGCCCGCCATGCCGTTCCTGTTTCTCGCCCTGGAGGGCCTGCTGCACTCGGTCTCAGGGGTGAGGGTGCAGGTGGCGATCCTGGCCGTCGCCGTGGTAGGAGCGTGGCTCCCGTATCCCCTGTACCCGGATCGGCCGTACTTGATTCGCGGCATCGCGGACGAGCGAATGTTCTACACGCCGGAGATCCTCGATCTCCGACGCGCGCAGGCGCGCGCCGCGGCCCGCGCGCTGGCGGCGGCGCCCGTCCGGGCCATCTACGAGGGCAGCATGTGCATGTTCGGCTACTACAGCGGCCTGCCCTATCTGGCGGAGTCAACGGGGCTGACGCAATACACGCTGGCCAAGCAGCCGCTGGCCGCCCGGGGCCGTGTCGGGCACGAGAAGAGCCCCGACGCGGAGTGGGCGACCAGGAATCACATTCACTTCATCTTCTTGAGCCACGCGCCTCCGTTCTCCCTGAGCGAGCCGCGCAATGCCGACGAGATCTTCTTCGAGGGCACGCTGATGGCGCGCATCTGGATCTACAGCGATGCGATCATGGATCGGCTACGCGACAACCCGGCCGTCGACTTCGTGCCCATCGAGCGCACCCTCGCCGTCGCGCGACAGAAGATCGATCAGGCGCCCTACGAAGAGGCCAAAGGCATGTACGAGTTCCTGGAGAGATTCTACTTTCGCGCGGCGGGTCCCGAGAAGCAGCGGCTGGCCGACGAGTTCATCCGGCAGGTCGAAGCTAGGAAGCCGGCGGCCCCGAACAGGTGAGATCCCCCGCTGGGCGATTGACGCGTTGCGCTCCCGGTCGAAGCGGGCCGCCCAGCAGTCCATGGCGGACCACCCGTCCCGCGAGTAGAATCCCCGGCATCGGGCAGTCGGTCGTCATGGACGTGAGGGCAGCACACAGCCATTCCAGGGAGGCGTCATGAAAGATGGGCTCCGGTTCGTCGACTGCGACATGCACATCATGGAACCGCCGGATCTTTTCGAGAAATACCTGGAGCCCAGGTTCAGGAGCCGGGTGAGCCTGCCCATCGGCGCCGACGGGCGCCCGCAGCGCGGCACCATCGTCATCGACGGCCTGCCCACCACCATGGACGCCGAGCTGCAGCAGTACCGCAAGCGGCGGGCGCCCGGCGGCACCAACAGCACTCAGCCGCTCTCGGGATCCCGGCTCGCCGACACGGGGCGCCTCGATTTCGCCATCGAGCGGAAGTACGACGCGGTGGCGCAGGTCATGGGTATGGGGATCGAGGGCGTGGATATCGCCGTCCTCTATCCGACCACGGGGCTGAGCCTCCTCGCCCGCGACGACATGGACCCGCATCTCTCTCTCGCTCTGTGCCAGGCCTACAACAACTGGATCCACGAGTTCTGCGAGCACAGCCCCGACCAGCTCAAGTTCGTGGCCATGCTGCCGCCTCACGACGTCAACCTCGCCTGTCGCGAGCTGATCCGCTGCGTCCAGGAGATGGGCGCGGTCGGATCGTTCCTGCGTCCCAACCTGGTCAACGGCCACTACTGGCACTCCAACTACTGGGATCCGCTCTACAGCCTGCACGAGAGTCTGGACGTCACGTGGGGCTTCCACGAGGGCACGGGGGCGTGGTACTCGCACATGAACGTGCTGTACGGCGAGAACCGCTTCTACCGGCACGTGGCCAGCCACTGGATCGAGATGCAGCAGGCCCTGATCGCCATGATCGTGGGCGGCGTGTTCGAGTTCCATCCCCGGCTGCGCGTGGGCTTCCTCGAGGCGCAGAACTCCTGGGTGCCGGGCCTGCTCTCCCGCATCGAGTGGGACTATCCGCAATACCGCGACACCCACGCGCCGTACCTGACCCTGACTCCCAAGGAGTACTTCCGCCGCAACTGCTGGGCCGCGGTGGAGGGGAGCGAGCCGGAGATCGAGGCGACGGCGGGCCTCATCGGGGCGGACCGTATGTGCGTCTCCACCGACTACCCGCACTTCGACTCCAACTTCCCAAACGTGTCGAACAATCTGCTCCGGACGGTATCGCGCAAGACGGCGGCCGAGATCCTGCTGGGCGGCGCAGGCCTCTACGGGTTCACCGAGGCCGACTTCGCCAAGGCGGACGCCGCGGCGGCCAAGCACGCCCCGGCCGGAGTGCCTGTCGCCGTCTGACGATAGTCCGGCCCCTCACCCTGCCCTCTCCCCAGAGGGGAGAGGGCAGGGTGAAGGGGCAGATCTAGGGCGTGGCTTGGTGAGGCGGAGGCTCAGCCCTTCGGCAGGCCGAGCACGCGCTCGCCGAGGATGTTGCGCTGGATCTCGCTCGTCCCCGCCGAGATCGTGTACTGTCGCGCGGCGAGCACGCGGTTGAACCAGCGCGGCGCGTCGGGCACGGTCTCGGACGGCCGATTGACCAGCACGTGCATGCCGAGCAGCTCGCCCGCCACGTCCGCGATCCGGACGCCCAGCTCGGAGCCGGTGAGCTTGAGGATGGACCCCTCGGGCCCCGGCGGCTCGCCGCGGAGCTGGCGCGTCAGGCTCCGGAGCCGCGTGTACTTGAACACCTCGGCGTCGATGGCGAGCTGGGCCAGCCGCTGACGGATCCAGGGGTTCTCCCACGCGGGGCGCCCATCGATGGGCACCTGACGGGCCAGCTGCACGAGCCGCGCGATCTGCGCCGTGTAGCCGCGCGAGCCCGCGGAATGACGCTCGTACATCAGCGTGGTTGTCGAGACCTTCCAGCCCTGGTTGATCGGACCCAGCAGGTTCGCCTTGGGCACCTTCACGTCGGCGAAGAAGACCTCGTTGAAGTGATGATGCCCGGTCATGAGCACGAGCGGGCGCACGGTGATCCCGGGCGTGGACATGGGCACGAGGAGGCAGCTGATGCCCTTGTGCTTGGGCGCCTGCGGGTCAGTGCGCACGAGCAGGATGATCCAGTGCGCGAATTGCGCGCCCGAGGTCCACACCTTCTGGCCGTTGACGACGAAATGGTCGCCGGCGTCGACGGCGCGTGTCTGGAGGGCGGCCAGATCCGAGCCGGCGCCGGGCTCGGAGAATCCCTGGCACCAGACCTCGTCGGCGTTCAGGATGGCGGGAAGGTGCCGGCGCCGCTGCTCGTCGGTGCCCCAGTGGATGAGGGTGGGGCCGACCAGGTTCAGGGCCATGTTCCCCGGGAGCACGGGCGCGCGCGCGGCCGCATACTCCTCGTCCCAGATGACGCGCTCGATGAGCCCGAACCCGCGGCCTCCGTACTCCTTCGGCCACGTGATGCCGACCCAGCCCGCCGCGTGCATGGTTTTCTGCCAGGCGCGGCGGCGCTCGAAGGTCTCGCGGTCGGAGGCGACCCGGTCATCCGCGGGATCGTCCAGGCACAGCTCGGCGGGAAGGTGGGTGGCGAGCCAGTCGCGGAACTCCTTGCGAAAGGCCTCCTGCTCTTGCGTGTACTCGAAGTCCATGGCGCCTCAGCCGCTAGCATATACTTTCGGCGCTTCGAGCGGCGCGAAAACAGCGAGTGCGGTAAGCTCTGCCCCTGATGCTCCGCGTCGTCAAGACGGCCTGCCCGCTCGACTGCTTCGATGCCTGCGGCGTGGTGGCGGAAGTGGACGGCGATCGCATCGTCCGGATCGGCGGAGATCCCGACCACCCCTTCACCCGGGGCGCCCTCTGCCGCAAGGTCAATCGCTTCCTCGTGGACCGCCAGTACAACTCCGAGCGAATCACCCATCCGCTGCGGCGCGGCTCCCATGGCTGGGAGCGCATCGGCTGGGAGGAGGCCCTCGATCTCGCCGCCTCGAAGCTCGGCCTGGCGCGAGACCGGCATGGAAGCCTCTCCGTCCTCTTCCATCGAGGCAACGGCTCGTTCGCCGCGCTCAAGTGCATGGTCAACCGGTTCTTCAACCTCTTCGGGGGCGCCACGGAGGCGGTGGGACGATACTGCGCGGGCGAGGGCGACTACGGCACGCGACTCGCTTTCGGCGACTGCCAGATCCACGACCCCATCGACCTGCGCGATCACTCCAACCTCTTTCTCATCTGGGGACGCAATCCTGCCGTCACCAACATTCACATGATGCTGGTGCTCAAGGAGGCGCGGGCTCGCGGCGCACTGGCCATCGTCATCGATCCCGTGCGGACCAAGTCGGCTCGCTATGTCGATCATGCCGTGCAGCTGCGCCCGGGTACCGATGGCCTCCTCGCCCTCGGCATGGCCAAGGTCCTTCTCGAGCGGCGGCCCGTCGACCTCGGCCGGCTGGCCGCCATCGGCGAGCGCGTCGACGCCTACCTCGGCCTCGTCCGCGACACCTCGCTCGACGAGGTCGCGCGCCGCACGGATCTGTCGCGGGCGACCATCGAGTGGCTCGCCCTCGAGTACTTCGACCGGAAGCCCGCGACCATTCTCGAAGGCGTGGGGCTGCAGCAGTACACGAAGGGGCACCAGACCTGTCAGCTCATCGCCGCGCTCGGCGTGCTCTCGGGCAATGTCGGGATACCGGGCGGCGGCGTCAACATGATGAACTGGCCGTGGCGGGAGATTCGCACCCCGGAGCTCCAGGCCGAGGCCGCGCGCACGTCGTCGCCGCGGACCCTGCCCGTCTCTCGTCTCGGTGAGGTCCTCGCGTCCGCCACCGATCCGCCCGTGACCACCGCGTTCTTCATGCAGAGCAATCTCGTGAACCAGATGCCCGACACCCCGGCCATCAAGACGGCCCTGTCCCGGCTCGAGTTCGTGGTCTGCCTGGACCAGTTCCTCACCGACACCGCCGAGACGGCGCACCTCTTCCTGCCCACCACCACGTTTCTCGAGGAGGAGGACCTCGTCCCCTCCTACGGCCATCACTGGATGCAGCTCATGCAGCCGGTAGCCCCTCCCCTCGGCGAGTCGCGGAGCGATCTCAGCATTCTGCAGGGGCTGGCCGCGCGGCTGGGCTTCGGCCCAGACATGGCCGGGTCCGCCGGCGAGTGGATCGACGAGGCCTCCCGGCCCTTCCGTGCGGCGGGCATCGGCTACGCCGCGCTCAAGGCCGCGGGCGGGCGACTCTGGCCCGAGGGGCAGGCGCGGGTGCCCTGGGCCGACGGACGCTTCGCGACGCCCTCCGGCCGCTTCGTGTTTCCCGACCGCTTCGTGGACGACCCCGTGCTCCCGACAGTGGAATTCCCGCTCTATCTGATCGCCCAGGCCACGGCCGACGCGATGAACTCGCAGATCCTCGAAGCGGCCCAGGACGATCTTGTCGGCGCGGAGGTCTCTCCGCACGTCGCCGCCCAGGCCGGGGTCGCCGATGGCGATGTGGCAGAGCTCGTCTCTCCACGCGGCCGCTTCGAAGTCCGGGTGTGCGTCGATCCCACCTTGCGCCCGGACATCGTGGTCGTTCCCAAGGGTGGTAGGCACAAGCACGGCCGCAACATGAACGTGCTGATCGAGCCGCGCTTCACGGCGGGAACGGGCAGCGCCTTCAACCAGAACTTCGTCCGCCTGGAGGTCGTCGGCCGCTCCGCCTCCCGATAATTAGTGCATCGCTTGACAGGCGATGACTCAGCGAGCAGAGTCACGCCATCTGCATCCAGCCGGCGCTCGGAGAGGCGCATGCCACCGAAGTCGGTCCTCGAGTTTTCCTTCCATCGCCCCGTGGCCATGCCGATGGCCGGCGGGAAGCCATGCGTCTCGCGCTCGGCAGGACAGCGCCAAGGAGGGCACTTCAATGAAAAAGCGTGCAGGCGGGAGCAAGGCGAAGGCCAAGGGTCGGAAGGCGCCCCCGGTGGCCAGAGGGCACAAGATCGCGAGGCCGGCCGGGGCAGGGCTTCGCGCGATCAAGGGCGCCCGGCACCACGAGATGGCGGGCGTCAAGATCGATTCGGTGGCCGCGGCCAACGGCCAGGTCAAGCGCGTCGTGTACCCGCCGGGCTTCCGCTGGTCCACCCACATGAAGCCCCTCATCGGCACCGAGCTGTGCATGCACGGGCATGTGGGATTCCTGACCTCGGGAAAGGTCCAGGGCCAGTACGCCGACGGCTGCACATTCGAGTTTGCGGCGCCGCAGGTGATGGTGGTCGAGCCTGGCCACGACGCCTGGGTCGTCGGGCGCGAGCCCGCCGTCCTCATCCAGTTCGATGCCGCGGCGGAGACGGCGCAGCGCTTTGGGCTACCGGCGGAGCACCGGCACGCCAGCTGAGCACTGGGCCAAGTTGCGAGCCAGTTCTACTCAGCTCTCGCCTCGGGCTACGCCCTCAGCTCGAAATGCCACGCCCGAGGGAGCCAGCAACGCGAGGCGTGCGTGGCAGTTCGAGCTGAGGGGCGAAGCCACGAGGCGAGGGCTGAATCAGTCGTACGTCGAGCGTTGCTGGCGACCGAGAACGTGGCATTTCGAGCTGAGCAGCCCTGCTGCGAGGCAAGGGCTGAGTAGATGTGGCGAAGTAAATTTGCCCAGTGCGCTCAGTTGATGCGGCGCTCACGCCCTTTCCAGTAGGGCTCGCGCAGCTCGCGCTTGAGGAGCTTGCCGGAAGGGTTGCGGGGCAGCGACTCCGCGAAGTCGACGGAGGTCGGGCACTTGTAGTGCGCGAGCCGCTCGCGGGCGAAGGCGATGATGTCCCGGGGCTGCGCGTCCACTCCGGCTTTTTGGACGACGATGGCCTTGACCGTCTCGCCCCATCGATCGTCGGGCACGCCGATGATGGCGACATCCGCGATGGCGGGATGGTCGAACAGCGCGTTCTCGACCTCGGCGGGGTACACGTTCTCGCCGCCCGAGATGATCATGTCCTTCACGCGGTCGGTGAGGAAGAGATAGCCGTCCTCATCGAGAAAGCCCGCGTCGCCCGTGCGGAGCCATCCGTCGGCGTCGAGGGTCCGGGCCGTCTCCTCCGGCTTGCCCCAGTAGCCCTTGAAGTTCTGCACCGAGCGCGTCCAGATCTCTCCCACCGTCCCTCGCGCACAGTCCTGTCCGCCCCCCGGCTCGACGATGCGAAGCTCGACCCAGGGGAAGGGCTTGCCGGCCGAGCGGAGGAGGCGCGCGCGTGGTCCCTCGGGCTCATGGTCCGCGGCGGGAAGCTGGGTGATGGCGCCCGTCGTCTCCGTGAGCCCGTAGACCTGGATGAAGGGGCATCGGAGCGCCTTCATCGAGCGGACGAGCACCTCGTTCGTGATCGGGGAGGCGCCGTAGACGACGGAGCGGAGCGCGGAATAATCCCGGTCGGGGGCGCCCGGGACCATGGTGAGGAACTGGAGCATGGCGGGCACAAAGAGCGCGTTGGTGACGCGATGCCGCTCCAGGATGGCGAGGATCTCCTGTGGCACGAACTCGCGGACGAGGATGGAGTGACAGCCTCTGCCCAAGCCGACGAGGGCCCAGCCCGAGCCGCCGATGTGAAAGAGCGGCATGCAGACGAGGTTCACGGAAGTCTCGTCGAAATGCCAGAAGGGCCCGACGTAGGGCAGAAGGGTGCCGAGGCTCGCGTTGGTGAGCATGGCGCCCTTGGGCAGGCCGGTGGTGCCCGACGTGTAGAGCTGCATGGCGACGTCTTCCGGCGCGGAGGTCCTTCCGGGGTCGTCGGGGGGATGGCGTGTCAGCCACGCCTCGTAGGATTCGTGGCGCGCGTGGGCGCCCAGCACGACGATCTTCTCGACGCTCTTGAGGCTGCCTTCCATCTCCTCGAGGTGTCCGAGGAAGTCGGGACCCACGACGAGGATCTTGGCCTCGGCGTCATTGATGACATAGGCCATCTCGCCGGGCGTCAGCCGCCAGTTCACGGCCACGTTGACGACATTGGCCTTGCCGCCCCCGAAGAGCACCTCGAAATACTCGGGGCCGTTCTTGTCCAGGAAGGCGATCCGGCTCTGCTCGGCGAGCCCCGCGGCGAGGAGCCCCTGCGCCACGCGGCTCGACCGCGCGTCCATCTCCGACCACGTGATCACGCGCTCGCCGTAGGTGATCATCGGCCGGTCGCCCCGCCCTCGCGCATGCTCCCTGACGATTCGACCCAGCGTCCAGGACACGGCACTCCTCCTCGAGAGCCACGGATGTATGGGGAAGCAAGAATATAGGTGACGGGCCTCGACAGCCAGCCTAAACTCTCAGGTGCAGGGAGAGTGCATGGCCACCAGAAAGCTTGGGGAAGTCGTCCAGCAATTGCGCGAGGCGCGAGGGATGACCCAAGCCCAGCTCGCCGAGCGCGCGCAGCTCTCCGTGAGCTTCGTGTCCATCCTCGAGGGCGGTCAGTCGGGCCACAATCCTGCCCCGGCCATCCTGGGGAGACTGGCGCGTGCCCTCGGCGTCACCCTGGCCAAGCTCACGGAGTCGGAGCCGCCCTGACCTGGCGGCTCGCGCCGCGATCGAATCGGGTTCGACCTGCCGGAGCTTCTTCGTTACTCGTGTTACACTCCCGCGCACCGAGCACGCCGAACGGAAGGAGCTTTCATGACACGCATCGCCTCGCTGCTGGTTCTTCTTGCCGCCCTGCTGCTTCCCGCCGTCGCCGTCTACGCCCCTGCCCAGCAGAAGACGCTGGTCGTCACGGGCTACGGCGGACGCTGGTCAGAGGTCATGAAGAAGGCGCTCATCGAGCCCTTCGAGAAGCAGCACGGCTTCGACGTCGTCATGGGCAACGAGCCGCCCTTCCCCATCCCGCGCGAGCGCGGCTTCTTCGAGCCCCGCAATCTGGCCCTCGCCCCCAACATCAAGAACGTGTACGAGAAGGCCCTCGTCGGCGACACGAGCGTGGCGATCTTCTGGTCGCGGATCGGCATCGCCTACCGCACCGACGCGGTGGCCAAGAAGCCTACCTCCTGGAAAGACCTCTGGGACGAGGCGTACGTCGGGCGGCGTGGCACCTACGTCATCGGCAACACCCTCGGCATCAACTTCCTGTTCATGACGTCGAAGATCTACGGCAAGGACTTCTTCGACGTGGACGCGGGCATCGCGGCCATCAAACGCATGCAGCCCAAGCTCGTGGACTTCACGGGCACGATCGAGAAGTACCTCGAATCCAAGGAGGTCGTGATCGCCGTCCTCCACGACGGCTCGACGTACGATCTCCAGAAGCGGGGCATTCCGCTGGACTGGGCGGCGCCGTCGGAAGGCGTGCCCATCCTCGACCAGGTCATCCAGGTGACCAAGGGCTCGAAGAACAAGGAGCTCGCGTGGAAGCTCGTGGACGCCTATCTCTCCCCCGAGGTCCAGACCGCCTTCGCCACCGAGCTCTTCTTCAGCCCCACCAACAAGACGGTCAAGCTGCCGCCCGAGGTGGCGCGGAAGATCATCAGCGGCCCCGCCGACGTGGACAAGCTCGTGCTCTTCGACTGGGCCAAGGTCGCCCGGCAGCGTCCCCAGTGGACCGAGCGCTGGAACAAGGAGCTGCGCTGAGCGTCGCTTCCCCGCCGGACGTCGAGCTCCGCTCACTCGTCAAGCGCTACGGTGAGACCCTGGCCCTCGACGGCGTGTCGCTCGCCGTCCACGCCGGCGAGTTCTTCACGCTCCTGGGTCCGTCGGGCTGTGGCAAGACCACGACCCTCCGCGCGGTGGCGGGCTTCGTCGATCCGTCCGCGGGCGACGTCCTGATCAAGGGCGGCCGGGTGAATGACGTCCCGCCCCATCGCCGGCGCGTGGGCATGGTCTTCCAGCACTACGCGCTCTTCCCGCATCGCACCGTATTTCAGAACGTGGCCTTCGGGCTCCGCATGGCGGGCGTGGAGCGCGGTGAGCTCGAGCGGCGGGTCGGGGAGGCGCTCGAGCTCGTCCGGCTGCCCGCGTATGGCGCGCGGTATCCTCGCGAGCTCTCCGGCGGCGAGCAGCAGCGGGTCGCCCTCGCCCGCGCCCTCGTCACGCGCCCCGCCGTGCTCCTTCTCGACGAGCCGCTCGGCGCCCTCGACAAGCAGCTTCGCGACCACATGCAGATCGAGCTCAAGAGCCTGCAGCGCGAGGTCGGCATCACCACCATCTACGTTACCCACGACCAGGGCGAGGCGCTGACCATGTCCGATCGCATCGCCGTCATGCGGGGCGGCCGGCTCGAGCAGATCGGCACGCCGCGCGACATCTACGAGAGTCCGCGCACGGTCTTCGTGGCCGGCTTCATCGGGACCACGAATCTCTTGCCCGTGCGCGTCCTCACGGGCACCGAGGTCGAGTGGGGACGGGTGCGCGTGCGTACGGCCACCCCCGCGGGCGGCCCCGGCGCCTCGGTGACGCTCGCCCTCCGGCCGGAGCGCGTCAGGCTCGAGCCCGATGGGCGGGCCGACAATGTGGTCGCGGCGGCCGTCGCGCACGTCGTGTACCAGGGCGAGACCGTGCGGTACGTGCTCCGGACGGAGGAAGGGCTCGAGCTCCAGGCGGTGGAGCTGGGACAGACGCGCTTCGCGCCGGGTGCGCGCGTGCGGGCCGGCTGGGCCGCGGACGACGCCCGGGTCCTCGAGAGATAACCTGAACAGTGCGCAAGGAGCTGGGCCCCCTCACCCTGCCCTCTCCCCCGATGGGGGAGAGGGATCAAGACAAGAAGGCGTCGCGTGAGACCATCCTTATCCCTCTCCCCCGTCGCGGGGGAGAGCGCAGGGCGAGGGGGCGGTCCAAACAGGGATGGCTTGCTCATGAGTAGTTGGCGCTAGAGAGGTCAAGAAACGTGAAACCCATCATCGTCGGCATGATCACGATCGGCCAGTCGCCGCGCTCGGACGTGGTGCCGGACATGGTCGAGATCCTCGGCCCGGGTGTGGAGATCCGCGAGCGGGGCGCTCTCGACGGCCTGTCTCCACGGGAGATCGCCGCCCTCGCCCCGAAACCCGACGACGACCTCCTCGTCACCCGTCTCGCCGACGGCTCGAGCGTGTTCGTGGCCAAGCGCCACATGGTGGCGCGGGTGCAGGCTCTCATCGATGAGCTTGAAACCGGAGGTGTGACCATGACCGCGCTGCTGTGCACGGGCGCCTTCCCGCGATTCCGCTCGCGTCGTCCCTTCGTCGAGCCTCAGGAAGTCTTGCTCGGCCTTCTTCGCGGTCTGTCGTGGGAAGGACGGCTGGGCGTCCTCACGCCGTCGGTGCCTCACGTCCCTCAGACGGACGCGCGCTGGCGCGCCGCGGGCTTCGACCCCGTCGTCGTGCCGCTCTCCCCCTACGAAGAGGAGGATCCGGCCGCTCTGCACGCCGCCCGCCTCGCCCTGAGCGAGGGCCAGGCCGGGCTCGTCGTCATGGATTGCATCGGGTTCAGGCGGAAGACGCGCGACACCCTCCAGCGCGAGCTCGGCGTTCCCGTGCTCGTCGCCAATCTCCTCGTGGCGCGCGTGGTGGCGGAGCTGTGCGGGCTCTGAGCCGGGTGCCGCCCGCGGCCATGCTCCTCGGGCCGCTCGTCCTGCTTCTCGTGGTCTTCTTCAGCGCCCCCCTCGCTTTGATGCTCGGGATCAGCTTCACGCGCGAGTCCTTCGGCCAGATCTCGTGGCAGCCCACGCTCGTGCAGTACGCGCGCTTCTTCTCCGACAGCTTCTACCTGGGCGTGCTCTGGGACACCCTGGTCCTGGGCGCCATCACCACGGCCGTCGCCCTCGTCATGGGATATCCGCTCGCCTGGCACCTCGCCCGGACGACGAGCCGCTGGAAGCCCCTGCTCCTCGTCTTCGTGCTCTCGCCGCTCCTTGTGGGCATCGTTATCCGCTGCTACGGCTGGATGATCCTCCTCGCCGACCGCGGCCTCGTCAACGCCATGCTGATCGACGGCGGCTGGCGCGCCAAGCCGCTCCCCCTCATGTACAACCGCTTCGGTGTCACGGTGGCGCTCGTCCACGTCTTCCTGCCCTTCATGGTCCTGTCGCTCACGGGTGTTCTCAAGCGCCTCGATCCCCATCTCCTCGAGGCAGCCATGACGCTGGGCGCCTCGCCCTTTCGCGCCTTCCTCGAGGTGACCCTGCCGCTCTCTCTGCCCGGCATCCTGGCCGGCTCGCTCCTCGTCTTCTCGCTGGCCATCAGCTCCTTCGTGGTCCCCATCCTGCTCGGCGGGTTCAAGGTCCAGGTCCTGCCCATGATCATCTACGAGCAGATGCTCTCGGTCTTCGACTGGCCCTTCGGCGCCGCCAACGCCTTCGTCCTCCTCGTGTTGTCCGTGATCCTGATCGCGCTCTACATCCGCGCCACCGAGCGCGCGCTGCGGGGCATTCGCTGATGCTGCGCGCCGCCACCACCACCGTGTACGCCTTTCTCCTGCTCCCCCTCGTGGTCGTGGTGCTGGCCGCCTTCAACGCCGGCAACTACTTCACCTTTCCCCCGCAGGGCTTCTCCCTCAAGTGGTTCGCGAACTTCTTCGCGCGCCGGGAGTTCATGCAGGCGCTCTGGCTGTCAACCCATCTCGGCGTCGCCACGGCGGCGCTCTCCGTCCTCATCGGCCTCCCCGCTGCCGTCGCCCTCGTGCGCGGCCGCTTCCGGGGCCGTGACGGCCTCAACGCCTTCGTCATGTCTCCGCTCCTGCTGCCCCAGATCCTGACCGGCGTGGCCATGCTGCAGTTCTTCACCATGCTGGGCTGGGCGCAGACGTACTGGGCGCTCCTCGTCGGCCACGTCGTGGTCACTGCGCCCTACGTGATCCGGACCACCTCGGCCACCCTCTACCACTTCGATCCCGCCCTCGAGGAGGCGGCGCAGAGCCTGGGCGCCTCGCCCCTCCGCGCCTTCTTCGAGGTCACCCTGGGCGTGATCAAGCCTGGGGTAGTGGCGGGGGCGATCTTCGCCTTCGCGATCTCCTTCGACAACTTCACCTTGTCGCTCTTCCTGACCGCGGCCAAGCTGACCCCGCTGCCCATCGAGCTGTTCGCGTATCTCAAGTATTCGTTCGACCCCACGGCGGCCGCCGTCTCCGCCTTCGCCATCGGGGTCGTTCTCGTCCTGGTCCTGGGCATCGCGCGGCTCATGGGCCTGGAAGAGTTCGCCGGCTTCTGAGTCCGATGGCGCCGCCCCGCCCTGTCAGCCTGGACGAGATCGAGTCGATCGCCATCGGGGCCTGGATTCTCGGCACGGGGGGCGGGGGAAGCCCGTATCTGGCCCTCCTGAACCTGCGGCGTCTCTACCGCGAGGGCACCGTGGTGTCGCTCATGGATCCGGCCGATCTCGCCGACGAGGATCGCGTCGCCGTAGTCTCCAACATGGGGGCGCCGCTCGTGGGCCAGGAGCGGCTGACCGATCCCCGGACCATCGCCCAGGCCGTGCGCATGATGGAAGACGTCATCGGGCAGCGCTTCCGCGCCGTCATGTCGCTGGAGATCGGCGGGGGCAATTCGCTCCAGCCCTTCATGGCGGCGGCCCTGCTCGACCTGCCCGTGGTGGACGCGGACTGCATGGGCCGTGCCTTCCCGGAGGCACAGATGACGAGCTTCGCCATCCACGATCTCCAGATGTACCCCCTCACGCTCGTGGACGTCCGCGACAACGCCGTGGTGGTCGCGCGCGCCGCCTCGTGGAAGTGGATGGAGCGGCTCTCGCGAACGGCCTGCGTCGCCGTCGGCTCCATCGCCTCCACGTGCAAAGCTCCGCGCACCGGCAAGGAGGTCAAGGAGTGCGCCATCCTCTACTCGACCTCGAAGGCGCTCCGTATCGGTCACGCGGTGCGCGCGGCCCGTCGGGCGCACGAGGATCCGATCCAGGCCGTGCTGACCCTGGAAGGCGGCCTGCGCCTCTTCGCGGGCAAGATCCAGGACGTCGACCGCCGCGCCACCGAGGGGTTCCTCCGGGGCACGGCGACGATCGACGGCCTGGATGACTTCCGTGGGCACACGATGCGGCTAGCCTTCCAGAACGAGTTCGCGGTCGCCTGGCTCGACGGGGCGCCGCGCGCCACCACGCCCGATCTCATCTGCGTGATCGACACGGTCTCGGGCGATGCCATCGGCACCGAGACGCTTCGCTACGGGCAGCGCGTCACGGTGATCGCGCTGCCCGCCCCGCCCATCCTGCTCACGCCGAAGGGGATCGAGCACGTCGGCCCGCGCGCCTTCGGCTACGACCTCGACTTCGTCTCGGTGTTCGACTGATGCGTCGCATCGGCATCGACGTGGGCGGCACCAATACGGACGCGGTCCTCCTCGAGGACGATCGCGTCGTGCACGCGGCCAAGACGCCGACCACTCCCGACGTCACCACGGGCATCGTGACCGCCCTCGGGCTGTTGACGGCTTCGATGCCTGCCCGCGGGGGCGGCGTCGACGCGGTCATGATCGGCACCACCCACTTCACCAACGCCGTGGTCCAGCGGCGCGACCTGACCCCGGTGGCCGCCATCCGCATCGGGCTGCCCGCCAGCGCCTCGCTGCCCCCCTTCGAGGACTGGCCGGAGGATCTGGCCCGCCTCGTCCGGGGCGAGGTCTTCATGGTCGAGGGAGGCCACGAGTACGACGGACGCCCGATCGTGCCCCTCGACACGGCCGCCGTCCGGCAGGCGGGCCGGCGCATCCGCGAGCGCGGCCTGAAAGCTGCGGCCGTCGCCTCCGTGTTCTCGCCCCTCAATCCAACCTGCGAGGAAGAGGCTGCCCGCATCCTGCGGGAGGAATACCCCGGGCTCTCCGTCACCTGCTCGCACGACCTCGGACGGATCGGGTTGCTCGAGCGGGAGAATGCGACGCTGCTGAACGCCTGCCTGGTCGACCTGGCGGGCCGGACGACTCGAGGCTTCATGGAGGCCCTGATCCGGAGCGAGATCCGGGCGCCGCTCTACATCACGCAGAACGACGGCACCGTGCTGCCCGCCGAGCAGGCGCGGCAGTTCCCCGTGTACAGCTTCGCCTCGGGGCCGACCAACAGCATGCGCGGCGCGGCCTTCCTGTCGAAGCGTGACGACGCCATCGTCGTGGACGTGGGCGGCACCACGACCGACATCGGGGCGCTGCGCCACGGGTTTCCGCGCGAGGCCAACAACGTGGTCGAGATCGGCGGTGTGCGCACGCTCTTCCGCATGCCCGACCTGCTCTCCCTCGGGCTCGGCGGCGGAAGCCTCGTCGCTTCCGAGCCTCTCGCCGTGGGGCCGCTCAGCGTCGGCTTCCGCCTGACGGAGCGCGCCCGCGTCTTCGGGGGGCCCGATCTGACCGTCACGGACATCGGCGTGGCGGCCCGGCTCCTCGATTTGGGCGCGCGCGACCGCGTGGCCGATCTTCCCCCGTCGCTCGTCGAGCGGACGCTCGCGCGCATCTCGGCCATGATCGAGGAGGGCGTGGACAGGATGAAGACGGAGGCGGCTCCCGTCCCTCTCATCGCGGTGGGGGGCGGCTGCTTCGTCATTCCCGAGCGGCTGGCCGGCGTCTCCGAGGTGGTGCACGTGCCGCATCAGGCCGTGGCCAATGCCGTGGGGGCCGCCATCGCCCAGGTCAGCGGCGAGGTCGACCAGATCTTCCAGGGCCTGTCGCGCGAGGAGGCGATCGCCCGCGCCCGGCAGCTTGCCGAGGAGCGCGCCGTGCGGGCCGGGGCCGATCCGGCGAGTCTCCAGGTCGTCGAGGTCGAGGACCTCCCCTTGGCCTATCTCCCCGGCAACTCGCTTCGCACCCGCGTGAGAGTCGTGGGAGACATCGCCTCCCACTGATTCGCAGGTCGCTGAAGGGATTCCGCCCCACGATGCATGACCCGGCCGGCCAAAGAATCGGAGCCCGTGAGTAGAGATTCGATGGCAGTATCGTCGGAAGGTCGTGCCTGGACGCGCGCGACGGTCAATGCTGAGATCGACGTGATGCGCTTGTCCTCGGACTGTCTCCCCCTGGCGGGAGTGCCGTGCATGTCATCAAGAGCCTGATACCCAGGCGGAAGGAGCGGTCATGAAGCAATCGTCGATGGCAAGACTCGCCATGAGCATCGCTCTGGTACTCGTGGCGCTGGTCGCTACCGGCTGTGCCTCGATCATCAAGGGCTCCGAGCAGAAGGTGTCGTTCAAGTCGGAGCCCTCGGAGGCGAAGGTTGTGATCACCGACGTCCGGGTGGGGAAGGAGATCCAGGTCGGATCGACGCCCTTCACCGCTTCCCTGAAGCGAGGCGCGGGATACTTCAAGAAGGCCAAGTACCAGGTGACATTCGAGAAGCCTGGCTACAAGACGGAAGCGATCACGCTCGAGGGAACCCCCGGGGGCTGGTATCTCGGCGGCAATCTTCTCGTCGGCGGCATGGGCTATCTCATCGTCGACCCGGCGACGGGCGCCATGTGGACGCTCGAGCCCAATGACGTGAGCGTCACGTTGAAGAAGCAGGCCGCCTCCGGACGACGCGACGACGGGCTGACCGTCGCGCTTCGGGCTGACCTCCCGGCGGAGCTCGCTCCGAAGCTCAAGCCGGTCAACCTGGACGCACTGCAGAGATGACACGCGAGGCCCGCCGAAGTCCGGGCTAGCGCTCCGGAGGCCCGTGGCGGCGTCGGCGAAGATGGCCCTGACGCCGACGCCGAGATGGGCCTTCTCATCCTTGACACTCTCGCGCGTGGGACATACCATCGCTCGCGATTCCGTCTCACGACCGACCTCGGCAACAACGCAGATCATTCATTCTGATCGGGCGTCAAGCGATCGCTCGGAGCACGCGAAGCGGTCTCGGTGACTTCGAATGTCGCTCGTCCCCCTGCTCAGTCTGGTGCTGCTCACGCTGGTGGCATTCGCTCACGCGAGCCCGCCTGACCAGACGTGGCAGCCCGGTATCTACGACGACGCCGACTTCGACGATGTGATCGCTCGAATCGTCTCCTGGAGCGGCGCCACCCCGGAGTTGCTCACCGGTGCCCTGGGGCCGCTTTTCGTCGCCGCGGCGCCCAGCACGGCCGTGGAGCCCGCCGATCGCCCGCCCCGCCTGCTTCGTCCCGACGCCACTCGCAGTCCGCCGTCCCCCTAGTCTCCGCTCGAACTCCTGACGTGTGGTGGGCACAGGCATCGCCTGTGACCAGGGCGTGGTCTTTTCACGGGAGGTGTCATGAACGGATTGATCTGTGCGCCAGCGACGTCGACGGCTTCGATGGAATCATCGGTGCGCGAAAACGGCAACCTCTGGGCCATTGTCCTGGCCGGAGGTGAAGGCATACGCCTGCGCTCCCTCACCCGCCGCCTGTACGGTGACGATCGTCCAAAGCAGTACGCGGCGCTGGTCGGGGCGCGGTCGCTTCTCCGCCAGACCCTCGACCGGGTTGGCTTGCTCATCCCACCCGAGCGTACCGTCGTGGTCACCCTCGCGAGCCACGCGCGTTACGTGGAGGCCGAGCTGCGGGGTGCCCCAAGGCCACACGTGCTGGCTCAGCCCTATGACCGTGGCACGGCGGCCGGGATCCTCCTGCCCGCTCACTGGATCCAGGTTCGTGACCCGGAAGCCACCGTGGTGGTGTTCCCCTCTGACCACTTCGTCCTGGAAGAGTCCGCCTTCATGTGCCACGTGGCCGACGTGGCGAGATCCGCGCGTCATCGCCCGGAGCCGATCATCGTCCTCGGCGCTCAGGCCACGGAGCCCGAGTCCGAGTACGGCTGGATCGAGCCTGGCGAGACCGTGGCCTGGACGCCCCGGGGTCCACTGCGCCGGATCCGCCGCTTTCAAGAGAAGCCGTCTCAGGCGGCGGCGGATGTCCTGTTTCAGGATAGCTGCCTCTGGAGCATGTTCGTCTTCGCGGCGAGAGTGAGCGCTCTCGTCGAGGCCGGTCACCACTGTGTGCCCCTCCTGCACGACCGTTTGACCCGGATGGATCTCTTCCTCGGGGCGCAGCACGAGCCGTGGGCGATCCGCCAGGCCTATCTGTTCGCGCCGACGGCGAATTTCTCCCGGTCCGTCCTGGAGTTCGGCGCCTTGCCCCTCGTGGTGTCGAAGGTGCCGACGCTGACATGGTGCGACCTCGGCACACCGGAGCGGGTCGCGGGAACTCTGCGACTGCTCGGCGTCACCACTTCGTGGCTCGCGAGCTGATTCGATGATCAAGAAGGACTCGGAGCCCGACGCCGTGGAATCCAAGCTGCAGAGTCTAGTTCAACGGGTGCTCGCTGCGTGGGAGCGCGGAGATGGCAGGGCTCTGGCCGCCGAGTTCGCTGATGACGGGGACGTCGTCTTCTTCGAGGGCTCATGCCTGCAGGGGCGTGCCCAGATCGAGGCAGTCATGCAGCATCTCTTCGAGACGACCTTGAGAGGCACCCGTTGCCTCGCGCAGGTCAAGGCGCTCCGATTCGTGACTCCCGAGGTTGCTTTGATCCAGACGCTGGGTGGTGTGGCGTTTCCCGAGGAGACCGAAATCCCTGTCGAGCGATGCTCTATCCAGACGTTCGTCGCCGTGAGGATACGGGGCATATGGAGCGTTGCCTCGTTCCAGAACACGCGGATGCGGGCCGCGAGTCTGGGGATTCAACACCGCGCCGATGGGCCCGGGGGGCTAGCGCGCCGCGGCGCATTCCCGGAGCGGGCGGGCGGCCCGACGTCGGGCTCAGGAAGCCGGGCCCAGGCCAAAAAAGATGGTGGGCAAGGACCCCGATAGGACTATTCTCGCAGCGTATGCCCTGTCGGAGGCCCTTGATGGTGGCCCTCGCTGCGGCGCTGGGGCTCTTTGCCTCCCAGCTGGCCTGGGCTCAGCCGTCCTGGGCCGTCTCGCCCGCCGTCGCGCTGGAGGTCTTCTTCTCTCGTGCCAACACCGTCCTGCGCTCCGTGGATCCAGAGCGCGGGCTGGACGAGCCCCGGCAGGCCATTCTGGCCCTGGTCAACGAGGTCTTCGACGTCCAGGGGGCCGCCGCGCTCGCCCTTGGCCCCATGTGGCAATCGAGAACGCTCGAGCAGCAGAAGGAGTTCGTCAAGCTCTTCGCGGGGTTCCTCGAGCGCGGCTACATCGCGGTGATCGGCTCGAAGGCGAGCGTCAGCGACGGCGTGAAGATCCAGTACCTGGGCGAGTCCGTCGTGGGCGACTCCGCCATTGTCGCGACCACGCTGCTCACCCGCAATGGGAGCGAGCTGCCCGTCGACTACGCGATGGTCCGACAGGGCGAGCGCTGGGCGGTGCGGGACGTGATCATCGACGGGGTCAGCCTCGTGGCGAACTACCGGGCACAATTCAATCGCATCTTCCGTACCGCCTCCTGGACGGACCTGCTCGGGAGAATGCGGACGGATTCGCCTGACGCGCCCCAGCCCGTGCTCGTAGCGGCCGCGCCGAGCCCGGGGGCGGTGCCCGTCGTGGCCCCGGCGGAGATCCCCGCGCGGAGCCCGCGCGTCCCGGAGGCGATCAGCCCGCTGCTTCTGTCGCCGGCCGCCATCGCGCAGCCGGGCATTCGCCGGGAGCTGCATCTCGCGGTGCGCGCGGGCGACGAAGAGGCCGCGAAGGAAGAGAAGACACCGGGGAGGGCGCAGGAGCCCGCCAAGCCTGAGCCTCAGAGGGTTGACGCCGCGAGATCCGACACTGCGAGACCCGCGCCCGCGAAAATCGACAAGGCGGTGCCGCCGAGCAAGAGCCGGGTGGCCAGCACCTACTACTGGGTTCAGGTCGGCGCGTTCAAGACGGTGGATGCCGCAGTTCAGCTCGCGACGCGGCTCCGCAGTCAAGGCGTGACCGCGCTGCATGGGCCCCTCACGAGCACGGCCGCCCACCCGGCGGAATTGCTGGCCCGGGTCCGCGTCGGTCCCTTCCCCAATCGCGCGGAGGCGCTGGCCACGCTTCGGGAGCTGATGGCCAGAGGCTATGAGCCATTCATCGCCGAGGGCCGAGACTGACGATCGCGCAGTTCCTCCTTTCCCCGGGCCACCGATGAGCTGCCATTCGCTTCGCGGCGTCGTGATGGGCCTGGCCGCGGCACTCCTTCTCACGGGTTGTGTGGTGGCCGAGCCTGTCGTGGTCAGGACGCCCCCGCCGCCGCCCCCGCCGCAAGTGGAGGTCGTTCCCGGAGCTCCGGGCCCTGCGTACGTCTGGGTGGGGGGGCACTGGGCATGGCGCCGCGGCGGCTACGTCTGGTTGCCGGGGTACTGGGCGGTTCCGGCCACGCCGGGCTATGTGTGGACCCCTGGGCACTGGGCGGCCCGGCCCGGCGGTTATGTGTGGGTCGAGGGACACTGGCGAGTACGCTAGCGACGGGCACTGGGGCAATTTGCTTCGCCATACTTCGTTGCGAGCGGGTCGGCAAGCCCTCAACGTACACCCACGTACGCCTCGGGCTGCCGACCCGCTCGCGCCTCGTCTGGCTCGCAACTTGCCCCAGTGCCCGCGTCCAACCTGACCCGCGCCGGTAGGTATTCGGGGTTCGGGAAGTCCGCGAAGGCCACGACATCGCCCGCGAGCTCCTGAACAACCCGGCTTTCCTGGAGTTCGTCGGCGATCTCCGCGGCAAGCAGGTCCTCGACGCGGGATGCGGAGAAGGGCACAACACGCGGATCCTCGCGCGCCGCGGTGCGTGCCTCACCGGGGTGGACATCTCGGAGCGGATGATCGGGCTGGCCCTTGCGGAAGAGCGTCGCGAGGCGCTGGGAATCCAGTACGTGCGCACCTCGTACACGGACCTCGGCATGTTCCCGCCCGGACGCTTCGACGCGGTGATCTCGTTCATGGCGCTCATGGACGGTCCTCGCTTCGACCTCGGGATGCGGGAGAGCTTCCGCGTGCTTCGCCCCGGTGGCCTCCTCGTCTTCAGCATCACGCATCCCTGCTTCATCACCAAGGGAGGCCGGTGGCTTCGCAACGAGGACGGGGTCAAGGTCAAGTGGATGATCAGCGAGTATTTCAATCCCGCGGGCTGGGTCGAGCGCTGGCGCTTCACGGATGCCCCGCAGGAGGCGCCGGAGTTCGCCGTGCCAAGGTTCGATCGGACCCTCTCCGAGTACGTCAACGGAATCATCGGCGCGGGCTTCGTGCTGAGGCGGATCGAGGAGCCGCGACCGTCGGAGGAGTACTGCCGGGCCCACCCGAGCCAGCGCGGCTGGCGCGATCACGCCGCCCTCTTCCTGTACTTCAAAGCCGAGAAGCCGCCCGCCTGATCAGCGCGACGGCGTCGAGAGCACGCGAAGGTGAACGGGGAAGGGACCGTCCGAGAGGGCACCGAGCTTCTGGGCGGCCGCATAGGAGACATCGATGATCCGCCCGCCCACGTGGGGGCCGCGATCATTCACCCGGACCTCGACGGTGCGGTCGTTCCGGAGATTCGTCACGAGGACCCTCGTGCCGAACGGAAGGGTAGGGTGCGCGGCCGTGAGCTGGTACATGTCGAAGGTCTCGCCGCTCGCCGTGCGCCGGCCATGGTGAGGCTGGCCGTACCAGGAGGCGTCGCCCGTCTGGACCTGCCCTGAAGGGGGCGAACTGGCCGGCGGCGGAGTGCCCTTGGGGCGCGCCGTCGCGCAGCCGGCCAGCGCCGCGATCAACATCAGGATGGCGGCTCGCCTCAGCATGTCATGATCATCGGGAGTCGATCTTCGCCTGGAGATACGCCGAGAAGAAGCCCCGGTATTTCCTCTGCAGGCGGGGGATCCGCCAGTCGCTCCCGGTCAGGATCGTCCGGCAGCGTCGCGCGCGGCAGCCGCAGCGCACCCGCGTCGGCGAATTCTCCTCCATGGCCCAGTCGTACGTCAGCTCTTCGCCTGCCTTGATGCCGCGGAGGGCGATGAAGGTGATCTGTCCGCGTATGCCGACGTTGGGCTCGCACGAGTGATTGAGGAACATCTTGTTCCTGCGGACCTCGCGGCGCGTGACCGCGCCGATGTAGAACTCGTCATCGATCTGCATATAGGATTCGGCGATGCGGCGGCGGACGAGCCGCAGGGTCCGGCGGTCCAGAACGTGACCGCCCTTGATGGCCACGATCTCGCCCTTGCGCACGGCCTTCGAGGCAAAGAGGCCACGGCCGTGGATCGGGCTCCTGGCCATCCGTGTCTTCGGAGAGAGATACGAGGCTGGCATGGGCACATCTTATGTTAAGTCAGGGGGGAGCGGCCGCCGCTCCTCCCCCGACACCCCCCCACCGGTCACCCGCGAGGGCTCGGCTTGCCTTTGGCTGCGCCTCACGTAGGGGAGCGAGCGCCGGCCTTGTTAAGGGTTGGCTCGGCTCGCCTTCGGCTGCGTCTCACACTGCAATCCCCGACAGTTTTTGTGAGTCAGGGGGGAGCGAGCGCCGCTCCTCCCCCGACACCCCCCCACCGCTCTCCTCTGCTAGGTCAGGGGGGAGCGAGCGCCGCTCCTCGTGGGCATGGCGAAGTCTTCCGTCTCGTGCGAGGATGCCACGCGTGTGAGGCGTGAATCCCAGGCTCAAGGAGGCCGTATGAGCAAGGCAATCGTGCCATCTGCCCGCAACGAGGTCCGTCAAGTTATCCCGAGGCTCATCGAGATCACCGAGACGCTTCTGTATCCGGACATCTGGGAGCGCCCCGGTCTCTCCAAGCGTGACCGCAGCCTCATCACGGTGGCGGCCCTCATCGCCATGTACCGGCCCGAGCAGCTCAAGGGCCATACCGAGCGCGCCCTCGCCAACGGCGTCACCAAGGAAGAAATCTCCGAGATCATCACCCACATGGCGTTCTACGCGGGCTGGCCCAGCGCCATGTCCGCCGCCAAGGTGGTCAAGCAGGTTTTCGAGGAGAAGACGGCATGAAGGTCGGGTTCATCGGACTCGGCACCATGGGCGCCAGCATGGCGTCCAATCTGCAGGCCGCCAAGCACGAGCTGTGGGTGCACGATGTGCGTCGCGAGGTGGCCAAGCCCCATGTCGACGCGGGGGCTCAGTGGAAGGACACTCCTCGCGAGGTCGCCGAGGCCGTCGAGGTGGTCTTCACCTCGCTCCCGGGGCCGGTCGAGGTCGAGGCGGTGGCCCTGGGAGCGGACGGACTCATCTCGGGCATGCGCAAGGGCGCGGCGTACTTCGATCTCTCGACCAATTCGCCCGCGCTCATCCGGCGCCTCCACGCCCTCTTCAAGGACAAGGCGCTGCATCTCCTCGACGCGCCGGTGAGCGGAG
>WNFC01000364.1_pt1 | contig 64537 bp, 57 predicted proteins | sample 5400541 | NCBI WGS metagenome assembly WNFC01 (sample SAMN13153342, study PRJNA577476) | soil metagenome | isolation source: 120 cm saprolite under Douglas fir tree site 2 hole 2 replicate 1 | place: USA:California | collected 2015-04-18
TCTCGCGACAGCCCCACGCGGTCGCCGATCTGCTGCTGCGTCATGCCAAAATCGCGGCTCAGCTTGGCGAACGCGGCCGCCTGCTCCAGGCAGTTCAGATCCTCCCGTTGCAGGTTTTCGATGACCGTCATCTCGGCGGCCTGCTGCTCCGACACCCGCCGCACGATCGCCGGCACCGTCGTCTTCCCCGCCAGCTTGGACGCCCGGCATCGCCGCTCGCCCAGGACCAAGATGTAGCGCCCCTCTTCTCCCGGACGCACCACGACCGGCTGCACCACCCCGTTCGCCTTAATGGAGTAGGCCAGCTCCTCCAGATTCTCCTGGTCGAAGTCATACCGCGTCTGGTGCGGGTTCGCGTCAATCTGATCGAGTGGAAGCTGCAGCACCAGGTTCGAAGGCGTCCGCGACTCAGCCTGCGCATGAATCTCGATGCCTTCAGTGGGCAAGTGTGGCGCGGAGACTCCCTTCGGCAGACTCAGGGCAGGCTCTGTCCGCGAGGCTGCGTCCATCTCAACTACAGCCCGAATGTCCCCGACGGAAGCCGCACTGATAGCGTTGGCACTCCGAGATACGTCAGCGTGGTCATGCCGTAAGCTCTGACCCTTGTCGTCCCCCTTAGTGTTGTCATCCGGAACGAAGTGAGAGCCTGCCCTGAGCTCGCCGAAGGGGACCTGGGGTTCTTCCGCAGCGCGATTGCCCTGAACCGCAGCCCCTCCCGCCTGCCGGGGGACCACACCAGCGCTCGCCACCGGCCCAGCCACCACCCGCGGTCCCGGCAGCAACGACTCCAGCCCGCGCCCCAGCGCCCGCCGCTTCTCCACCTTCTCTTTCTCTTTTTCAGCAGGATGCCCCGCCGTCTCCGCCGCCGCCGTCGTCGCCATCAGTTTGTCCTCGGTTGTTCGGTCTCTTGTTTTAAAGCTGTCATCCTGAGCGAAGCGAAGGACCCTGCAATCTCCCCGCTACCCCTAGCCTCACAAGGAATTCTCTGCACTTCACCGCGTTAATATATCGACGCATATCAATCTGCGAATATCGATACTCATCGATATATCAGGCCGACTTATCCATCTCCTCCGCCGCAATCTCGTCCACCTTCTCCCCAGGCTCTGCCTGCGCAGGCGCCACCACGCCCAAATCTGCCGGCGCATAATGCGCAATGATCTCCTTGGCCAGCCGGATGTAACTCTCCGCCCCCTTCGACCGCGGGTCGTACACCAGCGCCGGCTTGCCATGACTGGGCGCCTCCGCCAACCGGATGTTTCGGGGCACAGTCGTCGCGCACAGCTTCTCGCCAAAGTATTTCTTCAGCTCGTTCATGACCTGCTGCGCCAGGTTGGTGCGGTCGTCAAACATCGTCAGCACCACGCCCTCAATCGCGAGCTCAGGATTCAACGCCGCACGAATCCGCTCAATCGTGTCGAGCAGCTCGCTGATCCCTTCAAGGGCAAAGTATTCTCCCTGCATCGGGATCAACACAGCGTCGGCTGCGACCAGCGCATTCAACGTGAGCAGGTCCAAGGCAGGCGGACAGTCGAGCACGATGAACTGGAAGCGCTCGCGCAAGGGCGCCAGCGCCTCGCGCATACGAAACTCGCGCCCCTCTACGTCGACAAGCTCAAGATTGGCCCCGATGAGATTTTTGTGCGCAGGAATCAGCCAGAGCTGCTCCAGATCAGTCGTCTGCAGGGCTTCGTCGGCTGAGGCCGCACCCATTAACAGATGATAGGAGCTGATGCGCTCTGGATCCTTCACCAGGCCAAGGCCGCTTGTGGCATTCGATTGCGGATCGCAATCGACGAGCAGCGTGTTCACTTCAGCCGCCGCGAAGGACGCGGCAAGGTTGATGGCAGTCGTGGTCTTACCCACGCCGCCCTTCTGATTGGCAACGGCGATGACGCGTCCCATTTAGATGTAGGAAGATTCCAGAGCTTCCGGCAGCATAATGCGGTTCGCATCGCAAAGCAACGCAAGAATTTGTGTAAATAATGAATTCTTGTGCAAAACACGCCGAGTGTTCCGTAAGGAACACTAGTACGAATCGGGCAGGATTGCGAGATACGAAAATGTTCCGTGCGGAACATTGTTCAAGGCTTTCCGGACGGCACAGGTCAGTTGCAAGAGGAGAAGTGTTCCGTACGGAACACTGTGGATAACTCCTCTGCGCTTTAGTTCGTTTCATCGTCATGAAGGCGCGCTTGGACGGGCAATTCTTGCATCCGTCCCACTTGATGCCATTTCCGACAGTGGATTTTTACATAAGAGCTCATGAATGAGGTTCTGGCTGGCTGGTTCGGACCACTGTTGCCGTTCTTGGTTCGCGACGTGCGTACGGAGCTAGTGCACGGGAGAGGTGCCGACCAGGAATATGCGAGATCGGGAGAGGGGGACCGGTCGTGGATGAGTCCACAAGAAGGATGGAAGGATTTTAGTGGTTGCGTCTTGCTGAGAGGAACCGATCAGGAGGGCGAGACGGCCTCCGGGGATAAGGAGCGCGGCGGAGATCTGGAGGGCGTCTTCGAAGTGCTCGACGGCGCGGAGGGTCACGACGTCGAAGCGAGCCTGATCGCGGGGGAGATCTTCGGCGCGGCCGCTGAATATATTGATGTCCGTCAATGTAAGAGAGCGGGCTACCTCGCGGAGGAACGCGGCCTTCTTGTGGTTGGATTCTATGAGCGTGAGATTGATGTGAGGATTCCAGAGCTTGAGGGGGATGCCGGGAAATCCGGCGCCCGAACCGACATCGGCGACGGAAACCCTCTCGTTGACGCCTTCGCTCCGCTCGTGACGGGCAAACGTTGGGCTGTGATGCGACTGTTGATCACCTTCTATACGCGGCGAGGCTTTCTTTCGCCCCTCCGGGGCTTGCTCTTTGGATGGGGCTGACCCACGGCTTTCGCCCCCTCGGCAAGCTCGGGGCAGGCTGTGGGCTGCATTCTGTCGCCGCCCTTCGACAGGCTCAGGGCAGGCTTCCGCGGCTGGGCTAGCGGATACATCGGGGAACAGGTGGCGGGCGGCGAAGAGGGATTCGCCGAAGTGGCGAGTGACAATCTGTTCCGGGTCGCGGATGGCGGTGAGATTGATGCGCGCATTCCAGCGGAGGAGTATATCGATGTACGTCGATATATGTTGACAAAGGGCGACGTTAGTCGTCGGTCGTTGGTCGTCGGCATCTCGCAGGAACGGCTGGAGCAGTTCGGCGATGCGGGCGCGGTGCATGTGGAAGGTTCGATTGTAGATGTCTGCGAGAAAATGTATCAAAGATTTCGTGGTGGGAACCCCGGTTTGAGTTGGGGATGGTTGGCGGCCGGTATGAGGTGCTTCGACTGCGCAGGATCGTCCTTCGGACGATCCCACTTCGCTCAGCATGACAGGGATTGAGAAACTGACCTCACATTGCGGCAACGGGCGAGTTGCGCGTTTTGTCGCAACCGGGCCAGGCGCGTTCGTTCCAGGTGATCGCGGTAGAAGAGGTTGTAGGTGTCGAAGGGAATTAGGCGGCCGTCGGGGTGGACTATGTGGACGCAGGTTTTCTTGACGCTGCGGACGTCGAAGGAGTGGGCGTCGATGAATTGCATGATGATGATGCGGAAGATGTTTTCGTAGGTTAGAGCGGCGGTGGTGGTGCCGGCGGCAGAAGCGGTCGAGCTCCGCTCGACTGGACAGCCGAGGGCGGCTGTCCCCACATGGGCCGTGGCTGTCCTCGCATCTGGTGTGGTGGTTCCCCGCGTTTGGCGGACAGGAGTGTCCGCCCCACACAAACTGTTAGGGAGGTAGGCGATCTGAAGAATTTGAAGGCGTCGCCGGGGAGAAAAACCGTGGCTAGTCGCTGGTCTGCAGCCGGTGGACACATTCCCACTTCTCGCAAAGGACGCGAGAACTGGGGCACCCAGGTTTCTGCGGTGCTCCGCATTAAGGCGTGATAGAGGACCGGGATTAAGAATAACAGGAAGGCGATTTCGTAGAGTTGGGTGGGTGGCGCGGAATTCCGTCACCGAAGTTTATGGCCCAGGGGAGTGTGGTGGGAGTGCCGTAGGTGTTGTCGGAGAGTCCGGTGAGGAAGCAGCCGATGCGTCCGATGGACGATGCCGAGAGCTAGCGGGATGGCGTAGAGGTCGCCGGTGGATTGACGGAGTCCGATGTAGCGTTTGATGAGTTCGACGGAGATGAGGCCGAAGATCAGCGCGCCAACGATGGTCTTACCTCCCATAAGGTAGGCAGGGTTGTGAAGGTTGTGCCAAGTGAGTTGCGGGTCCTCGAGCCAGAACAGGAGTTTGGAGCCGAGGGTGGCGCCAGCGACGGCAGCTGCGATTACGGCCCAACGGATTGGAGCCGAGAGAGGATCGCCGAATCGGCGGCGGAGTGAGAGATAGACGCGGAAAGCGATGAGATAGGCGAGAGTCTCGAAGAAGATGTGAGGGTGGATGCGGTATCGCCCAAAGTGAAGGTAGATGGGGAAATTTATGGGGGCGACATGGAGTGAAAGAAGGATGGGGAATTATAGCTAGGCGGGGCCGAGCGGGGTATGGGGTGCTTCGACTTCGCAGGGTCGTCCTTCGGACGATCCTGCTGCGCTCAGCATGACAGGGGCGTCGGATTTCCGGGCCGTAGGAGTCTGCGTGGTGCGTTGTTGGCGAGCTTTTTAACCAGAAATTCACCGGCCATTCACCCTTTTTAGAGCTAGATCCCTGTCTTATACTTAGGGGCCGAGCGCCACGTGTCGTTAAATCCCTAAATCCCCAGGAGGCTTCTTGTGAGTTATCTCCAACGAGTCCGCTGCAATTGCCGGTTTGCAATTCTGATCGGCGCTTTGTCTCTCACGATGGGCGGCACATCCCTGGCGCAAAATAGCTGCGGCCTGAGTTCGCCCAAGGGAAATATTCAACACGTCATCTATGTCCAGTTCGACAACACGCATTACCGGCGGGACAATCCGAACGTGCCCTCAGATCTCGAACAAATGCCTAACCTGCTCAACTTCATTCAGAACAACGGTGTGTTGATGTCGAACGACCACACGGCGCTGATCTCGCACACCGCGACGGGCATCCTGACCTCACTGACGGGCGTTTATCCGGATCGAATGGGCCAGCCGGTCTCGAACAGTTTCCGTTATTTCAAGACTGATGGCACAACTCGAACCGGTGTCTCGTTCGCCTATTGGACGGCGCCGCTATTTGATCCGGCCGGCACTACCACGGATACGACGCCGGAGATGATCAACGAGAACGGCAAGATCGCTCCCGCACCATGGGTGCCATTCACCCGCGCTGGCTGCGACTTCGGCGCAGTGGCGACGGCGAACACAATTCTTGAGAATACGGTGATCGATATTCCGACCGTGTTCGGCCCTAATTCAGTCGAAGCGGCGGAGGTCGCGTCTAATCCTGGTCAAGCCTTTGCGGACTTCGTGGGCATCGGTGTGCATTGCGCGCAGAACTCAGCCACTTGCGCAGCGTCGACGCACGCGCGGCCGGATTTACTGCCCGACGAACCGGGAGGCTACAGTAACTTCAACGGTCTGTTCGGCGCCGCGTACGTCAACCCGATCATCAAGCCAAATGGGCCGATGACCGATCTCGACGGCAACGTGATCCAGGATGCGTCAGGACACGTTGGCTTCCCGGGTTTTGACGGCATGGAGGCTACGGTTTCTCTGGCCTGGGTCGCGCAGATGCAGGAAGCCGGCATTCCGATCACATACGCATACATTTCGGACGCGCATGATGGGCACGGCACTGCCGGCAACATCCACTTCGCGTATGGTCCCGGCGAGTCCGGCTACGTGCAACAACTGCAAGCCTATGACGGAGCCTTCCAAAAGTTTTTCGCCCGGCTGGCGGCGGATGGAATTAACAAAAGCAACACACTGTTCGTCTTTACGGTTGACGAAGGCGACCACTTTGTCGGTGATGCCCCGACTCCCGCTGGCTGCGATGGCGTGACTACACCGTGCACGTACAATCGCGTCGGAGAGATCAATGCCGATCTGCGGCGCATGGGCTATACCCAGTTTGGCGACCCGACTATGTATTCAGTTCATTCCGACGATGCGCCAACCACCTACGTTTTCGGCACCAGCGCACAGGCACTGCGGGACCAGACTGATCCGATCGTCCGCAATCTTGAACGGGAGATGAGCCAGTTAAGCTGGCTGAACCCCTACACGGGCGTGGTCGAGAACAACATCATGGTGGCGCTTGCCGACCACACCGGCATGAAGACGCTGCACATGATCACGGCGGATCCGTTCCGCACGCCCACCTTTACGCCGTTCGCCGACCCGAACTGGTTCTTCTTCGCAACCAGCGCGGCCACGCCAGCCACGTGCCTGACCCCGGACGCGTGCGCATTCATTCCGGCGCGCTCGAATAGCAGCTTTGCGTGGAACCACGGCGATATTCAGGACGAGATCGCTTCGACCTGGGTCGGTTACGTGGGCCAGGGTGTCGATAGTACTGGAATCGATAGCAACACCTGGTCCGATCACACTGATGTGCGCCCGACCATCCTGGAACTGGTCGGCTTGAAGGATGACTACGTCCATGATGGACGCGTCGTCTCTGAAATACTTCAAGGCTATGCTCAGCCATCGGCTTTGAAGAAGAGCACGAGTTTCGTCTCTCTCGCGCAAATGTACAAGCAACTGAACGCGCCATTCGGGGCTTTTGCCATGGCCACGCTCAGCTCTTCCACCAAGGCGCTTGCTTCAAACGACGCGAACGACGCCACCTACAACTCTATCGAAGGACAGATCCAGTCCCTCACCGCACAGCGGGATGCACTCGCTGCGCAAATGATCGCGCTGCTTAATGGCGCCGAGTTTAACGGCCAGAGCTTTAGTGACGCGCAAGCTCAGTCACTCATTGCGCAGGGGCAATCATTGCTGAATCAAGCGAACAGTTTGCCACACTAGTTGCGAGCAGGCTGGAGTGGATTTCGGCTAGACACTGGCCTGCCGAAACTAACGCCTTAAATATTCCTTGTCGTCCTGAGGCCCGCGTTCTTTGCGGGCCGAAGGATGACAAGGGGTTGGCGGCGTAGCGCTCGCCGTACTCGGGGTGGTGCAGGACGGCGTAGATGTAGTGGAAGATGTCCCACTTGTCATGCTGAGCGCAGCAGGCTCGTCCTCTGGACGATCCTACTTCGCTCAGCATGACAGGGCATTGGTTCTGATCATCGTGGAGAGATCACCTAGTGAATCATCTATTGATGCGTGGTGGTGGAGGCGGTTTGACTGGGGGATTCGTCTGCTGTGGCGCCGATGGCGTCGCCGGAGAGGACTAGTTCTACGCGGCGGTTTTGCTGGCGGCCTTCAGCGGTGTCGTTGGTTGCGATGGGTTCGGTTTTGCCGAAGCCGCGGGCTTCGATGGCGCTAGTGGAAATTCCCTGCTGGACCAAATAATCGCGGACGGACAGGGCGCGGTGTTCGGAGAGTTGCTGATTGTAGTCGTCGGTGCCGATGCTGTCGGTGTGTCCTTCGACGGCCACGTGCAGGCTGGGATAGGCGAGTACGATGCCGGAAACTTTGGCCAGGCGCTCGCGGGCTCCGGGAAGAAGCTCGAAGCTCCCGCTGCGGAATAGAACGTCTGACATGTTGGCGACCAGGCCGCGGGCGGAATCGCGAGTGGCGAGAATGCTGTTGAGCTGCTGCAGAAGGCGGGCGCGGAGTTCCTGCTTTTCGTATTCGGCCTGCTGTTTTTCTTTTTCGGCCTGCTGGCGAAGAGTGTCGGATTGCGCGGCGGCCTGACGAGCTTTGTCGGTTTCGGCGGCTAACACCTGCTGCTGGGCTACGGCTTCTGCGGTGGCTTTTTCGGCAGCAGCCTTCTGGCGTGCGGCTTCCTGCGCCGCGGCTTCGGCTTCCTGCTTCATTTTCAGAGCTTCGGCTTTGGCTTTCTCGGCTTCGGCCCGAGCGGCCTCGGCTTGAGCGCGCGCGGTTTCGGCGTCGGCGCGGCGCTTAGATTCGGCTTCCGCATCGGCGCGGGCTTTGGCCTCACGGGCGGCGGCTGCGGCCTGGGCTTCGTCCTCTGCCTTTTGCTTAACGGCCATCAGGCGGGCTTCTTCGGCGGTTTCGGTGGCTTCCTTGGCGGCGGCCTCGACGGCGGCTTTGTTCTGTTTCTGGCGATAGATTTCTTCGGCGTGCATCAGTTGCTGGCCGGCTTTCGAAATGATGGAGGCAGCGTATTTGTCGGCAGCGGCGATGTGTGCGATGCGAAGTGCGTTGCGCGCTTCGAAAAGCTCGAGCGGAGTCTTCGAGTCGATGCCGAAGATGGCGTCCTGAATGTGAGTGTTGGTGGAGGAGTAGGTGCCGCGGCCGACTACTTCATACTTCGTTTCGATATTTTCGGTTCCGGCGCCGGTTAGAGGCGAGCTTTCCATCACAACCATGTTGCCGGGCTGGGTCACGGCGAAATACGGCTCGGCGGTGACGATCATCCCGAAGGTCTGCAGGTCGGTGAAGGCTTTGACGTGCGCGTTGCCATGTTCGAGAGAAAGTTCTCCGAGGTTGACGGGGCGTCCCTGGGGCGAGACGGCCCAGAGAACGTAGGTCAAATACTCGAGGCCGAACTTGGTGGCGTCTTCGAGGTTCTGGAATTTGACCTCAATTTGGAAGTTGGTCTTCTTGCCTTCTACCTTGGCTTCGCCGGAGGCGCGCTGGAGGAGCTCGGTTCCCTGGAAATCGACTTTGACCGTGCCTCCCTGCAGGCGGTAGTGCACGGCTTTGGTGGTGCGGGAAACTGGGGCGGCGTTCGCGGGAACGGCGGTTTGGGTTTGCGCGGACGCGACTGCGGCGGCGCATACAAGCAGGGCAAGGACCAGGTTTTTCACGGGGGTTCTCAATCTGGGGGAGTTATTAGAGCTGTTTAATCGTGTTTATCTTCGCTGAAAGCGAGGGGGATGGAAAGAACAGGAAGGACTAAGGAATGGGTTGTACTTTGGTCACCAACTGGCGCGGTTTAAAAGACCACAGAAAACAATGTGTGAGGACCTCTTGAGTACCCTAGGGGCTGAAGAGGCTGCGTGAGAACCGTCTTTCGCCCCGCCGGGGCTTATCTGTTTCTTCCAACCCTTCCCACGGCTTGCGCCGTGGGCTGCATTCTTACGCCGCTTCGCGGCTGATAAGCTGCGGCGCTTCGTTCCACCGACGCCGAAATCTCAGGTCTCACGCAGACAACTGAAGCCCTCATGGAGGGCGGGGATCTTATCGCAGCGCTGCAAGCGCTGCGCCACCCAAAACCGGAGTTTCCCCGGCAACCTGTTGAAAGGTGCTGACGGGGGTTCGGAGGAAGGTTTGCCGTCGACCAACAAATGGAGCTTCGACACCCTGCGACACGCGGAATCAGGCTTGGTCTCGGAAACTATGCTGAAGTATAGTTTCGGCAAGAGGCCCGCCAGATGGCACAGCTATCGGAGCGTGATCGAGCCGAGGTGGAGCGAAGTGCCGCGGAAGCCAGGCGAACCACCGTCGCTCCACCCGATTGGGATCAGGTCGGGCGCTACTTGAATCCACCGCGCGACACCGCCCATCGACTGGAATACTCCTTTTGGCTGCTGGGAGATGTTCAGGGCAAGACGGTGCTTGATTTTGGGTGCGGCGCTGGAGGGAACATCGTCGCACTAGTAGAGCGCGGCGCTCGGGCAATTGCTATTGATATCTCTCCTGAAATGGTTGCATTGACGCGACAGCGCCTTGCCCTCGCGGGAATAGAGGCAACTGTGCAAGTAGGCTCTGCCTACGAGACGGGACTACCGGACGCCTCGGTCGATGTTATCTTCTGCATTAACTTGATCCACCATTTGGACATTGAACAGGTTCGGAAAGAGATGCGACGCATTCTAGCCAAGGATGGCGTCATTGTCCTGCAGGAGCCCATTCGTTTCTCCCGCCTCTACGCCCGCATTCGCAACCTGCTGCCGGGCCGCCGTGACATTTCAGAATATGAGCATCCTCTCACGCGGTCAGAGTTTGCAGCCATCAACGCGCCTTTCAATGCGGACGGAACACGTTATTTCCGCCTTCCTTTTATTCCGCTCTTATCGTGGATGCCTGGTATTCAGGCGCAACTCTCAAAGATCGATCGATGGTGCCTCCAGCATGTTCCTGGGGCCTCGCACTATGCAACGTGCGTCGTCACCAGACTGCGTATGTAAGCGGAAGTCAAATGCTCTTGTTGCCTTGCCGAGGAGCTAATGGGCTGGTTCGGCCACCCGGATGTGCGGCTCTGCCAGCGCAAGCAGACTGAGTAGGGGTCCTGGCCGGAGAACGCGGCGGGTTGGTTAGGGGAGCTTGACTATTGAGCCGTCGGGGCCGACTATGAGGGCTCCGCCTTCGGGGTAGGAGCTGACGGCGTTGAATTTGATGCCCGATTTTTTGTGTGGGCTGATTCTCGTGGGATCTTGTGGTGGGCGGAAGTCGAAGATGAAGTCTTGTCCTACGATGAAGAGGCGCTCTTTGTTGTCTCCTCTCATTGGTCGTCGGTCGTAGGCTACGGCGGAGAAATAGGCCAGAGGGCGGAGTGGGGAGAGAGTCCAAGTCTTGCCGCCGTCGGCGGTGAAGGCGAGGTTGGGACCGTCTCGGTCGGGATGCTTGTAGTCGCCTCCGGCGATCACGCCATGGGTTGGGTCGCGGAAGGCTATGGAAAAGATGCCGGCGGAGTCGGGACCGTGGAGGATGGGAGTGTCGGTGACTTGCCAGGTTTGACCGCGATCGGTGGAGTGGAAGACGCGGGCAGCGCGGCCTCCGGTGGCGAACCAGATGTTGGGGTCGGGGGCGGGGATGGGAGTCTCTGACTTTTCTGGCGACAGGGCTGGCGATCGAGCAGGATCGATCGCACCGACAAAACCTAGGTCCCGAACTTCGTTCGGGATGCCCTCCGCAAAAGAAACGTCACGCACTTGAGAGTCAGTCGTGAGAATTCCCTGCGAGGCCCCTGGCGACGACGAGACGCAAGGGGTCCCCTTCGACAAGCTCAGGGCAGGCTTTCGACTCCGACACGCGCTCCGCTCCGCGGACCGCGTGTCTTCGCTCAGGATGACAGAGTTAGAAGACGGGTGTTCACGTAACTTCGCTCGAGTCGGGGCTGTCGTCGTTGAAGGCAAAATTGCGAGGCAGGAATTGCTGGCGGCGAAGGCGCCCTCGCCTTCTTCGGCTGGTGGGAGTTGGGCGGGGGGAAGGGCGTGCCAGTTCCGGCCGTCGTCCGTAAGGAGAAGTTCGAATTTCAGTTTGCCCGATTCGTCGGGAATGGGATCGCCAAGGACGATGCCGTGTGTGGGATCCCAGAAGACCATGGAGTCGAAGAAGGATTTGGGATTCGTAGCGGTGAATTGAAGAGACCAGTGTTGGCCTGCGTCGGAGGTGTGGTAGATGCGGGATTGGTCGCCTGGTCCGGCCGACATCAGGAAAGCTTCGTCGGCGGAGAAAGCTACCACGGCGCGGAAGTCCAGCGTGGAGGCGCCAGGGACTTGCGCGGATTGCCAGGTGCGTCCAGCGTCGATGGTGCGGAGATAGGTGCCGTGGGTGCCGGAGGCCCAGGCGATTTTTTGGGAGACAGCGCTGACGCCGCGAAGACTTTCAGTCGTGTGAGAAGTCAGCACCTTGGGCGCAGGCTGGGCTAGAGCCGTGGCAGCGAGGACCAGGGTTAGGAACGCGCGCATGAGGAATTGTCGCAGGAAACGGTGGCAGGGTCACTCTCGCGGCTGCTTGGTCGAAGTTGCAGGTCGCGTTCTAAATTCATCAAACCACGAAGGACACGAAGTCACACGAAGGGAGAATCCCCTGAATTTGCTTCGCGCCCTTTTTATGTCCTGCGCGGTTGACTAGGACACACCGATTCCGCACTGATTGGTACCAACCCTTCCTTAACAAGATCCTCATGAGAATTCGCTGAGAAATGCCGGGAACTGCTGGTCGGAAAGAACGGAGCTGGTGTCGACTGCATCGGCAAGATGTTCCTAGTCGGTTGATTCTGTGAGCGATGGAATGGAAGTTTGAGGGCAACCTTCTGCCCCTCCCCTTTGTGCTTCACCTCCGGTCTCAAAATTGCTTTTCCCCAGATGTGCCCGAAGAAGAAAAAGAAAAGACCGTCAAGGATACCCCTGTGACGCGGCCGAGCCGGCTGGGCCGGATCGTTGCGGCCGTCGTGCTGGTTGTTTTGGCGGGTTGGTTTTGGAGCAAGCGAGGGAGTGAGCCCGCTGCTGCTGCCAATGAGGGGAAGCGAGTCAGGTCTACGTTGCACCTGGAGACCTTCGTTCTGAACCTTGCCGACCCGGGCCAGAGGTCTTATCTGAGGGTGGGGATTGACCTGGGATTGAGCAAAGAAGCGGGAAAAAGTGAAAACGCTCCATCGGTGGCACAAGTGCGCGACACCATCCTGAGCGTGATCGGTCTCGCCAAAGTGGAAGATCTGCTTACAGCGAAGGGCAAAGTTCAATTGAAGGACGACCTGCTGAAGGCTCTTCAGGAGCGCCTGCCCGAGCTCGGAGTCGAGGAAATTTACGCCTCCGCGCAGGTGGATCAGCGCAAGGTTGGGAGACTTGCGCTTGCCATCCAGATAGCGTTCCAGGAATTGGGAGTTTTCCCGGCATCGACGACTCAGATTCCGCTTGATGCAGAGGACCCCATGCCCTTCAGCACTGTGCAAGTCATCCAGAATGCCAAACGCAACACTGATGTGGGGCGGATCGCCTCCTCGCCGCGGGAGTCGCCTGGAAACACGTCCGAGGACGCCGATCTGTCAGCGCTGCAGAATGAATTACAGCAAACTCTGGGTAAGGAAATCGCGCTGCATGAGATCGCCCTGCACCAGGAAACAGAAGGATTGGTCATCAGTCTGCGGGAGTTTGGATTCTTCGACAGCGGTTCGGCTACGCTAAAACCCGCAGCCTTACCGGCGCTTGACCGAATCGCCTCCCTCCTGGCGATCCGTAATTGCGGGCTGCGCATCGAGGGCCACACCGACAACATTCCCATTCACACTGCCCAGATGTCTTCCAACTGGGAACTTTCGGCGGCCCGGTCTACGGAGCTGGTTCGATTATTGATTACCCGTTACCGCTTTGCGCCCGAGAGGTTGGCGGCCGCCGGATTTGCCGAGTATCACCCTATTGCAAGCAACGCCACGGAGCAAGGACGTGCCCTGAATCGTAGAGTAGACATGGTGGTACTCAAAACCAAGTAGTCCGGCAGGCATCTCCAGTCCGCGCTACCGAAACCGCGCTGCGTCCCCGTTCATCGCGTTCACCTGTCAAACCCCATTGGTTGCCCGAGGAATATTGGAGTTTATGGCGGCTTTGGAGTGTCGTTCTGGGTGGCGGGCGGCATCTTCACTAAGGTAAGTCCCTCCCGTTAAAGCCCTCCGTCCGGAGGCCGATGAAAACAGTGTGAGACTCGGGGCAGCTGCGTGAACACGGCGCCACTTCAATCTGCCGCTGCAATCGAAGGAGCCCCCGATCCCGAACTCGTGCGCATCCGCGATCTGGTCTACCAAGTGGCAGGCATTTTTCATCCCGACAACAAGCTGCGATTGCTGCTTGACCGGTGCGGCCGGCGCATGAAGGAGCTGAAAGCCAATACCCTGCAGGAGTATCTCGAGTGCCTTACGGTCAAGCCAGTCCGTCAGAAAGAGCTGATCGCCCTTTTGAATGAGATCACCATCGGTGAAACCTGCTTCTTCCGCAATCAGCCGCAACTCGACGCTCTGCGTCAGCTCGTGGTGCCGAAAATCATAGAAGCCAAAGCCCTGCTTCCGGTGCGCCGCTTGCGCGTCTGGAGTGCCGGCTGCTCGACGGGAGAAGAACCCTATACCCTCAGCATGTTGTTGATGGAGGAAGCGGACCACTGCCTGAAAGACTGGGTCCTGGAAATTGTCGCCACGGATCTTAACGAGCATTCCCTGGCACATGCCAAGATGGCGGTTTACGGCAGCCGCAGTACACGAAATCTCTCCCCCCACTACCGGCAGAAATATTTTGTTCCCATCGGAGATCAACTCCAGGTCCAGCCCGCTGCGCGCAGCGCAACAACCTTTAGCCGGGCCAATCTTTCCGACAATGACCCCACGGCTTTCACGAAGGGCTTGGACATCATTTTCTGTTGCAATGTCTTGATCTATTTCGACCTGGCTTCAAAGCGCCGCGTCATCCAGAGCTTCTATCGCGATCTTCTGCCTCATGGATACCTATTCCTGGGTCACTCCGAGTCGCTTTACGGAGTGAGTGATGACTTCCGCCTGGTTCATTTTCCGGGGACCACCGCTTACGTGAAAGGGGAACACGCGCAGGTGGGGAGGCAGTGATCATGACAACTGCAGCTGCGAGCAAGGAATCGTTGCTCAAACGTCTTGATGGGATGCGCCAGATTCCCACGATTCCCGCGGTCCTGTCGCCGTTGCTCCGCTATCTGCAACAACCAGTGGAAGAGGTCGATGTACACAAAGTCGCCGATCTGATCGCGCAGGATAAGTCCCTGGCCGCGCAGTGTCTGCAGATGGCAAATAGCCCGCTCTTCGGCCGCTGGCAGAAAGTTGAGTCAGTCCGCGGAGCAATCATCGGTTTGGGAATTCATCGCGTGAGCGACATCGCAATGTCCTGCAGTGTGCTCAACATGCTGCCGGCGGAGAACGGAGGCATCGATCCCGTCGTCTTTTGGGAACATTCTCTCGGATGCGCCCTTGTCTGCCGGCGCTTTGCCCGGAAAATCAATTTCGCGAATCCTGGCAAGGCTTATCTTGCCGGGCTGCTGCACGACCTTGGCATCATCGTCAATCTGTGGGCCTTGCCGCCGGAGTTTCGTGGCGCATACGAGGTTGCCCGGGAGGAAGGTATTCCGCTGCATGAGGCCGAACAAAAGGTTCTGGGTTTCACCCATTGCGACAGCGGCGGGTTGCTCGCCGAGAGCTGGGAACTGTCCCCGGAGCTGGTTGAGGTTGTGGCTCATCACCACACGCCTCAACAATCCGTGAATCACACCGCGCTGGTATCGCTGGTCGAACTCAGTGACTTGCTTTGTCGTATGACCGGGCTGAACTACGGCTACGTCGAAAAACGTCAAGTCAACCTCCTCGAAGAACCCGGATTTACCGCTTTGGCGCAACAGTGTCCGTCCTTGAAAGACTTTGACTGGGCCCGCCTCACTTTCGAATTGGATTCTTACATGGACGAAGTGCACGCTTTGGTCCGCTCGATTTACCGGCCATGAAAAAGGAGCCCGAAATTCGGTCTCGAATCAATGTCCTGGTGGTTGACGATAGCGCCTTCATGCGGACTGCTCTGGCTCGCATGATCAGCTCCGACCCTGATCTCCAAGTCGCGGGAACCGCCTGCGATGGAACTGAAGCGCTGGAAAAGATCGCCTCGTTAGACCCCGATGTGGTCACCCTCGACGTTGAAATGCCTAGACTCGGTGGCCTGGAGACTCTCCGTTGCATCATGGCCGAGTGGCCCCGCCCGGTAATCATGGTCAGCGCCACCACCGTGAATAATGCGGAAATCACCTTCAAAGCGCTGGGCGCTGGAGCCTTCGATTATGTCCCCAAACAGTTGTCTCCGCAGTCCTTGGATATTCCTCACATTCAGACCGAGCTCATAGCCAAGATCAAAGGGGCGGCGCAGTCAGCTCGTTCCCATTCAGCATTGCGCGTTCCACGAAAACCGCCCCAGGCGGCCGCTGCCAACGAAGGCGAGACCTTTCCCGCCATGCCCGAGTCCGTTACACCGGGGATTGTAGCCATTGGAATTTCTACCGGTGGTCCGAAGGCGCTGGAGGAAATCCTCCCTCTTCTTCCCCCGGACTTATCTGTTCCGCTTCTGATTGTGCAACACATGCCTCCCGGGTTCACCGCGCCCTTCGCGCAGCGCCTGAATGCCATGTGCACGGTTCAGGTTCGCGAGGCGACCCACGGCGAAGTCGTCTATCCCGGCGTAGTCTATATTGCCCCATCCGGGGTCCACATGACCGTAGAGCGGTGCTCTGCCTCGCGGGCTGCGATCTGTCTTACTTCGCATCCGGAGAATTGTCCGCACACTCCCTCCATCGACGTCATGATGCAGTCCGTGGCTGCAGCGTTTCAAAGTCTGGCAATGGGTGTCATCATGACGGGGATGGGAGCGGATGGCGCGCTTGGCATGAAGGCGATTCGCCGCGAGGGTGGGATTACTGTCGGGCAGGATGAGGCGAGTTGTGCCGTATACGGGATGCCGCGAGTTTGCGCTGAATTGGGAGTTCTGCAGCGGGTCGTGCCCCTGTCCGAAATTCCACGGTACATCGCGCAAGTTACTCGCCACTACAGGCGCGCATGATATGGATTGCACTCGCGCACGTCGTTTTCTGGCAGCAGGCTTTCTCGCAAGCCGCATTCTCGCAGGCCGTCTCTTGCAGATCGGGGCTTTGACCGTCCAGCACTTCCCGCACTCTTTGTAACAGTGTGCGGGCAGAAAAGGGCTTGGGCAACCATCTTCCAAACTCATGTTCGGTTTCACTCTTTACCATTTGTTCGGCATACCCCGTGATGAGAAGGACTCGAAGCAGAGGATTCTGTCGTCGGAGTTCCCGCGCCAACTCTTGTCCATTTTCTCGTGGCAGAATAACGTCGGTCAGAAGCAGTTCGATCCCGCCCGACGCCAGGTCGTACGCGCGTAAGGCCTCCGCTGCGCTCTTTGCAACCAAAACCCTGTATCCAGCGGACTTCAGAATCTTCCCAGTCACCTCTCTTACGAAGCTCTGGTCTTCGACGAAGAGAATCGTTTCGGTTCCGCGCAGCAGCGCTTCGTCCGTTCCGAGGAGCAGCGTTGCGCCGTCCGTGCCTTGCTCGATGGCCGGCCTGACGACAGCCCATCCAGTTGAATATTCGCTCATGCCACACGCTCCAGTGCCGCATACGGGTCGTAGCATATTGCGTGCCACATGTCATGTTCAGCTCTGAGGACTAAATGGTTGCAGATGCATCACTTACAAAAGGGCAAGCGCGCCGCTGCGTCTCTGGGCAAGAGACATTCCGACCGTTTCGGGAATTGCGAGCATCCCGGGCAAGACTATTTTGGGAAGAATTCGAGCTGTCGCGCGGCAACTGGAGCACAACCCAACGTTATTTCGGCGCAGTCAGAATCGTTTCATTCGGATCGAGCAGAATCTTGCGTGTGCCGGCGGGAGCAGACAGGTGAAATGAAGACTCTTCTCCATCCGCAAACACACGCCCCAGCAGCACGGGCTTTTTTCCTGCGAGCAGCGCATAGACGGGAACGGAGGTGACCAGGTTCTCGGGAGCATCCTTCTGCAGGATGGTTCCGCTTACCACGGTGGCTGATCCCTTTGGGGTAAATTTCACGGCTTTCAATTCGAGCCTGGGTAAGGCCGTGCCATTCACCCATCCCACCAGGAACCAGTCGAGTGACATCCTCCCTTCGTAGCGCAGAGCGGGCGGCAAGTCCTCCGCGAAGACATCAAACATCTCACGCGTGCTGAGAGATTTTCCTTCGTACCTTTGTCGAAGTTTGCGCAGCGCACGCACGAAGGGTTCGTCCGGCCCAACTCCGCTTCGCGTCTTTCGCCCTGATTCCTGTGCGGTGGCATCCAATAACATCGTGCGCAGCATGTGAAAGAGCCATGTCCCGCGTCCGTAACTAATCGCCTCGTACCCTTCAGGGAAATGAGAGGACAGCAGCCGGCCTCCCAGGGTTACCGGCCCGGCATCCATGGGCGACACGCCGTCCTTATTCTTCTCCAGCAGATCGTCGCGATATCCATTCATGATTTCCCGGAACCATGCGGGATTTTTCTCCTGCACCATCATCAATGAGCTGTAATTCGCCAGGCCTTCGGAAAACCACTGGTCGCGGTAGCTGCTCCAGGTAATGAGATCTCCCCACCACTGATGGGCCGCTTCGTGTGCGGGAATCTGCTGTTGAAGCACTCGTCGAAACGACGGGAAGTGAAGTTGCGTTCGCTCCTCTTCATTCAGAAAAGCGTAGGAAGACAAAAACACCAGCCCCGGCCAGCCCTGGCTATCGCGTCCCGGCATCTGCGTCAACGCCAGCCGGCTATAGGGAAACGGACCAAAGCGTTCAGCATAGTATTGGATAGCTCGGGCGGCGGCTTCGGCCACAGACAGCTGGTTCTCTACTGGGGAAGGATTGTGCGGCGCGATCACTGCTCTTTGCCGCGGAACGGGAGCGGCGGGATTGGGCTCGATTACCTGCATTGCAGTGCGAGGAAAATCCCGTTCCACGCCTGCCGTTGCGTAGGTTTCTACGATAACGGTTCCCGCCTGGACAGTTGCGAGCTTGTATTTACCCAGATTGAATCCCGCCACGGGGATTGGACGTTCGGAGACCCAGCGAGCATCTTGCTCGGCGTTAGCAAGGGCTGGAGTGGCGGCAGAGACCGGAACAGGCTTCCCGGTCGCCACCAGCATCCAGCCGGGCGGATAGCGGAAGCTGAGATCAAAGTCGGCCATCGCAGTGCCACGATTCGGATACCACGTTCCGCGCGCTCCAACATAAAGTAATCCGCTGCCAGCCTCGGCGAGAACCTCTCCACCGTAGACAAAGCGCAGTTCGATCTTCTGACCACTATGTGCGGGCTCGGGCAGAATCACTGCTACCAAATCATTCCCCCGGCGCGAAAGCTGTGTCCCTTCAATGGCCGGATTGTGGATGAATTCCACCGGCTGACCATTCATCTCGACACTGTCGACTTGCAGGAAGCGCGACAATTCGAAAAGCAGCGTACGCTCTTCACCCCGCCTCACGTCGAGTTGTAGCCGGGCTTCAGCATGAATTTGCTTCGGGGGCTTTACCTCGACGGCGATTTCATAGCGACGAACTGCGATCGAGTCTGTGCGCGGCCTCGGGCTTTCGGATTCCGAACTTTGCTCCAGCACGTCCTGTGCCTGCCCCGCGGCGATGGGCGCAAATGACGTCCACACATCGTAGTAGGTAACTCCGCTCTCTACGGTTCGTGCCTGTCCAACTACGACTTGCTCCGCTGCCGTCGAGTCAAAGTAAACGTCGAATATTCCTAACTTGGTTCCCTGGAGTCGAGCATGAAGCATGCGATCGCCGGACTCCGTAATACGAGTAGTGTCTGGAGATGAAGAGGCCACAACAGGAAGCCCGCGGCTGAAACTCAGCAACAGCCTCATGGCATCGGCTTGCGCCAGATTGTGTGCGGTGTCGCCCCATCGGGCAACAAACTCTTGCGCGTTGTCTGTGGCCCGCAGATCAGGCCGCAGTTCTGTCATGGTGTCGTCATTGAAGCGGAAGTAGGCGGTCGCAAAGCGCTCTTCGAGGATTGCCATTCCCGTAAAAACGCTCATCGACTTGCGTTCCACTTCGTTCGGAGGCGTCAGCAATATCTCGCCGTCACCTTCAAAGAAAGCACCGGTGACCCTGCCCATCACATCCTGGGTGAACGCAATCGTCCCGTCTTCCAAGGCAAGGTGAACCGCAGATCGCTCCAAGGATGCTCCCCTGACCTGGTACACCCGGGCAGGATCAAGGCCGACCCGGCCCAGTTGGAGGAAAAGAGCTTCCGCTGGCCGCGCAGGAGGATTTTCCGTTGAACGTGCAGCGGCGCAACCCGGCGCGGAACAAAGTGCCAGCCCGATCCCGACTGCGATCCCCAAGCCCAAGCCTTTACGTAGTACCTTCGTCACGTGGGTACGGCCATCTCCCGTTGTTAGAATGCGCCTGAATGCGCGCACGTGTCACGATCATCTTAGTATGGGTGGCGTTCGCCTCCGCTACCGCATGGCCTGACACTATTCATCTGAAAAACGGCCGAACCATCCTGGCCGACCACGTCAGCGAAAGCGGAAGTCACTACCAGTACGACGTTGGCGATGATTCGTACGCGATCCCGAAATCTCTTGTAGACCATGTCGACGCGGGTGGCATGCCTGCGCACCTCGCGTCCTCCGGCGGCACCGCGAAAGCTGTCGGCGACCTGCCCACTTTCACGCCCGCGGACAGCCTCGCTCACGAAGGGGACCTTCCCGCCAAGATCATCAAAGACGGTAAGGTCGATCCCGGTGCGCTTTCGAGTCTGGAAGGCAAGAGCAATGCCGAACTGAGCGCTACGGCCAACTTCATCGCCGGAAAGTTCGAATTTGAACACGGGAACATCGCTCAAGCTCGCCTTTATTTTGAGAGCGCCCTGCGCTTCCAGCCGGAGAACTCGACGATCCTCATTTATTATGCTGCACTCCTGGTGCGGACCGGCAATGCCGCACAGGCGCTTCCCTTTGCCCAGCGCGCCGTTCGCGCGGCACCGCAGTCGCCCGACGCATATACCATGCTGGGCTATGCCCAGTTCGCCTCGGATCGTACCAAGGAAGCTGTTGCCTCGTGGAAACATTCGCTCGAGTTGCGTCCCGACTCGACGGTCCAGCAGTTCCTGGCTAAGGCGCAACGCGAAGAGCACGTCGAGACCGACTTCGCCCAGCGAGAAAGCAGTCATTTTGTTTTGCATTACGAAGGCAAGCAGACTTCCGACACGTTCCGTGGACAAATTGTGGCTGCGCTCGAATCCGACTACGACGATCTGGCACGCGACCTCGGCACTCCACCCCGCGACAACATTCTGGTGACGCTCTATACCGAGCAGGCCTTTTTTGACGTCACCCACGCTCCGTCTTGGTCGGGGGCGCTCAATGATGGCAAGCTCCGCATTCCTATCAGCGGCCTGAACTCGGTGACGCCTGAACTGGCCCGCGTTCTGAAGCACGAACTGGCGCACTCATTCATTAACTATCTATCCGGTGGCCGGTGTCCGCCTTGGCTGCATGAGGGAATCGCGCAACTGCTAGAGCCGAAGAGCCTGGGCGGCGACGGACACCAGTTAGCACGGTTATTCAAGTTACAACACAATATTCCGCTCAACGTCCTCGAGGGCAGCTTCATGCGTTTCTCGGGAGTGGAGGCCTATGTAGCCTACGCGGAATCGCTGGCCGCAGTTTCCTACATCAACGACTCTTACGGTCTGGGCGACATCCAGCGACTCTTGCAGCTTCTCAGCCAGGGCAGTTCCACCGAAGCGGCCCTCCGGGCGACGATTCACTCCGATTACGGCCAGCTTGAAACGGAACTCGCCAAATATCTGACCGACAAATACGGCGAATAGTTTCACCCCTCTCCGACGGAACCCTGTCATGCTGAGCGAAGCAGGATCGTTCAACGGACGGCCCGTCGAAGTCGAAGCATTCCTACCCACCACCACCCACAACAGGCCGATTTCCACCAGGACCCCAGACGGATTTCATAACGACACCCTAGCGACCTCGCCACCCCAATCGCTACGGCCAAGTCGGAAGCCGCCTACAGCCGGAACTTTTTCACCGTTCCTCTTTTGGACTCAAGCCCAAGGGACTATTCCCTTTCATCAGGCCACTTCCATTGCCGAATGCCTGTTCCTGTGCTAGTTTCGGTCTGCCTCGGTATTCCAATGCGCTCGTTATTTCAGTCACGTGTGCTCGAGACCGCGCCCATGGTGGAGCCCGTTCGAACCGAGTTCCCCAAGATCGATGGGGCTGAAATGGCTGCGGTTTTTTACGGAAAACGCGTCGCTGGAGACTTCTACGACGCTGTGCGCGTGAACCCCGACCGGACGTTGTTTGGCATGCTCGACGTTGCCGGCCGGCGCGAGGACAACCGGGGCATTCTTTCGGCCGCGCAGAAAATATTCCGCGATCTCGGAACCAGCCTGTTTGAGGAACCCGACAGCAATGAATCCGACGCCATGACCGAACTCTGCCTCCTGCTCAACCGCGGAATCATGGAGGCGGCTGGGGATGTTCGATCATGCCCCGCTTTCCTTGGCTGCTACCACGAACAATTGGGCACCCTCTGCTACACGAACGCGGGACATACGCCGGGCCTGGTGCGCGACAGCAGCGGGACTACTGAACTCGGCCCCACCGGCCTGCCCCTGGGTTTGTTTTCACACACCACCTGCGACGCTCCCACCATCGCGCTGGAGAAGGGCGCGGTTCTCCTGCTGGTTTCGCGGGGGGTTGTCGAGGGAAAAAGTAAGGGCGGAAAAACCGGACACCTGGAATTTGGTCTGGATCGAGTAAAAGAGTCCCTGCAGAACAATCACTCGCATCACGCAGAAGAAATCTGCGCTTCCATTTTGAGAGCACTCGGCGAGTTTACTTCCGCGCCACCCGTCCACGACGATGTGACCGCCCTCGCCTTCGCGCGTGCAGTCTGATATCTGGCCGCAAATCCCCGGTTCCTGCAGGTGCGTCCAACCGTGGGTATGACCGCGACAGCGTCGGTCACAATAACTTCAGAAGAGGTAAAATAGAGAATCGGCGGAGCCCGCTTTCGCCCCGCAAGCCCAGGCAGCGCGGCAGCCCACTACCCATATGAAGAAACTGTGCCTAGTGCTTCTTGCTTTGGCGTATCTGCCTGCCCTCTCGGTGGGACAGGTGGTCGAAGAGATTATTGCCCGCGTAAATAACCAGATCGTCACGCGCTCGGAATTCGTGCGCAGCAAAGACCAGCTCAAAGATGAGGTCAAGCAGCAGGATGCCGCCAACGCCGACAAACTTTACGGCGCGCGCGAAAGGGATATTCTTCGCGATTTAATCGATCAGCAACTTCTGCTCGAGAAGGGCAAAGACCTCGGCATCACGGGCGATACCGACCTCATCAAGCGCCTGGACCAGATGCGCAAGGACATGAAGCTGGAGTCCATGGAAGCGCTGGAGAAGGCGGCAACGGCGCAGGGCATCTCCTACGAGGACTTCAAGCAAAATATGCGGAACCAGATCATCACGCAGAAGGTGATCGGCGAAGAAGTCGGCTCCCACCTGAGCATGACGAAGGAAGAAATACAGAAATTCTACGAGGAGCACAAGGATGAGATGCAGCAGCCGGAAGCGATCCATCTGAGCGAGATTCTGATCGCGCCCAAGCCGCCTGCGGATACTTCCGCGCCCGCGAAATCCGGGGCGACGGACGGTAGTGCCGCGGCTCCGGACAGCTCGAATGGTCAGCAGCCGGCCGACCAGGCAGCCAAGCAGGCCCTCGAAGAAGCAGCTTTGTCGGCTGCCAAGGCCAAGGCGGACGATGTCCTCGATCAGATTCGCAAAGGCGCCACCTTCGATGAGATCGCGAAGAAATACTCCGATGGCCCTTCCGCATCGCAAGGCGGAGACCTGGGCATTTTCAAGCGAGGCGCTCTGGCCAAGGAACTGGAAGACAAGACCTTCGCCATGAAGACGGGCGACGTCTCTGAAGTCATCCGCACCAAGCAGGGTTACGTAATCCTGAAGGTCACGGAGCATCAGATGGCGGGCGTCCCTGAAATGAAGGACATTGCGCCCAAGATCCAGGACGCTCTTTACTACCAGAAGCTTCAGCCCTCTCTCCGCGCCTACCTTACCAAGCTGCGCGAGGAAGCCTACATCGATATCAAGGCAGGCTACCTGGACACCGGAGCCAGTCCGAACCAAACGAAGCCGGTCGAAACCACAGCCGCGAAAGAGGCGGACGCCAAGAAGCTCAGTAATAAAAGGAAAAAGAAGCTCGGCGTATTGTGAGTTTGAAGCTGGCGCTTCAGAAAATGTAGTCGAATACCGCTATTGTGCCCATCATCGGTATTTGGTGGCTGCCTTCGCTTATACTCGTGGACGAACCTCATGAAGGACTTCTACATCGGCGACTGCGTACGCTACGAGAACAAGATCGTTACGGCGAGTTTCGTTGTGGTGTCCAAGCAGATCAAACCCAAGAAAAGTGGCGAACCGTACCTGGCCCTCACGCTCGGGGACCGCAGCGGCCATCTTGAGGCCAAAATGTGGGACAACGTCGAGGAGGTGCTCGACGCCTTTGAGCAGGACGATTTTCTTAAGATCAAAGGCCTGGTCAACAAGTATAAGAACCGCTTCCAGCTCACAATTCACAAGCTGCGTAAGCTGGGCGAATCAGAAATCGAATTCGACGACTACCTTCCAAAGACAACCAAGAACATTGACGAACTCTGGCAGGCGCTTTCGAACTTCGTCGCGTCTTTCCAGAATCCTCATTTGAAATCGTTACTGCAGGCGTTCATGGCCGATCCCGAAATCGCCGGCGCCTACCGTAACGCTCCGGCCGCGAAGACTCTGCATCATGCCTACATTGGGGGCCTGCTCGACCACGTCGTATCCCTTGCGCGCTCCTGCGACCTGATCTGCAAGAACTATCCCCAGATCAATCGCGACCTTCTTCTTAGCGGCGCGTTTTTGCATGACATCGGCAAGATCCATGAGCTGACCTACAATCGCTCGTTCTCCTATTCCACCCGCGGTCAACTTCTTGGTCACATGGTCATTGAGCTGGAGATGTTGCACGACAAGATCGCGGCAGTACCCGGCTTTCCCGATCCGCTCAAGACAATGCTGGAACACCTCATCATCAGTCATCACGGTCAGTACGAATTTGGCTCGCCCAAGCTACCGATGTTTCCCGAAGCCCTGATGCTGCACTATCTGGACGACCTCGACTCAAAGATGGAGGCCATGCGCGCCCATTTCGAGCGCGAAGCCGACCTCGAGAGTCCGTGGACAAGTTACAATCCTTCCCTCGGTCGTCCATTGCTGAACACCGAAAAATTCCTGGAGCCCAAGAAGTCTCCTCCGCCGGAGGATTCTCAATCCGCGGCGGAGAACGAACCCGAAGCAGAAGCTGCTCTCACCGTCGCGGAAGAGCGTACTCCCACCTTGCCGGGCCTTGAGCGAGGCGGTAACCTTTAGAGTCACGCTTCGCTGGAAGTCCGATACCGGCATATTGTGAATTCGAGAGCTCCCGAAGACCGTTGGACGATACACCTTCGATTACGCATTCGGCTCAATGCCATTGCCTGGCCTGCCTACTTCCGGTAAATTGACAACGATGGAGGTTCCTATGCGCTTCCGCTTGGCACTGCTTACATTGAGTTTTTATCTGACACTTGCTGTGCTTGGCTGCACCAGCAAACCTGCTGCAAACGATCCCAATCAGCCAGCCGATGCGAGCAACCCGGCTGAGACTAACACCGGCGCAGAGAAGGGCGGCAAAGAACGCAGGGAAGCGAAGAAACGGACAATCGTTGTGCCCGCGGGAACCAGCGTTACCGTCAGCCTGGGTTCGGCGCTCGGGTCGAAGCTGAGCCAAACGGGGCAGAGCTTCAACGGCACGGTCGCCAGGGATGTCATCGCCGACAACGTGGTTGTGATCCCGCGAGGTGCAACCGTGAGCGGCACGGTTACGGACGCGAAAGCATTGGGCAAATTCGCGGGCGGCGCGGTACTACAGCTTCGTCTCGACTCCATCACCTTGAATGGTACTGACGTGCCCGTGCAGACCGCGGTCCGCACTTTCTCGGTCAAGGGCAAAGGTAAGCGCACGGCCGTGATGACAGGAGGCGGGGCCGCACTGGGCGGAATCATCGGCGCTTTGGCTGGTGGAGGTAAAGGTGCCGCTATCGGAATGGCAGCCGGCGGAGGCGCTGGCGCGGGAGGAGCTGCGTTCACCGGGAATAAAGAGGTCGTCCTGCCCGCCGAATCTGACGTCAGCTTCGAACTCACGCAGCCCCTTGATGTGAGGTAAAGTAGTCCGGATCCACATTGCGTGCGATCACCTCTGGTTAGGGGTGATCGCTTTCTCAAACCCTCTTATCTTTCGCGGAACTCCGCTATACAAGATCGGCCATCGCGTCATGCTTGACTTCAGCCGCTTCGAAATTATCACCTTCGATTGCTACGGCACGCTGATCAACTGGGAGGCTGGGCTTCTTGCCGCACTGCACCGTGTCCTCTCGGCCCACGGCAAAAAGATTGAAGACGCCGCGCTCCTGAAACTTTATGGCGACTTCGAACAACTTTGTGAGCAGGGCGAATTTCATCCCTATCGCGAAGTCCTGGAATCCGTCGTTCGCCGGTTCGGCGCCCAGCTCGGATTTAGCCCGACGGACGAAGAAGCCCGCTCGCTGGCCAACTCCCTGGCAAGCTGGAAACCCTGGCCCGACACGGTGGCGGCTCTCCATCAGCTGAAGAGCCGCTTTCGCCTGGCTATTCTTTCCAACGTGGACGACGATCTTTTCGCGGAAACACTTCCCCAGCTGGGCGTTGGATTCGATGAGATCATCACCGCGCAGCAGGCCCAGGCTTACAAACCTTCGTTGCGGATTTTCGAACTCGCGCTGGCTCGGATCAAGGTTCCGGCGCATCGTGTGCTGCACGTAGGCCAAAGCATCTATCACGACGTAACTCCAGCCCAGGCCCTGGGTCTGGCCACGGTGTGGGTCAATCGTCCCTCTGCGCGACCGGGTGTAGGTGCCGTCAAAGTCGCACAGGGCAAGCCCGATCTCAAGGTCTCAAGCCTGGCGGAGCTAGCCGCGGCGGCTACTGCATTGGTGTAAAGAATGGGAGGAAAGTTACTCGCCGGGCTCCACGGCATCCCGCGCGAACTCTGCGATGAGATTTCCCGTTCGGAAAACAACCATCACTCCAAACTAGAAGTTCGCCGGAATTTTTACCACTCTCTCCTGGATCGCCCACATCACGAGCTCAGCCTTGTTGTGAATCCCCAGCTTGCGCATGAGGTTGAACTTGTGGGCGTCAACGGTCTTTGCGCTCACTCCAAGAATACTGGCGGTTGAGCGGACGGTTCTGCCTTGAGCCAGCAGTTTCAAGACTTCACGCTCCCGAGCCGTCAGAACTCGCCTTGGAGCGGGCAACGGCGCGGATGGTTGCCAGCCGCCGTGATGTTTCTGGGATATTTCGCGAACGCACGAGTCCCCATTACGAGCAGCGTATCGAACCATGCTCACCAGCTCTTCCGCCGATGTTTGGCGGAATGTATGGCCTGATTCGCCCCGTCGCTCCTCAGTTGAAGAAATGTCCTCTTGCTTGTGCTCGCTTAAAAAAAGCATCTTGCTCAGTGGGGACTCCCTCAGGAACAAGCTTTCTGCATCGCGAGCCGACAGGCCCATGGTCGCTGGGTCTGCAATCACCACTTCTGGCTGATTCTTGCACACCCTCTGCAAAGCGTCGGCCGCATTCCCGGCTTCCGCCACCACTTCAAGGTCTGTCTCGCTATCGAGTAAGCTCCGGAGTCCTTGCCGCAAAAGGACGTGGTCGTGGACCAGGACACAACGAATCCTGCCATTGAAAAATGAGCTTTCACGCTGGGTCTGTGCGTGAGGGCACACAGTTCCTCCTTGTGGCGGCCAGAGTGAAATTTGCGACGCGGCGCAGACAGACTAAGGGTAAATCCCAGAGCGGTGAGGACCAGAGCGTTAACGCCATTGTAACGCTTACCGCCGCCACAGTGTATGCGAAATAAGCTCCTCCAGGCAATTTTTTGAGCGAATTGCATCGCGGGTACATACGATCCGCAATCCTCCTCATGCGTCGCATCAGGTACAATCGAAAATTTATGCTGCGCTATTTCACTGCGGGTGAGTCTCATGGCGAAGCGCTCGTCGCCTTCCTCTCCGGTCTACCGGCGGGGGTAAAGGTAGACCAGTCTTTTGTCGACCGCGAACTCTGGCGCCGCCAGCAAGGTTATGGCCGCGGCGGACGCATGAAGATCGAGCGCGACACAGCCCACATTCTTTCCGGAGTACGTCAGGGCATGACGATCGGCTCACCCATCGCCATTCAACTCGAAAACAAAGACTGGAAAAACTGGCAAGAAGCCCTGCCGGTTGGCGAAGGCGATCCAGCCAAGCACAAACGTGTCGCTTCGCCCCGTCCGGGGCACGCCGATCTGGCGGGAGCGTTGAAGTACAACTTTTCCGAAGCGCGCTACGTCCTGGAGCGCGCCTCCGCCCGCGAGTCCGCCGCCCGCGTGGCGGTAGGAGCCCTGGCGAAACTCTTTCTGCGCGAACTCGGCATCGAGGTTCTCAGCCACGTCATCACGACTGGCAACGTCACTCTGCAAAACGAAGTTGCCTGGGAAAAGATTATTTCACTCTATGCGCGGGAAGAAGTTCTGCTGAATTGCGCCGATCCTGAAGCTGAGCAACGCATGAAAGAAGAAGTCGATAAGGTCCTCAGAACCGGCGACTCCCTTGGCGGAGTCTTCGAAGTGGTCGCGCACAAGGTCCCGCCTGGCCTGGGAACCTACGCGCAATGGGATGAACGCCTCGACGCCCTTCTGGCCGCCGCCGTCATGTCGCTTCAAGCGGTCAAAGCGGTCGAGATCGGCTCCGGCGTTGCAGCGGCCTTTTCCCCCGGTTCGGCTGTGCACGACGAAATCGGGTACAGCAGCGATTCCGGGTTCACTGCCTTCTCACGAACGCGCAACAATGCCGGTGGCATTGAAGGCGGCGTTTCGAATGGCGAAGAAATTCGTATTCGTGGCTATCTGAAGCCTATTTCAACGTTGCGCCGGCCCCTGCAGTCGGTCGACTTCTCGACTCGCGAGCCGGTGAAGGCCGCGTACGAGCGTTCCGACGTTTGCGTTGTCCCGGCTGCTGGAGTGGCTGCCGAGTCCATGGTCGCTCTTACCCTCGCGCGCTGCGCATTGGATAAATTCGGAGGCGATTCCATGACTGAGACCCTGCGAAATTTTCAGGGCTACTGCCAGCAATTGAAAAATTACTGATGATCTATTCCATTGTGAAGTTCGGTAACCCGGTCCTCGAGAAGCCTGCCGAAAAGGTGACTGTATTTGACGAAGAGTTGAAAAAACTCATCGACGGCATGTTTGAGTCCATGTATGCGGCACACGGCGTCGGCCTTGCCGCGCCGCAGATCGGCATCTCGCGCCGCATCGCGGTCGTGGATGTTACCTTCCAGGAAGACCCCAAGGCCAAGCTGGTCCTGGTGAATCCCGAGATCATTCATGCCGAAGGCAAACACACGCAGAGCGAAGGCTGCCTCAGCATTCCGGACTTCCGCGAGAACGTAAAGCGGGCCCTGAAGGTCACAATTCGTGCCCAGGATGTGCACGGGAAATTTTTTGAAAAGACCGGAGAAGAGTTGCTGGCCCGCGCCTTTCAGCACGAAACCGATCATCTGAACGGCAAGCTCTACATCAGCCACATCAGCGCGTTAAAACGCGATCTCATCAAGCGCAAGATCCGCAAGCTGGTAAAAGCGGGAGAATGGTAAGGAATTGAGAGATTGACTCATCGGGAAATTGATTCAATGATTCAATGATTCAATGGCTCAATCGCTGAAAGTCGTATTCTGCGGCACGCCCCGCTTCGCCGTGTTCACTCTTGAAGCGCTCGTCGCGGCTGGATTTCCTGTTCAGCTCGTTGTCACCCAGCCTGACCGGCCCAAGGGCCGCGGCCTGGAAGTGGTTTCCTCGCCGGTCAAACAGTCCGCGGTGCAATTGGGATTGCCGATCACGCAGCCCGACAAGATCAAGAACAACGACGAATTCCGCGCGCACCTCGCCCCTCTCAAGCCCGACGTTATTGTCGTCGTAGGCTACGGTCGCATTATTCCGCAGTGGATGCTCGACCTGCCTCCGCTCGGTAACATCAACCTGCATGCTTCACTTCTTCCGAAGTACCGCGGCGCCGCGCCGATTCAGTGGGCGATCGCGCAGGGCGAGAGTGTCACGGGTGTGACCACTATGCGCCTCGACGCCGGACTCGACACTGGCGACATCCTTCTGCAGCGCGAGATGCCAATCACTGACGACGACACTGCCGAGACACTCGCTCCGCGGCTCGCGCAGGTCGGAGCCGATCTCATGGTCGAAACTTTGCGCGGCCTGCAGTCTGCCTCGATTGAACCGCGCCCGCAAGACAGTTCGCTGGCAACCCTCGCGCCCATTCTCAAGAAAGAAGATGGCCTGCTGGATTTCTCCCGCCACGCCTCCGAACTTGTCAACCGCATTCGGGGTTTTCAACCCTGGCCCGGCGCGTACTCAAAGTTTCGCGGCAAGAACTTGCACATCTGGAAAGCCGCTCCGGCCAACGAAACTTTGCCCAGCGCTGCACTCTACGTGAACGTCGATCGTCTCCTGGTCGGCTGCGGCCACGATACTTCTTTCGAACTCCTCGAGATTCAGCTCGAAGGCAAAAAACGTTCCTCCGCACGCGACTTCCTTCACGGTTATCGTCCGCAGCCGGGTGAAAAGCTCGGAACCTGAGAGCATTTAGTGACAGCATCTTGAGGCACATCTTTTCCCGCGACTCCGCTTCCGTCATACTGACAGCTTGAAACCTCAGCCTCAAGGTTTGAAACCGGCAGTAACCGCCGCGCGCGCCGCCGCGTTCGACATCTTGTTTCGCGTTGAGAGGGAGTCCTCATACGCCTCGGACCTTCTGCACTCTGCCGCCTATGAACGTCTCTCAGCGCCGGATCACGCCTTAGCTACAGAGCTCGTGATGGGCGTTCTGCGGTGGCGTTCCCTGCTGGATGACGAGATCTCTCATGCTTCATCGCAACCACTTTCCAAACTTGATTTGGAGATTCTCATCGCGCTGCGCATCGCTCTCTATCAACTTCGATGGCTGGATCGCATTCCTCACCGCGCAGCGATCCACGAAAGCGTCGAATTGGTCAAACGATCCCGAAAACGCTCTGCCGCCCCGTTCATCAATGCGGTGCTGAGGAAGCTTGCAGCGAGCGTGTCCACAGCTCATAAGTTTTCCGGTGCGGACACGCCCGCCTCGGCCGAAAGTCTGTCCCGCACCTATGCGCATCCGTTGTGGCTCGTGCACCGTTGGGCCAATGAATACGGACTCGCCGCCGCTCATCGTATCTTGCAGCACGATCAATCGGTACCGGTCACGACTGTTCGGCTTCGCAATTCCGCGGCCGAGCATGCGCTCCTGGCTGAAGGTATCGAGATCGTTCCCGGGGCCTTTCTGAAATCCGCACGCCGCGTGCAACGGGGTGATGTCACCCAGACTCTGGCTTTCCGCACCGGCCAGGTTGTCATTCAGGACGAGGCTTCGCAACTGGTCGCAGCCCTGGTGGGCCAAGGCTCGCGCATTCTCGACTGCTGTTCCGCCCCTGGCGGCAAGACCTTGGCCATGGCGGATCGAAATCCCAGCGCGACGATTACTGCGGTTGAGCTTCATCCGCACCGCGCTCGCCTTCTCCAGAGGATGCTCCGCCCGAAGAAAGGTGCTGCTGAATCTCTCCACTCACAAAAGGTCAACATCGCAGTCGCCGATGCCCGCTATCTCCCGTCGATCATTCATTTCGACCGCATCCTCGCGGATGTTCCTTGCTCCGGCACCGGCACGCTGGCGCGCAATCCGGAAATCAAGTGGCGACTCGAACTCTCAGACCTCGCCGACCTGCACGAACGCCAGTACGCGATACTCCGTTCCGCCCTGGCTCAAGTCGCCGTTGGCGGACGCGTCATCTACTCGACTTGTTCTTTGGAAAGAGAAGAAAACGAAAATGTGGTCGAGCGAACTTTAGCCGAAGGCAATGGTTTCCGTTTGCTCGACTGTGGCCTTGAGCTGGACCATCTCAGAACCGAAGGGGAATTGACCTGGGCTCAGCCAGACTTGCTCACACGCGGCCCATACCTGCGCACTCTCCCCGGAATTCACCCGTGCGACGGATTCTTCGCTGCAATCCTGGAAAGACTTTGAGGTGCAAAACCTTCGGGCATATCCGGAAGCTTGTCTCGTAGGGCGATTCGGGACCCGTCAGACGTGCGTTTGTTCAACGCAGAAAAAAGTCGCGGCTGAAGAGTTTGCCGAAAAAATCCGCTTTTGATCTTGCTTTGAAAGGGCGCGGCTTCAAGCCGCGCCGTAAGTGCCACTGTGAAGCCGCTTTTCACCGTACTTCGAAATTCACTGCCGTACCAGCCACAACCTTCTGTCCTGATACCGGCGTTTGCGAAACGATGATGCTCGCGGGCGATGCTTGAGGGGGCGTGGGGAGTGGAGCAACCGGCGTAGTCTCCTCCACAGGTGCCGAAGAAGGATTCGCTGGCGGAGCCGCCACATTCACTGTCCCAAGTTTGAATCCTGCGTCCTGCAGCGTGTGGCTCGCGTTACCCAATGGCTGCCCAACAAAGTTGGGCATAACAAAAGCTTGCGGATCCGCAGCGACCGCGACCAACAGACTAATCTTCGGCGCCGTTACCTGGCTCGCGTTCGCCGGTGGACTCTGCGCCAGTACCTGATCGGCCGGCGCGCTTGGCATTGGAATCTCAGCCGTAGAATCAACGTCCAGCCCCCGCCGCCGTATGTTCAATTCCGCCGCGCGTTGACTTTGCCCCGCCACATCCGGAATCGCGATCCGCATGGGTCCCAGACTTTGCGCCACGCGCACCTGCCAGCCACGCCTCACTTTTGTTCCCGGCAAAGGCAGCTGCGACATGATTTTCCCCTCGGGGATCTGCGGACTGTAGTACTGTCGCTCAATCTCAATCTGCAGCCCCATCCCCGCGACCGCCCGCTCCGCTTCCGCCGGCGCCAGACCCACGAGCACAGGTACCGCGATTTCCTGCCCGTGAATGGCAAATCTCATCGCCGTCAGCGCAGAGACAAGCGCCACCGTCACCAGAACCAGCGCCAAAATTGCGAAGCGGATGAAAGATTTCATAGCTAAAAACAGAGAAATCTCACTAAACGAAATTATAGTCCGTCAGCCCCGGGCCATCACTACTTCAGCAGTTTCAGAAGCTTGCAGGCCAATCCCCGCGCCGCGGAGCCACCGAGTTCCAGGCCCGCGTGCATCGGAAATGCAGCACGGGCAATCTAAGTAAGTGTATGGAGTGACTCGCTGAGTTGCTCCATGATGAGGTGCTCATGACTTGCTCGTTGGAGTATCATAAAAACGTGCGCCGCTGGATTCTGGCTTCGGTCTCTGTTCTTGCGCTGCTGTTGTCGCCCGCGCTACCCGTTTCGTACGCCCGCGCCCAGATCAATGGCGTGCCTGCGTCGGTGACGTCTCCCGGTTTCGGCGGCCGGGGAATCAACGGAACCCCACCCAGCGTCTCATCCCTTGGCCCGCGCGGCTTTGCGCCACACGGTGGCGGGCAATTCCAATCCTTTCCCCGGCAAGATCGCGATCATGGTGGCGATCATCACCGTGGTTCTCAGTTCGTCTATCCCTTCTACTATCCCTATTACGGCTCGGTCTACGGGGCTCCCGATTCCTATGGGATGGATTCTGGGCAGGACAGCGAATCTGACTCCGACTATCAAGGTGGCCCTACCATATTTGACCGTCGCGGACGTGGAGCAGAAGATTATGTTCCTCCGGTGAAGGATACCGCTCCGGCACAGTCGAGCCAAACCCCTTCCTCAGAGCCTCCTGCTCCCGAGACGCCGCAAGTGCCAACGGTGCTCGTCTTCAAGGACGGCCATCAGTCCGAGGTTGAGAACTATGCGATCTTTGGCCAAACGCTATTTGACCTGACTCCGGGACATCGGCGCAAAATCGCGCTTGCCGATCTCGACCTCGTCGCTACTGAGAAGCAGAACGACGACCGGGGCGTGAGTTTTCAACTGCCTCCAGGCACCCAGGCAAATTAATCATGCGCAGGCTACTCCTCGTCGCAACGCTCACTGCAATCACGCCGTGGGCAGGTGCTCAGAGGACAAGCTCCAGGGCTTCACATTTCACTGCCCCCGTCGCTGCTCTGGGACATCCCGACGCGCCTCCAGCGCTCATCCGCAGTCTGGTGCCCAGACCGAACTCTGAGGGCTTCCGAAGGTTCCACCCGTCCAGCCCTTACCCGTCGCTGCTTTCCGCCTTCGGACTGTTTTCTGATTCTTTCTATCCAAATGATTCTTCTGCACCTGATTCCTCGGCCCCAGGATATTCACCCGCTGCCCAGGCGCCCAATATACTGCTCCAAGCTCTGTCCCCAGCAGGCGCGATTCCAGATCAGCAACAGCCCGCTTCTCAACCTCTGCTGATCGAATTACAGGGCGGCCGATACGTCCGCCTGACTGGCGAGAATACGTCCGACAGCGGATTGGCGTATCAGGCGGCGACCGCGTCCACAGCATCAAGCAATTCTGCCAAGCTCGATTCCAAGAGGCGTCCTGCTCACGAAGTTACCGCTCGCGTATTAGCGCCGGTGATTTTGGTATTCCGCGATGGTCATAGTGAAGAAGTACGCGACTACACCATCGCCGACGGTGCGATCTACGCCCGTGGTGATTACTACTCCGATGGCTACTGGAATAAGAAGATTGAACTCTTCGCGCTGAACCTGCCTGAGACCGTCAAGTCCAACCAAGAACGCGGCGTGCACTTCGTGCTGCCCAGCGCGCCGAATGAAGTAATCACAAGGCCGTAGAGTACTTTCCCTGCAGCCCTCTCAAAGCGTCGACAACAGCACCATGATGGTCATCTACAGAGCCCTTCCGCTGCCGCGTAAGGTCCTGAATCGTGGTATAATTTCTATAGCTTAATAAGCACATAACATCCTGTAATTACAACCAGTTACAAGCGCTAGCGGAAGGCCCCATCATTCGATTTTCGAACGACAACTGCGGCGCAGAGTTGAGAGCTAAAGGCTAAGAGCGATTTCATGGCTGACGATCAAAATCCTGAACTCCCACTGACTCCTCCTCCCGGCGGCGACGGCCCCGGCGCGTTGAACATTCAGCCGGTCAATATCGAAGATGAGATGCGCCGGTCGTATCTCGACTATTCGATGTCGGTGATCATTGGCCGCGCCCTGCCCGACGTGCGTGACGGACTCAAGCCCGTGCACCGCCGCATTCTCTACACGATGCAGCAGATGGGCCTTCAACCGAACCGAGCCACCCGCAAGTGCGCGAGGATCGTCGGTGAGGTCATGGGCAAATATCACCCGCATGGAAATCTGGCCGTCTATGACGCGCTGGTGCGGCTGGCTCAGCCCTGGAGCATGCGCTACCCGCTGATCTTTGGGCAGGGAAATTTCGGCTCTGTCGACGGCGATCCGCCCGCGGCTGATCGTTACACCGAAGCCAAGCTCGCGCAGGTTTCTACCGCGCTTCTCGAAGATCTCGACAAGGACACTGTCGACTTCCATCCCAACTATGACGGCAGCGAAGTCGAACCTGACGTTCTGCCCACGCGCATTCCCAATCTGCTCATTAATGGCTCGGACGGAATCGCAGTCGGCATGGCCACCAAGATCCCGCCGCATAATCTTACGGAAATTGTTGATGCCACCATCACGCTCATCAACAATCCCAATGCGCAGCTCGCGGAAATTCTGAAGTACGTCCTGGGTCCCGATTTTCCTACTGCAGGCATCATTCACGGGCGCGCCGGAATCTTCGAAGCCTACCGCACCGGGCGTGGGCGCTTCATGATGCGCGCCAAAGCCGCCATCGAAAACATTACCAAGGACAAGCAGGCCATCATCATCACCGAAATTCCGTATCAGGTGAACAAGGCCCGCCTGGTCGAGCGCATCGCGCAACTGGTCAACAACAAAGATATCGAAGACATTTCCGACATCCGCGACGAGAGCGATCGCGACGGCATGCGCATCGTGGTCGAGTTGAAGCGCAGCGCCGAACCGCAGATCGTTCTCAACCAGCTCTTCAAGCACACCGCCATGCAGGAAAGTTTCAGCATGATTTTCCTGGCCGTGGTGAATGGTCAACCGCGCGAGCTGGGCCTGATCCAGGCCATCAAACACTTCATCGACCACCGCGTTGACGTGGTCCGCCGTCGTACCGCCTACCTGCTCTCCAAGGCCCGCGACCGCGAGCATATCCTTGAAGGCTATCTCACCGCCCTCGACCATCTCGACAATGTCATCGCCATCATTCGTGGCAGCGCCAATCGCGCCGACGCTCGCGAAAACCTGGTTGCCTACTTCGGTGGGAAGAAAATCGAAATCAATACCACGGGGCGCGCGCCCAAGCTCGATCCGGAGAAACCCTTCAGCACGAAGCAGGCCGATGCCATTCTGGAACTGCAGTTGCATCGCCTGACCAAGCTTTCCATCGACGAAATCTCGAACGAGCTGAAGCAGGTGCGCGACAACATTACCGAATACGAATCTATTCTCGGCTCCGAACGGAAACTGCGCGGCGTGATCATCAAGGAGCTGGAAGAGATCAAGAAGCTCTACGGAGATGAGCGCCGCACCCGGATCGAAGACGAAGCGGCCGAGATCGTGCTCGAAGACCTCATCGCTGACGAGCAGACGGCGGTCACGGTCAGCCACTCCGGCTACATGAAGCGCACGCCGATCTCAACCTACCGCATGCAGCGCCGCGGCGGCACGGGCCGCACCGGGATGAAGACGCGCGACGAAGATTTCGTCGAACATCTTTTCCTCGCCTCCACCCACGCCTACATTCTGATCTTCACCAACAAAGGCCGCGTCTACTGGCTCAAGGTGTATGAGATTCCCGACGTCAGCGCCGCGGGCAAAGGCAAACATATCGGCAACCTGGTCGGACTGCAGCCCGGCGAAACGGTGAAGACCATGCTCGCCGTGCGCAATCTCGAAGAAGCAAATAAATTTATTTTCTTCGCCACTCGCAACGGACTGGTGAAGAAATCGAGCCTCAACGAATTTATCCACGTGCGCTCGAATGGCATCAACGCCATCGCCATCGAGGAAGGCGATGAGCTGGTCGCTGCGCGGATCACCGATGGCAACCAGATCATCTTCCTGGCATCGCACGAAGGCATGGCCGTCCGCTTCGACGAGAGCCACGTCCGTCCCATGGGCCGCGTCGCCTACGGTGTCTGGGGCATCGACCTCGAAAAAGGCGATTACGTGGTCGGCATGGCTACCACGACGAAGCCCGGAGCTGAGAATGTGGGGACAGCCGCCCCGGCTGTCCCGGGCGCTCCAGCGCCCGTGCCTTCAGAAGCGGGCGCGGAACCCGAAGTCGTAGACGCCGCCGTGAAGGGATCACTCATCCTCTCCGTCACAGAAAACGGTTTTGGCAAGCGCACAGCAGCGGACGAGTACCGCCTGACCAATCGCGGCGGCAAAGGCGTCATCAACCTGAAGACTACGGAGCGCGTCGGCAAAGTCGTGGGCATCGCCCAGGTCGACGAAACCTCCGAGGTCATGCTGATCAGCCACTACGGCAAAATCATTCGCATGGACTCAACCACCATCCGCGAATCCGGCCGCAACGCCCAGGGCGTGCGCCTGCTCCACCTGGAGCCCGGCGACCGGGTGGCCGCTGCGGTAGTCCTTGCGCCCGATGCGGAGCAGAATGGCGGGAACGGGACGCTGATTCAGTAAATGTTCCAGAGGGAAACCTTGCTTAGGTTTAACCCATTTCGTCCTAACGAGATCGTTCATCCGGGCATGTTTGCCGGCCGGTTCGACGAACTCGTAGCTCTCGAGAAGGCACTCTTTCAGACGAAGAACGGAAACCCGGCCCACTTCCTTATAGACGGAGAGCGCGGGATCGGCAAGTCGTCGCTCCTGCTAAACCTAAAGTGGGTAGCGGCCGGCGCAATAGACACGCTTGAGGACTCACAATCTTTCAAGTTTATAACCGTTAGCATCTCTCTTGACGCAACCCACAGCTATTCGGACATCGTGCGGTGCATCGGCACGGAACTCCGCAGGAAAATTTCTGAGCGAGAGCAGTTGAAGGAATTTGCGAGAAACGCCTGGGACTTCATGAAGAAGTGGGAAGTCGCAGGCGTGAAGTACCACGAAGATAGGGCGGATGCTAAAGACACTGAGCTCATAGAGGAACTGACCTTTGCGATTGCTGAATCGTTGAAGAATTTAGGATCGGACGTCGATGGCGTCCTGATTCTGATCGACGAAGCGGACAAGCCCCCAGTTTCTTCTAACCTCGGGGCTCTGGTGAAACTGCTCACAGAGAGATTGAAACTCCGCGGGTGCGACCGCGTATGCCTAGGTCTTGCAGGGCTTACAGCTCTCAGAGACAGACTTCGGAAGAGTCATGAATCCTCCTTGCGTCTTTTCAGAATTTTCGCCTTGGGACCGCTACCGCCAAACGATCGGGCGCAGGTCATTTACAGGGGACTGAAAGCAGCGCAGGAAAAGAACGGGTTTCCCGTTGCTATCACGCCCGAAGCCGTGAGCAGTCTCGCATTCATCACCGAGGGATACCCTCACTTCATTCAGCAATTTGCCTACTGTGCATTTGAGGCGGATACGGACAACAATATCGACACGGACGACGTTATGAAAGGTGCCTATGGGGAAGCAGGTGCCCTGAAACAGCTCGGACTGAAGTACTTTGAAAAACAGTATTTTGATCAAATTGGCTCCGACGAGTATCGACAAGTGCTTCGAGTCATGGCGAAACACTTCGATGCTTGGATAACGAAGGCTGAGATTCGGAAAGAAGCGACCCACATAAAAGCATCGACACTGGACAACGCGTTGTCTGCTTTGAAATCTCGCGGCATCATCGTGCCCAAGTCGGGCAAAAAAGGAACTTACAAGCTTCCCTCGCGATCCTTTGCGGTTTGGATTAGAGCTTATACGCAGGCTGAAGAGCTAGTGGCCTCGGTAAATCCACCTGGCCAGCGATTCATCGCAGCCGACCACGGACCAGACTAAAAGAGCGCGAAAGACGCGCACTCTCTGATTCAGCCTCTCTTACACCGAATTCAGATTCGCTACGACACTGGAAAAGCTCGTAGTCGAATGTTTTAAGCCAGACTGGCGTGAATGCCGAGAGCTTCGGCGGCCTTACGGAGCCGCTTATCTCTCGTCCATAGAAGCGTGGACGAATTGATAACGACAGAGGCTATTAAATGGGCGTCGATCAGACCGATGCCGAGGCTTTACAAACGACGAGCCTCAATCATCAGCCTCACTTGCTCAGTTGCGCCACTCGCCGGACGACGTTTGTACAGAGAACTCCCTGCCGTGTCGTTGCTGGTTTTAGGAGGCATGGGGTCCCTCGACTCCGCATGACCGCCCTCCGGGGCGCTCATGCTCTGCTCGGGATGACAGTGTTGGGGAGAAGCCGGACGCAAAAGGCGAAGGGCGTGCGCGGGCTCGATAGGGAGTTCTCTGCACTAACTTCGCCCCGTGAGGTTCGTGGAAGAAATTCCTCGCTAAGCCGGTTGGTGGCGCATGGGGACAAGGGATCTTTCGACTTCGCGAATGGATTCGCAAAGCGAATCCATTCTCTCCGCTCAAGATGACAGGCGCGAGAGTCAGGTCCTCTTTGCGAATCGCACATCGCGGATCAGGTCGCTCCGGCTCTTGGTGAGCAGGTTCCACGCCTCCCGGTAGCATTCGTAGCGGTAGCTCTTCTTCTTCACCGGCGGTGTGACAGGGCTTAGAGGCAGGCCGCTTTTGTGTTCCGCGCCGAGCAACAACGCCGCCGGAATCAAGTACCATCTGTCCACCGGAATCACGTACGCCGCAAACAGATCAAGTTTGTCCAGGCTGTATTCGCGATTTGTCTCGTGATTGGGCTTGAAGTCGCACCAGTATCCGGCGTTCCTTCGGTAACTGGTGGACTTGATCTGCACCCGCAGAAAGTTCGGCCCGTGCTCAATGCCAATATCGTAGTAGTGCGTCTCTCCCCATGGCTTGCAGACGGCGAACTGCCGCCTTGCAGCCTGCGCCATGAACTGCAACTCCACCCACTCGCCCCGTTCTTTGTAGCTCCTGAACTGCTCCCAGTGTTTCATCTCTTCTCGATGTGCCCCCATTTGACCGATTCGCGGTCCTCTCCCCAACCGTGGCGGGTCTTCGACTGCTACACGCTCGCCAGCCCTGTCCCACTCGGAGTGCTTGGAACTGCGAGTCAAACTTGGAATGTTGTTGACTTTTGTTTCTAGCGGGAATGGAAACAGAAAAGGCGCGACCGGGTGGCCGCGCCTTGTGTTTCCAAAAATTATTGCCCTATATTTCTAGGATAGCAAATTCAGAGGGGTAAACCGGACATGGGACTGAACTTTATATTGTGTGTGTTTGCTTGAGGTTAGGACAGATCGTGTAACTTCTGCCTATTGACAAGATTTGGCTGATTCCTCGTTAAGGGCCGCTTTTTTCTTTTATATTAAGGATCATAATTCACTGCCTCCCCTCTGTCATCTTGAGCGGAGTGAAAGGATTCGCTTGCGAATCCATTCACGCAGTCGAAAGATCCCTACCCCTTGCACTTCCGAGGGCGCAGTGAGGAGTCCTAAAGAGCCGCTCCACCCACAGGTTTTGATCGGTGAAAATCCGCGCAGATCCGTGGCGACTTAAATATCCAGGTTCTTCACATCCAGCGCGTTCTCTTCAATGAACTTCCGCCGCGACTCGACGTCTTCGCCCATCAGCGTGGTGAAGATGGTTTCGCACTCGGCAATATCTTCGAGCCTCACTAACAGCAGAGTGCGGCGCTCGGGATCCATGGTTGTTTCCCAAAGTTGCGGCGCAGTCATCTCACCCAAGCCTTTGTAACGCTGCACGTCATAGCCGCGGGTGCCAGCCTTCTTCACATACTCGAAGAGATCGCGGGCGTTCGTCTTCTCAACCGTCTCGATTTCGACCTTGCGCTTGCCGGCCGTCTTCACGTTTTTCTTATCGGTCTTTTCTTCGGCCAGCTCAGCAGGTTCGCCCTCTTCCACTTCGGCTTCTTTATCGCTCGCGGAAGGTCGGGCCACAGCCTCCACTATGAAGGGCGGCTCCATGTAGTCCTCGATCAGTTTGAACTTCGTCATCATCTGCCGGTATTCAGCGCTCGACGCCAATTCCCAGTGAATGATATGTGCAACCCCATGCGAACTCACGAACATGGCTTGCCACAGATTGTGCTCATCGTCGAACTGGAGCTCGACGCTCTTGAAACCGCGATCTTTTGCTAGGCCCTTCAACTGCTTCTCCAGCTTCAAAAGCTTCGCGGGCGGAGTTTTCTTGTCGCCCTCGAAGTCGCCGTGCTTGGACAGATCGAGTTTCGCCAAGAGCTCCGTGACTCGCTCGTCGCGCACTCGCTTATCGACTTTGTCGAAGAAGGCCAGATACTCTTTAAGCACGCTCATAAAGCGCGATAAGTCTTTGCCTTCGAGTTTCGCGGCACCGTCTCCGTAGCGCACCACGAGCCCGTCCGCCGCCCGCTTCAACATCACTTTATCGAACTCGTCGTCGTTCTTGATGTACTGCTGCGACTTGCCCTTCTTGATCGAATACAGCGGCGGCTGCGCGATGTAGACGTTGTTGCGCTTGATTAAATCTTGCATGTGACGGAAGAAAAACGTCAGCAGCAGCGTCCGGATGTGGCTTCCGTCCACGTCGGCGTCGGTCATCAGGATGATCTTGCCGTACCGCACCTTGGTCGCATCGAAGTCATCCTTGGCGATGCCGGTACCCAGCGCCGTAATCATGGCGCGAATTTCTTCGTGCGCCAGCATCTTGTCGTAGCGCGCCTTCTCGACGTTGAGAATCTTTCCTTTAAGCGGCAGGATTGCCTGGAAGCGCCGGTCGCGTCCCTGCTTCGCCGTGCCGCCTGCCGACTCGCCTTCGACCAGGAAGAGCTCGCAGCGGTTCGGATCCCGCTCCGAGCAATCCGCCAGTTTTCCCGGCAAGCCGCCGGAATCCAGCGCACCTTTGCGCCGCGTCAAATCGCGTGCTTTGCGCGCGGCCTCGCGGGCTCGTGCCGCATCGATGGCCTTGTTGATGATCTTGCGCGCTACGGTCGAGTTCTGCTCGAAGAACGCGCCCAGCCGCTCGTTTACGAATGCGGTGACCACCCCGGCAATATCCGAGTTCAGCTTGCCTTTGGTCTGCCCTTCAAATTGCGGCTGCGGCAGCTTCACGCTAATCACCGCGACGAGCCCTTCGCGCACGTCGTCGCCAGTCAGATTCTCCTTCACGTCTTTGAACAAACCCATCTGTTGACCTGCATAATTGATGGTGCGGGTCAGAGCGGTGCGGAAGCCCGAAAGATGCGAGCCTCCGTCGACTGTGTTGATGTTGTTCGCGAAGCTGAAAACCGATTCCGAGTACGCGTCGTTATATTGGAGTCCGATCTCCATCACCACACCGCTGCGTTCAGCTTCCATGTAGATCGGCTTATCGTGCAGCACCTGCTTCCCACGATTCAGGTGCTTGATGAACTCGGCAATCCCGCCGTTGTACTTGAACTCGGAGTGCTTGGGCTCGCCGGTTTTCGCGTCCGTGTTGCGCTCGTCTGTGAGCGTGATCAGCAGCCCTTTGTTCAGGAAGGCAAGTTCGCGCAGCCGCTGAGCCAACGTGTCGTAGTTATATTCGGTCGCGGTGAAAATACTCTTGTCGGGAAGGAAGTGAACCTTGGTTCCGCGCTTCTTAGTTGCTCCCGTCTTCTTGAGCTTGATGGTGGGCTCACCCTTGGAATACGTCTGCTCCCAGGTCGCACCGTCACGCCAGATCTCCAGCTCCAGATCTTCGCTCAACGCGTTCACGCACGAAACGCCAACGCCATGCAGTCCACCGGAAACTTTGTACGAGGAAGAATCAAATTTTCCACCGGCGTGCAGCTTGGTCATCACCACCTGCGCCGCGGAAACTTTTTCTCCGTCGATCTCCATGTCATCCACGGGAATTCCGCGCCCGTCGTCAACCACTGTGATGGAGTTGTCGATGTGAATGGTGACGTCAATCTTCTCCGCGAAACCGGCAAGCGCTTCGTCGACGGAGTTGTCCACGACTTCGTACACCAGGTGATGCAGCCCCATCTCACCCGTCGAACCGATGTACATGGCTGGACGCTTGCGCACCGCCTCCATACCGCCAAGAACTTTGATGGAATCGGCGGTGTAATCGCCGTTGCCTCCGCCATTCGACGACGTGATCGGAGTCACTTTTCCGTTTTTTGTTTTGGTATCTACGATGGGAGTATTAATCTCTTTTGTGGCCATTCCGCTCCGCGAAAATGCCCGAATTTATTCTTTGAACTCGATCCCGCTCATGCCCCAGGAAAAAGGCTGGAAAAACGCCTCGACCAATGCTTTGAAGTTATTGAAATTGCTAATACTTAGGGTCATTTGGCGACTACTGAAATTATACCATACCGGCGAGGTTTTGAGGCTTTCTAAAGCACCTGGAATCGCCTCGGTAACCTGTCCCCTTTCAACGGCATCTAGCCTCGTCTCAAAGAAGCGGGCTTCGGCACGGTAAGCGTTTCTTTTCCGGCACCTCGAGGCTCTCCATCACCATCTAACCAGCTAATCTTGATAAAATAGGGTAGGAGTTCCCAACTCAGCATGAGTGTTCCCGTTTCACAGATGTGGACAGTGAGCAGCTATGTCCTCCGGCAAAAGCTGGCTGGACGGAAGCAATATCCTCTGGTGCTGATGCTTGAGCCTCTCTTTCGCTGTAATCTCGCCTGCGCGGGATGCGGCAAGATTCAGTATCCGGCTCACATCCTGAAAAAAGATCTCTCGCCCGAGGAATGCTTCCGAGCCGTCGACGAATGCGGCGCGCCCATGGTCTCGATCCCTGGTGGCGAACCGCTCATGCATCCGCAGATTGGCGAAATCGTCGAGGGGCTGGTCGCGCGCAAGAAATACATCTACCTGTGCACCAACGCCCTGCTGCTGAAGGAGAAGATCCATCTCTTCAAGCCAAGCAAATACCTGACCTTCAGCGTGCATCTGGATGGCCAGCGCGAAGAGCACGATTTGGCGGTCTGCCGCGAGGGCGGATACGACATTGCGGTTGACGCTGTCCGCGAAGCGCTCAAGCGCGGGTTCCGTGTCACGACAAATACCACGCTATTCGACGGCGCCGAGCCCAAGAGCGTCCGCGCCTTCTTTGACGAAATGATGGACCTGGGAGTTGAGGGCATGATGCTCTCGCCCGGCTACTCCTACGACAAGGCCCCGGATCAAAAGCACTTCCTCGGTCGCGCCCGAACGCGCCGCATGTTCCGCGCGATCTTGTCGAACCGCAAGCCGAGCTGGCGCTTCAACCTGTCGCCGCTATTTCTAGAGTTTTTAATGGGCAAGCGCACTTACCCCTGCACGCCCTGGGGCATGCCGACCTACAACGTCTTCGGATGGCAGAAACCCTGCTACCTGCTGCAGGATGGCTACGCCGAAACCTTCGCCGAGTTACTCGCCACCACCGCGTGGGAGAACTACGGCACCGAGTCGGGCAATCCCGCCTGCGCCAATTGCATGGTGCACAGCGGATACGAGGCCTCGGCGGTGAATGCCACATTCAGTTCGCTCGGCGGATTTCTCGCCACGGTGAAGGCTACGCTGTTCAGCAGCTACCACGACGAGAGCGCACTCAAGTTGCTGGACGAACCGACGGCCCCGGTACATCCACTGGTCCAGATCGCGCCAAACGAGTCGTCGTTGCAACAGACTCGGGCTTAACAGTCTGCCGTGGCAGGCTGAGGACGCCATCAGCGGCTGAAGCCGGCTGATTTTGCGGCACTTATGGCGCGGCTTGAAGCCGCGCCCTTTCAAAGCAAAATCAAACGCAGGGTTTTTCAGCAACTGTTAAGTAAGAATCAAGCGAGAAGAAGAGTTTCCTCTTTGTAACTCTGTGCCCCTGTGGTTGATTTTTCTGGGAGTTAACGAAAATGACGGGTAAAGAAGCCGGACACGTCGATCACGCCTCTCCGCACGCGATGCCGCCTCACGCGAATGCACCGAATGCCGAGACTCTCGAAGTCGCGCCTGGAACGAAGCATGAACAACTTGAAGGCTGGATCCCCGATCTCGCGAGCGAAGAAGAATGCCGCATCGCGCTCGAAAAAGCTTTCGACTATCGCGGCGACATCACGATCACCCGCAAAGACGGATCCAAAATCGAAGGCTACCTCTTCGACCGCCGCAGCGCTCCAAATCTAGCTGATTCTGTCGTCCGTCTCTTCCCCAAGAACTCCAACGAAAAGGTGTCCATCTCCTATGCCGATATCGCGGCGCTGGCCTTCACCGGCCGCGACACGGCCGCTGGCAGAAGTTGGGAAGCCTGGATGAAAAAATACGCGGAGAAAAAAGCCGCCGGGGAAACCAATATCGCCCTTCACCCATGCGTAGTCGAAGGATCCCTCGCGCGCTAGATCGCAATCCGGCCTTTCCTGGAGTTTCCACGATGCTCTATTGCGCGGTGTTCGCCCCTACCCCAAAACCCAGCCCCTGCACCAACTCCTCCACCTCGTCCTCCGTGCCACCGATAAACGTGAACGAGACTGCATACCCGCGGGCCAGCATGACCAGGGTCGATTGCCGCATGGCCCGCGTTCCGACATTCTTTTGAAAATCTGCACGGGCTAGCATCTTTGGTCCCGCACTCTTCGTTCCGACCATAAATTCATATGGCTCGTTCACGACCTCGAATCCCTGCGCCTTTGCAACTTCGGTGACGGGTCCGAAGTATTGCGCCGCCTCCTTCAGTCCCGGATACGATGCCGCGCTCTCCGTCGCGATCAGGATTGACGAGTTCACATCCTCCGCAGTGGCTTCCGGTGGCCGCGAAAACGCCGCCAGCAGTACTTTGCCGCCGCCGGTGGCTCTACTCTGTTCATTACCTGCACCGTCGCTCTTGGGCGCCACCGCTGAATCCTTCTGTTCGCCGGTCGTCGCTTCGCTCTGCGCCTCCTCATCCCGCGCATTCATCTCCTCGGTCCGCAACACCCATCCCGCCGGAATCTTGCAGGAGAATCCGAGCGTCTTGTTCCGGTAGACTCCATTGCTGGCTTCGCCAGCGTCAAGCGAAGAACCCTCAGCGGCAGCAGGTTTCCTGACATGCTTGGATGACGAAGAGGAGGAAGAAGACTGTCTTGGTGCGGGCGCCTGCGCCTGGAGCGCTGACGCCGCCAGCCCGACTACAAGACAACTGCGGAAGACTTGGCCGAAACTCACCCCACAATGTTACTCGATCAGCGCGCTGGAGCGGTCGACCGACGCATGCGCTTCCGGCGACTCTTAGGCGCACTTACGCCGCCCTTCCCATCACCGGCTGCGTGCAGTGCGCACACCGGCGAGCCTCAATCGGAATCTCGCTAAGGCACTCCGGACACTTCTTGGTCGTCGGATCGGGAGGCTTCTCACCCCTGTTCATGCGTGCGACCAGCGCGTTCACCGGCGTCACCACGAAAAAGTAAATCGCAGCGGCAATCAGCAGAAACGACACGCAGGCGTTGACGAAGTCGCCGACTGGAAAGCGCGTGCTCCCAATCGAAAATCCGAGGTAAGAAAAATCCGGCTTACCTACAACGGCCGCGATCAACGGCGTAAGCAGATCCTTGGTAAGCGCCGTGACGACCCCGCCGAACGCCGCGCCAATCACCACGCCCACTGCCATATCGACAACATTCCCGCGCAGGATGAACTTCTTGAATCCGTCGAGCATAAGCCGCCCCTCCCGAAATGCGAGTGGCCGCCAATTTACGGCAGGAAGGTAGAGAGGTCAAGGGCGGCTGGGATTATGCTTGTGCTGAGAAGAAGAGCCAATCGAAATTTATTGGTGGGAGGCAGCCGCAAACCGACTGCCGAATGCAGCGAATGGGCGCGAGCCGTACGTAAAAAATGGTGGAAGAAGGCTCAAACGGGGCGAAAGGAAATCTTCGGACGGTTCCGCAAGGGCTGCACGGTTTCGGTCCCCTCAGATTCGCATCGGCATCACAATATACCGGTACTTATAATCATCGCCCTCGGCTGGCCGCAACTGTCCCGCTGACTGCGGATCCTTCAACTCCAGCCGTACTTCGCTTGATCCCGCGGCCTTGAGGAAGTCCACGAGATACGCGGCGTTGAAGCCGATGGTGAGCACATCGCCGTCATAAGGAGCTTCAATCGAATCTTCCGACTCGCCCGATTCCGTTGACGAAGCCGAGAGCTTCAGTTCCCCTTTTTCCAACCGCATCCGCACCGCCCGCGACCGTTCATCGGCAAACTGGGCCACGCGCAGGATTGCCGAATTCAGTTCGTCCGCATTGATGGCGACACTTTTACTGTTGTCCTTGGGAAGAACCGCTTCGAAGTTCGGAAATTGGCCGGTAAGCTGCCTCGACGTTAGAAGCCGCGAGCCGATTCGGAAGAATAGCGTGGATTCGTCCTTCGCGAACTCGATGGTCTCGGCCTCGGTCGAATCCAGCAGCGACTTCAGCTCATCCATTGCCTTCTTCGGCACCAACGTCTTCATTTCACCGGAGACTCCGTCAAATTTTTCTCCACTACGCTCGCAATGCGCCAGTCGATGGCCGTCGGTCGCGACCATCGTGATCGACTCCGGCTTCAGCAGCATCAGCGCGCCATTCAACGTGTAGCGCGACTCCTCGTTGGAGATCGCAAACCCGGTACGCGCAATCAGTCCGCGCAGAACCTGAGCTGGAATCTTCACGGCTCCGGCAGTCGGAAACGCAGGCAGGCTGGGGAAGTTCGACTTCGCCATCCCCACCATCTTCGTATTCGACCGCCCGCAGCGAATACTGACCCAATGATTCTCCAGCACCTTGATGGTGATATCGGCATCTGGCAGCAACTTCACATAGTCGTGCAATTTGCGCGCGGGAATCGTGCACGAACCTTCCTTCTTGACTTTGGCATTGCACGAAGTGCGCAGGCTCAGCTCCAGGTCGGTGGCGGTCAGCGACAGCCTGTCCCCGGCAGCCTCAAATAGATAATTGGAAAGAATCGGAATCGTGGTCTTGCGCTCGACCACGCCCTGAGTGGCAGTTAATTCCCGCAGCAACTCGAACTTGCTGACCGTGATCTCCATCGTCCCCGCAGCTACGGCGGCTTCGACCGGCATAAAGTCCGTCTCCCTAAGTGGCGCGCTACTTCTAGTACTACCCTTATATCAAATATAAAACCTATAAAACCAGCAGTAACAGTAGGCTCTGCGCAGAAGTGGAAAACCTGGCCAAGTCGCGTGTTCTCACCGCAATCCCGGCGATCCCCTAATGTTAGAAATCCGTCCCAAACTCGGCGGACTCCCTAGTACAACTTCGCCGTTTTTCCAATCCGGCCCCACCCTTGCACAACTTCCACATCTCATTCACAGCGCAACTCAAGGAAGACCTGGCTGCTGCGTGGAAAACGCGAGAGGCTTCGCGATTCATCCGCCTAATTGCTCGGTCAGCTTGTTGATCAACCTGTTCAAATCCTTATCGTTCTTGCGGACGCCCTCAATCTTGTCGACAGAATGCAACACCGTTGTGTGATGCTTACCGCCGAACTGCCGCCCGATTTCCGGCAGCGACGCTTCTGTCAAATGTTTGGCCAGGTACATGGCAATCTGCCGAGGGTAGACGATCGCGCGCGAGTTGTTCTTCGCTTTGATCTCAACCAACCGCAGGCCGAATTGCTCGGCCACAGTTTTCTGGATCGACTCAATCGTCACCTTGCGCGCTTGCGAATCGATAAAATTTTTCAACACCTGTTGCGCGTAAGGTAGCGTGATTTCCGCCCCGATCAGCGAAGAGTGCGCCACCAAGCGGATCAGCGCACCCTCCAACTCACGAACGTTCGAGCGGATGTTGGACGCCACGTACAGCGCCACATCGGTCGGCAGTGTTACTTTCTCCTGCTCAGCCTTCTTCTGCAGGATTGCTACTTTGGTCTCAAGATCCGGTGGTTGGATGTCCGCTATCAATCCCCACTCAAATCGGCTGCGTAAACGGTCCTCGATTTCTGCTAACTCCTTCGGCGACCGGTCGCTCGCGATCACGATCTGCTTCATCGACTCGTGCAGGGCATTGAAGGTGTGGAAGAACTCTTCCTGTGTACGCTCCTTCTGAGCCAAAAACTGGATGTCATCGATGAGCAACACGTCCACTCCACGGAACTTGTCGCGGAAGCTGGTCATCTTGTCGTAGCGCAGCGAGTTGATCATGTCGTTGGTGAACTTCTCGCTCGATACGTAACAGATGGCGGCTTGAGGCATGCGCCGCTTGATCTCGTGTCCGATGGCCTGCATCAGGTGGGTCTTGCCCATGCCAACCCCGCCGTAAAGGAACAGTGGGTTGTAAGCCTTCGACGGACGCTCCGCCACAGCCTGGCACGCCGCGTGGGCAAATTGATTGCCGCTGCCGATCACAAATGCGTCGAAGGTGTAGCGTGGATTCAGTTGCGCCGCTCCATCCCAGTCAAAGCGTGACTGCGCCGGAGCAACAGCAGCCGCGGTCGCAGAAAGGCCCCCATCATGCCGGACCGTCGTCGCCGCCGGATCGTCCTCCGGGGTCACAAACTTCACATCGTTGAATTCCAGGCCCAGGTTGTCGATGGCCTCCTGGATGAGGTCTGCGTATTTGTCACCGGCGTGGCGGAATTCAACCGTCGGCACGCGCACGAAGAGCACGCCTCCACTGGAATGGCTGTAGCGTGTCGGTTTCAGCCAGGTGTCATACGAGTGTCGGTTGATCTTTTTTTCCAGCGCATCCAGAATGCGCACCCACGGATTGGGAGAAATCGTTGTGCTTGGAACTGACATATTATGAAAAGCTCGCCCCGGCGCTCCGGCGGCTGGTTTGAGAGCGCCCGTTAAAACTGCTGTTTACGAAGCAGCTGGTTGAACTCTAGTCTACTGCGGAATGCGCCCGATTTGCAGGGAGCCTTAGCCAGAGAAAAATTTTTGAAAGCTGAACCGTCCGGCATACTAGCACAATTTTTTTGTCGTGTGGAAATCTTCGGCGGGAATTTTTTCCCGAGCAACTATTCAGAACGCAAACCGTTTCCGTGTCAAGTAGCGAGGATGTAACTGCCGCACGTTAGGTGCAACGCGAGGAGGGCGCCGCGCGTCCCGAAAATATGTTTACTTCGAATTTCGTTTTTAGACACTGAAGCACAGGTTCGCCCTTTGCTCCTATTGCGCCTCGTCATTTATACTCATTATTTGCCCTAAGACTGTCGACCGAATCAGGAGCAGCTACTTTTCATGCCCAAGCGTACATTCCAACCCAATCGGCGCAAGCGATCCAAGAAGCACGGCTTTCGCACGCGCATGAAGACCCAGGGCGGCAAGAAGGTGATTTCCCGCCGCCGCGCCAAGGGGCGCAAGCGGGTCTCGGTGAAACCAGGTTTCCGCGAGTAGCTCAATGTGGCGTGGACACTCTCGTCCGCGCTCGTGGAAACCGAACAGCGAATTCTTATTCAACCCTAGGTTTTCAAGATTGAGTCGGGCCTGGCGATGCCTGAGGGCAGAATTGCAACTGCAGAACGTTGATGGCGAATCCCCTGAATCTCAGCCGTTTTGCAAGGGCGAGGATGGTCGGCCCGGAGTGAATCGAACGGAGTCGCAGTCAGCGCCATCGCTTGCATATGGGAGAACTGAACGGAAGTCTTGAACCTCGAGGCAGGAGAATTCGCTTTCCTCGCCGCGCCCGGCTCTTGCGCCACGCTGATTTCGAGCGTGTTTACAAACAAGGCCGGCGGCACTTTTCGGCTTCCATGACGGTTTTTTACTTGCACCGGCCGGAGTCAGAACTTTCCAGAAGCAAATCGCCGGTCGCTCCTGGGCTGCGTGTTGGATTTACTGTAGGCCGCGCGTTGGGCGGAGCGGTTCAGCGCAACCGCATGAAGCGGCGTTTGCGAGAGGCTGTAAGGCTGACCCGTCCAGTCGAGGGACTTTCGGTAGATGTGGTGATCAACCCGAAGAAATCGTTGCTGACTACCAACTTCGCGATCGTGATGAATGAAGTGAGCCGCGCCTTTGTGATCATCGAACAGAAGCTGACGGCAAAGCCCGAGAGCGCTCCGGCAGCCTCGCCAAAAAGAAACGCTGGACGAAACTCCGGGATGCCTGAAGCCTGAAGCCAATTCTAAAGATGCGCCAGTTTGCCAAACTTGTTACGCTGCGCCTGCTGAGAGCCTACCAGTGGGCTATTTCGCCCCTGTTTCCCCCATCGTGCCGGTATGTTCCGACCTGCTCCGAATACGCTCTGGAAGCCGTCGATCGCTATGGCGTACTGCGCGGAGGGTGGATGACGCTTGGCCGCATCCTGCGCTGTCATCCATTGGTCGGCGGTGGTTACGATCCGGTGGTAAAGATTCATCCGGCGCATACAAACTCAGAAAGTTCGTCCGCTTCGTGTCACGGCGCGGTCCGAGGAAACTTATAACTTGCCTGACTTTCAAAATCCTCACCAGGAACCCGGCACCGAGCGCCGCCTGCTTCTCGTATTCGTCCTGACTTTCGTGGTCATCCTGGCCTTTCAGCCGTTGCTTAAGAAATATGGCCCGCAACCCTCGGCGCCTCAACCCCAAAATCAGCCGGCGCAGAATCAGTCTGCGCAGACCCAGGCCGCAGCCGCGTCTGCTTCTTCCTCAACTGCAGCTCCTGTCGTCCCTCTGAAGGGAGTGACCAAGGAGGCTGCCAGCGAGACTGAAACCGTTGTCGAAAACAATCTCTACCGCATCACTTTCACCAATCGCGGTGCGCAGGTCAAGTCATGGATCCTAAAGAAGTTCGACAACGATACTCAGAACGGTCCCCTTGATCTCGTCAATTCCACCGCATCGGCAAAGTACGGTTACCCGCTCTCGCTCTGGACCTATGACGAGAGCCTCCGCGGCCGCCTGAGTTCGGCACTCTACATCGCCTCGCGCGAAGGTTCCCAGACAGCGCCGGCTGACGTCACCTTCGAATACGCCGACCAGGATCTTGTCGTCCGCAAAACTTTCCGTTTCGACCACACCTACGTCGTCAGAGTGGAATCTACAGTAGTCTATAAGGGGAGTCCGATTCCCGCACTGCCCGCCTGGCCTGCCGGGTTCGGCGATCAGACAACGTTACCCGCGTACGCTGCCAGCGTCATTGACTACCAGTTCAGCAGCAATATCGAACGCCTTCCCATCAAGAAAATCAGCAGTGGCGCCACCATCCCCGGCCCATTTCATTGGGCGGGCCCTGGCGACCAGTACTTTGCTGCCGTGTTCATCCCCGACGATCCTGCATCCACCTCGATGGTCACGCTGCGCAACGCGATTGACAATCCGCAGGATCCTAAGCACCCCTACGAAGTCCTGGGCACGGCAGTCGGCAACCTCCGGGGTCCCACGCTCGAGCGCGTCTACATCGGTCCCAAGGAACTCAGCTCGCTTGAATCCGTGTCCATTCCCGGGATCGTGGGCGCCAATCCTGACCTGCGCGGTCTTGTCGACTTTGGCTGGCTGGGAATTATTGCGCGTCCGCTTTTCCTCTGGCTGAAGTGGACCTACAACCACATCGTTCCCAACTGGGGCTGGGCCATCGTATTGCAGACGCTGATCATCAGCGTGGCGATGCTGCCGCTCCGCATCTCGCAGATGAAGTCCATGCTGAAGATGCAGCGGGTTGCTCCGCAGATCAAATCGATCCAGGAAAAATATAAGAAGTACAGCCTCCGCGATCCGCGCAAGGCGCCCATGAATGAGGAGATCAGCGCCCTTTATAAAAAAGAGGGCGTCAATCCCGCCGGTGGCTGCCTGCCCCTGATCATCCAGATGCCGTTCTTGTTCGCGTACTACCGCATGCTGTTGGTTGCGCTAGACCTGCGTCACGCCCACTGGTTCTGGATCCACGATTTGTCGGCCGCCGACCCTTATTACATATTGCCCATCGTTCTCGTGATCAGCATGTTGGTCACGCAAAGGATGACGCCCCAGGCTGGCATGGATCCGGCACAGCAAAAAATGATGACCTGGATGATGCCCTTGATGATGGGATTCATCTTTTTCAAACTGGCAGCCGGGTTGAATTTGTATTACGCCATGAGCAATCTTATTTCGATCGCGCAGCAGGCCGTTATGAATCGAACTCAGCTCGGCCGCGAAATGCGCGAGATGATGGAAAAGCGCGCCCGTAAGAGAGAGAAGTGAAGGTGTCAGCTGTCAGCCATCAGCTTTCAGCCTGCGTGCGACGATGCCGGCATTCGATGAGAACTTCGAAAGAGTTTCCGGTTCACGATTTCCCGGGAGAACTACCAAAATACACATCGGCCCAACTGAAAGCTGACGGCTGATAGCTGAGAGCCCGTTCCTATGCCCATTCCCGACAAACTCACCGCCGCCAAGAAGATCAACGAGTTCCTTCAATCCGTTGTCACCCACGGTGGCCTCCGCCTTAAGTACCGCATCACGGTCGACCCGCCGGTCGCCGAGAACCGCGACTGGGAGAAGCCCGAAATCCTCGTCGACTTCGCCGGTCCCGATTCTGTCCTGCTACTCGATCGTGGCGGAGAACTCCTTCGTGCCCTCGAACTTCTTGCCCTGGAAATGCTGCACCTTCCCTCCGGCGAGCATGAGAAGATTTCCTTCGATTGCCAGAATCAACGTTCCCTGCGGCTCGAAGAATTGCGCATGGCCGCCGCCGTCGCCGCCGAAAAAGTGCGCAAGACGGGAACTCCCTACCATTTTGCTCCTATGTCCTCGCGCGAGCGTCGTATCGTCCATCTGGCTCTGCGCGACTATGCAGACCTGCGCACCGAAAGTGACGGCGAAGGACTTCGCCGCTGTGTGGTCCTCTACCCAGCGGACTACAAGCCCGCCACGGGCAAGCCGGCGCGCCGGATGATCCCATAGCGGGTGTCATGCACGGACTGCGCCGCGACGCTATTAAGGCTGCGGGAAAATATATTCCGAATACCTCAGGGGCTGAAGCCCTCATTGAAAACCGGACTATCGCAGCGCTGAAAGCGCTGCACCACCCCAAAACGGAGTTTCTCGGCAGCCTCTGTCGCCGTGACATTGACTTCAACGTCGCACAACCGCAAGGAAAAAAGACCGCGAAGCGCATCTTACGTCCCACTTTTGACCGCTATCCGAGTAGTTTTGCGATACGAATCAACGGAACGAGGCTCCGCATTCCCACCGATTAACCACCGTGATTCGTATCAGTTTCGATTCCAAGGCGCTGTTGGACAAAAGAAAAGGCGGCCCAGAATCGGGCCGCCCGTGCAAACTGAGGACTGACTTATCGTCCTGCTCCTGCCGCGGCTGCCATGGGCATTGTCCCCGCAATCCTCATTCCTTCAATCCTGGCGAGCACGGTTTCCAGGCTTGCCCCGGTATCGGTGCACGCGTCCACATAAGGATGCCGGCTCCCATCGGCATGCATCACCAGGACGCTGGTCTCCGCACTGGCCTTTTTTACGATGTAAGGCAGGTGATGCCTATCATTCCGCGACAAGGTTGGGCCCAGAATGACCAGGTCAAAAGATCCCTTGCTCAGAGCCTCTTGCACGGCTTTGCGTCCGACTGCCTGCTGAACGCTGTGTCCGGCCTTCTCCATGGAAGCCCCTTGCGCGGCAAGCACTTCCGCATCTCCCTCACCGTATAGAACTTTCAATTTCGCTGCTTTCGCCATTGATTTTTGTCCTCACTCGGTACCTGACACAAGTGCCAGCAATGACGTTATCAACCGCGACGGACCCTGAGAACATCACTGAAGACCAGCACCAAACGGGACCACGGCGAGCCCTTTACTCTGGTTGTAGAAAGTTAAGCTCGGTGCGCTTTCCCGGTCCGGCTCCAAAATCTCTTTCCCTGAGCGGCTTCCAGCGCTACACTCTTGCCCGGAGGCTCCGCGCCATGTCTGCCCCTATCGTCTGCCGAGTGGTAGTCATCACCTTTTTGTTATGCCCTTTTTTGGCCGCTCAACAATCGGCCAGCGCACTTTCGTCCACCACCACCTGCAACCTCGATGATGGCCGCCAGGTCTACATACGCTACAACGCGGTTTCACCTGGCAAGGAGAAAGTCTCCAATGGCAAGGCCTGGACCCCAGGCGGTGCCGCCATGACTCTGTTCACCGAGGTTCAGCTCACGCTCGGGAGTTCCATGATTCCCGTAGGCGCCTACTCGGTCTATCCCATCCCGGGCAAAGATCACTGGACGCTCGCGGTCAACAAGAACGTCACCGCCGGGGCTGCTTATGACGAGAAGACGGATCTTGCCCGTGCCCCCATGGAGACTGCGCAACTCCCCCAGTCCTCCGATGCGCTCGAAGTAGCCTTCGCGCATGTGGGGCCGAAATGTACTCTCCGCATCTACTACGGCAAGAGCGCCTCGTTCGCCGACTTCACCGCGAAGTGACGTGTGTCCCGTGAGCGCGCGATAACATGCCGGGCGCTCGCGGCGAGGGCGACAAGCGCCTTTCGTCGAACTACCCGATACCGAAAGCAACAAGGCCGAAGGGTAAAGATTTCGTCTCCGGCGGTGCGGACTCCGCCGGAGACGATGACCCAGTCCTGCCAGACTTCACTGTTTCAGGGCAATGGTGTCGCGCGTAATCTCATCGAAGGTCGTCACCGCTTTGGCGTCGGCCTCGAAGCCACGCTGCGCCACGATCAAGTTGGCGAATTCGGTGGCGATGTCCACGTTCGATAACTCCAGCGCTCCTCCAGAAAGAGTGCCGCGACCCCCACCACCGGGAGCGCCAACCACGGCCTGTCCGGAAGCCAATGTCGGGCTGAAGTCGGTGTTTCCATCGAGCTGCAATCCCTGGTTGTTGGCAAATGTGGCGAGCGCCAGCTGTCCCAAGGCTTGCGTCTTGCCATTGCTGAAGGAACCGGTAATCGTCCCGTCCGAACCAATGGTGAACTTCACCAGAGATCCGCTGCTGCTGCCGTCCTGCTGGGTCGACGAAGTACTGCTGGGCGCCGCTACCTGCGTGATCACTGGAGTGGTTCCATTCAGCACGTTCCAGTTGAACGTCTGATTGGAAGCGCCATCGGCAAAGTTGGTGATGGGAATCGCGGGAATCTTGGCGAGGGTGCCGGGCGCCGTGGCTACGGTGAAAGCATCGCCGGCTACGAACGCAGTCGATCCCGCCGCAATCGTAAAGCCGATCTGGCCGGAGGTGAAGGCAGTTCCAACCGTGGCTGTCCCCAACACCCCGGAAACCGAACCGGTGACAGAAAAGTGAGTCGCGTCTATCGCAGTCATGGTAATGGTCTCGGCCAGGCTCGTCGCTCCCCCGGACAACCCGGAGATTGTTCCGTTTCCGGTACCCGTGTAACTCGGAGATCCGACTGTGGGTGGAGTTGTGGCCGTCAGCACTCCATTTCCGTTGAAGGTCAGAGTGCCCGTCGCCAGAACTCCGGTCTGCGCGACGCCGTTGACCGGGAGCAGATCGGAAGCCGGAACGGCTAAGCTGTAGCTCCATTCGTTGGCTGCCGTGTTGGTGAATGTGGCAGTTAAGGTGTGGCTGGCCCCTAGCGAGTCATAGACAGTGATGGTCGCAGGAAATGTGTCGCCTACAGAAGAGGCGGCATTCAGGTTGGTGCTTAGCTGTACGTTTGCCGTAGCCGTGGGCGGACTGATGGTTCCCGCGCCCAGTAGTAGAGGCGCGATTCCGCTGCCGCTATTCACTATCCCGTTAACCGCCGGGTAGCCAAGAACCTGCTGTCCCTGGCTGGTCACTAGAAAATCGCTGTTGTCTACGGAGAAGTTACCCGCGCGCGTGTAAGTGACGACGCCGTTCTGCTGCACTGCAAAGAAGCCAGCGTTTTGGATAGCCACGTCCGTCGCTACTCCTGTGGAGCTGACGCTTCCCTGGGTAAACAGCGAAGGCAGAGAGCCGACCGAGGTGCCGGCCCCCACCTGTACCGGGTCTCCCGATCCCGTAGTTCCCAGGTTCTGGTAGAACAAATCGCTGAAGAGCACGACTTTGTCCTTGTAGCCAGTCGTGTTCTGGTTGGCTAGATTGTTGGCGATGGTCGACAGTGCGGTGGATTCGGCAGTAAGCCCCGAAAGTGGAATGGAAAAGTTCGGCATCTAGAAGCCTCCTTGGATTTTGCTGGTAAGTGGGTTGAGTGCCGGGAATGCGAAGTCAGGGATGATTGCGTTGGCCGGCGAGACTGGTGAAAGAAGACGCGCGGAACCTGCGGCAGCGGATCCGGCACTTGTTCCCGTGCCGCTGCTTGAACCGCTGTTCGGCGGCGAGTTTGCTCCAGTGGGAACTGAGCCGGATCCTCCCGGGACGAGCTGCTGCAACAACGTGTAGATGGAGTTGACCGCGCTGAGCTCACTGAATTGCGCCAACTGCCCCACGAATTGTGTTGGATCCATCGGGCTCAGCGGACTCTGATTCTTGAGCTGCGCCATCAACAGCTGCATGAACATGGTGTTCAAGCCTTGAGCGCTGGACGTGTCGGTCGAGGGCGTGGGCGTACTGCTACTAGCGTTTAGAGCTGGAAGAATTGCCGTTGTACTCATGGTTAGTGTTCTCCTTCATGCGAGAATATTGAGCCCGGTGCGGCGGTGGCTCGTAGTCTCCGCCACTACAGGCTCCGTGGAATTGTCTGCGCGTGTCTCCGCGCCCGGCGAATGAACTGGTACCGGCGGCGGAGTAAAAGACCGAGGCTGGGAGTCGCTTCCCGAAGACAAGTTGCCCGAAAACGTGAATCCCTGATGAAAGTTCACTTCATTCAGCCGCAGATTTTGCTGTTGCAAAGTATTCGCGATGCCGGGAATTTCATTCCCCAACAGAGTGCGCAAGTCCCCTCTTTCGCTGCCGATCACCAGTCCGACTTCGCTGGCGTGGACTACCGTGCGAACCTCCACATCGCCAAACGCGGATGTATTCAAACCGACGCGCATCTCCGCCTGCGTCGCTTTGCTGACGATTTGCGCCATTTGTACCGGGCCCAGGCTGAGGGCGGCGTGTGACTCGCCAACACCCGACATCAAGTGACCTGATTCGGCCGATGTTGGCAGACTGGCAAAACTCTGCTTGGGAAGAGATTCGGGTGTCGCGGCATGGCCGGCCGCGGGCTGCCTCCCGGCATCAACAGGGGCCGCAACTATGGGCGCTTGTGGCGGCCCTGACTGCGCGACCACAGGTTGTACCGCCCCAGGGATGGAGCTCCTGTGCACGGTCTGCACCGCCGCATCGGGTGCTGGGCCTGCGGCTTGAGAGACATTATTTGACGAGTCCTTGTTGAAGAGGATGCTTTGCGCAGTGGTTGTTGGTGAAGCCGAGCGCAGTTCGCTGCTGCTTGGATGATTGTCCTTACTCGCAATTGAAGGCACTCCCGCGGTATCGCTTCCGTTTGCCAGGGGCATTGCGGAGGCAGCGGAAGTAAGTATGGCCGAAATGTTCGCGGCAGTAGAAGGTGCATCAAGGGTCGCGGGCCTGGAGGACGCAAGCGCGTTGCGCGACTCCGCAGAAATAGTCGACAGCGCATTCGGACCAAGCTTGTTGGGCGCACTCAGAGGCTTTTCCGCACCAGTGGCGTTCGGCTTGCCATCATGCAGGGTGTCGCTGGGAGCCGAGGGCGGCGCCGCCATTACCGGCTGGTGGCCAGCTGGCGGGTTCCCGTCGGGTCGGACCATGGGTGCGGTGATATTTTCCTGCTTCGTATTTTGCTGGGGCGCGTTCACGTGAAAGCTGGCTCCGGACCAGGCCAGTGATCCGGCAGAGTCCTGCCCCCTTGCAACGTTTTGAGGAAATGCGTCAGGAGAGGAGACCGCCGTTCCGCCTCCCGGGCTTGGGGAATCGCTACGGACGATCGCGGGAGTCGTCTGCACATTGATCGAATTCAACTGACTCACGGCTTCCGAAGGTGCCGCGGCGAGCATGTTGGTGATGGAGTTGCCAGTGATGGAATTGTTGTCTGTGGCCTGCAACCGAACTTCTTCTGAAAGCGGATTGCCGTTCACGGAGATTGGATCGGAGTACACCTGTGGCGCCTTTGCGGGTGACGCTCTACCAACCGCGATCGCGTCTTGGTTCACAATGCCGGCCTGGGAGGCCTCTGCCTGGTTGAGTTGTGGTGACGGTTGTGGTGACGAAGGGAACGAAAAGGCCGGGCTCGAATCTGCCGCGCCGCCAGCCAACGCCTGCGGAGTAACGTTGCCGACGGCATCCGGCTTGGTTCTTCCGGAAGATATATCAAGTTGTGGTGATGGCTGTGGTGATGAAGGAAACGAAAAGGCCGGGCCCGAATCTACTGCGCCTCCAACCAACGCCCGGGGAGCAACGTTGCCGACGGCATCCGGTTTGGTTTTGCCGGGCGATACATCAAGCGGAACTACAATCGCCTCCGGCCGTTGGAACGGAATTCCTGTCCTGGTTTCTGCGAGCGCCAAGCCTGCATCCGCGGAGGCAGACTTGAGGCCCGATGAACCTGGCAAATCTGGTAGTAGGGCGGGCGGCAGAGCTGGTTGCGTCATCTGTGCGACAAGGACTGGCACACAGACAGGTATCCTGCCGTTTGCCGCGGCTACGAAATTTTCCTTCAGAACGTCTTTTGTTTTTATTTTGGTGGTGCCCGTGGGAACAATTCCCCTGCCGGGTTTCAGGGACGGATTCGAATCGGCTCCGCGGGGAATCGGAGTGCCATTCGTGGCCGTTGACGAAAGCAGCGAAGCGCAGGTAGACGCGAAACTTCCAGAGCCGCTTTGGACTACAGCAGCGCGGTCGAACAAACTTGATACAGAGTGCGCGGAAACGCTGTTCGAAATAATGGCTTCAGTCACTGGGGTCACGGCAACCGTTCACGGCTTATCCGGATGCTCGCGATGTACGTATGCACCTCAGTCGCCAAGAATCAACGGGTTGTGGGGCGACGGTGAAGCAGGAGGAAGAGTCATGAAATCAAGTGAATCCAGTTTCTGCCGAAAAGAAGTTGGAGTGCTCGAGAGTGCGCCGGTGGGCAATGCCTGCCCGGCGCCTGGGCAAATCTAGCTGCGCCGCGAGTGGGATCGCTGCAACAGATAAAGATCGTCGAGATTTCTCTGTTCGCGTCTTGCCGCTTCGCGCTTATAGGAGCGAAGCTGCCCGTCTCGCAAGCCTTCGAGCGTTTCGCGTTGGCGCCGCTGATGCTCAAAGAGTTTCTGCTGCTCGTCCCGCAGATGCTGCAAATGCGCGAGTTCACGTTCCAGTTCGCCGCGCTGTTGAGCGAAAGCAGCCTGGCCGAGCATGCTGAAGCGGAGTTCGGCCGCAGTCGTTCCCGCTTGCAGTTGCTGCAATTGTGTGTTGCGAACCTCTTCGATCCTCCGATCGAGTTGCTCGATCAGATGCCGCACCCGCAGTACCTGCTGGTTGGCGGCGCGCAAACGCAGTTCTTGCTGGCGCTCCAGGCTCTGGCGAAAGTGAAACACCGCTTCCAGGGGAAAACGAAAGGGCATGTTCTCAGCTCGGCAAAGCCAACAGTCTTGCAGCAGTCTCGGCGAGCAGCGCAGTCTCGCCGGGCTTCTGCATGAGGAAGCGATGGAGCTCCGGAATCAATGTGAGAGCTTTGTCGAGCGTCGGGTCGCTCCCCTTCTGGTAGGCCCCAATGCGGATCAGGTCTTCGGAGGCGGTGTAAGCCGCCAATAGCCTGCGCAAGGCGTGCGCTTTCTCGAGGTGGAGCGCGGAACACACAGACGGCATCAAGCGGCTGATGCTGTCCAGCACTGCGATGGGTGGGTAGTGGCCGCGGGCAGCCAACTTGCGGTCGAGCATGATGTGGCCGTCGAGCAGCGCGCGTGCTCCGTCCACCAAGGGATCCTGCTCATCGTCCCCTTCCATCAAAACCGTGTAGAACCCCGTAATGCTGCCTGGGCCGAATTTTCCCGCCCGCTCGATCAGTCGCGCCAGTATGGCAAAGCACGAAGGTGTGTAACCTTTCGCGGTGGGCGGTTCTCCCGCGGCCAAACCAATCTCGCGCTGCGCCATGGCCAGCCGGGTCAGCGAGTCCACCACCAGCAGCACGTGCTTCCCTTGCCCGCAGAAATATTCGGCGACAGCGGTCGCCGCGAGCGCTGCGCGGATGCGAAGCATCGGAGACTGGTCGGAGGTAGAGACCACGACGACCGCCCGCTTGCGGCCTTCCTCCCCCAGCGCGTTCTCGAGGAAGTCGCGCACTTCGCGCCCGCGCTCTCCCACCAGCCCGAGCACGGTGAGGTCGGCGCTGGTGTTACGCGCCATCATGCCGATCAGGGTGCTTTTCCCCACGCCGCTGCCACCAAAGATCCCGATGCGTTGCCCGCGGCCGCAGGTGAGGAAGGCATCCACGGCGCGAATGCCGCAGCCGATAGGCTCACGAATGGGGACACGTTCGAGCGGAAGCGGGGCCGCCGCATCCAGCAACCGGTACTCCTGTCCCCGATATTGGGGTTGAGTGTCGAGGGGCTGGCCACTTCCATCAATTACCCTTCCCAGCACGTCCTCGCTTACCCGGAGTGTAGGTCGTTCGCCCCAGGTAACCACCCGATCACCGTAGCGCACCCCGCGAGGTAACTCGAGCGGCATCGACAGCACGGTGGTACCGCGAAAGCCGACAATCTCTCCGGGCAGCACTCGGCCCCGGGCGTCAATGACGTGACAGATCTCGCCCACCGAGCAGAACGGTCCTTCCGACTCGACCAGCGGACCGACGACCTGAGTTACCCGGCCCTGCCAGCGCAGGGCAGAACACGTCTCCAGCCGTGCCATGTACCGGCCCAGCGACGCATTCGCGCTCATACTTTCTCCCGCGGCCGTGCTGCCAGCAAATCTGTCAGGCCCTGTTCGATTTCCTTCAACTGGACCTCGATGCCAAGCTCCGCCACGCCCATCGAGGTCTGCAATTTGCAGCGGTCCGGTTGCAGCGCCGGGTCCTCGACGATCTCCGGAATATCTCCAGATTTCATGGTCAAGGCCAAATGTTGCCGCCAGCCGGCAGCCACTTGGGGATGGACCAGCAGCGTTACGTGCGTCGCACCCTCGATCTTCTCCAGAGCCACGCGCGCAATTCCTGCCAGCAGCAGGGGATCGACTTGCGCCTCACGGTGCAAAATCTTGCGGGCGATGCTGAGCGCAAGCTGCACCACTTCGGCCTCTACCTTCTGATAGTAGGCGGCCCGCTCGCCGATGAATTCGCCCACGGCAGTCGTCAACATGGTCCGTTCCCGCACCAGTTGCAATTCAAAATTCTTGCTGGCCTCGATCTGTCCTTCCTGCCGTCCGAGCTCGCGAGTTCGCGCCTCACGCAACCCGGCCTCACCGTCATTTTCTGCGTCGGGTTCGAATCCCGCTTGGCCAAAATCTCGATGAGCGGAGGCGCTCGAACCGGCACTGGCAGGAATCTCACGATAGGGAAACGGCAAGGCCTGCGGCGAGGTCTCGCTGGCAGGGGATGTGGTTGCCGAGAGAATTCGCGACTGGCTAGGTGACGTACTCATCGTCGCCCTCCGCAGTTAGCGTCAGCTTGCCCTCCGCCTCCAGTTTGCGAGCCACGGCTACGGCTTCCACCTGCGCCTTGTTGACCTCGCGTGTTCTCACCGGTCCAAGCACTTCCATATCTTCTTTCAGCATCTCCACCGCGCGCGAGGACATCGACTTGAAGATATAATTTTTCAGTTCCTCGGAGGCGCCACGCAAAGCGGTGGCCAGAGTCTTCTTGTCCATCTGCGCCAGCAGTTCGCGGATCCCAGCCTCCGGTATGGTAAGCAGGTCCTCGAAGGTGAACATCAGGTTGCGGATGGAAAGCGCCAGCTTCGGATCTTCCTTCTCAATGGCTTCAAGGATGTGTTTTCCGGTGGCGACATCGAGCCGGTTCATGAGTTCGGCTACGCCGCGCAGTCCGGCATACGCCCGGCGGCTCTGCTCCCCCAACGATTCCAGCCGTTTGTGCAGCACCACGGAAACCCGTTCCGCCATCTCGGGAGAGAACTGCCGCAGCTGCGCCAGCCGCTTGATGGCCTCGGCCCGCAACTCCACGGGCAAAAGCAGCAAGAGCGTGGATGCTTGTTTGGAATCAAGGTGTGCGAGGATCAAGGCGATAGTTTGGGGATGCCCGCCTTCGATAAATTTTGCCAACTGGGCGGGGTCGGCCTTGCGCAGCGAATCCAGCCTGCTGGCGCTGGCTTCGGCGGCATGCGAAACCTGCCGCAGCAAGTCTTGCGCTCCATCTTCACCAAAGGCTTTGACCAGCAACTTGTTGGCGTAGTCTCTGCCGCCCTGTGCCAGGTAGTCGCCGGTCAGCACCAGGCGATCGAACTCTTCCAGCACGGACAGCGCGGTTTCCGGGTCTACGGAGCGCAAATCGGCAATCTCCCGGGTAATCCGCTCGACCTCCTCCGCCGGTAGCTGGCGATAGATCGCGCTGGCGGCATCTTCCCCGAGAACCACCATGAGGATTGCCGCCTTGTGTAAGCCTGGGCTTGCCGGAGGCGGGTGAATCAAGACTGCCCCTCTTGCACCCAGCTCTGGACCAGGCGGCTGGCGGAAGCAGGCTCCGCTTTCACCTTCTCGGCCAGCTGGCGCTTCAACTGACCGGCGCGTTTTCCTTCTTCCCCGATAATGCCCGCGGCGTCCACCGTACCGAGCGCTCCCGAGACAGTCACGGGTTGCGGCATCATCCGAGCCGAAGCTCTAGCCGGCAGTTCGCGAAAGGCCGCGAGCGCTTGTTTCTTCACCGGGCGCAGCACCAGCCAGTAGATCACGAGGAACAACAAGGCCAGACCGATATAGCGCAATACCCATGACCAGGGTTCGAGCAGTCTTCGCCAGTGCTCAGTTTTGCTCGGCGGCGGAAGCGCTTCGCTCGGAAGCTCCTGGAATGACAGATTTTCCACCGCCAGCACGTCGCCCCGCTGCGCGTCGATGCCGATCGCGGCTTTCGCCAGTTGCTCGATAACTTTCATTTCCTCCGGGCTGCGTTTGCGCCGGGTGGCCGCCTTGCCTGCCTGTCCGGCTACTTCGACCGCATCGTCCACCAGCACAGCGGCCGCGATCCGCCGCAAGCGCCCGGCGGGTTGGACACTGCGATGCACCGTCTTGCTGACGGCATAGGTTGTGGCATCGGAGCGAGAGTTGGACTGCTCAACTCCGGCAGCCACCGCTGGGGTGGGAGTTCCGGACTGCTGGCGGTGCCAGGAACCCCCGCCGGGGCGCCACCGGAGGAGCCTTCTTCGGAATGTTCCTGGGTGAGCGTGGCGGCACTTTTGGGGTCGTAGGTTTCCTGCGTATCTTCGCTGGTGCTCAGGTCATATTCCACGTGGACGCTGGCCCGAACGTGGTCGATTCCCACGACTGGTTCCAGCGTGTGCACCAGGGTCTTGACCATTTCTTCATCGAGTCCGGCAGCGTGGCCGGACATGCCGTTTCGATCGTGGAGCAGCGGAGTATTGCTGTCCGCATCTACGACCGTGACATTCTCTGGACGCAAACGGTCGACGGCGCTGGCGACCAGTTGTGGAATCGCCTGCTGCGCCTGCTCCGATAACCGGCCGCTGCGAGTCTTGAGGATGACTGCAGCTTTGGCTTCGTGCTGTTGCTCGGTGAACAGAGACTCCTGCGGCATCACCAGATGAACCCGCACCGCTTCCACTTCGCTCAGTGTGGCCAGGGTTCGCTCCAGTTCTCCCTCAAGGGCGCGCTGGTAGTTCACCTTTTCTGTGAAGTCCGAGCCGGCCCAGTTGGGGGTGTCAAACAGTTCAAATCCCAGACGGGCGCTGCGCGGAAGTCCCGCCGCAGCCGTTTCGAGACGGGCCGCGTCCAGCTTTTCCTCGGGGACCTGCAGGGCGCCATCGGAGGAGATTTGGTGCGGAATATTTTTGCCAGCCAGGCGGGCGGCGAGGGCCTGCGCTTCTTCAGGACGCAGCCCGGAATACAAGGTCACATACTTCGGTTGTCCGAGGAGAGCCACGAAGACCCATATTGTCCCTGCGACGAGCACTACCCCGCCGGTCAGCAGCAGGCGTTGGTTCAGGCTGAGTGCCTTGAAGAACTGGCTCAGGCGCTGGAAAACGTCTTCGACCGGTTTGGGGGTGTCAGCGGCCATGTCTTTAGTCTTTGGCTTGGTCCTACGTTCATCTCAAGTCGTGTTTTCTATCCGCGAATCCGGGGC
>WNFC01000613.1_pt1 | contig 64230 bp, 60 predicted proteins | sample 5400541 | NCBI WGS metagenome assembly WNFC01 (sample SAMN13153342, study PRJNA577476) | soil metagenome | isolation source: 120 cm saprolite under Douglas fir tree site 2 hole 2 replicate 1 | place: USA:California | collected 2015-04-18
CGCATCAACCTGATGCACAAAAAGCCCCTCGATCGCCTGCTCCACCCCGAACCGCCGCTGCTCCGCAATCCCGCCCAACTGGCGCTCCAATGGCAACTCAGCTAAACCGGACAGCCGTGGGTCAAGCCCGGCCACGGGGCTCTTTGAGGCTAATGCAGTGCGAACTGACCAAGCGCCGCCTGCTCAAGAGCACGATGGGATAGCTGAACCTGCAATCGGCGAGAGGCTCTCGCACCACCTCCGCCGCGCCATGGACGCCCTCTATTGGGCGTGTGCCATCATTGCCGGTTCCGCCCTCGTCATCATCTCGCTGGTCGTCCCGTGGGGCGTCTACACTCGCTATGTGCTCGACAGCGCCGCATCCTGGCCGGAGCCGATGGCGATCCTCTTGAGCATCGTCTTGACCTTTTTCGGCGCGGCGACGTGCTACCGCTCGGGCACGCACATGAGGGTGACCGTGTTGCGTGACCTGCTGCCGAGCGGGCCGCGACGTGCGGTCGATCTGGTTGCCGAGGGGCTGATGGCGGCGATCAGCCTCTTCATGATCGTCTGGGGCGGCCGGCTCGTCTTGACGACATCGCACCAGGTCATCGCCGAATTTCCGTTCCTGTCGGTCGGCATCACCTACCTGCCGATCCCGCTCGGCGGCGCGGTAACCTTGCTGTTCGTCATCGAGCGCCTGCTGATCGGGCCGCCGCCGCAGACCGATTGGCGCGAAGCCGCGCCCGATTGACCGCCGACATGGATGCCCTGATCGTCATCGGCGGATTGTTTCTCGGCATCGCGCTCGGCGTGCCGATCGCCTATGCGCTGGCGCTCGCCGCGCTGGCCGGCACCTTGTGGATCGGCGTGCCGATCGAAGCGGTGATGCTGCAGATTTCGAGTGGCGTCAGCAAATTCGCCATGCTGACGATCCCGTTTTTCGTGCTCGCCGGCGCGATCATGGCCGAGGGTGGCATGGCGCGCCGCCTGGTGGCGTTTGCCAATATGATCGTCGGCGCGCTGCGCCTGCGTGGCGGCCTCTCGCTGGTCAACATCATGGCGACGACGTTTATGAGCGGGATCTCAGGATCCTCAGTGGCGGACGCTTCGGCGATCGGCTCGGTGATGATCCCGCAAATGGAAAAATCGGGGTATCCCAGGGTCTTTTCGACCAATGTGACGATCGCCGCCTCGGTGCAGGGGCTCCTGGTGCCGCCGAGCCATAACGCCGTCATCTATTCGCTCGCCACCGGTGGCACGATCTCGATCGCCAGCCTCTTCATGGCAGGCGTCATGCCGGGGCTCCTCCTCGGCGCGTCCTTGATGCTGTTGTGCCTGGTGCTGGCCTATCGGAACGGCCACCCGACCGGCGAAGCGGTCCCCCTCCGAGACGCGTTGTGGATCGCACTCGATGCGCTGTGGGGCCTTATTACACTTGTTATCATTCTCGGCGGCATCCTGGGCGGCGTGTTCACGGCGATCGAGGCGGGCGCGGTTGCCTGCGTCTATGCCTTTTGCGTCACGATGTTCGTCTACCGCGACTATCGCTGGCGCGACCTGCCGATGCTCGTCTACCGCACGCTGCGCACGGTGGCGATGGTGATGATGCTGATCGCCTGCGCCGCCAGCGTCGGCTACATGATGGCGCTGATGCAGATGCCGGCGAAGATCACGGCGTTCTTCCTGACATTGTCGAGCAACAAATACGTGATCCTAATGATGATCAACGTGATGTTGCTGGTGCTTGGGTGCCTCATAGACATGGCGCCGTCGATCCTGATCACGACCCCGATCCTCTTGCCGGTGGTGATGAAATTCGGCGTCGATCCGGTTCACTTCGGCATGATCATGCTGCTCAATCTCGGGATCGGCCTCTGCCACCCTCCAGTCGGCGCAACCCTCTTCGTCGGCTGCGCCGTCGGCCGCGTGCGGATGGAAGACGTGATGAAGGAGATCTGGCCGTTCTACGGCGTGATGTTCCTCGTGCTGATGGCGGTGACCTATATCCCGGCGATTTCGCTATGGTTGCCACGCGCGCTGTCGCTGTGACCGGCGCAGAATATTCCCGTCATGGCCGGGCTCGTCCCGGCCATCCACGTGGATCCCCGGGTCAAGCCCGGGGATGACGAATTGGGCGATAATCAACTTTGACGAACGTCGTTGGAGACCACGTCGATTTCGTTCTGCATGCCGCGTGATTATTGAATTATTCACGGATTTATGGCAGAGAGCGTTCGGGGAAAGTATTAGCGGGGGCATGGTGATGATGCCTTTCCGCCTGAGCCGCCGGGCATTGCTCGCCGCGGCTTCGTTGCTGGCGGTCCCGCTGGGGGGCAGGACCGCGGCGGCGGCGGAAAGCGATTTTTCGGGTTTTCTCGCCGGGGTACGGCGCGATGCCGCTGCGCAGGGCATCCGGCCGGCGACGATCGATATCGCTTTCCGATCTATCGAATATCTGCCGCACGTCATCGAGCTCGACCGCAAGCAGCCAGAGCACAAGATGACTTTCGCCGAATATGTCGACAAGGTCGTGACCCAACAGCGGCTCGACGATGCGCGGCGCCACCTCGTCGACAATTGGGGGCTCTTGCAGCAGGTCTGGCAGCGCTTCCGCGTCCAGCCGCGCTTCGTCACCGCACTGTGGGGGGTCGAAAGCGATTTCGGCCGGACCATGGGCAGCTACTCGGTCCCGGCGGCGCTTGCCACGCTGGCCTATGACGGGCGGCGCGGCGCGATGTTTCGTGCCGAGCTGATCGCCGCCTTGAAGATCCTCGACCAAGGCAATGTCCGCATCGACAACATGGTCGGGTCGTGGGCCGGGGCGATGGGCCAGTGCCAGTTCATGCCGACAACGTTCCTCGGCTACGCCGTCGATTTCGACGGCGACGGCCGCCGCGACATCTGGAACGACCGCGCCGATGTGCTGGGCTCGATCGCCAACTACATTTCCCGGCTCGGCTGGCGCGGCGAGGAGAGCTGGGGGCGCGAGGTCGCCGTGCCGGGCAATTTCGACAGCCGGCTCGCCGGGCTCGAGAGCCGCCGGTCGACGGTCGAGTGGAGTCAGCTTGGCGTGCGCCCGGCCGGCGGCACCGCGTTCACCGGCCGCGAGCCCGCTGCCTCGATTGTCCTGCCCGACGGCGTCGGCGGCACGGCGCTTCTGGTCTACGACAATTTCCGCGTCATCAAGAAATGGAATAACTCGAACTACTTCGCTGCCGCTGTCGGCTATATCGCCGACAGCATCGACCGCGGCTAGGTCGCGCAGGGCCTCGCGATGGGGGGATATTCAGACGTCAGGATTCTGCCTGTCATCCTGGCGCTCGGCTTGGCGCTGGCCGGCTGCGCCTCTTCCGGGCCGCATCTCGCCGGCGGTCACCACGCCCGTCACGAGCCCGGACAGCCGGTCTACCGGATCGAGCCCTACCAGGTGAAGGGGGTCTGGTACACCCCGCGGGCCGATTACAGCTACGATGAAACCGGCACCGCCTCGTGGTACGGCCCGGGCTTCGACCAGCAGCTGACGGCGGATAACGAGCTCTACGACATGAACCAGCTGTCGGCGGCGCACAAGACGTTGCCGCTGCCGAGCGTTGTGCAGGTGACCAACCTGCAGAACGGCCGCTCGCTGCGCTTGCGCGTCAACGACCGGGGGCCGTTCGTCGACGGGCGGATTATCGACCTGTCGCGCCGGGCCGCCCAGCTGCTCGGCTTCGAGTCGACCGGAACCGCCCCGGTGCGCGTCAGGATCATGAAGGAGGAAAGCATTCAGGTCGCCGAGGCGGCGATGCACGGCCAGACCGGGCGCGTGATGCTCGCGCAGGCTACCCCGATCGAACCCGCCGCGGCTCTCCGCAGCGCGCCGCGGCCCGTGATGCAGGTGGCGGCCGCCGGGCCACCATCGCTGCGTGCGGCCGAGGTGATTGGGTCGCCGCCGCCGGCCGCGGCGCCGCCCGAGCCGACGCCGGAAGTGCGGCCCGTTGCCGCCGCTTCCCCTTCCGGGTACTGGCCGACGCTGATTACGCCGGCCCACGCCGAGACGCTGCATCCGCCGATGGCTCCGGCGCCGACGTCGTCGAGGAATTCCGGCCGGATCTTTGTTCAAGCCGGCACGTTTGCCGTACCGGAGAATGCGCAACGGGTACGCGCACGGATCGCCGCTCTGGGTAGCGTCGAGATTGTGCGCACCGCTTCCCACGGCACGGACCTCTTTCGGGTGAGGCTCGGGCCGGTGGTGAGCGAGGCGGCGGCGGCGCGGTTGCTCGGCAAAGTCGTCGACAGCGGCTATCCGGGAGCGCGCGTCGTCAGCGAGTGATCTGGGACGCGTGGCGAACCCGGCCGGAGGTCCGAGCACGATGCGATTGCGCTGGTTTTACACGATCGCCGGCGCCGCGGCGCTCGCCCTGGCGGCGTTCGTCGCCCTGACCGGGCCGTCCTCCGCGATTGCAGCGAAAGCCAAGCTTGCCGCACCGCACGGCAAAGCCGCGGCGGCGCCGGTCGCGCCGCTCCCGATCATCGGCCCGATCGACACGCAAGCAACGCACGCAATGATCATCGAGGCCGAGACCGGGGCGGTGCTACTCGACAAGGGGGCCGAGGAGCGGATGCCGCCGGCCTCGATGTCCAAGGTGATGACCGCGTACGTCGTGTTCGACATGCTGAAGCAGGGCCGCGCCAAGCTCGAGGACGAGCTGCCGGTCAGCGAGCACGCCTGGCGCACTCAAGGCTCGAAGATGTTTGTGCCGATCGGCGCCCGCATCAAAATCGAAGACTTGATCCGAGGCGTGGTCGTGCAGTCGGGCAACGATGCCTGTGTCGTGCTGGCCGAAGGGCTCGCCGGCAGCGAGGCCGCTTTCGTCGAAAAGATGAACGCCAAGGCCGAGGAAATAGGCCTCACCGGCAGTCATTTCGCCGATGTCGGTGGCCTGCCCGACCCCAATCACTACATGACCGCCCGCGATCTAGCGACCCTGGCGCTGCGGACGATTACGGATTTCCCCGAATTTTACCACTACTACGGGGAGAAGGATTATTCCTTCAACAACATCAGCCAGGGAAACCGCAATCCGTTGATCTACCGCGACATCGGTGCCGACGGGCTGAAGACCGGCCATACCGAGGAGGCGGGGTACAGCCTCCTGGCTTCGGTGCATCGCGACAAACGCCGCATCATCATGGTACTGGGCGGCCTGCCGACGATGAAGGCGCGCGCGCAGGAGAGCGAACGGTTGATCGAGTGGGCGTTCCGCGAATTCAACAACTATCAACTGTTCGCCGCCGGCGACAAAGTCGACGACGCTGAACTGTGGCTTGGGACCGAGGCGAAAGTGCCGCTCACGGTGGCCAAGGATTTCCTCGTCACGATGCCGCGCAAATCGCGCAAGGACATGAAAGTCGTGGTTGCCTACGACAAGCCGGTGCCAGCGCCGATCAGGAAAGGCCAGGAGATCGGCAAAGTGGTCGTCACCGCGCCCGATATGGCGCAGGACGAGGCGCCGCTGATCGCCGCCGCCCATGTCGACCGGATGGGCCCACTCGGGCGGATGGCCATGGTCGCCGCCCGCCTGATCTGGGGCAACCGGCACTGAGCGCGGCTCCACAAGCCCCCACCCCAACCCTCCCTCGCTTGCGGGGGAGGGAGCGGGCCAGCGGCGCCGTTGTCAGCCCTCCCCTGCATGCGGGGGAGGGAGCGGGCCCGCGCCGAAGGCGTGGGAGGGTGGGGGCTGCTTTGACCATCGCACGGGGCCGGTTGATTACGTTTGAGGGCGGCGAGGGGGCCGGCAAGTCTACCCAGGTCGATCTGCTGCTGGCGGCGTTGGGCCGAGCCGGGATCGCCGCAACTCGCACCCGCGAGCCGGGCGGCTCGGAGGGCGCCGAGGCGATCCGCCGATTGTTGCTCGACGGCGCGACCGAGCGCTGGGATGCGATCGGCGAGGCACTGTTGCTGTACGCGGCGCGGCGCGACCACGTCGTCCGGCTGATCCAGCCGGCGCTCGACCGCGACGTCTGGGTAATCTGCGACCGGTTCGCCGATTCGACGCTGGCCTATCAGGGCTATGGCCGCGGGCTGCCGCTCGCCGATCTCTCGGCGTTGCACCGCCTGGCGCTCGGCGATTTCGCCCCGGACTTGACGCTGATCCTCGACCTGTCGGTCGCCGAGGGGCTTGCCCGGGCGGCGCGGCGTTCCGGCATTGCCGACCGTTTCGAGCGGCTCGACGTTGCTTTCCACGAGCGGCTGCGCCAGGGGTTCCTCCAGATCGCCGCCGACACCCCCGAGCGTTGCCTGGTGATCGATGCCGCCGGTGACCGCGACAGCGTCCACCGCGACGTGTTGGCGGCGGTCGCCGCGCGCCTTGGGGTGGCCCTGCCGCGATGAAAAGCGGCAACGCCGACCCATCGGACCCCGCCGCCCCTGCGCCACGCACCAATTCCGAACTCTTCGGTCACGAAGCCGCCGAGAGCGCGTTGCGGCGCCTTTTCGAGGCGGGTCGGCTGCCGCATGCCCTGCTGCTGAGCGGGCCGCGCGGCATCGGCAAAGCGACGCTTGCGTTTCGGCTTGCCCGGTTCGTACTGGCGAACGGAGGAGGGGAGGGCGCGCCCGGTGGGCTGTTCGGCGACACCGATGCGAGCGGGCTGGCGATCGCGCCCGACAGCGGCACCTTTCGGCGGGTCGCCTCCGGGGGGCACGCCGATCTGTTGACGGTCGAGCGCGTCTACGACCCGCGCCGCCGCCGGCTGCGCGGCGAGATCATCGTCGAGAACACCCGCGAGATCGGCCATTTTCTGCGCCTTACGCCGGCCGAGGGCGGCTGGCGCGTCGTCATCGTCGACGGGGCCGACGAGATGAACCGCAACGCCGCCAATGCGCTTCTGAAAATCCTTGAAGAGCCCCCGCGGCGCACGCTCCTGCTGCTGGCGGCGCACAGTCCGGGGCGGCTGTTGCCGACGATCCGCTCACGCTGCCGGCGGTTTCCGCTGATGCCGCTGCCGCCGGCGATCGTCCGCCAACTGCTCATGCGCTACCGGCCCGCTCTGCCCGAGCCGCAAACCGAGGCGCTGACGGCGCTATCGGCCGGCAGCATCGGACGCGCCCTCGACCTGGCCGCCGCCGGCGGGGTCGAGCTCTACGAGTCCGTATTGGCGCTGCTCTCGCGCGACCAGGGGATCGACCCGGCCGCGCTCCATGCCTTCGCCGACCGGCTCGCCCGCGGCGAAGCGGAGGAGGCCTATCGCGCGGTCGAGGAACTGGTGGCGCAATTGCTGGCCCGGGTCGCCGGCGCCGCGACGCGGCGGACCAACGGCGCGGTACTGCCGCACGAAAGCGCGGTGCTACAACGACTCGGAAACCGAGCGCCGGCGGCGCGCTGGGCCGAGCTGCGCGACGAGATCGGCCGCCTCTTTGCCCGCACCGACGCGCTCAATCTCGACAAGAAGCAGACGATCCTCAGCGCATTCTTTGCGATCGAGGGCGCGGCGCGGTAGAAGCTCGCGCGCTTGATCGCTGGACCGATCCCGCCTGCGGTCCCATATCTGCGCTTTGGAGAGGATGATGAGCGCCGACCGGCCGTATTTCGTGACCACCCCGATCTATTATGTGAACGACGTGCCGCATCTCGGCCACGCGTACACGACCGTGGTGTGCGATGTGTTGGCGCGGTTCATGCGGCTCGACGGGCGCCGGGTCAAATTCCTCACCGGCAGCGACGAGCACGGCCAGAAGGTCGAACGCTCGGCGCAGGCTCTCGGGCTGACGCCGCAGGAATTCTGCGACCGCATCTCGCCGGCCTGGCGCGACATGACCCGCCTCCTCAACATCAGCAACGATGATTTCATCCGCACCACCGAGGAGCGTCACATCCGCGGGGTACAGGCGCTGTGGCAGGAATTGGAGCGCCGCGGCGAGATCTATCTCGGCCGCTTTGCCGGATGGTATTCGGTGCGCGACGAGGCGTTTTACGCCGAAAGCGAACTGGTCGACGGAAAGGCGCCGACCGGGGCCGAGGTCGAATGGCTCGAGGAGCATAATTACTTCTTTCGGCTATCTGCCTGGCAGGACAGGCTTTTGGCCTTTTACGACGCGAATCCCGAGGCGATCGCCCCACGCAGCCGGCGCAACGAGGTCATCAGCTTTGTCAAATCGGGGCTCAACGATATGTCGATCTCGCGCACCAGCTTCAGCTGGGGCATCCCGGTGCCGGGAAATCCTGCACATGTTATCTATGTGTGGCTCGACGCGCTGATCAACTACATCACCGCGATCGGCTATCCGGAAGTCGAGAGCGGCGAATACCCAATCTTCTGGCCTACCGATCTTCACATGGTGGGCAAGGACATCCTGCGTTTTCACACGGTCTACTGGCACGCCTTTCTGATGGCGGCCGGGCTCGAACCGCCGCGTCGCGTGTTCGCGCATGGATGGTGGACCGTCGAGGGCCAGAAGATGTCGAAGTCGCTCGGCAATTTCGTCGCGCCAAAGGAACTCGTCGACCGCTACGGGCTCGACCCGCTGCGCTATTTCATGCTGCGCGAGCTGCCGTTCGGCAGTGATGGCGATTTCTCGCATCGCGCGGTGATCGGCCGGCTCAACGGCGACCTCGCCAATGATTTCGGCAATCTGGCACAGCGGGTTCTGGCGATGATCAATCGCAATTGCGCGGCTTCGGTGCCCGAGCCCGGCCCGGTTGCCGAGGCCGATGAGAGGCTCCTCGCCGAGGCGCGCGGGCTGCTCGCGCGGGTGCGCCCGCTGATCGCCGAGCAGCAGGCCTTCCATCTCGCGCTTGAGACGATCTGGCGCGTCGTCGCCGAGGCCAACCGCTATGTCGACGAGCAGGCGCCCTGGGCCTTGCGCCGCACCGACCCGGCGCGCATGGGCGCCGTGCTCTATACGCTGGCCGAGGTGCTGCGTCATCTGGCCATCGTGACGCAGCCTTTCGTGCCAGGCGCGGCCGCGATGCTGCTCGATCAGTTGGCGGTGCCGCACGAGGCGCGGCGGTTTGCCGATCTCGCGGACCCGCTGCCGCCCGGCCGCGCGTTGCCGACGCCGAGCGGCATCTTCCCGCGCTTTGTCGAGGCGGAAGCCGCCGGCGGATAGGCAAGGGAGCCTCATGTCATTGCGAGCGCAGCGAAGCAATCTCGGGCCAAGGGAGACTCGACCGATCGAGATTGCTTCGTCGCTGCGCTCACTCGCAATGACAGGTCGCGAATGATGCTGGTCGACAGCCATTGCCATCTCGATTTCGCCGATTTCGCCGAGGAGCGCGATGCCGTCGTCGCGCGTGCCCGTGCCGCCGGGGTCGGGACGATGCTGACGATCGGGACCCGGCTCGACGAGTTTCCCGGGGTCCGGGCGATCGCCGAGGCCTATCCCGACATCTGGTGCTCGGTCGGCGCCCACCCGCACGAGGCGGAAGATCACGTGGCGCTGAGCGCCGCCGATCTCGCCGCATTCGCCGCGCACCCACGGGTCATCGGCATCGGCGAGACCGGGCTCGATTTCCATTACGACCACAGCCCGCGCGAGGTCCAAGAACGGGTGTTTCGCACGCATATCGCCGCCTCGCAGGCGAGTGGGTTGCCGCTGATCATCCATGCCCGCGAGGCAGACGACGAGGTGGCGCGGGTACTCCGGGAGGAGCGGCCGCCGCCCGGCGTTCTGCATTGCTTCAGCAGCGGGCGCGGGCTCGCCGAGGCGGCGCTCGATCTGGGCTTCTACGTTTCGATTTCCGGCATCGTCACCTTCCGTAACGCCGAGGATTTGCGCGCGATCGTGCGCGATATGCCGCTGGAGCGGTTGCTCGTAGAGACCGATGCGCCGTATCTCGCGCCGGTGCCGTATCGCGGGCGGCGCAACGAACCGGCCTATGTCGCGGCGACCGCCAACGCTGTCGCGGCCCTGAAAGGCGTCGAGCCGGACGAGCTCGCCGCGGCGACGACCGAGAATTTCTTCCGGCTGTTCAGCAAGGCGAGCCGGCCCCCCGTGGCGCCATGAAAGCGACGCTGCTTGGCTGCGGCCCGTCTTGGGGCGTGCCGGCGATCGGCCCGGATTGGGGACGCTGCGACCCGGCCGAGCCGCGCAACGCTCGGCGGCGCTGCTCGCTGCTCGTCGAAAGCCGCGGCGCAGCGCTCTTGATCGATACCTCGCCCGATTTGCGCGAGCAACTGCTCGATGCCGGCGCGGCCCGGATCGACGCCGTGCTGCTGACCCATGCGCACGCAGACCATCTTCATGGGATAGATGATATTCGCATTGTCAACCGGTTGATGGGACACCCAATACCGCTTCATGCCGGCGCCGATACGCTGGCCGAGGTCGAGCGCCGTTTCGGCTACGCGGTGCAGCCGGTGATGCCCGGCCAGCCGCTCTATCGGCCGGCGCTGACGCCGCATCCGATCACCGGACCGTTCAGCGCGGCAGGGATGCCGGTCGTGCCGTTCGCCCAGGGTCACGGCTTCACCACGACCACGGGCATGCGCATCGGGCCGCTCGCATATTCGACCGATGCGGTCGAACTCGACGAGAATGCCTTCGCCGCGCTCGCAGGAACCGAGCTGTGGATCGTCGATTGCCTGCGCCGCGAGCCGCACCCGACGCACAGCCATCTGGCCAAGACGCTCGCCTGGATCGCGCGCGTCCAGCCGCGCCGGGCCGTGCTGATCCATATGGACCAGAGCCTCGACTATCGCGAGCTGGCCAGCGAACTGCCGGCCGGGGTCGAGCCCGGCTATGACGGGCTGACGGTCGAGCTGCCCGACCCCTGATCCGCGGCGCGCCGCCCAACCCTTTGGGGTGAAAGCAACCGGGCTCGCCGAGGGCGCGTTACCTCGGCATGGATCGCCGCATACTGACCAGCGACACGGGCGCGGCCATCGGTCTGATCGCCGGCATCATCTTGGGTTCGCTGCTGCTGAACCTCACCGGATCTTATTAGTCGGCCGCCTGCGGCACAGACGACGCGCTGGCAACCGCCGCCGGTTCCGCCGCCATCAGCCAGCGATAGCCGAGACCGCCGGCGATGCCGCCGAGGATCGGGGCGAGCCAGAACAGCCAGAGCTGAGCCAACGCCCAACCGCCGACAAAGACCGCCGGGCCGGTGCTGCGCGCCGGGTTGACCGAGGTATTGGTGACCGGGATGCTGATCAGATGTATGAGGGTCAGGGCGAGCCCGATCGCGATCGGCGCGAAGCCAACCGGAGCGCGGCTGTCGGTGGCGCCCATGATCACGAAGAGAAAACCCGCGGTCAGTACCAGCTCGCAGACGAACCCCGAGAGGAGGGAATACCCGCCGGGTGAATGCGCGCCATACCCGTCGGACCCAAGCCCGCCGGCAATGTCGAAGCCGGCCTTGCCGCTTGCGATCAAATAGAGGACGGCACCGGCGAGGATGGCGCCGGCCACCTGCGCCACGATGTAGGGCAGCAATTCGCCGGCCGGCGTGCGGCCGCCGGCAAAGAGGCCAATTGTGACTGCCGGGTTGAAATGGCCTCCGGAAATATGGCCCACGGCATAGGCCATCGTCAGCACGGTCAGGCCAAAAGCCAAGGCGACTCCGACGAAGCCGATACCGACTTCCGGGAATTTCGCGGCCAGGACGGCGCTGCCGCATCCCCCCAGCACGAGCCAGAACGTGCCGATCAGCTCGGCGGCGACTTTTTTCGATAGCGGCATCGCACCCTCCCGTTGTACCCCGCAACGGCTCGACTGAGGCCGCGATCAGACAACATATTTTTCGCGTATAGGTTCAATTGCGATCGCCATTTTGTCGTCAGTGATCGGAGGTATGTGGATGTTGCGAACAGCCCGGCCCGACGACTGCGTAGCGGTCGAGGCGATCGTCGCCGCCGCCTATTCGGTCTATATCGGGCGCATCAGCAAAGCGCCCGGCCCGATGCTCGACGATTATGCCGGGCTGATCGCTTCCGGTGCGGTCAGCGTGCTCGAAGACCCCGATGGCGTGATCGCCGCGCTGATCGTCCTCTTGGCCAAGCCGGACCATCTGCTCCTCGACAACATCGCGGTCCACCCGGACCGCCAGGGCCGGGGCCTCGGCCGCCGGCTGATCGCCTTCGCGGAAAGCGAGGCGCTTCGGCTCGGCTACACCGAGCTGCGGCTCTACACGCACGAAAGGATGACCGAGAACATCGCGCTCTATACGCGGCTCGGGTTCCGCGAGACCGGACGCGGCCACGACGCGGGTTACGACCGCGTGTTCATGACAAAGGCGCTCGGAGGCACTTCGCGAGCGCTCATCTGAGCGGTAGTCCGAGCGCCGCCCAACGGAACAGCTCACCAGTCACCGAGCGGTTTTAGAGGCACGGTCCCGAGTTGCGGCGAGCGGGAATTCTGCCGCGGTAAGGAGCGTTCGTCGGAGTGAGCGTATCAGTTCGAATGAGGATCCTCACATGCGCATCGCAGCTTTAAGTCTGGTTGGCGCCGTCTGCCTGGCTGCCTCGGCCGTCGCGGCAAACGCCGCTCCGGCCGCCCCAAGCCCGACCGGTCAGCGGGAAGCCAACATCATCCAGGTAGCAGGCGGCTGCGGCTGGGGCTTCCATCTTAACCGTTGGCACCGCTGCCTTCCGAACCGCTACGGGTATTACCGAGCCCGCCCGTATTGGCGTGGATATTACGGCGGCGGGTATGCCCCCTGGGGTTGGCGTTCGCCGAGCGACTACATGGCGAATGAGCTGAACCGCCAAGAGAAGGACCGGTTCAGCGGCGGGTACTGACGCCCAGCGCGCCCAAGGGCGACACGCCTCGCTGAGAGAAGCAAGGCGCGTCGCCCCGGCCGGGCAACTCGGGGGAACCAGCTACCGGAAATCGCCGCGCAGGTCGCGGAAGTCGAGCTGCAAATCCAAGCGATCGGCCGCGATGTCGGCCCGGTCCCTGGCAATATCCGCCGGAGTGCCAAACCGGTTCGGACGAACGCCGCATATTAGTACGATACGGTAGCGTTTCCATCTAAAAAGCGACTGGCAGAGTAAAGGCGGTTTGATTGGGTACATTTTTCCATAATATATATTATGCGACAAACGGGCTCAGCGATAGGCCAGGCACCAGCCCGGCGCGCGCAGCCAGCATTGCTCTTCCGGCAGATCGCCCCGGCGGTAGAGCCGCGTGACCTCACGCCCATCACCCTTTTCGAACGCCGCCGCCAGCGCCTCTTCCGATTGCGGGTCACGCATGCCCTCGCACGGAAAGATCGCTACCGCCGAGATGCGCTGCGCCGAAAATTCATCGCCGTGGCGCTCGATGCGAAAGACCGCACCGCGCCGCTCGATCGGAATTGATTCGGGGCCTTGAAAGCCCTGGTTCGTCGTCAGCGGCAGGATCATCCGGCCGCCTTCGGCGAGCCGGTCCAGCCAGGCATCGGCTGGCTGCGTGGCGCCGGCGTTGACGTAGATGATTTCGGCGGGATCGAAGGCGACCTGCGAACCGTCCCCCTGCGCGACCCGGACATTGCGCTGCCCGGCGAAGTTCGCGGCGGTGCGCTCGGCGAGGCCGGGATCGAACTCGATCGCCGTGACCCGGCCCGTTCGGCCCACAAGGCGGTGCAGAATGGCCGTGTAATAGCCGACCCCCGCGCCGATGTGCACGGCGTGCTCGCCGCGGCGCGGCGCAGCGCTGGCGATCAGCATCGCATGGAGCCAGGGCTGACCGTTGTTCAGGTTGCGCTCCGGGATGATGCCAACCAGCACGTCATCATAGAGGTAAACCGGGTCGCGGCTCGGCGTCGGCTCATAGCCGCGGCCCCAGCGCAGGATAGGCCACGGGCGGGGGCCGAGAAAATGCTCGCGCCGCACGGCCGCGAAGGCCGCCTCGACGCGGCGGTCGGCGACCCCGGCCGCGGCCATCACGTGCTTGGCATAGGCGCGCCGCACGATCGCAAGCTCGCTCTCGCGATCCATCCTTCCCGACCCGGCTGACGAATGTCTCGCCGCAGGATAGCATGGGTGGAATACGAAGGAGATCACGATGGAGCTGCCGCCCGGGCTTCGCCTCAGCATCGAGAAAAACCCGGCCTGGGAAGACCGCGACCGGGTCGACGATGGACTCGGCGCCTACAACGCGGCGTTTCTGCGCGACAATTCCTACGACTATTTCGGGATTTTCGTGCGGGGCGATGCGGGCGCGATCCGCGCCGGGCTGATTGGCCATGCCTATGCCCGCTGGCTTTTCGTCAATCTGCTGTGGGTGCACGCCGATCTGCGCCGCGGCGGGATCGGGCGTGGCCTGTTGGAGGAGGCCGAGCGGCGCGGCGCGGGCCTCGGCTGCCATTCCGTATGGCTCGACACGTTCTCGTTCCAGGCGCCCGAATTCTACCGGAAGCTCGGCTACCGGGAATTTGCCCGGCTCGACTACCCGCCCGACCACCAGCGCATCTTTCTCAAAAAGCCGTTGATCGCGGAGTAGCTTCATGCCGATTCATCTCGAAGGCTCGTGCCGCTGCGGCGCGGTGCGCTTCTCGCTCGACAGCCACACCCCCGTCCCCTACCAGCGGTGCTATTGCTCGATCTGCAGGAAGAGCGCCGGCGGCGGCGGGTACGCGATCAACATCATGGGCGTCGCGGACACGCTCAAGGTGCAAGGGCGGCGCGCGATCCGCCTATGGCACGCGGTGATCGACGGCGCACCCGGATCGGCGGCACGGCATTTCTGCCGCCATTGCGGCGCGCCGCTCTGGGTCAGCGACGAGGGATGGCCAGAGCTCGTCCACCCGTTCGCCTCGGCGATCGACACACCGCTCCCAACCCCGCCCGCCACCGTCCACCTTCTGCTGCGCGACAAGGCGAGCTGGGTCGAGCCGCAGATCGGCCCCGCCGACGAGCGCTATGATGGCTACCCCGAATTGTCGATCGAGGATTGGCACAAGCGCCGCAATTTATGGATCGAGTGATGTTCAAACGGGGAATTGGACTATGACCCGCCCGATCGACCGCTTGCTGCAGATTATGGCCCGGCTGCGCGACCCCGAGCGCGGCTGTCCGTGGGACCGCGAGCAGGATTTCGCGACGATCGCGCCCTATACGATCGAGGAGGCCTATGAGGTGGCCGATGCGATCGAGCGCGCCGACATGGGCGCGCTCAAGGACGAGCTCGGCGATTTGCTGCTGCAGGTCGTGTTCCACACGCGCATGGCCGAGGAGGCCGGGGATTTCGCCTTCGACGACGTCGCCGCCGCGATCGCCGACAAGATGGTGCGCCGCCACCCGCATGTCTTTGGCGATGTCGAAATCGCGAGTGTCGCCGCGCAGAACGAGGCCTGGGAGGCGCACAAGGCGGCGGAACGATCGGCCCGAGGCGGCGCGGAGAGCGTCGTCGACGGGGTCGCGCTCGCTCTCCCCGCTCTGTTGCGCGCCGCCAAGATCTCGCGCCGCGCCGCGCGGATCGGCTTCGATTGGCCGGATGCGCGCGCGGTCATCCCGAAGATCGCCGAGGAAATCGCCGAACTCGAAGCCGAGCTTGATGCGGGCGGCTCGCCGGCGGCGCTCGAAGACGAAATCGGCGACCTCCTCTTCGCCGTCGCCAATCTCGCGCGCAAGCTGGAGGTCGAGCCCGAAACCGCGCTCAGGCGCGCCACGGCGAAATTCGAGCGCCGCTTCCGCCAGGTCGAGTCGCTCGCCGCCCAACGCGGCATCGGCCGCGACCTCGACGCGCTCGAAGCGCTATGGCAGGAGGTTAAGGAAGTAGAAAAGAAGGATCACCACGAAGACACGGAGGGTACGAAGAAATAAAATATTGTAGACCGCTACTAGTCCTTCTCCGTGACCTTGGTGTCTTCGTGGTTATCCTTCCTTAATGGAGCCGCTGGCGATGCCGTAATCTGCCGAGATCGGCGTCGGAGAGGCGGACCGAGAGGTGCGCGGCCTCGCCGTCGTCGCGCCGGCCGAGGACCTCGCCATGGGCGTAGATCCAAGCCAGAGTTTGGCCGTCGCTGAGCGGCACATCGAGCCGCAGGGCGCGCGCGCCGTTTTCGAGCCGGCGCTCGATCAGCTGCAGCAACCCGTCGCACCCCTCCCCGGTCGCCGCCGACAGCGCGACGCTCTCGGTGTTGCGCTCCGCCAAGTTCAAGAGGCCTTCCCGCTCGGCCGGCGCCAAGAGGTCGATCTTGTTCAAGGCCTCGATCAGCCCCTCTTCGATCGAGCCGCCTTCCGCGGGCGCGCCGAGGCCGAGATCGCCGAGCACGGCGAGCACGTCCTCGCGCTGCTGGGCGCTGTCGGGATGGTGGGCATCGCGGACATGAACGATGATATCCGCCTCGGTGACCTCTTCGAGCGTGGCGCGGAATGCGGCGACGAGGTGGGTCGGCAGATCGGAGATGAAGCCGACCGTGTCCGAGAGGATCGCCTGCTTGCCCGACGGCAGACCGAGGCGGCGCATCGTCGGGTCAAGGGTCGCGAACAGCATGTCGCCGGCGCCGACGGCCGACTGGGTCAGCCGGTTGAACAGCGTCGACTTCCCGGCATTGGTGTAGCCGACCAGGGCGACGACCGGGTACGGCACGCGCCGGCGCGCCTCGCGGTGCAGGGCCCGGGTGCGCTTGACGTCGTCGAGCTCGCGCCGGAGACGCGCGATGCGCTCGCCGATCAGCCGGCGGTCGATCTCGAGCTGGCTCTCGCCCGGCCCGCCGAGGAAACCGAACCCGCCGCGCTGGCGTTCGAGATGCGTCCACGACCGCACCAGCCGCGAGCGCTGGTACGACAATGCTGCCAGCTCGACCTGCAAGCGGCCTTCATGGGTGCGGGCGCGCGCCCCGAAGATTTCAAGAATGAGGCCGGTGCGGTCGATCACCTTGGCCTGCCAGCGCCGCTCGAGGTTGCGCTGCTGCACCGGGCTCAGCGGCGCGTCGACGATGACGAGCCCGATCGTGCCCTCGGCGATGACGGCGCGCAGGTTCTCGACGTTGCCGCGGCCGAACAGGGTCGCCGGCACCGGCCGCGCAACCCGGACGATCTCGGCGCGGACGATGTCCAGATCGATCGCCCGCGCCAGCGCAACCGCCTCGTCGAGACGGGCCTCGAACGAACGTCCCGGGATCTCGGTGCGGCGGACAGTACCGGGCTTCGCCGCCGGATGAATGACGAGGGCGCGGCTGGTCGGCGCGGCGGATGACGGGACGCTGCGGTTCAGAGCTCGTCAGGCTCCTTGGCGCCGTCGAAGAGCTGGATCGGTTGCGCCGGCATTACCGTCGAGATCGCGTGCTTGTAGACCAGCTGCGAGTGCGCGTCGCGCCGCAGCAGCACGCAAAAATTGTCGAACCAGGTAATGATCCCCTGCAGCTTGACCCCATTCACCAGAAATACCGTCACCGGGGTCTTGTTCTTGCGGACATGGTTTAGGAATACATCCTGAACGTTTTGCGATTTCTCGGTCGACATGGGTAGTCTCCCAATCTTTTTGGAGCCACGGCGACCGGCTCGAAGGAAAAGCAAGCAAAGCCGGGGTGCCCTGGTATCGCCTACGAAGATGGGCGCGTGGCACCAAATCGCAACCCCTCGAGCAAGCGAAAGAAGCCAGTCCCGTCGGCACACGACAACCGCGGCGCGAAGCGGGCAAACTCCGGCGTGCCCTCGCCATCGCCGAGCAGGACGGCAACGCAGCCGCTGTTCAGAGCGCATTCCATGTCGACCGCGGTGTCTCCGACAAACCATACCTCCGCGCCGGCCGGGACGCCGCTCGGTGACAATGCCAGATGGACCGGGTCGCAGGCCGGCTTGTCGGCCGGTGCGTCGCCGGCACCGACGATGCTGCCGAAAAATCGCGACCACTCGAGCCGTGCGACTTCGCGCCGCAGCAATTCGCCGGTCTTGTTGCTGACCACCCCGAGAAACATCCCCTGGTCGGCGAGCGCCCGCAGCATCGCCTCACGGCCGGGCAGCGGGTTCAAGCGCTCGAGATGGATTTCCCGGAACTTGTCGAGGTAGATCCTGCGCGCCTCTTCCCAGCGCTCGCCGAAATAGAGCGGAAAGGCGTCGCGCAGGCTGAGCCGGACCCGCTCGCGCGTCTCGGCCAGCGACCATTCCAGCTGCCCCATCGCGCGCATCAAGAAATTGAGCGCCTCGTGGATCGTCGCCCAGCTGTCGACGAGCGTGTTGTCCCAGTCGAAGAGGATGGCGCGCGGCCGCCGGATCGGCGCCGGATCGTCGGTGACGGGCGGCATGCGGCTCACCCGGTAGAAGCGGCGTGCGCGACGTACGCCGCGCGCAGCTTTTGCCCGAGCGGGCCGGGCCTCCCCTCGCCCACCGGCGAATCGTCGATGCGCACGACCGGCAAGAGCTCAGCCGTGGCGCTGGTGAGGAAGGCTTCCCGCGCCGCTTTCGCTTCATCGACGGTGAACGCCCGCTCAATGAGGCGATAGCCCTCGCGGCGGATGATGGCGAGAATGGCGAGGCGGGTGACGCCATTGAGGATCGCGGTGTCGGCGGCGCGGGTCACCACGGCGTCGTCGGCCGTCACGATCCAGGCATTGGTCGAGGTGCCTTCGGTGACCTGCCCGCTGCCGTCGACCTGCCAGGCTTCGTAGGCGCCCTTTTCCCGGGCCGCCTGCTTGCCGAGCACATTGGCGACCAGCGCCACCGATTTGATGTCGCAGCGCTGCCAGCGGATGTCGGGAATGGTGATGACGGCGATGCCGTCCTCTCCGAAGCGTGGATCGGGCGGTCGCGAGCGGCGCGCGGTCGCGACGAGGGTGGGCTTCGCCGTCTTTGGAAAGGCATGCTCGCGCGGCGCGGCGCCGCGGGTGATCTGGAGATAGACGATCCCGGTATCGACGCCGTTGCGGCGGATAATCTCGCGGATGACGATTTTGAGGGCCTCGTCCTCCATCGGCGCAGGGATGCGCAGCTCGGCGAGCGAACGATGCAAGCGCTTCAGGTGCGGCGCCTCATCGACGAGGCGCCCGCTACTGACCGCGATCACCTCGTAGACGCCGTCGGCAAACTGGAAGCCGCGGTCCTCGATATGCACGCCTGCCTGGCGATGCGGCAGATACTGGCCGGCGACATAGGCGATGCGCGACATGACGGGTGCGCCTCCTTCAGTGGCGAGGCGCAAAGGCTGCTTGGGTCATTCGATGACCTCGTCGGCGCGGGCAATCAACGGCGGCGGGATCGTCAGACCGAGGACCTTGGCAACCTTCAGGTCGATCACAAGCTCGACCTTACTGACCCTCTGCACCGGCAGTTCAGCCGGCTTGGAACCGTCGAGGATCTTGCCGACCAGCATGCCGACCTGGCGATAGGATTCGGCGAGCTCGATACCGTAGCTCAGCAATTGACCGGGGTAGGCGCGGCCATTGGTGGCGACGGCGATGCGGTTGCGCTCCGCCAGAGCCAGGATCGTCTGCGCGCGCGCCTGAAAGAACGGATCGCCGGCAATGATGAGGGCGGGGATGCCGCCCTCGGCTGTCTTCGTTAGGGCGGCGTTGAGTTCGGCGTCGGTGACCGCTCGCAGCGTCGTCAGTTTCTGCCCACTTTTCACCAACCCCTCGATCGCGCGCAATTCCGCCGGGGCGTCGGGGCCATCCGGGTTGATCAGAACCGCGAGGGTGGCGTCGGGCAAAATTTCGCGCATGCATCCCACGCGCTTTTTCAGCGTCTCGACGGCAAAGAAGGTGACGCCGGTCAGATTCCCGCCGGGCCGATTGAGGCTATCCACCAGTCCGATGGCCACCGGATCCGTGCCGCTATTGAAGACGATCGGGATCGCTGCCGTGGCCGCCTTTGCCGCAAGCGCCGTGGCCGGCCCGCCGAGCGTCGCGAAGACCGCGACGTTGCGCGCGGCCAACTCGGCCGCGAGCGCCGGCAGGCGGTCGAGGTGGTTCTCTGCCCAGCGGTATTCGATCGCGACGCCGTGCCCCTCGATATAGCCGGATTCGCCGAGCCCGCGGCGAAACGCAGCGGCCATCGGCGCAAAAATGTCGTTGAGTGACTGGCTGTGGAGGAAGCCGACGACCGGCGACGAAGGCTCCGCGCGGGCCGCCAGCGGCCGGGCAATCGCGGCTCCGACGAAAACAGCGAGCGCATCGCGCCGTCTCATTCGCTCCGCCCTAAAAGGCGAATTGGCGGCGCGATCCGGCCAGCCTCATCACGTCCCGACCTTGAGCGTGGCGCCCGATAGGCGATGCACGGTCCGGGGTCTATACAACGAGTAGTCCGTCCGGGTGATTTACGTTGTACGATTCGTACGGTCCGACATTGCCATCGATTACTAATGTATCCCCGTTCCCAAATCCAAGAGTCAGGGTGCCATTTCGTTTTACTCCAACTTGGGTTACTCGCTGCAGGAGCAGTCGCATAAGCTGAGACTCCGACAGCGGAAAATGAGACGCCGTGGGCGTCGCGCGGTGCTCTGTCATGACGTGCGTAAACGAGCCCTCGATCTGAATCTGTACACCTCCCTCGAAGTGGAGGGTCACCGTATACGGGCCAAAGCACAGCAATTCGAGTTCCCGATCCCTTAGAAATTCGAAGGTTGTTCCTTTTGGCAAATCGTACATCTGTCGTTCTCACGGTGCTGGCAATGGGATATGGGTCTCCCACTGGGGGCCCGGCTTCATTGTTGACGGATTGATGGCCTGCCATCCGCCATTTGCCATCGGTCTCTCCAACCGCCAATAACCATTGAGATAATACGGCGACGGCGGCATCACACGAACGCGCCAACCTGTAGGAATGTCTCTCGGTGGCGGCTGCGGCGGATTCGTCGGCGGCCGGAACTTAGCCGGACGGCCGCTACCCGTTCCAGCAGCCATGCGCCGGCAGTCACGTCCCGACCTTGAGCGGGCGCTCGTTGCCGAAGACCCCCAGGGATTTGAGCTTCCTATGCAACGCCGAGCGCTCCATCCCGACAAAGGCCGCGGTGCGCGAGATGTTGCCGCCGAAGCGGGTGACCTGGGCCAGCAGGTATTCGCGCTCGAACACCTCGCGCGCGTCACGCAACGGCAGGGTCATGATCTCGCTGCCCTTGTCCCATTTGACGACGCTCGGCGCGATCGCGGTGATCTCGTTGGGCAGCATGTCGGCGCGCACCGGCTCGCTGATCTCGCCCGGCGCCATGATCAACAGCCAGTCGACGACATTGCGCAATTGCCGCACATTCCCCGGCCAGGTGTATGCCTGCAACGCCGCCAGCGCGTCCTCGCCGAAATCGCGCGCCGCGATCCGCGCGGCCTCCGCCCCGCGCTGCACGAAATGCCGGGCCAGGAGCGGGATGTCCTCGCGCCGTTCGCGCAAGGCCGGCACCCGGATCGGCACCACGTTGAGCCGATAGAACAGATCTTCGCGAAAGCGGCCGGCCGCGATCTCGCTCGACAGCTCGCGATTGGATGAGGCAACGACGCGAACATCGACTTCGACCCGGCGCGAGCCCCCTACCCGCTCGAAGGTTTGCTCCTGCAAGGCCCGCACGATCTTGCCCTGGGTCTCGAGCGGCATGTCGGCGACCTCGTCGAGAAAGAGGGTCCCGCCATGCGCCCGCTCGAAGGTGCCAATCTTGCGCGGGACGCCGTCATTGCTGGCTTCGCAGCCGAACAGCTCGATCTCCAGCCGGTCGGGTCGCATCGTCGCGCAATTGACCGGGACAAACGGCCCGGCGGCGCGGCGCGAGCTCGCGTGCAGCAGACGGCCGACCACTTCCTTGCCGGAGCCCGGCGCCCCGGTGATCAGGACCCGGCTGCCGGTCGGTGCGACCCGCTCGATCTGCTGGCGCAGCTGGTTGATCGCGGGCGAGGCTCCGACCAGATCGAGTTCGCCGCCGGCGCGCAACCTCAGCTCGGCATTTTCGCGGCGCAGCTGCGCCGCCTCGATCGCACGCGCGACGACGAGCAGGAGGCGTCCGCTCTTGAAGGGCTTTTCGATGAAATCGTAGGCGCCGATCTTGATCGCTTCGACCGCGGTCTCGATCGTACCGTGGCCGCTGATCATCACCACCGGCACCGACGGCATCTCGGCCTGCAACTGGCGCAGGATGCCGATCCCGTCGAGTTCGCTCCCCTGCAGCCAGATGTCAAGGACGACGAGGGTCGGCTGGCGCGCCTGGATGGCGGCGAGCGCTGCGCTGCTGTCGGCGGCGTCGCGCGTTGCGTAGCCCTCGTCCTTCAACACCCCGGCGATCAGCATCCGGATGTCGGCTTCGTCGTCTACGATCAGGATGTCATGCGCCATGGCTGACCGAACTTAACTCCGCCGGCACCGCGAGCGGCTCGGCATGGCTGGCGGGGTGCGCATCGCCGGCGAAGACCAGCCGCACCCGAGCGCCGCCACGTTCCCGATCCGACAGCATCAGCTGCCCGCGATGATCTTCCATGATCTTCTTCACAATGGCGAGGCCCAACCCGGTGCCTTTCGCGCGGGTCGTGACATAGGGCTCGGTCAGCTGCTCCCGACCCTGCCGCGGCAACCCTTTGCCATTGTCCTCGATGGTGACCGCAACCGGGCCGTCCGCCTCGACTGTCACGACGATCTGGCCCGGCGGGCTCGGGCCGCTCTCGGCGATTCGTCCCTCGATCGATTCGATTGCATTCTTGATGATATTGATCAGCGCCTGCCCGATAAGGCGCGCATCGCAGCGCAGCGGCACCGGTCGCGCAGCAAAACGTGTCTCGAAGCCGATCTTGGGATGCGCCGTGCGCTCCAGGAAGACGGCCTGTTCGACGATCGTCGCCAAATCTTCCGGTTTCAGCACCGGCGTCGGCATCCGGGCGAACGAGGAGAACTCGTCGACCATCCGTCCGATATCCTCGACGTGACGGATGATCGTATCGGTGCAGATGCGGAAAGTCTCCGGATCCTTCTTGATCTCCTTCAGGTATTTGCGGCGCAGGCGCTCGGCCGCGAGCTGGATCGGGGTCAGCGGGTTCTTGATCTCGTGCGCAATGCGGCGGGCGATGTCGGCCCAGGCGGCCTTGCGCTGAGCCGACACGAGCTCGGTAATGTCGTCAAAGGTGACGACAAAGCCGCGAATCTCGCCATCGTCGTGCTCGGCGGCAATGCGGACCAACAGCGTGCGCATGCTGTCGGCGCCGGCGATCTGGACCTGCGCCTGAGCCAGCCGGTCGGGGCGCCGGACGGACAGTTTCAAGAGCCGGGCCATTTCGGGCGCGACTTCGGCAAGGTCCTCGCCGATCGACAGATCGAGATCGACGCCGAGCAGCGCCGAGGCCGTCCGGTTGGGCAGGTAGATGCGGCCGCTACGATCGAGGCCGATGACCCCGGCGGACACGCCGGTCAGCACCGTTTCGGTGAAACGGCGGCGCTCGTCGAGCTGGCGGTTGGCGTCGATCAGCTCGCTCTGCTGGCTCTGGATCTGGTAGGTCATCCGGTTGAAGGCGCGGCTCAGCGACACCAGCTCGTCGTCCTTGTCGCCTTCGGGAACCCGGGCGGAGAGATCGCCGCCGCTGACCCGCTCGGCCGCTCCGACCAGCCGGCTGATCGGATCGGCGAGCTGGGCCGCGAAGTGGATGCCGATCGCTATCGCCGCCGCGAGGACCAGCATCGCGACCACGATGTAGATGACCGCGAACTTGATCTGGAGCCCGGAACGCTGGCCTTCGAGCTGCTCGTATTGCGCCGCCGCGAGGTGCGTCTCATCGCGATGGGCGAGCACCCGCGGTTCGATAAACCGCCCGACATAGAGGTAGAGATCGCTGAACTCATCGAGCCGGACAAGCGCCCGCACCCGCTCCTCCCGGTCGTCGGTCATGATGACGACCTCGCCCTGTTGGGCTCGGCGCAATGCGTCTTTGCTAACATCTTCGAAGCCGAGCGCAAACATGAGGCCGGTGCGCGCCAGCATCGCCCCGCTGCGATCGAGAACTGCGGCTTCGGTCAGCCCGCGCATCGCTGCTTGAGCGGTCAGCAGCGGTGCGAGGTATTGCGGATTCAGCCGCAGCGAGGAAGCGGAGCGATCGAGGTCGGTGGCCATCACCAGTGCATCGGCCCGGATCGCCTGCTGGTGCTCCTTGACATAGGCATCGGCCACCGCGACCGATTCGGAGATCGCGGTGCGCACCTTGTCGCTGAACCAGGATTCGATGCCGGAGCCGAAGAACAGGTAAGAAAACACCGCGACGATGATCGTCGGCATCACCGCGATCAGGGTGAACAGCCCGACCAGGTGGATCTGCAGCCGCGAACCGGCCAGCCCGCGCCGGCGTTCCATCCACACCTCGACCAGCCGCTTTGCAACGACCGCCGCCAAGGCGAGCAACAGCACGAGATCAAGATTGAGCAGCGTCAGGACGACCCGCGAGCGAGGCCCGAATGGCGGCGCGCCGGTCAACGCCAAATAGGTCGCGATCCCAGAGGCCAGCGCCGCGGCGGCGAGTGCGATCGCGACCTTGCGCCACAGGCCAATGCCGCCGGTCCAGGTGGGGACCCGTCGCGCCAGGCTCATTCACCGATCCTTACCGAAGTCGCCGCCGAACGATGCTCCGACGAGCTTACCCCCACCGCCCCCCGCAAGGCCGGTTCCGCCGGGCGGCGGAACTTGGACGGCAGCAGCGGGCGCGGCACCGGCCTATTTTAGGCCGCGGACGACCGGGATGTCCAATTCGCGGATCTTCTTGCGCAGCGTATTGCGGTTGAGGCCGAGCAGCCCCGGTGCGCCGCGAAATAATCCGTGATGTGGCGTTCGACCGCCGCCGCGAGCCCCTCGCCGCCCGCCGCTTCGGCCGGCAGCACCGCCGGTGGCGGCGCCTCGGCCAATTCGACGTCGATGACATCGAGGCCGATGACTTCCTGCGAATAGAGCGCGGCCAGCCGGCGAACCATGTTTTCGAGCTCGCGCACGTTTCCCGGCCAGCGATAGCGGCGCAGCCGCTCCATCGCGGCCTCGTCGATGGTCTTGAGCGGCAGGCCCTCGCGCGCGGCGAGCGAGGTGAAATGGCGCACCAGCGCGGGGATGTCGGCGCTGTGCTCGCGGAGCGGCGGCAGCCGGACCGGCGCGACGTTGAGCCGGTAGAACAGATCCTCGCGGAACAGCCCCTGGCGAATCAGCTGCGGCAGGTCGCGATGCGTGGCGGCGATGATGCGCACGTCCACTCGGATCGGCGCCCGGCCGCCGACCGCGGTATATTCGCCTTCCTGCAGCACCCGTAACAGGCGCGTCTGCGCCTCGGCCGGCATGTCGCCGATCTCGTCGAGAAACAGCGTGCCGCCCTTGGCTTGCTCGAAGCGCCCCATGCTGCGCGCGGTGGCCCCGGTAAACGCCCCCCTCTCGTGCCCGAAGAGCTCGCTCTCGATCAGCTCGCGCGGGATGGCGGCCATGTTGATCGCCACAAAAGGCCCCGAGCGGCGCTTCCCGAAATCATGCAGCGCCCGGGCGACCAGCTCCTTCCCGGTACCGCTCTCGCCGGTGATCATTACGGTAAGATCGGTCCCCATCAGCCGGGCGATTGCCCGATAGATCTCCTGCATCGCCGGCGACCGGCCGATCAGCGGCAGCTGCTCGTCCGGCTCGTCCGGATTCGGCGCCGGCGCGCTAGTGGGCGCGCTGAGCGCACGCTCGACGAGGCTGACCAGCTCACGCAGATCGAACGGCTTTGGCAGATACTCGAAGGCGCCGCGCTCGGTCGCCTTGACCGCGGTCAACAGCGTGCTTTGCGCGCTCATGACGATGACGCGCAGCTCGGGGCGGAGCTTTTTGATGCGCGGGATCAGGTCGAGGCCGTTCTCGTCCGGCATGATCACGTCGGTGATGACGAGATCGCCCTCGCCATCGGCAACCCAACGCCAAAGCGTCGCCGCGTTGCCGGTCATCCGCACGTCATGCCCGAGCCGAGCGAGCGCCTGGTTCAGCACCATGCGGATCGCCCGGTCGTCGTCAGCCACCAGAATTGTCGCGCCCATCAGCCGTTACCGTTTTGCGCAACCCCCGTCGGCGTAACCCCCGCTGGCGTGACAACTGGCAGAAACACCCGGAACACCGTGCGCCGGGGTTGGCTGTCGAACTCGATGACGCCGCCGTGGTCGCCAATGACCTTGGCGACAAGTGCAAGACCAAGGCCAGTTCCGTTCCGCTTGGTCGTGACGAACGGATCGAACAGATGCGGCTTCAGATCATCCGGGATACCGCCGCCATTATCGGCCACCGACACCATCAGCGGCAGATGGCGGCGCCCGTCGCCGCCTGGTGTGGCAAGGCGCAGCCCGTGGCGATAGCCGGTCGTCAGCACGATCTCGCCGCCCGCGCTCGGCGCCGCCTCGGCCGCGTTCTTGACGAGATTGAGAAACACCTGGAGCAGCAGGTCGCGGTCGCCATGCACCGCCGGCAGCGAGGGATCGTAATCCTCAATGACGCGCACATGCCGGGCAAAACCCGATTGCGCGATCTTGCGCACGCGGTCGAGCACCTCGTGGATGTTGACCTCGTCGCGGTTGATCGGCGCGTGGCCGGCAAAGGCCTCCATGCGGTCGACCAGCGCGACGATGCGATCGGTTTCGTCGCAGATCAGCTGGGTCAGCTCGCGCCCGGCGGCGTCGGCATCCTGCTCCAAGAGCTGGGCCGCGCCACGAATCCCCGAGAGCGGGTTCTTTACCTCATGCGCCAGCATCGCCGCCATCGCGGTGACCGACCGGGCCGCATTGCGGTGGGTCAGCTGGCGGTCCATCTTGTCGGCCATCCAGCGCTCGTGCAGCGTCAACACCAGGAGGTCAGCCGCCTCGCCCGCCGGCGCGCCCTCGATCGTCACCGACCTGGCGGCAAAGCGCGGACCTTCGAGCAAAAGATCGTATTCGGCGATCGACCCGCCGGTGCGCCAGACCGCATCGGCGAGGGCAAAGAGCGGGCTATGCGGTGCGATGACATGGGTCAGCGGATGACCAATGAGCGCCGCGGCGCTGACCCCGAAAAACTGTTCGGCCGCTGGATTGACAAAGCGAACCGTGCCGCCGCGGTCGAGCGCGATCAGCGGATTGGGCAAGGCGGCGAGCAGCGCCGCCGTATCGGGCAGCGCAGCCGGGCGCGCCGTTGCGGTTGAGCGGCCGCGCCGCAACGAGCTCAGCATCAGGCGGCCTCAGCCCCCACCCTGCCCTCCCCCGCTTGCGGGGGAGGGCAATTGGCGGCGCGGTCTCGGAGAGCCCCCTCCCCCGCAAGCGGGGGAGGGTTGGGGTGGGCGCTGGCTTCGATCAGCGGCTCGTAGAAGGCGTGCAGCAGTGCCTTGACGCGCGGCACCTCCTCGGTCCGGTTGACCTCGGCGCGGAACTCCGCGGACCCCGGCAGCCCCTTCGAATACCACCCGAGGTGCTTGCGCGCGATACGCAGGCCAACCGCGGTGCCGTAATGGCTCAGCATGTCGTCGTAATGGGCGCGCACGATGTCGAATTGCGCGGAAAGTGGTGGGTCAGGAAGCCGGCGCCGGTGGCGCAGCCATTCGATGATCTGCCCGATCAGCCACGGCCTCCCATAGCATCCGCGGCCGATCATCACGCCATCGGCGCCCGACTCGTCGAGGGCGTGATCGGCCTCGTCGAGGCTGGTGATGTCGCCGTTGACGATGACCGGGATCGACACCGCCGCCTTGACCTCGCGAATGAACCGCCAATCCGCGCTGCCGGCATAGAGCTGGCAGCGCGTGCGGCCGTGCACGGTGATCATCCGGATGCCGCAGGCTTCGGCGATGCGCGCGAGGCGTGGTGCGTTGCGATTGCGGTCGTCCCAGCCGGTGCGCATCTTCAGGGTAACCGGCAGGTCGACTGCCCCAACCGTCGCTTCGAGGATGCGCGCGGCATGCAACTCGTCGCGCATCAGCGCCGACCCGGCATGGCCGTTGACGATCTTTTTGACTGGGCAGCCGAAATTGATGTCGATGAGGCACGCCCCGCGATCGGCATTGAGCTTGGCCGCCTCGGCCATGACGCGCGGCTCGCAGCCGGCGAGCTGGACCGCCATCGGCTGTTCCTCGGGGCAGCTTCGCGCCATCGTCACGGATTGCCGGGTTTCGCGGATCGCCGCCTCGCTCGCGATCATCTCGGAGACAACCAGCGCCGCGCCGTGCTCTTTGACGATGCGGCGGAACGGCAAATCGGTCACCCCAGACATCGGCGCCAGGATAACCGGGTCCACGAGCGCGACCGAACCGAGGGAAATGCCCATAATTTACTCAAGTGGCCATATTGCCTAATATTTAGGCAGACATATTATCCCAAACCTTGCTGCACCGCAACATCGGGCCGCGCCACGATCGAGATTGCTTCGTCGCTCCGCTCCTTGCAATGACGACAGAAGGCTGTCATTGCGAGCGAAGCGAAGCAATCTCGTCGAGGATTTCCTCGGCGGACCCGTCATGCTGGCAGGCCGCTGCGTCCGCGGGTAGTTTACTCCGATGACCACGACCTACGCCCTCATCGTTGCGGCCGGCCGGGGCACGAGGTTCGGCGGCGCGCTCCCCAAGCAATATCTCCCGCTTGGTGGGAAGAGCGTGCTGCGTCATGCGGTGGCGGCGTTTGGAGCGCATCCCGGGATTGCCGGCGTACAGGTCGTGATCCGCGAAGAGGATCGCCGGATTTTCGCCGAGGCCGTGACCGGAATCGCGCTGCTGCCGCCGGTGGCGGGTGGGGCCGAGCGGCAGGATTCGGTGCGGCTCGGCCTCGAAGCGCTCATCCCGCATGATCCGGCGCGCGTGCTCATTCACGATGGCGCGCGGCCGTTTCCCGACCCGGCGCTGATCGACCGGGTGCTCGACGCGCTCGATCGCGCGCCCGCCGCGATCCCAGCCCTGCCGCTCGGCGATACGATCAAGCGGGTTGCCGACGGCACTATCCGGGAAACCGTCGACCGCGCCCAATTGTGGCGGGCGCAGACCCCGCAAGGCTTTCACTTCAAGGCCATTCTCGCGGCGCACCGGGCCGCGTCCGGGCAGGTGCTGACCGACGATGCCGCGGTCGCCGAGGCGGCCGGGATGGCGCCGCTCGTGGTGCTCGGGAGCGAGGACAATTTGAAGGTGACCACCGCACAAGACCTCGCCTCGGCCGAGCGGCTGCTCGCGGCGCGCACCGGCGATATCCGGGTCGGCCAGGGTTTCGACGTCCATGCGTTCGGTCCCGGCGACCAAATCATGGTCTGCGGCATCGCGATCCCGCATGAGGTGGGTCTCGTCGGCCATTCCGATGCCGATGTCGGCTTGCACGCGCTGACCGACGCACTCTTGGGCGCGATCGGCGCCGGCGATATCGGGATGCATTTTCCGCCGGCCGAGCCACGCTGGCGGGGTGCCGCATCGGACCGGTTCCTGGCCCATGCCGCCGCGCTGGTGCGGGAAAAAGGCGGCGAGATCGCCGCCGTCGACGTCACGATCATCTGCGAGCGCCCGAAAATCGCGCCGCACCGCGCGCGGATGATCGAGCGCGTCGCCGCCATCCTGGAAATCTCGCCGGCGCGCGTCAGCGTCAAGGCGACGACGACCGAGCGCCTCGGCTTCACCGGCCGCGGCGAAGGCATCGCTGCCCAAGCCGTCGCCACCGTGCGGGTGCCGCTTTGATCTTGTCGTCGCGAGATTGCTTCGCTCTGCTCGCAATGACAGCGTTTTGTTGTCATTGCGAGGAGCGGAGCGACGAAGCGATCTCGACCACGCTTGGATAAATTTTTGCGGCAGCGTATCGGCCTGTCGTTGCGGCACCCGGCGGCGCTGATTGCGACCGGAGGCGGCATCGGACTGCTGCCGCTGGCGCCGGGAACCTGGGCGTCGTTGGCCGCCCTCCCCTGTGCCTGGGCGATCTGTGCTCTGGCCGGCCGCGGGGCGCTTGCTGCCGCCGCCATTCTCGCTTTCGCGCTGGGGTGCTGGGCGGCGGCGACGGTCGCGAAGGCGAGCGGGCACAAGGACCCCGGCTTTATCGTCGTCGACGAGGTGGCGGCGCAATGGCTGGTGCTGGTTGCGGCACCGCTCGATTGGCGCGCCTATCTAGCCGCCTTCATGTTGTTCCGGGTGTTCGACATCACGAAGCCCTGGCCGGTGCGCGCGATCGAGCGGCGGGTCGCAGGCGGGCTCGGCATCATGCTCGACGACATCGCAGCGGCGCTTTACGCTATTCTCCTGCTGTTGATCGGCGAAGGAGCGTTCGGTGTTCGACCCTGAAACCCTCGCGCTCGCCGAGCAGGTTCTGGCCCTGTGCCGGGCGCGCAACTGGCACCTCGCGACGGCCGAATCCTGCACCGGCGGCCTCGTTGCCGCGGCGCTGACCGCGATCGCCGGGTCGTCCGACGTGGTCGAGCGCAGCTTCGTGACCTATTCGAACGAAGCCAAGATGGAGCTGCTCGGCGTCTCGGCCGACACGATCGCCGCGCACGGCGCGGTCAGCGCGCAAACCGCCGCGGCAATGTCGCGGGGCGCCGTCGCCCGAGCCCCGGTCGATATCGCGGTGTCGATCATCGGGGTCGCCGGGCCTGGCGGCGGCACCCCGCAAAAGCCGGTCGGCCTCGTTTACCTCGGGATTGCACGCAAGGACGGTACGGCCCGCGTCGAGCGCCGGATCTTCCCGGGCGACCGCACCGAGATCCGCGACGCCGCGCTGGTGCTCGCCCTCGAGCTGCTGCAGGACGCGGCGCGGCCGGGCTGAACCACCTCTCTTTTCCGCGCAGCGGCGCAGGCTTATCATCGCCGGCCATCAGTCGCCCTCACCGAGAAGGAAACCCCCGATGCTGCTGCGCAATGCCTGGTACATCGCGGCCTGGGCTGATGAGCTCGGCGGCGAGCCGGTGACCCGTCGGATCTGCAGCGATCCTGTCGTCCTGTTCCGCGACGGCGGCGGAAAGGTCGGCGCGCTCGCCGACCGCTGCTGCCATCGCGCCGCGCCGCTGCATCGCGGCACCGTGGTCGAGGCCGGCATCCAATGCGGCTATCACGGCCTGGTGTTCGACGCCTCCGGGTATTGCGTCGGCGTCCCCGGGCAGAGGTTGATCCCGGAAGACGCGCGGGTGCGGAGCTACCCCGCGATCGAGAAGGACCAGCTGGTGTGGATCTGGATGGGCGACCCGGCCTTAGCCGACCCTGCCCGGATCGTCGACTTCCCCTATCACAACGACCCCGGAAGCTGGCCCAACAAGCACGACGTCTACCCGATCAAAGGCAATTACATGCTGATGGTCGACAATCTGATGGATCTGACGCATCTCGGTTATCTCCACGCCAAGACCGTCGGCGGCAACCCCGCGGCGCATGTCGACGCCGAGATGAAAACGACACGGACGCCGGCCGGCCTCAAATTCACCCGTTGGATGAAAAACTCGATGCCGCCGCCGAGCTACGTCAAGGCGGCGGGGTTCACCGGCCGGGTCGACCGGTGTCAAGAATTCGAGTTCGTCGCGCCGAGCAGCGTCCTGCAATGGACCGGTGCAACCGATACCGGCACCGCCACTGCCGACCCGCAGCGCGATTTCCGGTTTCAGTTCCGCCTCTTTCACGGCCTCACCCCGGAGACCGAAACCAGCTGCTTCTATTTCTGGTCGGTCGCCAACGGCTACCGGCAGAACGAGCCCGCGGCGACCGAGCAGCTGTACCGCGAGATCGCGCCGACCTTTGTCGAGGACCGCGAGATGGTCGAGGCGCAGCAGGCCCGGCTCGACGAGTTCGGCGAAACCGGGCTCGTCGACATCGCCTCGGACGCCAACCGGATGCACATGCGCCGCATGGTCGAGCGCCTGATCGCCGAGGAGCGATCGGCCCTGGCCGCGGAATAAATCCGGAGCGCAGGCGTCCCGCCCGCGTGCGGGCCAGGGGCCCGCGGTCCAAAACAGGATTGACAGCGAGGCGCGGAGGTCACTCAGCGCCTCACCGTCGCGCTATCAGCGCTCGATCATCGTGCGCGATTTGCTCATGCCGGTGTCCGGGTCGGTGACCGTGTGGGTCCGCGACACCGAACTGCCCGAGAAGTCGTCCGAGTAGGTCTTGCTCTTGGTTACCATATTCCCGTGACGGTTGACATACCGCTTAGTAACCGTCCTGTTGGCGCCCATGTGCGCCGGTCCAGACCGATGTATCGTGATCGTCTTCGAACCATAAGCATCGGACTCGGCCAAAGCGGCGCCTGACATCAATACCAGAACACTTGCTGCTGTGAGCAGATGACGAACCATTCTCTTTCTCCCGATGGAGTTTACGGTTCATCAACTGCTGGCGACTGCTTGCAGTTCCGATACTACACCGCCGCCTTGCCGGCTCCCTCCGGGGCCGGGGTGCCGTAGAGACGCTGTGCGCGATGCTCGAAGGCGGCGACCATGCGGCGCACCGCCTCGTGGAACAAGAGTTCGATGACGCGCTGCAGGATCCGCGACTTGAACTCGAAATCGACAAAGAAATCGAGGCGGCAGCCGCCCGCCACCGGATCGAACACCCAGTGGTTGTTGAGGTAGCGGAAAGGGCCCTCGGTATAGCTCACATCGATGCGGCGCGGCGGGTCGAGCGCGACGCGCGAGGTGAAGCGCTCGCGGAACATCCGGAAGCCGATAATCAGATCGGCGACGATCAGATCGGGTTTTCGCTCGCGGATCCGCGCGCCGACGCACCAGGGCAGGAATTCGGGGTAGCGCTCGACGTCGGCCACCAGCGCGAAAAGCTGCTCCGGCGTATAGGGGAGGATGCGCTGCTCGGCATGGGTCGGCATCGGAATGCGATCTCGTCACCCCCGCGAAGGCGGGGGTCCAGGGGGAAATGCATGTCGTTCGCCCTGGATTCCCGCTTTCGCGGGAATGACGGAAGCGGAAAGGAGCGCCGCGCGGGCAGCCTTGAGCCGCGCGAAATCGTCGCCGGCATGATAGGAGGAGCGGGTCAACGGCGAGGCAGACACCATCAGAAACCCCTTGCCGAGCGCCAGCCGGCGATAGAGCTCGAACTCCTCCGGGGTGACGAAGCGGGCGATCGGGTGATGCTTCGGGGTCGGCTGCAAATATTGCCCGATCGTCAGGAAATCGACTTGCGCCGCGCGCAGATCGTCCATCACCTGCAGCACCTCGGCCTTCTCTTCGCCCAGCCCGACCATGATCCCCGATTTGGTGAAACCCGCCGGAGCGAGCCGCTTGGCTTGGTCGAGCAGCCGCAGCGAGTGGAAATACCGCGCGCCCGGCCGCACCTCGGCGTAAAGCCGCGGCACGGTTTCGAGATTGTGGTTCAGCACATCGGGCCGGGCCGCGATCACGGTCTCGATCGCGCCGTCCTTGCGCAGGAAATCGGGGACCAGCACCTCGATCGTCGTCGCCGGGGCGGCGCCGCGGATCGCGCTGATGGTTCGGGCGAAATGGCCGGCGCCGCCATCCGCTAGATCGTCGCGGTCGACCGAGGTGACGACGATGTGCTTGAGGCCGAGCGCGGCGACCGCGGCGCCCACCCGCTGGGGCTCATGCGGGTCGAGCGCGTCGGGCCGGCCGGTCGCGACATTGCAGAAGGTGCAGGCGCGGGTGCACACCGCACCCAGGATCATCACGGTCGCGTGCTTCTCCTTCCAGCACTCGCCGATATTGGGGCAGGCCGCCTCTTCGCACACCGTGTTGAGCTGAAGCTCGCGCATCAGGCGACGGGTCGCGTGGTATTCGGGCGAGCCCGGCGCCTTGACGCGGATCCAGGGCGGCTTCCGCGGGCTCGCGCGGTCCGGCCGCGCGGCCTTTTCCGGGTGGCGCAACGGCGGGACGGCGCTCGGCAGGGTCATCGGCTAGAAGTGGATGGCGCGGCCGAAGGCGTCAAGCACAGCTTCATGCATCGTCTCGGAGATCGTCGGGTGCGGGAAGATCGTGCGCATCAGCTCGGCTTCGGTCGTCTCCAGCGTCTTGGCGATCGCGTAGCCCTGGATCAACTCGGTGACCTCGGCGCCGATCATATGCGCGCCGAGCAATTCGCCGGTCTTGCCGTCGAATACGGTCTTGACCATCCCCTCGGGCTCGCCGAGAGCGATCGCCTTGCCGTTGCCGATGAACGGGAAATGCCCGATCTTGACCTCGTGCCCGGCCTCGCGCGCGGCCTTCTCGGTCAGCCCGACGCTGGCGATCTGCGGCCGGCAATAGGTGCAGGCCGGAATGTTGCTGGTGTCGAGCGGGCGCACGTCGTTGATCCCGGCGATGTGCTCGACGCAGATCACCCCCTCGTGCATCGCCTTATGCGCGAGCCAGGGCGGGCCGACCACATCGCCCAGCGCGTAGAGCCCGGGCTCGCCGGTGCGCAGCCATTCGTCGACCACGATATGGCTCTTCTCGACCTTTACCCCGGTGCCTTCGAGGCCGATCTCCTCGACATTGCCGACGATACCGACCGCTAGGATCACCCGCTCGACGGTTACCTCGAATGCCTTGCCGCCGGCCTCGATCTGCGCCGTCACCTTGTCCCGGCTGCGCTGCAAGCCCTTCACCGTTGCCGCGGTATGGATCTTGATCCCCTGCTTCTCAAAGCTCTTGCGGGCGAAGGCGGAAATCTCCTCGTCCTCGACCGGCAGGATGCGGTCGAGCACTTCGACGACGGTGACCTCGGCGCCCATGTCGCGGTAGAAGCTCGCGAACTCCATGCCGATCGCGCCCGAGCCGACGACCAGCAGCGATTTGGGGATCGCCGCCGGCACCATCGCCTCCCGGTAGGTCCACACCAGCTTGCCGTCGGGCTCGATCCCAGGCAGCGAGCGCGCCCGCGCACCGGTCGCTAGCACGATGTACGGCGCGGCGAGATCGGCCACCGGCTTCCCGTCCTTGGCAACCGCGAGCTTGCCTTTGCCGGCGAGGCGGCCGGCGCCGTCGAACACGGTCACCTTGTTCTTGCGCATCAGAAAGCCGACGCCGTTTGAGAGCTGCTTCGCCACCGCGCGCGACCGGGCGACAAGTTTTTTCGGATCATAGGAAATGTCGCGCGCCGAGAAGCCGAACTGGTCGAGATGATGCAGCAGGTGATGGATCTCGGAGGCGCGCAGCAATGCCTTGGTCGGGATGCAGCCCCAATTGAGGCAGATGCCCCCCAGACTCTCGCGCTCGACGACAGCGGTCTTCATGCCGAGCTGCGCCGCCCGGATCGCCGCGACATAGCCGCCCGGCCCGCCGCCCAGGACCACGATGTCGAAGGAAGTCTCCGCCATTCCCGCTACTCCGTCCGTCATTCCCGCGAAAGCGGGAATCCAGGGGTCCAAATTCCCGTCGCTTGCCCTGGACCCCGGCTTCCGTGGGGGTGACGGGTTATTATCACAGCAGCATGGTCAGCGGATCTTCGATCAGCTTCTTGAAGGCGGCGAGGAATTGCGCGCCGACCGCGCCGTCGACGACGCGGTGATCGCAAGAGAGCGTGCAGGTCATCACCGTGGCGACCGCGAGCTGGCCGTCCTTCACCACCGGCCGCTTCTCGCCGACCCCGACCGCGAGAATGCAGCCCTGCGGCGGGTTGATCACCGCGGCGAACTCGCGGATGCCGTACATCCCGAGATTGGAGATCGAGAAGGTGCCGCCCTGGAACTCTTCGAGCTTCAGCTTGCCGGCCCGGGCGCGCTCGGCGAGGTCCTTGGTCTCGGCGGCGATCTGCGCCAGCCCCTTCAGGTCGGCGCCCTTGACGATCGGGGTGATCAGCCCGTCATCGAGCGCGACGGCGACCGCGATATCGGCCCGCTCCCAGAGGATGATCGCATCCTCGCTCCACGACGCATTGGCCGCCGGCACCTGGCGCAACGCCAAGGCCACGGCGCGGATCACGAAATCGTTGATCGAGATGTGGTGGGACTCGGCTCTGGCGTTGAGCGAGGCTCGGATCTTCAACAGGTCGTCGACCGCGCAATCGACCGACATGTAGAAATGCGGGACTGTCTGCTTTGATTCGGCGAGCCGGCGGGCGATGACCCGGCGCATCGCGCTGTGCGGTTTTTCGCTGTAGGGCGCGCTGCCGGTAAACGCCAGTACCTGCGACTTCGCGGCAGAAGGTGCCGCGGGCCGCGCAGCGGGTGCCGCGCCGGGGACGGCGGCGGGCTGCCCCAATGCCCGCTCGATGTCGACCTTGACGATGCGGCCCTGCGGCCCCGTGCCGCGGAGTGCCGCGAGGTCCAGACCGGCATGAACCGCCATACGGCGCGCCAAGGGGCTGGCAAACACCCGGCCGTTCTCGTGCGCCGCCGTGGGCACGGGCGCCGGTTTCGCGGCTGGCGCCGGTGCCGGCTCGGTCTTGGGCTCGGGCGCTACCGGCGGCGCGGCGCCAGCTAGTTGCGGGGTCGCGGCGAATTTTTCGAGTTCGGCCGGGTCCTCGCCCTCCTCGAGCAGGAGCGCGATCGGCTGGTTGACCTTGATGCCCTGCGCGCCTTCGGGAACGATGATCTTGCCGAGGCGGCCTTCGTCGGCCGCCTCGTACTCCATCGTCGCCTTGTCGGTCTCGATCTCGGCGATGACGTCGCCCGAATGCACCGCATCGCCCTCTTTCTTCAGCCAGCGGGCGAGATTACCTTCGGTCATCGTCGGCGACAGCGCCGGCATCCGGATTTCGATCGGCATGTCTCAAGTCACCAATTTGGTTGTCATTGCGAGGAGCCCCTTGGGCGACGAAGCAATCTCGATCGGCTGAGTGCACCCGGCCCGAGATTGCTTCGCTTCGCTCGCAATGACATTTGCAAGCATTGCGCTACCGGTACGCCACCTCCCGGGCGGCGGCGACGATGTCCTCGACCTGCGGCACGGCGAGACGTTCGAGATTGGCGGCGTAAGGCAATGGCACGTCTTTGCCGGCGACGCGCTTCAACGGCGCGTCGAGCCAGTCGAAGCACTCTTCCATAACGACCGCAGCGATCTCGGAGCCGATGCCGGCGAACGGCCAGCCCTCCTCGACCGAGACGATGCGGTTGGTCTTTTTGACCGACGCGACGACCGTCGCGACATCGAACGGCCGCAGCGTACGCAGATCGATGATCTCGGCTGAAATCCCAGCTTTCTCCAGCTCGTCGGCGGCCTGCATCGCGAGCTTCACCATGCGCGAGAAGGCGGTGATCGTGACCTGGTCGCCGGCGCGGGCGATGCGCGCCTTGCCGATTGGCACGAGGAATTCGGGATCTTCCGGCACCGCGAAGCTCTCGCCGTACACCAATTCGTGCTCGAGAAAGATCACCGGGTTGGGATCACGGATCGCCGATTTCAGGAGCCCCTTGTGGTCGGCGCCGGTATAGGGCGCCACGACCTTGAGCCCGGGGACATGCGCGTACCAGCTCGCATAGCATTGCGAATGCTGCGCGGCGACCCGCGAGGCGATGCCGTTCGGCCCGCGGAACACGATCGGCGCCGCCATCTGGCCGCCCGACATGTAGCGGGTCTTGGCCGCGGAGTTGATCAGTTGGTCCATCGCCTGCATGGCGAAGTTGAACGTCATGAACTCGACGATCGGCCGCAATCCGGCAAACGCCGCGCCGATCCCGAGCCCGGCGAACCCCTGCTCGGTGATCGGGGTATCGATGACCCGGCGCGCGCCGAATTCCTGCAACAGCCCCTGGCTGACCTTGAAGGCGCCTTGATATTCGGCGACCTCTTCGCCGATCAGCAGCACGTTGGCGTCGCGCCGCATCTCCTCGGCCATCGCATCGCGCAGAGCCTCGCGCACGGTCTGCGTCACGGTCTTGCCGGCGTACTCCTCGGGCGCCATGGCAGGCGCTGCCGGCTGCGGCGCGCGGCGCGCGGGGGCCGGCGAGGTTCGCGCTTCCCTCTGCTCGGGCGGCTGCGGCGCAGGGCGGGGTTGCGGTGGCTTGGCCGCGGCGGTGCCGACGTCCTCGCCGTTCTCGGCGATCAGCGCGATTGGGGTGTTGACCGCGACGTGGTCGGTGCCTTCGGGGATGACGATCTTGGCGAGCACGCCCTCGTCCACCGCTTCGACCTCCATTGTCGCCTTGTCGGTCTCGATCTCCGCCAGGACATCGCCTGCCCTGACCGTGTCGCCCTCGCTTTTTACCCAGCGCGCGATCTTGCCCTCGGTCATCGTCGGGGAGAGCGCCGGCATCAGCACTTCGCTAGTCATTCCCATCCTCGGCGTCATCAGCGGGTCTTCGCCCGCCTGCGCCCTGCTCAGCCACCCCCACCCTAACCCTCCCCCGCGGGCGGGGGAGGGTTAGGGTGGGGGCTTCTTTTAGGCTTCGGCCAGCACATCCGTCCACAGCTCGCTCGGATCCGGCTCCGGGCAATCCTGAGCAAACTGTGCAGCCTCGGCGACGATGTCACGCGCGCGTTTTTCAATCTGCTTCAATTCGTCTTCATCGGCCTGATGCTCGTCGAGCAGGCGCTGGCGCAGATGGTTGATCGGATCGTGCTCGGTCCGCATCCGGTTGAGTTCGTCCTTGCTGCGATATTTTGCGGGGTCCGACATGGAATGGCCGCGGTAGCGATAAGTCAGCATTTCGAGAATGATCGGTCCCTGGCCCGAGCGGGCGTGCTCGGCCGCCGCAAGCCCGGCCTGGTGGACCGCGACGACGTCCATCCCGTCGACCTGCTCGCCGGGGATGCCGTAGGGCGTGCCGCGGTGAAACAGGTCGGTGCGCGCCGAGGCGCGGCTGACCGAGGTGCCCATGCCGTATTGGTTGTTCTCGATGACATAGACGACCGGCAGCTTCCACAGCGAGGCCATGTTGAAGCTCTCGTAGACCTGGCCCTGATTGATCGCGCCGTCGCCGAGATAGGTCACCGAGATATGCCCGTCCTCGCGATAGCGATGGGCAAAGCCGAGGCCGGTGCCGAGCGGCACCGGGGCGCCGACGATGCCGTGTCCGCCGAAAAAGTGCTTTTCCGGGCTGAACATGTGCATCGAGCCGCCCTTGCCGTGCGAATAGCCGCCGCGTCGCCCGGTCAGCTCGGCCATGACCCCCTTGGGGTCCATGCCGCAGGCCAGCATATGGCCGTGGTCGCGGTAGGAGGTGATGATCGAGTCGCCGTCTTCGAGCGTGGCTTGGATACCGACGACCACCGCCTCCTGCCCGATATAGAGATGGCAGTAGCCGCCGATCAGCCCCATGCCGTACATCTGCCCAGCACGCTCCTCGAAGCGGCGGATCAGCAGCATGTCGCGAAAATAGCGCAGGAGCACGTCGGTCGAGATGTCAGGCTCGGCGGGCTTGACCACCTTAACCTTGCGCTTGGCTGCCATCTGGCTTCCTCCGGGCTAGCCCCGAAGCATGGGATCAAATCCGCGGGTTTGCAACCTCGGGGGCATCAGTTCATTGGTTGCAAAGAGGAAATCGTCGTCATGGCAGGACTGAGGAAAACGCCGTGCCGGCGCGGCGACAGCGGCCTCGCTCAGCGCTTGTCCGGGCGCTCGATGATGACGATCTCGCCGGGCGCCACGACATCGAGCGTCCGGCGCACCTGGGCGTCGAGGAGGTCTGGATCGACGTGATCGGGACGCAGATGGGAGACCCGATGCTCGAGCGCCGCCCGGTCGGCCCCGACCGCCGACAAGTTCTCCTTGGCGACGCGCAGCTCCTGCGTGACCTGGACCCACGCGCGCAACCCGCGATCCCCCTCGACGAGGTGGTAGGCGAAGTACCCGGTCAGCGCCAAGCCCAAAACGGGAGGCACCAGAACCTTCGCCCGCCGGCGCATTTCGCGCAGCACGATCATCGACAAAGAGCAGCACGCGTCACGCCCGCCGTCAATATTGCCGCCGACTTGGAACTTGGCGAAAAACCGGGTGATCCTGGCCGAAGACGGGCCGCACCAGGATCCCGCCTCCTTCGAGACGGAGCTTCACGTCTCCTCAGGATGAGGTTTGGCCTCTTAAGGCTATGATGATATTGAGGGAAAAACCTCATCCTGAGAAGCGCGCATTGCGGGTGTCTCGAAGGATGCCAGTACCGGTCGAGTCACGGGCTCCGCCGCCGGAACGCCAAGCCAGAGGGAATAGGCACCTACCGCCGAAGCGCGGCGCGGCCCGGATAAAGCGCTGATTCGCCGAGCTGCTCCTCGATCCGGATCAGCTGGTTGTATTTCGCCAGCCGGTCGGAGCGCGACAAGGAGCCGGTCTTGATCTGGCCGGCATTGGTCGCTACCGCGAGATCGGCGATCGTCGCATCTTCGGTTTCGCCGGAGCGGTGCGAGAAAACCGCACCATACCCGGCGCGCAGCGCGATCTCGACCGCGTCGAGCGTCTCGCTGAGCGTCCCGATCTGGTTGACCTTGACGAGCAGCGCATTGCCGACGCCGCGGGCGATCCCCTCCTTGAGCCGCGCCGGGTTCGTTACAAACACATCGTCGCCGACAAGCTGGATCTTTTGCCCGAGCTGGCGGGTGAGCAATTCCCAGCCCGCCCAATCATCTTCCGCCATGCCGTCCTCGATCGACAGGATCGGGTAGCGAGCGACCAGGTCGCTGTAGTAGGCAACCATCCCGGCGGCATCAAGCACCTTGCCCTCGCCGGTCAACTGGTATTTGCCGTCACGGTAGAATTCGCTGGCGGCCGGATCGAGCGCCAGCACGACATCGTCGCCCGGGTGATAGCCGGCGGCCTCGATCGCCTGCATCACGAAACCGAGCGCCGCGTCGGCCGAGGCGAGGTTCGGGGCGAACCCGCCCTCGTCGCCGACATTAGTGTTGTGCCCGGCATCGGCGAGCTTCTTCCGCAGCGAATGAAAGATCTCCGACCCCATGCGGATCGCCTCGGTCACACTGGGCGCGCCGACCGGCACGATCATGAATTCCTGAATGTCGATCGGGTTGTCGGCGTGCACCCCGCCATTGACGATGTTCATCATCGGCACCGGCAGCGTGCGGGCGAAGACCCCGCCGACATAGCGATAGAGCGGCTGGTCGAGTTCGATGGCGGACGCCTTGGCGCAAGCCAGGCTCACGCCGAGCACCGCATTGGCGCCGAGCCTGCCCTTGTTGGGTGTGCCGTCCAGGGCAATGAGGGCACGGTCGATCGCCAGCTGATCCGCCGCATCGAAGCCCGACAGCGCATCGAAGATCTCGCCGTTGACGGCGCCGACCGCCTCCTGGACCCCTCTTCCGCCAAAGCGCGGCCCGCCATCGCGCTTCTCGACCGCCTCATGCGCCCCGGTCGAGGCCCCCGACGGCACCGCCGCGCGCCCCATCGCGCCGCTGTCGAGCGTCACGTCGACCTCGACCGTCGGATTGCCGCGGCTATCGAGGATCTCGCGGGCGTGGATATCGGCGATCGCGGTCATTCGGAGGCTCCGATCAGCCCCTCTCCCGCACCGCGGGAGAGGGTGGCCGGCGCGAAGCGGCGGCCGGGTGAGGGTGTCTACGCGGCAAGGACATAGCCGATTTTGCCCCCTCACCCCAACCCTCTCCCCCGGTGGGGAAGGGGATCTTTTTTACATCGCACCCTGCGGCCGCGCCTTGGCCAGGCGGTCGAAGGCGATCAGGGTTTCGAGCAGCTCCGGCAGCGCCTTCAGCGGCAACATAGTCGACGCCTCGGCGGTGCCGGCATGGTCCGGGTCCTGGTGCGTCTCGAGGAAGACCGCGGCGATACCGATCGCGACCGCGGCGCGCGCCAGGACCGGGCCGAATTCGCGCTCGCCTCCCGAACGGTCGCCGAGGCCGCCCGGTTGCGCCACCGCATGCGTCGCGTCGAACACCACCGGGTAGCCGGTCTGCGCCATGATCGGCAAGGCGCGCATATCGACGACCAGGTTGTTGTAGCCGAACATGGCGCCGCGCTCGCACAACAGGATCCGCTCGTTGCCGGTCGAGGCGATCTTTGCCGCGACATTCTGCATGTCCCAAGGCGCGAGGAACTGGCCTTTCTTGACGTTGACCGGCTTGCCGGTCATGCCCGCCGCCAACAGCAAATCGGTCTGGCGGCAGAGAAACGCCGGGGTCTGCAACACGTCGACCACTTCGGCGACCGGCGCGCATTGCTCCGGCGCATGAATGTCGGTCAGCACCGGCAGACCGGTCGCTGCGCGGATGTCGGCGAGGATCGGCAGGCCCTCTTTCAGCCCGATGCCGCGCGCCGAGCCGAGCGACGTGCGGTTCGCCTTGTCGAACGAGGTCTTGTAAATGAGGCCAATCCGCAGTTTCCGAGCGATCTCCGCCAGTGCGGCGCTGATCTCCAACGCATGCGCGCGCGATTCCAGCGTGTTCGGGCCGATGATGAACACCAGCGGCAGGTCATTGCCGAGCGTCAGATCGCCGACCGATACGTGGCGCGGGGTCATGTTCTACCTTCCACTGTCATTGCGAGGAGCGAAGCGACGAAGCAATCCCGACGAGATTGCTTCGCTGCGCTCGCAATGACAATGACGGGGAGATCACACCAGCCGCGACTGATCGAGGGCGGCCTTGACGAACGAGGTGAACAGCGGGTGCGGCTCGAACGGCTTTGATTTGAGCTCGGGATGGAACTGCACGCCGATGAACCAGGGATGATCGGGGATTTCGACGATCTCGGGCAGGAGACCGTCGGGCGACATGCCGGAGAAGCGCAGCCCGGCGGCTTCGAGGCTGTCGCGATAGGCGATGTTGACCTCGTAGCGATGGCGGTGTCGCTCGCTGATATGCGTCATGCCGTAGATCCCGGCGACGCGGCTGTCGGGGTCGAGCACGGCATCGTAGGCGCCCAGGCGCATCGTGCCGCCGAGATCGCCGTTCGTCTCGCGCTGCTCCAGCTCATTGCCGCGCATCCATTCGGTCATCAGCCCGATGACCGGGTGCGCGCACGGGCTGAATTCGGTCGACCCGGCGCCGGGTAGGTTGGCGAGATGGCGCGCCGCCTCGATCACCGCCATCTGCATGCCAAAGCAGATGCCGAAATAGGGCACCTGCCGCTCGCGGGCGAAGCGCGCCGCCGCGATCTTGCCTTCCGAACCGCGCTCGCCGAAGCCCCCCGGCACGAGGATGGCGTGCACCCCCTCTAGTTGACGCACCGCCTCGGCTTCGGCCTCGAACACCTCGGAATCGATCCAGTCGAGCTTGACCTGGACGTTGTTGGCGATGGCGCCATGGGTCATCGCCTCGGCCAGCGATTTGTAGCTGTCCGGCAGGTGGGTATATTTGCCGACGATGGCGATCGTGACCTCGCCCTCGGGCCGGCGTATCCGGTTGACGATGGCGTCCCAGCGGCCGAGATCGGGCTCGGCCGCGTCGAGCCCGAAATGGACGCAGACTTCGCGGTCGAACCCTTCGGCATGGTAGGAACCGGGCACGGCATAGATCGTGTCGACGTCGAGCGCCGGGATGACCCGCGACTCGCGCAAATTGCAGAACAGCGCGATCTTCTTACGCGCGCCCTCCGGGATCGGGCGGTCGCAGCGGCACAGGAGGATATCGGGCTGGATGCCGAGCCCCAGAAGCTCCTTCGCCGAATGCTGGGTCGGCTTCGTTTTCAGCTCGCCGGCCGAGTTGATCCAGGGGACCAGCGTCAGGTGGACGAACATCACCCGCTCGCGCCCGAGCTCGTTGCCGAGCTGACGAATGGCTTCCAGAAACGGCAGGCTTTCGATGTCGCCGACCGTGCCGCCGATCTCGCACAAGACGAAGTCCTCGTCGGCGAGGTCGGCTGTGATGAACTCCTTGATCGCGTCGGTGACGTGCGGGATGACCTGCACCGTCGCCCCGAGATATTCGCCGCGCCGCTCGCGCCCGATCACGGTCGAATAGATGCGACCGGTGGTGACGCTGTCGCTCTTGCGCGCCGCGACCCCGACATAGCGTTCGTAATGGCCGAGATCGAGATCGGTCTCGGCGCCGTCATCGGTCACGAAAACTTCCCCGTGCTGATAGGGGCTCATCGTGCCGGGATCGACATTGAGATACGGGTCGAGCTTGCGCAGACGCACCTTGAAGCCGCGCGCCTGCAACAGCGCACCGAGCGCTGCCGAGCACAGACCCTTGCCGAGGGAGGAGACCACGCCGCCGGTGATGAAGATGAACCGCGTCATGGACCTTCAGTGTATAGCAAGCGTCCGGCGCATCCCATGGGAAAGTGATCGATCAACCGCGCACTCGCGCATTCGCTAATCCTAACAACCCCTTGGCCGGGTTTGTCCCGGCCATCCACGTCTTTCCCGGACACATCACGGCACTTCAAGACGTGGGTGGCCGGATCAAGTCCGGCCACGGGGTTCTGTGTGTACGCCCGGATTTCCTCGCATCAGCCGCCGTTTAGCTGGCAGTCCGCGCGATTCGCCAAGGTGCGGTCACCGCGCGAGGGGCGCGCTAGGCGCGGCGGGCGGCGCCGGCTGGGCCGGAGCAGCCGGGATCGCAGGCACCGGCACGGCGGGAGCCCCGGGGTTGACCGGCGCGGTCAGCGGCGACCCGCCGCCTTCGTCGATGATCGAACGCGGCGCACGGGTGGAGTTGCCGAGCACCACGAGCAGGATGCTGGTTCCGAAGAATAGCGCGGCGAGGATTGCCGTCGTGCGGGTTAGCAAATTGGCCGTCGAGCGTCCGGTCATAAACCCGGACATGCCGCCACCGCCCATACCGAGCGCACCACCCTCGCTCTTCTGCAGCATCACGACGCCGATCAGCGCCAGCGCGATCAGGACATGGATGACAAACAAGAGGATGATCATCGGCAGCGCGGCGTCCGGTCAGTTCGGGGGTCGCGCCTCTATGTAGGCGCTTCGCTGCCGGCTGGCTACAGGCGGCGGCGGCTGAACCGCGACATCTCGGCGGTAGCGGCGCGCGCTCAGTTTCAATTTGGATAATCCTCGTGCGTCCTTCGAGACGGCCACTTTGCGGCCTCTATGCGCAAGCCTTAACGATCGCCCAGAAATCCTCCGCCTTGAGGCTGGCGCCGCCGACCAGGGCGCCGTCGACCTCGGGCAGCGCCAGGATTTCGACGGCGTTTTTCGGATTGACCGAGCCGCCATAGAGGATCCGCGTGCCGGAGGGGATATGGCTGCGAATCGCGGCGTGCATCTCGGTGATGTCGGCAGTCGTCGGGGTCAGTCCGGTGCCGATCGCCCAGACCGGCTCATAGGCAATGACCAGCTTGTCGGCGGCGGCGCCGTCCGGCATCGAGCCGGCGAGCTGGTTCGCAACCACCGCGATCGCGATTCCCGCCGCGCGCTCGGCGCGTGTCTCGCCGACGCAGACGATCGCAACAAGCCCGGCGCGCCACGCCGCCAGGGCTTTCGCCTGTACGTCCGCATCGCTCTCGCCGCAGGTATGGCGGCGCTCGGAATGACCGACGATGACGTGGCTGCAGCCGCAATCCTTCAGCATTTCGGCGCTGATGCAGCCGGTGAAGGCGCCCGAGGCCGCTGCGTGGCAATCCTGGCCGCCCAGCGCGACGCCGCTGCCGGCGAGCGCCTCGCCGCCAAGCACTTCGCCAATTGGCAGCAGCAGGGTGGCGGGCGGGCAGACGAGCATTTCGCAGGCATGGGGCTCTTTCGCCCGCTCGGCGATGGCGCGGGCCAGCGCGACCCCGTCGGCGCGCCGCCCGTTCATCTTCCAGTTGCCGGCGACAAGTCCTTTTCGATCAGCCATTTCGGTTCTCCGGGGGCCTCGTCATCGGCGCCGGCGAAGGTTGCGGCCACGCCGAGCCATCTCTATGTTCGCTCCTACGATCACACCGGGATTCGCGCAGGTCAACCAGCCGCGAAACCCGCCAAATCGGGGCATTTTGCGCCATGATGCAATGGATCCGGGGCAGAGCGGGCTCGATCATCGTCAAGGTCCTGTTCGGGCTCTTGATCATCTCGTTCGGGTTCTGGGGCATCTATACCCGATCGGATTATTACTCGGGGCACTCGCCCGATACCGTGGTTGCCGCCGTCGGCGACCGCAACATCCGGGCCGAGGATCTGCAGCGGGCCTTGGAGCCCGCCTTGGAGCGCCTGCGTGCGCAATTCGGCACCTCGATCGACCCGCGGCAGGTCAAGCAGCTCGGGATCCTCGACACGCTGCTTGGCCAGCTGATCGACCGCAGCCTGATCGACCAGGAAGCCGCGCGGCTCGGCCTCGAAGTCTCCGACGAGGGGATCCGGGGCGCGATCTACGCCAACCCGGCGTTCCGCGGGCCCGACGGCAAGTTCGATCGCCAGCTCTTCGCCCAGGTGCTGTCGATGAACCGGCTCAGCGAAGACCAGCTGGTGGCGCGATTGCGGCACGACATTCCGCGCAGCGACCTGCTTCAGGCGGTCACCGCCGGCATCGGCATGCCGCGGCCGGTCGTCGATACGCTGTACCGGTATCGCAATGAGAAGCGGCTCGCCGACATCGTCGCCTTCCCGGCGGCTTCGGTCGCCAATATCGGCGAGCCGAGCGAGACCGACCTGAGCAAATTCCATGATTCTCATCCGGATCTGTTCCGCGCTCCCGAATACCGCGGCTTCACGATCGCGAGCCTCTCTCCCGGCGATCTCGAGCAGCCCGGAGAAATCGCGGAAGACGAACTCCGCAAGGAATACGAGCAGCGCAAGGACGAGTTCGAGACGCCCGATCGCCGCGAGATCCAGCAAATCCTCTCGCCATCGGAAGAGAAGGCCAAGGAAGCCGAGGCCGCGCTCGCCGCCGGCAAGGATTGGAAGGAAGTCGCGACGACGATCGCCGGGCAGGATCCGGAAACCGTCGAGCTTGGCCTCTTGAGCCGCCAGGAGATACCGCACGAGCTGGGCGATGTCGCCTTCGAGCTGCCGCTCAACCAGCGCAGCCAGCCGATCAGAAGCCCGCTCGGCTGGCACATCCTGCGGGTCGTCAAGATCGAGCCGGCTGCGACACAAAGCTTCGAAGCGGCCAAGGCCCAGATCGCAGCCGAGCTAAAGCGTCAGAAGGCGGCCGACCGCCTCGATAAGATCGGCAACCAGGCCGACGACGCGCTTGCCGGGGGTGGTGCGCTCGCCGATGTCGCCACCAAATTCCAGCTCAAGACGGCGATGGTCGGGGCAGCCGATGAGGGCGGCCGCGATCCGGAAGGCAAGGCGGTCACGCTGCCCGTCGCATCCGACGAGGTCCTCAAGGCCGTCTTCGTAACCAGCCAGGGCGATACCAGCCGGATCATGGACATGAAGGACGGTTCGATCTTCGCCGTCCACGTCGACAAGATCACCCCACCCCAGGTGAGGCCGCTCGCCGAGGTCAAGGGCCAGGCGGTTTCCGCCTGGCAGGCCGAGCAGAGGCGCGAGGCCGCGACCAAACAGGCCGAAGCGCTGGCCAACGCGGTCAACCCCGGTCTGCCGCTGGCCAAGCTGGCGGGCGATAAGAAATTGATGGTGCAGCCCGCGACGCCGCTGTCGCGCAGCGCGCCGCCGGGGCAGACCGTCTCGCCGGCGCTCGTCGCCAAGGTGTTCGCGGCAAAGCCCGGCGATGTCGTCACCGCGAGCGACGACACCGGCGCCTATACCGCGCAGCTCAGGGAGATCCAGTCGCCCGAGACCATTCCGGACGAGGCCGCTGCCGGGCTGTCGGACCAGCTTGCCGGCGAGGCAAAAATCGGCATCGCCGGCGAATTCACCGAAGCCCTGCGCCGCCGGTTTCCAGTCGAGATCCAGCGCGAAGCCCTCGACCGCATGTTCTAAAAAAACAAACACTCAACGCCGAGGGCGCGGAGGATTCGCAGAGGACGCAGAGATAAAAATACACCTCCGCGTCCTCTGCGAATCCTCCGCGTCCTCGGCGTTAAAGCGTTATTTTTTCTATTTCGCCACCGCCGGCTCGCACAGCAGCGCCAGGGCCTGCTCGATGATCGGCATGCCGATCTCGCCGGGCGAGGTCATCACCGATTCAGGATGAAACTGCACCGCGGCGATCGGCAGCGAGGTGTGTTCGATCGCCATGATCACCCCGTCCTCGGTCTCCGCCACGACCGAGAGCGCCGCGGGCAATTGGCTGCGCACCGCATAGAGCGAATGGTAGCGGCCGATCGTAAAGCGCTCCGGCAAGCCGCGCAGTAGGCGGCCCGGCAAGGCGCGCACCACCGACGGCTTGCCGTGCATCGGCACATCGAGCACCCCGAGCACCCCGCCGAAATACTCGACGATGCCCTGCAGCCCGAGACACACGCCAAAGACCGGGAGGCCTCGTTCGAGCAGCAGATCGAGGGTTTCGCCGATCGCGAAATCGGCGGGGCGGCCCGGCCCCGGCGACAGCACGACCAGATCGGGCCGCAGCCCGCCCTTGAGCTGGGTGCGCGCAAAATCATGACGCAGCGTGCTGACCTCCGCCCCGGTCGTGCGGATGTAGCCGGCCAGCGTGTGGACGAACGAATCCTCGTGATCGATCAGCAGCACCTTGCGGCCGCGCCCCGATCGGCCGACCGGCGTCTCGCTTAGGCGCGGCGCTGCCCGGCCGGGGCCGCGGATCGCGCTGAACAGCGCCGCGGCCTTCAATTCGGTTTCGTCTTCCTCGGCCACTGGGTCGCTGTCGTAGAGCAGCGTTGCGCCGACGCGGGTCTCGGCGATTCCATCCTGCATGCGGATCGTCCGCAGCGTCAGCCCGGTATTCATGTTGCCGTCGAACGTCAGGCGCCCGATCGCTCCGCCATACCAGCGCCGCGACGAGCGCTCCTCTTCCTCGATGAAGCGGATCGCCCAGAGCTTTGGCGCCCCGGTCACCGTGACCGCCCAGGCATGGGAGAGGAACCCGTCGAGCGCGTCGAATTCCGGCCGCAACATCCCCTCGACATGGTCGACGGTATGAATGAGGCGGGAATACATCTCGATCTGGCGCCGCCCGATGACCTTGACGCTGCCGGCGACGCAGACCCGCGACTTGTCGTTGCGGTCGACATCGGTGCACATCGTCAATTCGCTCTCGTCCTTTTTCGAGTTGAGCAGCACGCGGATCTGCTCGGCGTCTTCGATCGCATCGGCACCGCGCCGGATCGTGCCGCAGATCGGGCAGGTTTCGATGCGGTGGCCTCCATCCTTGGTCTTTTCGACCCGGACGTACATCTCGGGCGAGGCCGAGACCAAAAACTCGCCCTCCCCGAGATTGACGAGCGCGCCATAGGGCGCCGGGTTGGCCTCGCGCAGCCGCTGGAACACCGTGCTCGGCGGGTCGGCACAGCCTTCGGCGAAGAGCTGTGCGCAGACGACTTCGAACAGATCGCCGCGGATAAATGACTCCTTCGCCCGCTCTACCAGCTTGGCGTATTCGCCCTTGGCGTGGTCGCTGCTGCGCGGCTCCGCGGCGCGCTGCGGATCGAGGCGATAGGGCGCCGCTGGCGTCGCGCGCGGCAGCCCGACAGTGGAAATTCCGCCGACCTCGAAATCGTAGCGGTGCACCGTCTGCTGCTGGCGCATGTGATCGACCATCAGGATCTCGTCAGGCAGGTACAGCACGAGATCGCGCTGTTGGGGCGGACGCGATAGCTTGAGGCGCATCGGCTCGAACTGAAACACGAGGTCGTAGCCGAACGCGCCATAGAACCCGAGATGCTCGTCCTCGGGGCTGGCAAACAATTCGCCGAGCGCCCGCAATACCGAAAACACGCTGGGCTGGCGGCTGCGCTGCTCTTCCGGGAAGCGGGTCTCGGTTTCGCCGATCTCGCCGTCGATGCGGTCCTCGCCGGTGCGCCGGATGTCGGCCGCCGGTAAATTGGCAAGATGATCCGCAACCGCTCCGAGCAGGATCCGCCCGCGCGCATTCAGCGTCTCGACGGTGAAGTCGCGGCCGCGCGCAGTCAGCATCAGCGGCGGGTCGACAAAACCCATGTCCCAGCGTGTATAGCGGCCGGGAAACTCGAAGCTCGACGAGAACCACACGCCGCGCTTCGTATCGAGCATCTCGGCAAGCGCGGTGTCGCCCGGGTTGTATACCCGGTGCAGCTCTTCATCGACCGTCGGACCGCGCCAGACCGTGCCGATCTCGCGCTCGACGCGGATGCCGCCCTTGGTCTCATAGCTGGTGCGCTGCACGAAAGTTCCTCCGGGTACCGGTCGCCTCGGAGGTCCGCTGTAGCCGTCGCCCTGAAATGCGAAGGCCGCCCGGTGCTCCGAGGCGGCCTATGCAAAAACGGGAATCGTTGGCCGCCCGGGTTAGACGGGCCACCACCAATTGGTTGAACGCGACGCGGTGCTCATGAGGCTCACTCTAGCAGCTGGGCCCAGACATCACAACCGCCGCAACGCCCTTGGTTTCCGTCCGATGGCGGAGGCTGTTATATAGGGCGCATGACACGGAGAACATGTCGATGAGCGCCCCAGGAATCAGCGACCTCAAACCGCTCCTGGCCGAGGTCGCGGCCGGACGGGCGCTGTCCGAGAGCCAGGCCGAGGCGGCGTTCGACATCATCATGAGCGGCAACGCCACCCCGTCGCAGATGGGCGCCTTTTTGATGGCGCTCAGGGTGCGCGGCGAGAGCGTCGACGAGATCACCGGCGCCGCCCGCACGATGCGCGCCAAAGCGCTGACGATCGACGCGCCGCCCGGCACGATCGACACCGTCGGCACCGGCGGCGACGCCTCGGGCACCTTCAACATCTCGACCGCGACGGCGCTGGTCGTTGCCGGGTGCGGTGTCCCGGTCGCCAAGCACGGCAACCGCGCCTTCTCGTCCAAATCCGGTGCGGCCGATGTGCTGAGCGCGCTGGGCGTCAACATCGACGCCGACATGGCGATCGTGCGGCGCTGCCTGTGGGAGATCGGCATGTGCTTTCTGATGGCGCCGCGCCATCACAGCGCGATGCGCCATGTCGGGCCGACCCGGGTCGAGCTCGGCACCCGCACGATCTTCAACCTGTTGGGGCCGATGTCGAACCCGGCCGGGACGCGGCGCCAGCTGGTCGGGGTGTTCGCACCGCAATGGGTGGTACCGATGGCCGAGGTGTTGGGCCGGCTCGGCGCCGAGCGCGCCTGGGTCGTGCACGGCTCCGGCATCGACGAGATGACCACAACAGGCGTCACGAATGTCGCCGAGTTCAAGGACGGCAAGGTAACGAGCTTCGAGGTCACCCCCGAAGAGGTCGGGCTGTCTCGCGTCCCACCGGATGCGTTGCAGGGCGGCGAGCCGGCGCATAACGCCGCGCTGATGCGCGACCTGCTCGGTGGCGCGCCGGGCGCCCTGCGCGACATTGTCCTGCTCAACAGCGCCGCCGCGCTGGTGGTGGCGGACCGCGCCGAGGATCTGCGCGCCGGGATCGTGACCGCCGCCGGGGCGATCGACAGCCGTGCGGCGCGGCAGGTGCTCGATCGGCTGGTGGCAATGACCAACGGGGGGAGCGCCAGTGGCTGACGTCCTTGCCGAGATCTGCGCCGAAAAACGCGCGCATGTCGCGCGCCGCAAGGCGGCCCGGCCGGAGCCGGCATTGCGGGAATTGCTCGCCGAGGCGCCGCCGGTGCGGCCGTTCGCGGCGGCGCTCAAAGATCAGGTGGCGCGGGGCCGCTATGGCTTGATCGCCGAGATCAAGAAGGCGAGCCCGAGCCGCGGCCTGATCCGCGCCGATTTCGATCCGGCCGCCTTGGCCCAGGCCTATCAGGCGGGCGGCGCCACCTGCCTTTCGGTGTTGACCGACACGCCCTATTTCCAGGGCAGCGACGATCATCTGCCAGTCGCGCGCACCGCCTGCGGCCTCCCGGTGTTGCGCAAGGATTTCATCCTCGACACCTATCAGGTGGTTGAGAGCCGCGCGCTCGGCGCCGACTGCATCCTGTTGATCATGGCCGCCCTCGACGATGGCGTGGCGCACGAGCTGGCGGCGGCCGCGAGGGATATCGGACTTGATGTATTGGTTGAAGTGCACGACCGCGCCGAGCTCGACCGCGCGCTCCGCCTCGACGCCCGGTTGATCGGCATCAACAACCGTAATCTCAAAACCTTGAAGGTCGATCTTCGCACGACAGAAACCCTCTCGCCGGTGGTGCCGCCCGGCCATGTCGTCGTCGGCGAAAGCGGGATCAACGACCCGGCCGATCTGGACCGGCTCGCCACGGCGGGGGCGCGCTGCTTTCTCGTCGGCGAGTCGCTGATGCGCGCCGGCGATGTCGCGGCGGCGACGCGGCGCCTGCTGCGCCTCCCCGACCTGACCCATACCGACCTCGAAGGCCGCGCCCATATGGTCGATGTTTCCGACAAGGTCGAGACCGACCGTGTCGCGATTGCCGGTGCGCGGGTCGTCATGAAGCCCGAGACCCTGGCGCGGATCCAGGCCGGCGAGATCGCCAAGGGCGATGTGCTCGCGGTCGCACGCCTGGCTGGGATCATGGCGGCGAAGCGCACCGCGGAACTGATCCCGTTATGCCATCCGCTGGCCTTGACTTCGGTCGGAGTCGAGATCGCCTGTGTTACCACGAGCTCTTCCGTCGAGATCACGGCGACCTGCCGGATCAAAGGCCGCACCGGGGTCGAGATGGAGGCACTGACGGCGGCCGGTGTCGCAGCGTTGACGATCTATGACATGTGCAAATCGATCGACCGCGCGATGGTCGTGACCGATCTGCGGTTGCTGCGCAAATCGGGAGGAAAGTCCGCTGATTATGAGGCGATCTTATGATTTCCGTTGAAGAGGCTCTGGCCCGGCTCTTGGCGCCGCTCGAGGCGCTGCCGCCCGAGCAGGTTTCGACCGCGGACGGCATCGGCCGGGTCCTGGCCGAGGATCTCGCGGCCCGGCGCACCCAGCCGCCATTCGCGGTCTCGGCGATGGATGGCTATGCCGTGCGCGCCGCCGATCTCGGCCGGATCCCGGTCAGCCTGCGCATCGTCGCCGAGATCCCGGCCGGCGCCGGGTTCGGCGGCACGCTTGGGCCGGGCGAAGCGGCGCGCATCTTCACCGGCGCGCCGCTGCCGGACGGCGCCGACACGATCGTCATCCAGGAGGACACCGTGCGACACGGCGACCAGGTCGAGCTGCGCGAGGGCGCGCCGCGCGGCCGCTATGTCCGCCGCGCCGGGCTCGACTTCGCCGAGGGCGAGGTGCTGCTCGTCGCCGGCAAGCGGCTGACGCCGCGCGACATCGGCCTCGCCGCCGCGATGAACCGGCCCTGGCTCTTCGTGCACCGCCGGCCGCGAGTCGCGATCCTCTCGACCGGCGACGAGATCGTCATGCCGGGCGACCCGATCGGGCCGCATCAGATCGTCAGCTCGAACGCCTTGGCGCTCGCCGCCTTTGTCACCGCGTGCGGCGGCGTGCCTGTTCTCGTCGGCAACGCCCCGGATGACCCCGAAGCATTGCGCCGCTTCGCCGCCGCCGCACGAGGCGTCGATCTCTTGGTCAGCACCGGCGGCGTCTCGGTCGGCGAGCACGATCTGGTGCGGGGCGTGCTGAGCGAAGACGGGCTCGACATCGATTTCTGGGAGATTGCGATGCGGCCGGGGAAGCCGCTGATGGTCGGGCGCTACCGCGGCACCCCGATGCTCGGGCTGCCCGGCAACCCGGTCTCGACGCTGGTCTGCTCGCTGTTGTTCCTGAAGCCGGCAATCGACAGGCTGAGCGGCCTGCCCGAGGGGGCCGAGGGGTCGGCGACCGCGCGGCTCGGCGTTGCGTTGAAACAGAACGACCGGCGCCAGGATTATCTGCGCGCCCGCCTCGTGCGGGCCGCCGACGGGGTCATCGAAGCCGTCCCGTTCGAGGTCCAGGACAGCTCGATGATGCGCCCGCTGGCAGCTTCCGATTGCCTCGTCATGCGCCCACCGCACGCCCCTCCCCTGCCCGCCGGCGCCCAGGTGCCGATCATCCCGTTCCCCGGCGGTGCCCTGCCGCTTTAGGCCGATCCTCCCGAGATTGCTTCGTCGCTGCGCTCCTCGCTATGACAACTCTGGGCTGTCATTGTGAGCGCAGCGAAGCAATCTCGTCGAGGGAAGGTCACCGTTCTTTCATGTGCTGCAGGAAATGCAGCACGTCGGCGGTGAACTGGTCGGGGTCCTGAATGAATGAGAAGTGGCTGACCTCGGGCTGCAGCAACAGACCGGCGCTGGGAATATTGGCTGCCATGAATTCGGTGTTCTCGCGCTTGATCGCCTCGTCATGGTCGGCGTCGACGATACAGGTCGGGACGGCGATGCGCTTGAGGTCGTCGGCGGTCCAATTGGGCTGGGTTTCCCACATCTTGGTAATCTGGGCGAGGAAGGCTTTGTATTCGGTCGGGGTTGGCGACAGTTTCTCGTATTCCTTCTCGGCCCGGGCGATGAAGGCGTTGAACACCGGGCTTTGAGCAATGTCGGCGACGCCGGAGGGATCGGAATTGGCGGCAAAGGCGAACAGCTTCGAGACCCGCTCGGGATGCTTCATTGCGATATCGAGGCCGAGGATCGCTCCGTCGCTCCAGCCGACGATCGCGGCCTTGGGGATCTTCAGGAAATCCATCACCGCGACGACATCCCCGGCCATCAGATCATAGCTATAGGGCTGGTCGTTGCGGGTGCTGCGGCCGTGGCCGCGGCTGTCCATGACGATGACCCGGTAGCGCCCCTCCAACGCGCGCACCTGGTTGCCCCAGTAATTGCTGTTGGCGAGCCCGCCGTGCAGCAGGATGACCGGCTCGCCGCGCCCGAAAATCGCGTACCATATCTTGACGCCGTTGACCGGCGCATAGCCGCTTTGCACCGCCTTCGGCAGGGTCGGCGTTGGCGGCAGGGTCAGCCATTGCGGCTCGGCATTCGCCGTCTCTCCGACCAGAAGACAGAAAATGACGGCGAGTAAGCATGCGCGCATAGACATCTCCCCGGCTCCTTCGGCACGAGATTGCGTCGTCGCTGCACTCCTCGCAATGACAACTCCCGTTGCCGCCTAGCGCGGCAGAGCCTTAACGCGCGCCGGGCGGAGTGTTTTCGACGGCAGTCAGGCGGCGGTCGAAATCGGTGGTGTCGATCGCCTTGGCCATGGCTTCGGCGATGTGGGCAAAGGCGACCGCCTCGCCCGGGGTCAGCAGGCCGCGCGCGGCAGCTTCGGCAACGGCGCCCATCGCGCCAGCGAGATCGGCGGCGCTCCGCATCGGCGGCATGGCGAATTCGACCGAGCGCTCGCGGCGCGGTGCGACGATGCGCTCGACGCAGAGCCGCATGTGCGATGCGTCACCTGCCAGGGCGAGCTCGACCGCCCTCTGGAGCAGCGCTTCGGATTGGCTATCGAGGTATGATTCGGCGGCGCGGTTCCCTTTGTCGCGGCAGCCGGGTGGGCGGCCGGCCGGGTTGCCGGACTGGCCTTTCGTGAACGGGCGCCCGCGGCCCCGGCCCCGACCTGGCTGTTTTTGCTGTTTTATCAACGTGAGATCAGCCAACATCTGCTCCATCGATCTGTGTTTTAACGCCTAAGGCCAAAGAGGGCAAGCGCATGGCGCCAACTCCCCCTTTTTGGGATTATGAATTTATTGCGAGTTTATACCACAAAATCCTAGAATTGTCAAGTTATAAATGTCTTATTCGCACCGACCCGCTGGTCCTCGATGGGTTTCGCGATGCTCAACCCATCCTACGAGGACTTCCTACCGCGGGCTGCGGGCGGTTACGCCCATCAGCGATTCGAGGCGGTCAGGCGCGGCGAGCAGCTCGCGGCTCGGGCCGCAGAACACGATCGCGCCGCGATCGAGGATGATCGCATTCTCGGCAAATTCGAGCGCGAGGCGGGCGTGCTGCTCGACCAGGAGCAAGGCGAGGTGATCTTCGCGCCTGACCCTGGCGAGCCCAGCGAGCAGCGTGTCGACGATGACCGGCGCGAGGCCTTCGAGCGGCTCGTCCATCAACAAGAGCGCCGGGTTGCCGATCAGAGCGCGCCCGATTGCCAGCATCTGCTGCTCGCCGCCGGAGAGGTGATTGCCGCGGTTGGTGCGGCGTAGGGCGAGCGAAGGAAAGAGGTCGTAGATCCGAGCGAGCGACCACGGGCCGGGTTGCGCCGCGACCCGCAAATTCTCCTCAACGGTCAGCGACGGGAAGATCTCGCGCTCCTGCGGAACGAGTCCGACGCCGAGTCGCGCCCGCCGGTAGGCCGGCAGGGTCGAGACGTCCCGGCCGGCAAAGCGAATGTGTCCGGCATGCAGCGCGGTATGCCCCATGATCGTCGCCAGGAGGGTCGACTTGCCAACCCCGTTGCGGCCCAGCACCGCCAGCGTCCCACCGGGCGGCAGGGCGAGCGAGATGCCTTCGAGGACGACGGTCTCGCCGTATCCCGCCTCGACGCCATCAAGCAAAAGGCCTTCACCCCCGGGGCTTTCGGTCATCGCCGTGTCGATCCATGGGTGCGCTCGCCGAGATAGACCTGACGCACCTGCGGATCGCCGGCGATCTCCTCCGGCGGGCCTTCGACGAGGATCCGCCCCTCGACCATCACCGTGATGCGGCGCGCCAGGCGAAACACCAGATCCATGTCATGGTCGATGATCAGGACGGCGATGTCGGGCGGTAGGCGCTCGACGACCTCGGCGACGAGCCCGGTCTCGCTCGACGGCACGCCGGCGGCCGGCTCGTCGAGCAGCAGCACCTTGGGGGCGAGGCCGAGCGCCACGGCGATCTCTATGAGACGCTGGCGGCCATAGGCGAGGGTGTTGACCGGGCGCAGGGCCTCCTCGGCAAGGTCCAAGGCTTCGAGCAGCGCGAAGGCTTCCTCGATGACGCGATGATGGCGCCCGGCGGGCCATACCAGATCATGCGCGACCCCTTCCCTCTCGGCGATCGCCAGCGTCACGTTTTCGAGCGCGGTCAGGCGGCGGAACAGTGCCGTGACCTGGAAGGTGCGGGCGAGGCCGCGCTTGACCCGGGCGGATTGCGGCAGGCTGGTCACCTCGGCGCCGTCGATCAGGATGGCGCCGGTATCCGCCCGCAACGCCCCGGTCACCAGATTGACAAAGCTCGTCTTGCCGGCGCCGTTCGGCCCAATCAGCGCGTGGCGGGCGCCGCGTTCGAGCCGGAAATCGATCGAATCCGCGACCCGCAGCGCGCCGAAGGTCTTGCACAGCGCGCGGGTCTCGAGCGCCGGCCCGTTGACCGTTGGCGGGGTCACCGCCGGAGCCGGTCGAAGAGGCCGAGTACGCCGCCGCGGCCGAACATGACGACGATGACCATCAAGAGGCCGATCCAGAAATACCAGTAGACCGGCTCGAGTTGCGAAAACCGGTCCTGCGCGATCATGTAGAGCGGGACGCCGATGAAGGCGCCATAGAGCCGCCCGACCCCGCCGATGATCAGCATGATCAGCGCGCCGCCGGAGCGCTCGAGGCTCAACGTACTGAGCCCGACAAACTGCGTCGTCTGCGCGATCAGCGCGCCCGCGACCCCCGCGAGAGCTGCTGAGATCGTGTAGATGACGAGGCGACGGCGCACGACCGGCGCACCGATCGCGTGCATCCTCAGCACGTTCTCGCGGATCCCGGTCAGCGAGCGGCCGAAGGGCGAATGGACGACGCGCCGGGCAACCCACCACCCCAGGAACAACACAACGAGGCAATAGACATAGGCGGTCCGGCCGAACATGTCGAAGCGGAAGAGGCCAAAGATCGGCCAGACGACCATGCCCTGCAACCCGTCATCGCCGCCCGTAAAGCGAGAGGCCTTGTTGGCCGCCTCATAGATCAGCGTGGCGACGACCAAGGTCTGCATCAGCAAGGCGAGGCCAGTCGTGCGCAGCACGACAAGCCCCGAAAGGAACCCGACCAGCGCTGCCACCGCTGCCGCAGCGAGGAGCCCGGTGATCGGCTCACCCCAGCCATTTGCCGCGAGGATCCCCGCGGTATAGGCCCCGGTCCCAAAAAACGCGGCATGGCCCAAGGTAACGATGCCGGCATAGCCCAGCACCAGATCGGCCGACAGTGCAAACAGGATCGTCGCCAGGATCTGCGACCCCAACGGCAGATAGCTCGGGAATACCGCATAGGCCGCAATCGCCGCGGCCCAGGGCAGCGCTTCGAGCGGGTGATAACGATGGCGCCGCGCAAAGGCGCCGATCGCCTCATGACCCGCGCTTATGCCCGTCCGAACAAGCCCCTCGGTCGCCATAGCAGGACCGCCATCGTCAACGCATAGATGAAAAAGGCGCCCAATTCGGGCAGCAGATATTTGAACCCGGTATCGGCGATGCCGATCAAGAGCGCCGCGAAGAACGGCCCGCGAATGCTGCCGAGCCCGCCGACCGCGACCACGATCAAGAAATAGACCAGATTGTCGAGCGCATAGCTCGGATTGATCGCCAGCAAATCGGCGCCGAGCGCGCCGCCCAGGCCGGCGAGGCCGCTGCCCAGCGCAAAGGTCAGGGTGAACAGGCGCGAGGTGTTGATGCCGACCGATTGCGCCATGCGCAGATTGTCGACGGCGGCGCGGATCTGAACCCCGAAGCTGGTGCGCTCCAACCCGAGCCACAGCACGGTCACCAGCGCCGCGCCGCACAGGATCAGAAAGCTGCGATAGCCGGGGAAATTGCGGAAGCCGAAATCGATCTGGCCGCTCAGCCAGCGCGGCGGGTGCATTGGCTGTTGCAGCGGCCCCCAGAAATAGGTGGCGGTGGCCACCGACATGAAAATCAGCCCCATCGTCAGCAAGACCTGGTCGAGCTCGTCGCCGCCGTAGAGCCGGCGATAGAGCAGGCGCTCGACAAGGACGCTGGCAATGGCGGTCGCCACCGCTGCGGCGGCGAGCGCCACGGCAAACGGCACCCCGAGCCGGTTCATCAGGCTGGTCATCACATAGCCGCCGAGCATCGCGAAGACCCCGTGCGCGAGGTTGACGAAGCCCATCATCCCCATCGTCACCGACAGCCCGACCGAGATCAGGTAAAGCACCATCGCAAAGGCGATGCCGTGAAAGCCGATGCTGATGACGGCGGAAAGGGTGTCGCTCACGGAAAGTGCTACCCAGATTGGTTGTGCTCGGAGATTACATGACAACCATAGATACCCTATGGCCGGGCTTGACCCGGCCACCCACGTCTTCTTGCGCTACGGCAAAGACGTGGGTGGCCGAGACAAGCCCGGGCAAGGGGCTTTTTTTGCAAGGCCCGGGGGCTCTCCCGCAGAGCCCTATTCCGCCGCCGCCTTCACCGGGCGGACGAACTTCTCGCGCATCGTCACGAATTCCTCGGCGGCGCTGGGGTGAATCCCGACGGTCTGGTCGAACATCCGCTTCGAGGCGCCGCATTTGATGGCGATCGCCAGGCCCTGGACGATCTCCGGCGCGTCCGCTCCGAGCATGTGGCAGCCGAGCACCCGATCGCTCTTGCCGTCGACCACCAGCTTCATGAAGGTGCGCTCGTCGCGGCCCGACAGCGTGTTCTTCATCGGCTTGAAGCGGGCGCTGTAGATGTCGACATCGTCGCCGTATTGCCGGCGCGCCGCTTCTTCGGTGAGGCCCACCGTGCCGATCGGCGGCTGGCTGAACACCGCGGTCGGGACGTCGGCGTGGTCCATCGTGATCGGGTTGTTGTTGTAGAGCGTCTCGGCGATGGCGCGGCCTTCGGCGATCGCCACCGGCGTCAGGTTGAGCCGGTCGGTCACATCGCCGATCGCGTAGATGTTGGGGACGCTCGTGCGCGACCATTCATCGACCAGCACCGCACCCTTGTCGTCGGTCTTGACCCCGACCGCGTCGAGCCCGAGCCCGCGCGTGTTCGGGCCGCGCCCGGTCGCGTACATGACAAGATCGGCCGAGATCTCGTGGCCGGAAGTGGTGAACACCGAATAGCCCTCGCGCGGCGCCTTTTCGATGCGCGCCACTTGGGTCCGGGCGTGGATCTCGACGCCGCGGCCGCGCATCTCCTGGGCGAGCGCGACGCGGATGTCGTCGTCGAAGCCATGGAGCAGGTCCTCGCGCCGGATGATCTCGACGACCTCGGAGCCAAAGCCGCGGAAGATGCCGGCGAACTCGACGGCGATATAGCCGCCGCCGACGATCACGATGCGGCGCGGCAGAGCCGGTAGGTCGAGCGCCTCGTTTGACGAAATCACATGCTCGATACCGGGAATGTTCGGCACCGTCGGGTGGCCGCCGGTCGCGATCAGGATGTTGTCGGCGGTGTAGTGCCGCCCGCCGATCTCGACCGTGTGCGGGTCGGCGAGGATCGCGCGGCCCTCGATGATCTCGACACTGCTGTTCTTCAGCATGTTGATGTAGATCTGCTCGAGCCGATCGAGCTCCTTGTTCTTGGCGGCGATCAGCACCGGCCAGTCGAATTTCGGCGGCGCCACCGTCCAGCCGAAGCCGGCGGCATCGGCAAACGCATCGGCGAATTGGGCGCCATAGACCAGGAGCTTTTTCGGTACGCAGCCGCGCAGGACGCAGGTGCCGCCGATCCGGCTCTCCTCAACGATCGCGACGCGCGCGCCATAGCTGCCGGCGCGGCGCGAGCCGGCGACGCCGCCCGAGCCGGCGCCGATCGTGATCAGGTCGAAATCATAACGCGGCATGCCGGGTCCACTCCGATATTGGGTTGTTCTCGCCCCTGGTTGTCACAACCCGGCCCCGACCGCAAGCGGCGGGAATCTCACTCCCATCGCAAGCCGCCGGGCTCGCCGGCGATGGGGATCAACCGCCGGCCGAGATAGCGCCGATCGAGATGCTCGATCTCCAGAAAGGCGGCGTTTTCCCGGGCCGGCTTGTAGGCGCGGAAATGGCGCATGATGCCGAGGGTCGCCGCGCTTTCGAGGGGGCCGCAAAAGGCCGTCGTCGACCCGCTGCAGCCCGGCGCCGAGCCGGGGATCATGCGGAGTGCCGTCGATGTAGAGCTTGTACGGCGCGGGCTCGGCGACCAGTTCGAAGCGGTTCGGCTGCAAGACCGCGGCCTCGCCGAACTGAGCGTTAAACCAGGCCAGCTTGGTAAAGAACAGCGCGTCGCCGATCCTTAGATCGTCCTCGAGGTAGGCAAAGTAGTCATATTGTCCGAGACCGCCGCGCAGCACCTTGTGACATTCGAAACCGAGCAGACGCGGGTCCGCCTGGGTGCGGACATGATCGAAGCCGCAGCCGACGAGATGCGCGACGAGGTGGCTGTCGCCGGTCGTGCATAGGGCGATCGTGATCGTCGCCGACAAATCCGGGTTGGCCGCGCGGATTTGGCTCTGGAGCCCGTCAATAAGACCCTGCGCCTCGGAAAAATTCTGTCTGAGAGCGGCCAGGCACAGCCGCGTCGCCAACGCCCGTGCCTCCGGGGCGCTGCGCTCCGACCCGTAATGGCCGGCGAGGCTCTGGCTGAAATAGTGCGGGATCGCAAACAGAATGCGCATCAGGAACCAGCCTCTGGCGCGTAGATTTCGCGCGGCTCCCGGACGCCGCGCAGCGCGTGCCGCCCGACCGGCTGCAAGGGTACGCTGTCTCCCAAAGCGGCGGCGAATTCGGCGGAGATGAGCACGCTGTGGCCGAGCGGTTCGCACAACAACTCCATCCGCGCGACCTCGTTGACGGCCGGGCCGATCACCGTAAAGTCGAGGCGGTCGACGGCGCCGATATTGCCGTAGAGCACCTCGCCAAGATGCAGCGCGAGATCGACGGCGGCGGTCGGCTTGCCGGCGGCAGCCCGCGCGGCGTTTAGGCGGTCGAGCGCCGCCATGGCCTCGCTGGCGGCCTCGAGCGCCTGGCGGCACGTCTCGGCCCGATTGGTTTCCTCGAATGGAAAGCTCACGAGGATACCGTCACCGAGAAACTTGAGCACCTGGCCGCCGCGCTTGCGCAGCGGTGCGGCCAGCACCTCGAAGACCTCGTCGAGCAGCTCGATCAGCACGGGGCCGGGCCAGGAATCGGCGATGGCGGTAAAGCCGCGGATGTCGGCGTACCACAAAACCGCGCGGATGCTCTCGACCGAGCCGCGCTCGATGGCCCCGGCATGAACCCGCCGTCCGGCATCGCCGCCGAGATAGGCCGCGAGCAACCCGGAGGCGATGGTGTGGCTGGCATGGTTCATCATCGCCAGCGAGGCGGCCGGCAGCACGGCCTCGATCAGCGTCACCTCGTCGGGGCCAAAACCCTCGGGGCGATCGGTCGCAAAGGAATAGCCGATGCCGATCCCGCGCGACGGGTCGCCATGCTCGCCAAAGCGCACGATTTCGGCCAAATAGTCGGTAGCGCCGGCAGCGGCAAAGCGGTGCAGAAGGGTAAAATCGAGTTGCGCGCCGGTTCCGGCCAACCGCCGGCGCAGGCGCCGCCTTCCCTCATCGCCGGCATTCGCATCGCCTTGATGCTCCAGATAGGCGAAGGGGCTGGTCAGCACATCGCGCTCATAAAGCTCGCCACGTTCGAATTGCGCCGGCTCGATCGCGTTAAGGTCGCGCCGCCAGGTGTAGCTGTAGCCGGCCCATTGCGGATGCAGTGTGCGCATCGCGGCAAAGGCGCGCCACAGCGGCACGCCGGCGCTGACGAGGCGCTGGCAGAAACCGTCCCACAGCGCATCGGCGGCGGCGCCGCGCAGCCCCTGGTCCACCGCCCAAACATGCAGATCGATGATCTGACGACCGAGGGTGCCGTCATAGCTCTGCAGGTGCAGTGGTACCCGAGGCGGTCGAGAGGCGTCGCGCATAAGGGGCTCACTACCGGTGATCGAGGTCGCCGTCCCTTCGTTATGTCAGGGCGAAACGGCGTTGCTATCGCCATTCACCATGCCGGGCGAGGGGGCTCGGGTAAACCCGAATCCGAACCCGGCTGCGGCCGTGCCGCGGGATCATCGTCATAGCCCGCCTTCAATTCCAAGGTTCGTCAAATTGGCTCGGAAAAGTGCTAATCTAGGCGTATGAGAGATTCATCAGTCGTGGCAAGGGCAAGTCTCGCGCACATCGCCCTAATTCTGATGCATTTCGCGCTTGCGATGCTTGTTGTCGTCAGCATCGTTCAAGTATGTCAAACGATCGGAGGGATTGTACACGCGATAATAAACGTCGATGGGATACTCTTGGTCGCGGCTTTAGTGGCGGCTTTGGTCCCAGCGGGGTGTGTAATTTTTTGGGGCTGCAACGCTATTGCATTGCAACTCGAACGCCCTTTCAGACGGGTGCGCCAATATTTCCTGTGAGATCGGATAGACCGGGCGTGCGGGCGGCGCTTCCGCGTTGGCTTGAAACCTTACGCCGGATCGAGCGTGAAGCCGGTGCGGGGTTGTGGATGGGCGCGGCTTTCTGTGCGGCGCTCTTTGTGGCCGTTGTGGTCCTCGCCGCGTTTGGGGCGGGGAAAGCGGGTACGGGCATCGCGCTGCGTGCGACGGCGCGTCTGTCGTTTCTGCTCTTTTGGCCGGCTTATGCCGGTGGCGCGATGGCAGCACTGTTCGGGTCGCGCTTCGGCATATTTGCTCGGAACGGACGCAATTTTGGCCTCGCCTTTGCCTCGGCTCAGCTTCCCCATCTCGGTCTTGTCGTCTGGATCGGCTGGATTTCGCATCAGCCGGCCGTGGAAGCGGCAATGCCGTTCTTCGCCGTGGGCATCGTGTGGACCTACGTGCTTGCACTTTCTTCTCTCGAGCGCGTTTCTAATGCACTCAGCGCCAGTCTATGGCGGGTTCTGCGCACCGTCGGACTGGAATACATCGCCCTCGTGTTCTTCGCGGACTTCGTCATCGGTCCAATTCAACATGGGGGCAGGCGCCCGATTGAATATGTGCCATTCGCGATCCTGCTCATCGTAGGCTCGCTTTTGCGCATCGCCGCTCTGGTGCGGCACACCGCGTTGGGATCAGGGGCCCGGCTATTTCGCAGTTCCTCCAGCGAACGAACGGAACAGCGCCAGCGGGCCGGCCCAACACCTTGACCGCCATCTCGCGTTTGTCGCATGTGTGTGGGGCGGGGGCGGTTCCATGCACCCCCGGGAGGGAGCCATCCGAGGGGATCCGATCCGATGATCACACCCGGGGCGGCGGACGCCTCGAACGCGGTCCCGCAGCCGATCGCGGCAGCGCTGACGCGTGCTGCAATCTTTCTGGTCGTCGCGATCAATCCCGGTCCCGACAATCTGTCGGCGGTGCGCGCGCTGTGCGCGGACCTTTCCGCACTCTTGCGCGCAGTGGGATTTCGCGACATGGAAGGCAGTCTCTCCTGTGTCATGGCGTTCGGGTCGGAGGCGTGGGACCGGCTGTTTGACCAACAGCGGCCGGCGGAGTTGCATCCGTTCCGCGAGATCCGCGCCGGAGCGCGCCACGCGGTCGCCACGCCGGGCGACCTCCTTTTCCACATCCGCGCAAAGCGCATGGATCTATGTTTCGAGCTGGCGACGCAGATCATGGCGCGTTTGGGCGGGGCCGTCTCGCCGGTCGACGAGGTCCACGGCTTTCGCTACTTCGACGCCCGCGATTTGCTCGGTTTTGTAGACGGGACCGAAAACCCGATGGGACGGGAGGCGATCGACGCCACCCTGATCGGCGAGGAGGACGCCGATTTTGCCGGCGGCAGCTATGTCATCGTGCAGAAATACCTGCACGACATGGCCGGGTGGAATGCGCTCTCCACCGAAGCGCAGGAACGCATCATCGGCCGCACCAAGCTCTCCGACATCGAACTGGATGGCTCGGTCAAGCCGAGTTCGGCGCACAGCTCGCTGACGACGATCGTGGAGGACGGCG
>WNFC01000430.1_pt1 | contig 63956 bp, 60 predicted proteins | sample 5400541 | NCBI WGS metagenome assembly WNFC01 (sample SAMN13153342, study PRJNA577476) | soil metagenome | isolation source: 120 cm saprolite under Douglas fir tree site 2 hole 2 replicate 1 | place: USA:California | collected 2015-04-18
ATGCGTCGAGGTTATTTTCGAGGCTTTACGGCATCAGAGAAAACAGAGCTTTGGGATCGCTGGCAGCGGGGCGAGTCGCTGAAAGCGATTGGGCGAGCGTTTGGTAAGCCATCATCGTCAATTTATTTTCAGCTGGCCCCACACGGGGGAATTCGTCCCCCGCCACGGCGCCGCTCAAGGCTGGCATTGACCCTCGCAGAGCGCGAGGAAATATCCAGAGCTATAGCGCTCGATCAATCGGCGCGATCGATAGCCAGGTTGCTGGGCCGCTCGCCCTCGTCGGTGAGCAGGGAAATCAGCCGCAATGGCGGCTATGATCGTTACCGCGCGGCGCCGGCCGATGAGCAGGCCTGGAACCGCGCTCGTCGTCCGAAACGTTGTAAACTGGCGACCAATTCGCGGCTCCGGCGGTCCGTTGCGGAAAGGCTCAGATTGAATTGGTCGCCCGAGCAGATCGCCGGCTGGCTGAAGAGAACGTATCCTGAAGACGAGTCCTGCCAGGTGTCGCACGAGACAATCTACCGCAGCTTATTCGTTCAGGCGCCAGCTGGGTGCTGCTGCTCGTTGCCGACTTCGACGGGACTTGGCCGCGGGTGGCGCGAGGTCGTGACCGCCCGAGTCTAGATTCTTGCTGCGGCGGGCTCGGCGCGAGGTCGTACTTTGCTGCCCTCGATAAGGCTCACGGGCGGGTTGACGATAACCTGGTCGCCCTGCTTGACCCCGTCGCCGACTTCGACCTGCGTGCCCAAATCGCGCGTCACCGACACCTTGCGGATATGCGCCCTGCCATCCTCGATCACGGCGACCTGCAAGCCATTACGGTTGAAAATGATTGCATCCGCCGGCACTAAAAGGCTCGGCGTCTTGCGCGGGACACGGAGCTCGATCGTGCAGTACACCCCGGCGGTGAGCGTCCCATCGGGATTGGGGATGTCGACTTCGGTGAGCAGCGTACGCGTGCCCGGCTGCAGCGCGTCGGCGATTCGCGCCACCTTGCCCGGGAACGTGCGGTCTGGAATTTCAGGAACCCGCACGACGGCATCAACCCCGGGGCCCAACCCGAATGCGGAGTCCTGCGGGACAAACACCTGGGCGCGGATCACGTTGCTCTGCATGATGGTGAACATGAACGTGCCGGTTGTCGTATCGGCGTGCACCAGGTCTCCCACGTCGACATTGCGCTGGGTGACGACGCCTTCGAATGGGGCGACGACGCGCTGATAGGCCTTTTGCTGATAAAGCACGTTCAGTTGCGCCTGCTGCGCCGCCACATTGGCCTGGGCAACGCCGAGTGCGGCCTCCCGCGCGTTCAGCGTAAACCGGTCGATATCGCCCTGCTGCGGAGTAACCCAGCCTTTCTCGACTAACCCCTTGTCCCGGTCCCAAGTCACCTGCGCCAGGTTCTTATTGGCTTGCGCCTGCTCCACCGCCGCCCTGAGCTGGCCCAGCGTGGCCTCGGCCTGGGCGATCTGATGATCGAGCTCAGGCGCGACGATCTCCGCCAGCAGCTGCCCTTCTTTCACCCGATCGCCGATGTCGACGTAGCGCTTGTCGATATAGCCGCTGGCGCGGGCGAACATGTTCGCAACCGAGAACGCGGAGGTGGTTGCGGGCAACGTGACGACCACGGTCGCATCGCTTGCCTGCACGATCGCCACGCGCACGCTCGGCACGAAATTGCGAATCTGCTCCGCGGTCGCCATGACTACCCGCTGCTGTGAATAGGAGCGGGATGCGCCGAAAGCCAGGCCCCCGGCGAGCAACAAGAACGCGCCGAGCCCGAACAGAACGCGGCCCCACCGCGGCCTAGACGGGTGATCCTTCGGCGCCGTCCCGATCTTGCGACCGACGGCCGATTCGTGCTCGCGAGTGTGGGTATCGAGCTCATACATTGGGAAGCTCCTCGAATACGCCATTGGCCGCTTTGCCGTCGTTGCGGCTGCGCAGCATGGCAAACAGATAAGGCACGATCAGCAGGGTCGTCGGCGTCGCGAACAGCAGGCCGCCAATCACTGCGCGCGCCAGCGCCGCATTCTGTTCCTCGCCCGCGGCGCCGATCGCCATTGGGATCATGCCGACGATCATCGCCGATGCCGTCATCAGCACGGGCCGTATCCGGGTATGTCCCGCCTCAATCGCGGCCTGGAACGCCGTCTTACCGGCGAGCTGCTGCTCCCGCGCAAAGGTGACGAGCAGAATGGAATTCGCCGAGGCAACGCCGACTGCCATGATGGCTCCCATCAGCGAGGGCACGCTCAAGCTCGTCCCCGTGATGAACAGCATCGTGACAATTCCGCACAGCGTCGCAGGAAGCGCCAGGATCACGACGAAGGGATCGCCGAAACTCTGGTAATTCACGAGCATGAGCAGATAGACCAACACGGCAGCGAACAATAATCCGAACGCGAGATTCCTGAAGGAATCATGCATGCTTTGGATCTGCCCGCGAACCTCGATCGAATTGCCCGGCTTGAGCTCTTTTTTCAGCTCCGCGACGATCTTGCTGATCTCGTCGGAGACCCCGCCGAGATCGCGGCCCTGCACGCTGGCGTAGACGTCATAAGCCGGCTGAATGTTCGTCTGATTCAAATTGGTCGGGACGCCGTCGCGGTTGAACTTGGCGACGTTGCTCAGCAGCCCCGGCACTGGAGAACCTGTGGAAGAGATTTTGGTTGAAACCGGCGTGTTGCCGAGTTCACCAAGCGAGCTCACCTGATGCTGCGGCGTCTGCACCGCGATGTAATACGGAATTCCCGATGCCGGATCGGTCCAGAAGTTCGGTGTGACCTGCGCGGAAGAACTCAGGCTTATGTTGATGTCATTGGCGATGCTCTGCGCGTTCAGCCCGAACTGCAGCGCACGGGCGCGGTCGATTGCGGCCATGAATGCCGGACCGTCGATCTCCTGTTGCAGATGCGCGTCGACAATTCCGGGAATTGCGGCAATGCGCCGCCGCAGCTCCTGCGTCACCCGCAGGTTGGTCGCGCGGTCGCGGCCGACGGTCCGCACGTCGATCTGCGCCGGCAGTCCGAAATTGAGGATTTGGGTGACCATGTCGGCCGCCTGAAAGTAGAACGTCACTTCCGGAAATGCGGCCGGCAACACTTCGCGTAGTTTGCGTACATAATCGGCGGTCGGTGCGTGCCCCTCCTTGAGGGCCACCAGGATCACGCCGTCATTGGGGCCAATGGTCGAACCGTCGGTGAACGCCAGGTTATAGGTACGTTGGGGTATGCCGATGTCGTCGACGATGAGATCTCGCTCCCGCTCGGGAATGAGCTCGCGAATCTTGTTCTCGACCGCCTCGAAAACGGCTTCGGTCGCCTCGATGCGGGTGCCGGCCGGCGCGCGAACGTGGAGCTTGATTTGCCCTCCGTCGATGGCTGGAAAGAAATCGCGGCCGGTCAGCGTCAGCATGACGGCTCCCAATGCGACGATCAGGACGGCGGCGATCGGGACAATGAACCGCCGCGCAAGCAACAGCCTGAGCACGTCGACATAAGCTTCCCGCAGACGCTCGAAGCCGCGTTCGAACGCGCCGTGGATGCGGGCAAAGAAGCCGCGCGCAGCGCCGTCCGACGCCCCGTGATGCTCGCCTTTGAGAAGGAGGCCGATGGTGATCGGCGTCAGCGTCCGCGACAGGCCATAGGACGCCAGCATTGCGAATACGACGGCGTATCCGAGCGGCGTGAACAGGAATTTGGCCGGTCCCTCGAGGAACACCACCGACGTGAACACGCAGCTGATGGCGAGCGTCGAGACCAGCGTCGGCACGGCGATGCCGGCGGACCCCTGCAGCGTGGCCGCGGCGAGATTGTATCCTTCTTCAGTACGCAGGCGATGAGTATTCTCGATGGTCACCGTTGAATCGTCGACGAGGATGCCCACGGCGAGCGCAAGGCCGCCGAGCGTCATCGTGTTGATGGTCTCGCCGAGGAAGTGGAGCACGACGATCGATGTCAGGATCGAAAGCGGAATCGAAATCATGACGATGAGGGTCGACCGCCATGACCCGAGGAACAGCAGGATCATCAGCGCGGTGAGCCCGGCGGCGATCGCCCCCTCCCTCACCACGCTCGCGACCGAGTCCGACACGAGCTTCGCTTGATCGAACAATTCGTTGATAGCGAGCCCGGGAGGCGCCGCCGCGCGCGCTGTCTCCAGAACTTTGCGGACCCCATTGACGACGGCGAGCGTCGAAGCATTGCCGTTCTTGATGACGCTCAGCAAGACAGAGCGTTCGCCGTTTTGGCGGACGATATTTTGCTGTACCGCCGAGGCATCACGCACCTGCCCGACATCTCGCACAAACACCGTTGCGCCGTTTATGAATCTGACCGGAATGTTGTTGAGCGCCTCGATTGTCGTGGGCATCTGGTTGGTGAGCACGGTGTATTGCTTGTCGCCGATCTTGGCCAAGCCCGACGGCAGCGTGAGGTTCTCGGCGTTGACCGCGTTGACGACGTCGGTCGGCGTCAAGCCCTTGGCTTGAAGCTTGGTCGGATCGATATCGACCATGATCTGCCGATATTTTCCGCCGTCCGGGGTCGGGAACGTGACGCCTGGGACAGGGGCGAGCTGTTGGCGCAGGTTGTAGTAGCCGTAATCGTAAAGCTTCTGCTCATTGAGACTGTCGGAAGCCAGGCTGAGCTGCAGAACCGGAATGCTCGAGGCGTTGTAGCTCACCACTATGGGTGCTTGGATTCCAGCCGGCAGGAGCACGCGGATGTAGTTCGTGGCGGAAACGATTTGTGCGATGGCGAGGTCGATGTTGACGTCAGGTTGAAAGAAGATCTTCTGGACGGAAATGCCGTTGAGCGTCTGCGCTTCCATATTCTTGATGCCGGATACGCTCGTGCTGATCGCGTACTGGCTGTAGGTGGAAACGCGCTGTTCCATCTCCGGCGTGCTTAGACCCGTGTATTGCCAGATGACGTTGACCACCGGAATGTTGATCTCCGGGAAGATGTCGATCGGCATGACGCGAATCGCCGAGATTCCGAGAAATAGAATCAACGCGGCTAGGCCGTAGAAGGTGTACGGAAATCTCAGCGCAAATCGAACGATGCCCATAGCTTTGCTCTCATCTTGCCGATGTCACGGATATGCCGATGAGCGACGCTGGCGATATGGTCTCGACGTTGATGCATCGCATCACCGATTGGTTGTCCCCGGCGCGAATTCGCTCGCTGCGGCGGTCCGGAGCAGTTCGCGCAGGTCGGCAGCGCGCTTTTCTCCGAACGTGGCTTCAAATCGCGCTTGCGCCTGCGACCAGCCCTCGAACGCCTCCTGCAGACGGTTCTCGCCCGCTTTGGTCAGGCGCAGCTCCTTGGCCCGGCGATCCGATGCCGCAGATTTGATCGTGATCAGGCCGTCCCGCTGCAACGGCAGGATATTGCGCCCGAGCGTGGTGCGATCCATCACCATGGCCTCGGCAAGCGCGTTGATCGTCAGCGGGCCCTTCCGCTTGAGCCTCGCGAGGATCGAATATTGGGTCGTGCGCAGGTCGGTCGGCGCCAAGAACCGGTCGTAACATTGGCTCACGCGCCTCGCCGCCGCGCGGACAGCGAAGCAATTGCAATCCTCGGGTGGCGGCAAGCTATTCACAGTCTTCATTGAATTCTCGGGTCCTTGACAAAGATGCATGTACGCCTATGTAGGCGCATATACGCTCTTGTCAAGCGTGGGCAAAAAGCCGCTCTACGGGCGGCGCCGGAGCGCGGTTGTGCAAGTCGCCGCTGAACCGAGAGGAAATTCTGCCATGGGCAAGCTCGAAGGAAAGATTGCGCTCGTCACCGGCGGCAATAGCGGCATCGGCCTGGCGAGCGCGAAGGAGTTCGTGAACGAAGGAGCATACGTCTTTATTACCGGGCGCCGCGATCGAGAGTTGGCGGCAGCGGTCAAGGAGATCGGACGCAACGTCGCCGGCGTACAGGGAGACGTGGCGAACCTTGCCGATCTCGATCGCCTATTCGCACAAATCAAACGCGAGAAGGGCAGGCTCGATATCGTATTTGCCAATGCCGGTACTGCGCAGCTTGCTCCCTTGGGCAAGATCACCGAGGAGCATTACGACTTGATCTTCGATGTCAACGTGAAAGGTCTTCTGTTCACGGTGCAGAAAGCGCTTGCGCTGATGCCGGACGGCGGGTCGATCATCCTCAATGCATCGATCGTCGCCAGCAAAGGATTGCCGGAGTGGAGCGTCTATAGCGCGACCAAGGCCGCGGTGCGTTCCTTCGCACGAACGTGGACGACGGATTTGAAGGATCGTCGCATTCGCGTGAACGCGGTGAGCCCCGGCTACATCGATACGCCCGGGTTGAGCGGCCTGCTGGCTGCCTCAGGAGTCGCTGAGCAGCGCCGGAAAACGATTTCCAACGCCGTGCCGCTCGGCAGGTTCGGCACGCCCGACGAGGTCGCGAAGGCCGTGGTGTTTCTCGCTTCCGATGACAGCAGCTACGTCACGGGAACGGAATTGTTCGTGGATGCCGGTGTCGCGCAAGTGTAGCCCGGCGCCTCGAGAAATAGCGGTGCGTGCACCCGCTCGGTTCAAATGCCTGACAACGGAAGGAGACCGCAAATGCCCGTCGCCAAAATCCACGTCCTCGAAGGACAGTACAACGAGGCTCGCCTCGGCAAAGTGTCGAGCGCGGTGCAAAATGGGCTCATAAGCGCATTGGGCATTCCGCCCGAAGACTTCTTCCAGATCGTCCACGTTTTGCCTCGCGGCCGATTCCTCCACACACCGTCATTCCTCGGACTCAACTACTCGGATGACCTCATCATCCTTGAAATCACCTTCATCTCCGGCCGTCCCAAGGAGAAGCGACTAGGGCTGCTGAAGGCCTTGAACGACGGCGTCGTCGCGGCGGCCGGAATCTCTCCGGATGATCTCTTGATCACGCTCTCCGAGACGCCTGGCGAGAACATCTCGTTCGGCCGAGGTTTGGCGCAACGTGCCCACGTCTCGGACAAGGATGCAAAGGCTGCTGCATTGTCCTGACCGGGAGTATCAAATGCCAGAGTCAGCTGCTACGCCAGTATGGATAAACACAAGGGCCGGAGCAAACGTACGCAGGAACGGACGGAGGCACAGAGATGACCTACGTCGCTTGGAAAGGTCCCTAAACGGGAGGCTGTCATGACCGCGCAGATCATCAATCTTGCCGATTATCGTAGGGCGAAAGAAGCAGAGCAAGTTCGTAAGGCTGTCAACGATTACTTCGCTGCGCACAGTCAAACAATGGCGTGGTGGTTACCCGGGACTCCCGCAGGCTAATTGCCGGCAAGGCCATGGTTGACTTTTATGGTAGTGCCACCGGAAGTGCCCTGCACCGCGTTCTACGTTAAAGACCGTCGTCTTGAGCAGATGCTTCCGGACCTGGACGCCCATACCGATCACCGTCGTATCGGCTGGTTGTGTCTATCGCTCCTGACTGTACGGAAAAACTAGAATCGACGTCGACCCTGCCGCAATGCTGGGAATCATTGCCTAACTGAACTGTGGCCAAGCGGCCCGGCTCGAGCGGAAAATCAGTCCTCATTCGGGTTTGATGCCGACGGCTTTCACCAGATCGGACCACATCGTCAGCTCGCGGTCGATGATGGCGGCGTACTCCTCGGGCGTGGTGGGCTGTGGCTCGGCGCCTTCGATGGCAAGGCGTTCGCGCACCTCGCCGGTCACGAGCGCAGCGTTGAGCGCCCGGTTGAGCGCGTCGATGACGGCGCGCGGCGTGCCCGCTGGCGCGGCGAGGCCCCATCGCAGCGGCACGTCATAGCCGGCAAGTCCAGCCTCCGCGAATGTCGGCACCGCCGGGAGCAGCGCGGAACGCTTGGCGCCGGTCACCGCGAGCCCGTGGATGGTGCCGGCGACGAGGTGGCTGTGGGCGTTGGGGACCGCGCTGATCAACACGCCGATATGGCCGCCGAGCAAGTCGTTGAGCGCCGGCGCGGCGCCCTTGTACGGAACATGGGAAAGCTTCATCCCGGTCCGGTAGGCGAGAAGCTCGACCGTGAGGTGGTTGAGCGTGCCGGTGCCGGGCGAGCCGTAGGGAATGGGAGTGGCGGTCTCCCTGCCGATCTTGATCAGCTCGGCGAGCGAGCGGGCGGGGAAGCTCGGATGCACCACGATCACGTTGGGCGTGGCCGCGATCAGGCCGATCGGATCGAGATCCTGGCGCGGATCGTAGCCGAGATTGTGAAGCAGGCTCGGCGAGGTCCCGACCGTCGCGCTGGTGGCCACCACGATGGTGTAGCCGTCGGGCATGCCCTTCGCGACCGCGCGCGTCGCGACCGTCCCGCCGGCGCCGCCGCGGTTGTCGATGACGATCTGCTGGCCGAGCGTCTCGCTCATCTTGTCGGCGACGCTGCGCGCCATCGTGCTGGCGCTGCCGCCGGGCGCGAACGGAACCACGAGCGTGATCGGGCGGGCCGGATAGGTCTCTCCGACCGCCGGCCCAAACACCGCGGGAAGGAGCGCCGCAACCAACGCGGCGGGCAGGACGCAAGCCCCGCGCATGGATGGTCTGCCCAATCTTCTTGCCTCAAATCAGCTTGCGTGGAGCCTTGTTTGCCGCCGCACGCGCGCGCCATGGACGTGGCGCATCCTCGCATTCCCCTCCATCTTTGCAACCGCGACGCAGATGGGCTAGGGGTCAAACCGCCGCCTTTACGAATGGCGGCGCGCATGACGGCGCGTGAATGAGAATACACGGATTACGATACGCGAATGGGTTGGTCGGATAGCTTTCTCCGCACCCTGAAAGAGAACGACGTCAGGCTCGTCACCTACGTCCCCGACAACGTGCTCACCCCCGACGCTTAGTGATCGCGCGAGAATGCGCGCATTCTCGAAACGCGTCCGCACCTGTCCGCCGCGAAGGTCTCGGAACCATCGCACGTCTTAGGAGGTCTGCTTGAGGCCGGCCATCGATCCTCGCCGCGGCGACATCGAGGATGACGCGTCGAGTACCAAGCGCCGCTCGCTGCTGTCGCTTGCCGGCAGCCTGCTGGCGGAAATCAGCCTGCCGAAGCTGGTGGTGGCTTTCACTCTCCTCATCGTCATACCGAGTTGGGCGCTGGGCATCGCGCCGATCGTCGCTGCAATTTGGTTCGGCAAGCTTTCGAGCAAACTGGCAGCCGGGCTCACAAGCCTTTGGCCGGCGATCCTGCTCGTGATCGTCGGCGTCGTGGGCTGGTTCGGTGGACGTCCGTTGTTGCGATTGGCCGAGAACAGTTTCTGGTCGCTCAATTCGCTCGCCGTCCAGCCCGCCTACGCGGTTTGCCGCGAGGCGTTTCGCCAGATCGCCGAGCGGCTGCTGCCGGTACGGGCAACCAAAGTCCAGCGCGCGAAACTGCGCGCGGCCGCAGCCCTGGTGTCTGGGGGCCTGATCTGCGGCGTCGCACTGCTCGTGCTGGCGCTGGTCTTGCCACATGCGGACCTGTTGCGGGGCGCGGCCGGCGTAGGATCGCTGAGCCATCTGGCGGAGGTGGCCCTGGCCAACACCGTGGTGTTGGTTAGCGCCTATCTCGCGGCGGCCGCGCTCGTCTGGGGGATCGCCGACGCGACCATGGCCCAGCCCCGCGACCTCGAGCATTTCGACGAACGCCCCGCCGATGGCCGCACGTGGCGCATCGCACATCTATCGGACCTCCACGTCGTGGGCGAACGTTACGGCTTCCGCCTGGAAAGCGGCAGATCGGGGCCGCGCGGCAACGAGCGTCTGCGACGGCTGCTGACAGAGCTGGAAGTGTTGCACGCGAGCGATCCGCTCGACATCATCGTGGTGAGCGGCGATATGACCGATGCCGGTCGCTCGAGCGAATGGGCCGAATTTTTGGACGCCGTCCTGCGTCATCCGCGCCTAGCCGATCGAATGCTGATCATTCCCGGCAACCACGACCTCAACATCGTCGACCGCGCCAATCCGGCGCGCCTCGACCTGCCGACCAGCCCAAACAAGCGGCTGCGCAAGCTGCGCGTCCTGTCGGCGATGGCGGCCCTCCAAGGCGAGCGCGTCCGCATGGTGGATCGCGCACGCGGACGTGTGGGCGCATCGCTTGCATCCACGCTCAAGCCGCATCTTGAGGAAATGGAAACGTTCGCGGACGTCGGCAGGCCGTGGCTGTCGAAACGTCTGACCGAATTGTGGACCAGCGTCTTTCCGATGGTGCTGCCGCCGGATGCGGACGATGGTCTCGGGATCATTCTGCTCGACTCGAACGCCGACACGCACTTCTCCTTCACCAATGCGCTCGGGATGATCTCGGTCGATCAAGCGCGTGGCTTTAAGATCGCATGTGCGCAGTACCCGCATGCCTGTTGGATCGTCGTCCTTCATCATCACGTGGTCGAGTATCCACGCCCGGCGAAGACGTTGTCCGAGCGGGTCGGAACGGCCCTGATCAACGGCAATTGGTTCGTTCGGCGGCTCAAACCGCTCGCCGGCCGGGCGGTCCTGATGCACGGTCACCGGCACATCGACTGGATCGGGGAATGCGGCGGCATCCCCATCCTTTCCGCGCCGTCGCCGGTGATGGAAGCGACCGACGACATGGCCACGTGTTTCTACATCCACACATTGGCTGTGGGGTCCGATCGACGGCTGCGATTGCTGCAGCCGCAGCGCGTCACCGTCGAAGGAGAGCCGAGCTCTCACTAGTGCGGGGGATTATTGCGCTGCGGACCAGCATGACCCGAGCGTCAGGGGGCTTTCCCCTGCGGCGTGGTGACTTCTTCGAATGCCGGCATGACCATGCCGGACACGGGGTCGACCCACACAAGGTGATCTTCGATGGCCTTGACCCCGGGAATACGTTCTGCGGCCACGTGGATCGCTCCGCGATGGCGCTCATCGAGCAACGTGCCCGAAAGGTGCACAACTCCGTTGCGCACCACGACGTTGATAAGGCCGATTGGAGCCCACGGCTGGGCCTTGAGCTCCGCATAGAGCCGCTCGCGAATGGACGTGTCACTGGTCGGCCCGGGCTTCGTCTCGGCGGCGACGCTCGCCAGCGCGTGCAACAGATTGGCGCGCGTCACGATGCCGACGAGCTTGCCGTCGCGCACCACGAGCACACGGTTGATCTGGTGGCGCTCCATGAGATGCACGATCTCTTCGAGCGGAGCATCCTCGGTCACCGTCCGTACCTCAGCGGTCATCACATCGTGGACCTTGCGCCCGCTCGTTTGCACGTACTCGCTCGCGAGGCGCCCCGGACCCATCAGGAATTCGATCCAACTCGGCCGCTTGCGTTGGGTCCCAGTTTCGGTCCGGCGTAACAGATCTCCCTCGGTCACGATCCCGATCAGGGAACCGCGTGCGTCCACGACCGGCAGGCCGCTGAACTTGCGCTCCAGCATCAGCCGGATGGCGTCGATGATCGAAGCGTCGGGGGAAACGCAAACCGGATCAGGAGTCATGACATCGGCCGCCCTCATGGGGAATCTCCTCGTCCGACGAACATAAACATCCCGAAGACGTCGGTTAGGAAATTGTGAAAAGTGAAGCCTTCTTCCAAGAAGAGCATCGCCATTCGCCTTGTTCACTGCACAGATCTGTTGCGGGCGTCACGAGCGGCTTGCGCATTTTTTGTCGCTTGCGACACGCTTCCGATCTTTGCCGGAGGAACTCGTGTCCGCCGCCGTCGATTGGGCAGTGCCCGCATGCCCTCGCTCGGCGTGTCACCGGTTGGGGGACGCGGAGGAAACTGAGCCGCACGGCGCATGGCGAGAGCGCGGCGGGCCGCGTCGATATGCGCGGTTCGCGCCTCGAGCTTGTGCATGCGATCGAGCTCCCTGTTCACGCGTTTCAACGCGGCGGCGAACACCTGCTTGCGCCGCAAGGGATGCTCGGCTGTGCCCGGAAAGCTTGCGCCTCTCTGCGCCCCTTTTCCGCGCACCGCGCGGCGATTTTCGCGCGCCAGGGTGCGCTCCTTATCGCGCATCTCGCGCAGACGTTGGCGCAACGCCTTGAGATCATCAAGCGCGGCGTCATAGATGTCAGGATGGTGACTGCGCAGGATGATCTCATGCTCGTCATAGCTGAGAATGCTGCGCTCGAATTTACAGGGTATGGACATGGCGGCCCTTTAGTATCTTGTGCCGCTGCCAACGAGCATTGGTACTATAATGTTCATTCTCGCCGTATCAATACGGCGGCGAACCGGCCTGGCGGAATACACATGAGCGCTACAGCGAATGCTGATTCCACGGCCGACGGTATCACCTGGCATGCGGTGGCGGTGGACGACGTGGTGAAGCGTCTCGCCACCGACATCGGGAAAGGCCTCGCGGCTAACGAGGCGGCGACGCGTCTGCAAGAGTACGGGCCCAACCGGTTGCCGGAAGGCAAGAGGCGGGGGCCGTTCACGCGGTTCCTGTCGCAGTTCAACAACATTCTGGTCTATGTCCTGCTCGGCGCCGGCTTACTTCTGGATGCGGTCGAGGATCTCTCGTCTCGCCACGGCACAGTCTCCCTTTCGTAAAGGCGCAATCTAACTGCAACGTTGCCGCCGCGCCTCAGCCAAAGCAAGGGTCGCGCTGCGGGGCGGCCCGACCATCGCGGACGAGGGCCCGTCTCATGAAAATCGCAGAGGCGGGGATCAAGAAACCGGCCGACGAGTTTGGAAATACCGCAGAACGGCAAAGCAGGCGCTGGCTGCTGCGAAATGCTTGAGCGTATGTCCGCTCAGGATGAATCCAACCGAATAGATTGCATGGTCGTAGAACTCGAACAATTTGGCGAGTGCATAAAACGCCGCGGCGATAAGCCAATAAGACGTGCCGGAATATTTCGCCGGACACGCAACGAATAGCAGCGGTAATGCGATGCAGGGAAAAAACTGTACCCAGCCATAGAGCCGCAGGTCGTCGGTCCAGCGCCAGAGCAAGAGGCTGAAGACCGCTAATGCAAGCAGCGGCCACAGCAGAATGGCCCCGGCCTTTGCACTCACACGCTCCTCTACCGCAACGGCGAGGATTGCCATGAAGGTGAGCGCCATCGGCAGCCGGTCCCAGAACAACGTGTCATCGCTCGGGTCCCAGTGGTAGTAAGCTGAGCCGAAGCCAGTCAGAAAAGCCCCGAGGAAGAGAACAAAGCTTGCTCGGTCGCGACCGAATTGCCACAGCCCCATGGCCCCGACCAGGGCAAAGGGAAGATTTGAAACGACGTTCCAGAAATTAGGAATACCGAGCAGAGTGCGTTGATCGGCAAATTGGTGATAGCTGGGGTCCTGCGGGATCGGTGGTAGCAATGGTAAGATCGCAAGCGAGACGGCCATCAGGCCGAGGAGCGCCACTAAGGGCTGTTTTCCTTTCGCGATGCTGGGCGTCATGAGATGCCGTACAGCGAGCGTCCACGGCCATGGAAGACATGCCATGACCGATTTCCCTGGAATTCGCCGCCGAGGCGTGCGTGGCAACGTTGCGGCATTGACCGGATCGGACGGTGACGTAGTCACATTCTCATCACGACCTCAGTAAACTCAAGACAAATGGCGCGCGCGATGTTCCGACTGGGAGAATTCAATTCCGTGTCGAAGGGCGGGAAGGAGCCGCTGAGGTCTCGTAGCTTGCTGTCCAGGTCTCTTGGCTGGCTGATCGGCGGCATCTGGGTTGTTTGCCAAATCGTGCTCATCACTTGGGGCACCTTGGCCATCTACTATTCGAATCTCCCGTGGGCCGCGCTGCGCTTGACGTTGGCGGCGGCCTTTGCGGCGTTCGCCGTTTGGGCCTGCTGGGTGTTGCCTCGACGCAGCATGTCCGTGGTTTTTCTCGGATTATTTTTCGTAGTCGTCGTGTGGTGGATCTCGATCCCTCCTTCGCATGATCGCCCGTGGCGGCCGGAAGTGGCGGTGATGCCGCGGGTGATCATCGATGGTGACCGCGTACGCATCACCGGTGTCCGCAACTTCGACTACCGCAGCCGGAACGACTTTACGGTGCGTTATGAGGAGCGCGAAATACGGCTGTCCCATTTAGCAGCGCTTGATTTCTTCGTGTCCTACTGGAGCGAGGGGCTGGTCGGACACACGTTCTTGAGCTTCATTTTTAACGACGCCCCGCCGCTGAGTATCTCGATTGAGACGCGGCCCGAGGTGGGCGAGGGCTTTTCCCCCATCGCCTCGATGTTCAAGCAATTCGAGTTGATCTACGTGGTGGGTGATGAGCGCGACCTCGTGCGCGTGCGCACCAACTATCGCAAAGAGACCGTATATCTCTATCGCCTCAACGCCTCGGCCGACGATGCGCGGCTGCTGCTGCTGGTCTATCTGGCGCGGATCAACGAACTCGCTGAACGGCCGGAGTGGTATCATTTGCTGAGCAACAGCTGCACCATCAACATCGTGCGCTACGCGAACGCCGCCGGCCGGGTCGGCCGGTTCGATATCCGGCATCTCCTAAACGGTTTGATCGACAGTTACCTCTATCACTCCGGCCGCGTGGATACGGAGCTGCCATTCGACGAACTGCGGCGGCGATCCCTGATCAACGAGGCTGCGCAGGCAGCCGATGATGCGCCGGATTTTTCGGAGCGCATTCGCGCATCCCTGCCGACGATCCCCCACCCTATTAGAAGGACCCAAACGCAGAACCCAGCGCAATCACCGCCACAAGGGCGATAATCGCGCCAACTATGGCCGCCTTGCAGCGCGAATCCACGAGGAGCGGCGCGCGGCTCGATCCCATGATGCTCGTCGTCCTAGGCCACGGATATGATGGTCTTCTTACGTGTCGTGCAGATCAAGATGGCTACAGCTATCTGCCTCGGCGCCGATCCCGTAGGGCCGCTCGCGGCGCGCTGCGGGTTGGTGACCGCTTAGTCGGAATGCGTTAGAGAAGGCGAAAGCTTAATCGACAGGACCTCGACCAACGAGTTCCGGGAGGAATCGCCATGGCCAGCAGCTTGAGACCCGTGACGGTCGCCCCAAAAGGCATGGGGCTTTATGATTTCGTCGCCCTGCAAGAGGGCTTCTTCGCCGCCGAGGGCCTTGACGTCGATCTCGACTGGAAGACGTTCCGCGGCACGCAATCGAGCTGGAAGAATCTCGACTATTTCCAACGTCCACAGGACCGCCCCTACACGCAGGACAAGCGCGAGGTGATCCAGGGCGCCTGCGTCTGGGGCACGATCTGCAACGCCAGCGCCGGCATGGGCAAGATGGTGCCTGACGCCTACGGGGTCTCGCCTTGGGCGATCTTCGTGCGGCCCGACTCGCGCATCCGCCGGCCGGAAGACCTCAAGGATGTGCCGGTCTCGGTCGGTATGCGCGCGGGAAGCCACTTCAACGTGCCGTATCGGCTGGAGAAATATCTGCCGCTCGAAAACATCAAGGTGGTGAACACGGGCGGTTTCGGCGCGCGGCTCAAGGCGCTGCTCGACGGCGAGGTTGAAGCGGCGAGCCTGCTGCCGCCGCAGATCGCGATGGCCGAACAGCTCGGATTGCGCCAAATCATCGCCGACACCTTCAAGACGCTTTGGTGGGTTCCGGACAATTTCGAGCCGGACGTGGTGCGCAGCTATCTGCGCGCGCTCGATCGTGCCGAGAAGGCCATGGACGACGATATGGGAAAATATCTACCGCTGTGGGAGCTCGCGGTGCCGGCCGAATTCGAGAATTTCCATCCGTGGGACTATTCGAAGTTCGGCCGTGGCGAGCGGTTCTATTACCGGACGCTGCCCCGGGAGGAATTCGACGACACTCTGGCGCAGGTCAAGCGCTGGGGGCTCGATCAGTATCTCGAGGATCGCAGCTACGAGACGCTGAGCTATTCGCGCTGAGTTCGCGCTGTTGCGCTCTCGCCGCGGCGCCACGCACGGCGGATAGAGTCGACGCCGGTGGAAACCGCGCTAGAAAGCGCGCCGGGCGAAGCCCATCGACGTGTTGCGCGCGGCTTGCATTCCTTATGTGCCGACCGCGTCGCCCACGCACTTCTTCATGTGGCTGGCCTTTGCGGCCCCTGCCAGGTTCTTTTGCTTGGAGTCGGACTCACAGGTCGTCGTTGCATCGCGCTCGCACTTCGTCATGAAGCTCTTGAGAGCCGCCCCCGCGAGCTTCTTGTCCGCGGCATCCGACTTGCAGGTCGCAAACGCCGGTGCGGACGAGATCAGGCAGACCGCCAGCGCCAAGGCAATCTTCTTCATGGCTTTCCTCCATCGTCAGCTTTGTGGACCGAGAGGACGGGCAATTTTAGGGGAAGTGGCCGTCGCCGAAAAGCTGCTTCATCGGGTTGGTTGCGCCCGCGAGCTGTGATTAATTGCGCAGTCCGATCTTGCGCAGGTCATACATGAAAAACATCAATCCAAATCCGTTCACCACGCGGCCCGAGATCGAAGGCACCTTTGGCGTCGTCACCTCCACCCACTGGATCGCCACCGCCGTCGGCATGGCGACGTTGGAGAAAGGCGGCAATGCCTTCGACGCCGCGGTCGCCACCGCTTTCACGCTGCAGGTGGTCGAGCCGCATCTCAACGGGCCTGGCGGGGACGTGCCGGTCATCCTCAACGACGTCCGCACCGGCAAGACCGAGGTGATCTGCGGCCAGGGTCCGGCGCCGGCAAAGGCCACCATCGCGCACTACCGCGGCCTCGGCCTCGACATGGTCCCGGGCACCGGCCTCCTCGCCGCCTGCGTTCCCGGCACGTTCGAGGCCTGGATGTTGTTGCTGCGCGACTACGGGACCATGCGGCTTGCCGACGTGCTCACACCCGCGATCGGCTATGCGAGCCAAGGCCATCCCCTGGTCGAGCGCGCGCACGCGACCATCGCATCCGTCGAAGCCCTGTTCCGCCAGTATTGGCCGACCTCGGCCGCGGTCTATCTCCCCGCCGGCAAGGTGCCGGAGACCGGAACGCTGTTCACGAACAAGACGCTGGCCGAAACCTATACGCGCCTGCTGCGCGCGGCCGAGGCCGCCGGCGGCGACCGCGTCGCGCAGATCGAAGCGGCGCGCAAGACCTGGTCGCAGGGCTTCATCGCCGAGGCGATCGACCGCTTCTGCCGCACGCAGGCCGTGATGGATACCAGCGGCGAACCTCATCACGGCGTGCTCACGGGAGACGACATGGCGCGCTGGCACGCCCATGTCGAGGCGCCGCTCACCTACGATTACGGCCGCTACACCGTCTGCAAGCCCGGCCCGTGGGCGCAGGGGCCGGTGATGTTGCAGCAGCTGGCGCTGCTCAAGGGCTTCGATTTCGACAGCGCCAATCCGGTGAGCGCGGATTTCATGCACCTCCTCGTCGAGTGCTCCAAGCTCGCCTACGCCGATCGCGAGAAATTCTACGGCGATCCCGACTTTGTCCAAGTGCCGATGGCGACGCTCCTTTCCGACGCCTACAACGACGAGCGGCGCAAGCTAGTCAGTGACAAGGCTTCGCTCGAATTGCGCCCCGGGTCGGTCGAGGGCTTCGGCGCGGTGGTCAAGCTGCGTCGCGAGGAAGGGGAGCGGCGCGCGGTCGGCGGCCTGGGCGCGGGCGAGCCGACCGTCGGCCGCATCGGCGAGATGCGCGGCGATACCGTGCATTTCGACATCGTCGACGCGGCCGGCAATATGGTGTCGGCGACGCCCTCCGGCGGCTGGCTGCAATCCTCGCCGGTGATCCCGGAACTCGGCTTCGGCCTCGGCACGCGCGCGCAGATGTTCTGGCTGGAGGAGGGGCATCCCGCTGCGCTCGCTCCCGGCAAGCGGCCGCGCACGACGCTGTCGCCCACGCTCGCGCTGCGCGACGGGGAGTCTTATCTCGCCTGGGGCTCGCCCGGCGGCGACCAGCAGGATCAATGGACGACGCAGCTGTTCATGCGCCACGTCCATGCCGGCATGAATCTGCAGGAGGCGATCGATGCCCCCGCCTGGCACTCCGAGCATTTCCCGATCTCGTTCTGGCCGCGCACCGCGCGGCCGGGCGTGTTGGTGGTCGAGGGCCGCCTACCGCCGGCGACGGTGAAGGAGCTCGAACGCCGCGGCCACATCGTCGAGCTCGACGCCGACTGGTGCGAGGGACGTCTCACCGCCGCCGCCCGCGAGGGCCGCCGCCGCCGCGCCGCAGCCAATCCCCGCGGTATGCAGGGCTACGCCGCCGGCCGGTGAAGGCTCCAGTCGATTGATGAACGCGCCCGCGAATTCGATGGACGAATCGAAACCGGGTGATCTCCTGCTGGTGACGGGCGCGAGCGGCTTCGTCGGCTCGGCCATTTCGAATGCAGCCCGCGCGCAGGGTTATCGGGTGCGCGTGCTGGTGCGACCGTCTAGCCCGCGCACCAATATCGCGCCCGGCGACGAGGTGGTCGTCGGCGACATCCGCGACCGGGCATCCCTGGTCGCCGCGTTGCGGGGCGTGCGCTACCTCGCCCATGCCGCCGCCGACTATCGGCTGTGGTCACCCGCTCCGGAAGAGATCATCCGAACCAACGTGGATGGGACGCGGGCCGTCATGGAGGAGGCGCTGCGAGCCGGCGTCGAGCGCATCGTCTATACCAGCAGCGTCGCGACGCTCGAATTGCGGGACGGCGCGCCCGCCGACGAAACCCATCTGCTTGCTGAGAGCAAGGCCGTCGGCGCCTACAAGAAAAGCAAGGTCATCGCCGAACGCCTGGTCGAGGACATGATCAGGCAACGCCGGCTGCCGGCCGTGATCGTCAACCCCTCGACGCCGATCGGCCCCCGCGACGTGAAGCCGACGCCGACCGGGCGTATCATCGTCGAGGGCGCCTGCGGCCGCATGCCGGGATTCGTGGATACCGGCCTCAATCTCGCGCACGTCGACGACGTGGCGGCGGGGCATCTCGCCGCCTTGCGACGCGGTGGAATCGGCGAGCGGTATATTCTGGGTGGGGAGAACGTGCGTCTCGGCACCATGCTCGCGGACATCGCCGACATCGTCGGACGCCGCCGGCCGACGCTGCGGTTCCCCATCGCCGCGCTCTATCCCATTGCGGTCGGCGCAGAATGGTTCGCCCATCTGACCGGAAAGGAACCGTTCGCGACCCGCGACGGGCTGCGCATGGCGCGCCATTACATGTTCTTCAACGACGCCAAGGCCAGGCGCGAGCTTGGATACACCTCGCGGCCTTATCGCGAGGCCATCGCCGATGCGATTGCCTGGTTCAAGCAGGCTGGATATGTGCGCTGACCGCGCGCGAACACGTAAGGCGACGGTGTTTCAGAGCGCCGGCTCCTGGCGCTCGCGCAAGAATCTGAAAAATTCGACGCCCTCGCGCAGCCTCCGGCGCAATGTCTCGGGGCTCCTGACCATTTCGCCGGCGATGGCGGCGATCTTCGGCGCGCGGAAGTAGAAGCGCTTGTAGAAATCGTCCACCGACTTGAAAATTTCGGTATGGCTCAGATGCGGGTAATTCAACGATGCGAGTTGCGTGCCGCGTTCGGTGAGCAACTCCGCGTTCTCGTCGACGAGCCAGTGGTTCTCCAGCGCCTGCTTGTAGAGGAACGTACCGGGATACGGCGCCGCAAGTGAAATCTGGATCGTGTGCGGGTTGATCTCGATCGCGAAACGGATGGTTTCCTCGATCGTCTCCTTGGTCTCGCCCGGAAGACCGAGAATGAAGGTGCCGTGCGTGACGATGCCAAGCTCGCGGCAATCTTTGGCGAAACGCTTGGCCACGTCGACGCGCATGCCTTTCTTGATGTTGTGAAGGATCTTCTGGTTGCCGGATTCGTAGCCCACCAGCAGCAGCCGCAGGCCGTTGTCCTTCAGCACCTTCAAGGTTGCTCGCGGCACGTTGGCCTTGGCGTTGCACGACCAGACCATCCCCAGCTTGCCGATCTCGCGCGCGAGGGCCTCGACGCGCGGCAGGTTGTCGGTCAGCGTGTCGTCGTCGAAAAAGAACTCCTTCACCTGCGGAAAAGCCTTCTGTGCCCAGGCGAGCTCCTCGATCACATGCCCCACGCTGCGCGTCCGGTAGCGATGTCCGCCGATGGTCTGCGGCCATAAGCAGAAGGTGCAACGCGATTTGCAGCCGCGCCCGCTGTAGAACGAAATGTAGGGATGTTTCAGATAGCCGCTGAAATAGTTCTCGATGACGAGGTCGCGCTTGTAAATCGGCGTGACGAATGGCAGCTCGTCCATGTTCTCGAGGACGGCGCGGTCCTCGTTGTGCACGATGACGCCGGCGGCGTTGCGCCAGGAGAGCCCGCCGATGCGGCCGAAGTCGCGCCCCTCCGCCACCTCCTTGATGGTGAAATCGAATTCGTTGCGCGCGACAAAATCGATCGCCGGCGAAGCTTTGAGGCTCGCTTCCGGCTCGACCGCGACCTTTGCCCCGATCATGCCGATCTTCAAGCTCGGCTTGAGCGCCTTGAGCGCCTCGGCCGTTCTGACATCGACGGAGAAAGACGGGGTCGAGGTGTGCAGCACCACGAGATCGCGGTTCACGGCCTCGGGCGCGACGTCGTGGAATTTGAGGCGGTGAGGCGGCGCGTCGACGAGCTTGGAGCCTTCAATGAGCGCGGCAGGCTGGGCGAGCCAGGTCGGGTACCAGAACGACTGGATCTCGCGGCGCATCTGATAGCGCGCGCCGGCGCCCCCGTCGAAGCCGTCGAAGGATGGCGCTTGCAAGAACAGCGTCCGCATCATGTCAGTGAGCCCCCCGGTCAGCCACCCAAGCCCCGCGCGCAACCATCCGGAAGCGGCGGCCTTTCCAGCTTACCTGCCAACTCAGAAAGCTGAAAACGAAAATGGCGAACGACAATAGATCGCACGCCGGGACAAGCCAATACGCCTGCCGGGGGAGGGCGTAGACGCGCTCGACCCGCCGCAAAAGCGCCATCCGGCACGCGATTGCCACCACTGCGATGCCGGCCGCCGGCAGCAGGGCCGTCGAGCCTGCGCCGAGGAGGGCTGCGATCAGCGCCCATGGCAAGGCGTGGCTGACGATCGAACCGGCATAACCGGGAGGATCGATGCTTCTGATGGTGCGCCCCCATCGCAGCTGCTGGCGCCACAGTTCGCGCAGCGACGTTTGCGTGCAGATATGAGCAACGGCGAAGGACGGTATCGAGATCTTGCAGCCGTGGGCGCGCAACGCCTCGCCCATGGCGTAATCGTCCGCGAGGCAATCGGCGAAGGGCCTGAAGCCGCCGATCTCTGCCAGCGTCGCGCGCCTGAGCGCGAGCGTCGAGCCGAAACAAGGACGCGCCAGGCCGAGCGCAAGGCCGACCACCACGCTCGGCAGAAATTGGGCATTGATGATGAGCGCGCCGAGTCGCGCCCAGATGCCGGTGACGCCGACGCCGTAGTAGAGGCAGGTCACGGCGCCGATGCCGGGCTCTGCCAGCGCCGCGACCACGCGGGACAGATAGTCGCGGTTCACTCGCATGTCGCTGTCGGCGACGACGACAACATCATGACGGATGCGCGGCGCCATGTTGACGAGGTTGGAGACCTTCCGATTCAATCCGTGCATCTTGGCTTCGACCACGAGATCGAGATCACGATCAGCCTCCACCTCGCGCAGGCGTTCGACGACGGCAATCACGGCGTCGTCGGCGTCCTGCACCCCGCAGACGATTTGCATGCGTCCGGAATAGTCCTGGACGCAGAACGATGTGAGATTGTCGAAGAGGCCCGGCTCATCGCCGTGAAGCGGCTTGAGAACGGTGACTGCAGGCGTGGCCGCGGGGCACGCGGGCGCACGGCCGCACGCAATGCGGCCGACGAGGATCGCGGCCGTGATCAGGTACCCGCAGCCGACCACGGCGAGCACCGACGCCGCAAGAGACGACCAGAACAAGATCATGGCTCGGCTCAGTGGCTTTGCGAACGGGGATTGACGGCCTCGCGTGCCGGCTGCCTGCGGTAGCTCGGCACCAAGCGCCCCCATTCCAGCATCTGCCAGCCGAGAAGGCCAGGCACTCCGAGCACGAGATCGGCGGCGCGCTTGACGAGCGACAGCGCAATCGCCTGTTCCGGCGGAATTCCGAATGCCGCGCACAGCACGACGAGCGCGCCTTCCTGCGCGCCGAGCGCACTGGGGATGGCAAACGCCGCCCCGCGAACCGCGTGCAGCAGACTTTCGATGACGAGCGCCTCGCCGATGCCCACGGGATGCCCCATGAACGCAAACACGATCGCGACTTCGGCCACGCCGATGGCCCATCCGGCCAGATGTACGACGGCGCTGGCGATAACGTTGGATCGGGCGGCGTAGATCATGCCAAGGTTTTGATAAACCGCATCGATCGTACCGAGCACGCGCCACTCCCGGTCGCCGGCCAGACGACTTACGATTGCTCGAAGAATACGTTGCCCGCCACGGCGTTGCGCCAGATAGAAGCCCGCGAGCATGAGCGTCGCGACCGCAATCCCGACCGCGGCGCTTCGTGCCAGGGTCTCACTCGCCTCCAGCGCAATAAGGGCAAGAAGGCCGAAGATCGCGAACAGAAACTGTGTTGCGGCCTGGATGAGGATGTCGACGATCACGCTGGCCGCCGCGAGCGCGCCTGGAACGGCGTACAACGTCAGCAAACCCGCGCCGATGAGATCGCCGCCGACTTGCGCCAGCGGCAACAGGACATTGGTCGCCTCGCGAACGAACCGCAGCAGGACGCACGTGCGAAGCTGCGGACGCATCTTCGAGGGGAACAGCAGCCACCATCCCACCCCCGCCACGACAAGGGCGACGGCGCGCGCCAGCACCACGAGCAGAATGCCCCAACCTACGCTTGAAACCGCCTGACCGACGGCGCCGAGGCCGGACCAGGTGACAAGACCGATGAGCGCGGCGATCCCACCCAACCAGGCGATCACTCCGGCTTGCTTGACCATTGACGCCCCGATTCACACGACGTTTTCGACGCAACCTGCGGTCGGATCCCCGCACTAAGAGCAGCGGAGACCCCGGTGCGTGCTCGGTCGTTGCTTACCGAGGTTGCGGGCTACCACGGCGTTTTGATGTCGAAAGAGCGCGTTACCCCAAACCCGATCGTCACTTGGTCGGGGGAACCCTTCTGCGTCACCAGCGGCGAGTCAGCGGGTTCGCCGCCGAGCCTTTCGTATTCCACAAAGACATGCGTCGCCCACTGCGGCGTCCATAGGTAGCGCGCCTGCGCGCCTGCGCCGTACGAGCGAATCCCGCCCTTGGTGTCGTAGATCGGCAGGCCCGATCTCACCGCCTGGGCCGGCGTGATGTTGAAATACGGACTGACCGCGGGCGTGGTTGCCAGCGTGAGCCGCGGACCAGCCGACAAGGTCAATTGCGGGCCCACCGGAACAACGGCGTCCGTCGTGATATCGGAGACGATTCCGTGGTGACCATGGAAGCCCTGCCGCACCTCGGTGCGCGTGCGCAGCCAAGGGACCCACCAATACTGTGCAAAGATGCCCACCTCGCCCGCCCAGGGAACGTTGCCGAGGCTGCGCACTACCGGGGAGTTGGCCTGTTCACGCTGCGACCACACGAATTGGCCGACCGGACCGACTTGGTATTTACCTTCGTCGATCAGTGCGACGTCCAAGCCGTCGCGCGGGCCGCGGAAGGGTTCCGGCGTGCCGTAGCGGCGCACGGCGAAGATGGGATAGGGGCGCAGGCGCTCGCGGCTCGAGCCTTGAAACAGCGGCTCTTCCCGGCCTTCCGCGCCGAGCGTCACGGTCCAATCATAGGCGGGGGCCGGCAGCACATAGGCGCGCGACTCGCTCTCGCCTGCGGACGCCACCATGGGAGCCGACAGCGCAGCCACAAAAGCGGCGATCGCGGCGCGCCGACCCCTCATCCGCCCCCCTCCTCGCTTCCCCGCGAGGGATAATATTGCCCACAATATTCAGCCATCGTTAACATGGGGGAGCCCCTTCGCACAACGCCTGGCAAGCGGATGGGCTGTTCGCAACTTCTTTTGCATGGGCCCTGTGGCCCCGGTCCAACACCGCCTAGAACCACGAGAATTCAGAGTTGCCGGGGGGCGAGTTCGCTACCACGCAGCCCTATCCGGCTACCGCACAAGACCGGTTATCCAAAGGGGAGGGACAAGCCCATGAATGGCGCCGCCGTCATCGCCGAAATCCTCAAGCGCGAGGGAACGGAGTTCCTCTCCTGCTATCCCCGCAACCCGTTGATCGAGGCCTGCGCCGCGCTCGACATCCGTCCAATTCTGTGCCGGCAAGAGCGCGTCGGCGTCGGCCTGGCGGACGGCTACACCCGCATCAAGCGCGGCAAGCGCAACGGCGTATTCGCCGCCCAGGCCGGGCCCGGCATCGAAAACGCCTTTCCCGGCGTCGCCCAGGCCTTTTCCGAGAACGTCCCGCTCCTGGTCATTCCGGCCGGGCTGCCGCTGGCGCGACAATATGTTCGGCCGGTATTCCGCGCTGCCGACGTCTACCGGCCGGTCACCAAGTGGTCGGCGCTGGCGCATTCGGTCCAGGAGCTGCCCGACCTGCTGCGCCGCGCCTATCACGCCATGCGCAGCGGCAAGGGCGGGCCCGTCCTCATCGAGGTTCCGGCCGAAGTATGGGAAGCCGAGTACGAGGGCGACCTCGATTACGCTCCCGTTGCAGTCCAGCGCGCGGCGCCTGATCCCGACGCGGTCAAGACCGCGGTGCGCATGCTGCTCAAGGCGAAAAATCCGCTGCTGTTGGCCGGGCAGGGCGTGCTCTATGCGCAAGCGAGCGACCGGCTGAGCGCTTTGGCCGAGCTCATTCCGGCGCCGGTGGTCACCACCAATCCGGGCAAGAGCGCCATTCCCGAAAGCCATCCGCTCGCGCTCGGGGCGTCCACGCGCTCGCGGCCGAAGATGTTCACCGAGTTTATGGCGAAAGCCGATCTCGTGCTGGCCGTCGGCTCGAGCCTCACCCGCACCCCGTTCGGACCGGGCGTGCCCGCCGGCAAGACCATCATCCATTCCACCAACGACGCCGCCGACATCAACAAGGAGTACCGCGTCGACCATGCCGTGATCGGCGATGCTGCGCTGGTGCTCGATGCGCTCATCGCCGAGGTCGGCCGGCAAAAAGGGGCGGGCGGCGGCAATGCGCTCGCCTCGCTCAAGGAGGAAGTCGCGGCGGCCAAAAAGGGATGGCTGGCGGAATGGGGAAAGCATCTCGACTCCGAGGAAATGCCCATCAACCAGTACCGGGTGATCCGCGATCTCATGCGCACGGTGGACCGCGACAATGTCATCATCACCCACGATTCCGGCAGTCCGCGCGAACAGCTCATCCCGTTCTGGGAGACGACCGCACCGGGCTCATACATGGGATGGGGCAAGTCCACCCAACTCGGTTACGGGCTCGGCATCACCATGGGCGCGAAGCTCGCGGCGCCGGACAAGCTTTGCGTCAACATCATGGGCGACGCGGCCATCGGCATGACCGGCATGGACATCGAGACCGCGGCGCGCAACCGTATCGCCATCCTCACCGTCGTGTTCAACAACGGCGTCATGGCGGCCGAGCGCGACGTGCTCGAGCTCTCGACCAAGAAATACGGCGCGCTGACCGTCGGCGGCAATTACGCCAAGGTGGCCGAGGGCCTCAACGTCGCCGCGACGCGCGTGGAGAAACCGGCTCACATCGTGCCCGCCATCAAGGACGCCGTCCGCGTCACCGAATCGGGCGCGCCGTTCCTGCTGGAGATCGTCGTCAAGGAAGGCTACGACTTCTCGCGCTACCCGCTCGCGGGGCTGTAGCTGGAACCTGAGATTCTGCCACGCATTTGAGTGATCAACTTGCATCGCTGACGTCGAACGATGCTGAGCTATTAATCACGCCTACTCCATCTTCCATGGAATGGCTTTGCGCTCGATCTCCTGGAACAGCGCCGAGGTGATCAGGCCGAGGATGCCGATGGTCACGATGCCCACGAACATGACATCGACCTGAAGCAGCTCCCACGAGTTCCAGATCAGGTAGCCGATGCCGCTCTTGGTGGCGACGAACTCGGACGCGACCAACACGATGAACGAGACCGCAAGCGCGATGCGCAGCCCCGCGAAGATCGTTGGCAGCGCCCCGAAGAAGACGATGCGGGTGAACATCACGGTCTGGCTCGCGCCGTAATTCTTCGCCACGTCCCAGTAGATCGTTTCGATGTTGGCGGCCCCGACATAGGTATTGACGACGACGGGGAAGAACACGGCGATGGCGACAAGTGCGATCTTCGAGGCGTCGCCGAAGCCGAAGGCGAGCAGGAGAAGCGGCATCAGCGCGATCTTCGGGATCGGAAACAGCGCGGCGATGAGCGGATCGACGAAGATGCGCACCGGTCTGAACATGGCCATGAGCAGCCCGACCGCGACCGCGGGGACGGCGCCGATGATATAGCCGAGGACAACGCGGTAGAGCGTGACGGCAACGTGCCATTCGAGTTCGCCGTTGCCGGCGAGCTTGACGAAGCGCTGGGCGATGTCGCTCGGCGCCGGGATGAACCGCCGGTCGCCGATACCGGCCATCAGCAGGATTTGCCAGATGATGATGAGCCCGAGCGGCGAGATCAGATAAAGCAAGCGCTCGCGCGCCTTGGTGGACATTTCGATCTTCATGAATGACTCTTTCCGCGTCGAGTTGGGCTAGCCCAACGATACCCCGCTCATTTCTCCTCGTCGCTGCGCGCGCGCGTGACTTCATCCTCCAGGACCTGCCAGATGTCGAGCTTGAGGCGGCCGAATTCCGGCGATGCCGACAACGTCATCAGGTTGCGCGGGCGCGGGAACGGCACGTCGATGATTTGTTTGATCCGGCCGGGATGGGCGGTCATCACCACGGTGCGGTCGCCGAGCAGCAATGCTTCCTCGATCGAATGGGTGATATAGATCACGGTCTTGCGGGTCTGCTCCCAGATGCGCACCAGCTCGGCCTGCAGGATGACGCGGTTCTGGGCGTCGAGCGCGGCCAGGGGCTCGTCCATCAGCAGCATGCCCGGGTCGGTGACGAAGGCGCGCGCGATCGCGCTGCGCTGGCGCATGCCGCCGGAGAGCTGGTGCGGATAATGCCGCCGGAATCGGGTCAGCCCCACGAGCTTCAAGGCGGCCTCGACCCGCGCCGCCGCTTCGTCGGTGGGAATGCCGCGCGTCATGAGGCCGAAGCCGACATTGGCTTCGACGCTCATCCAGGGGAACAGGCCGCTCTCCTGGAACACCATGGCGTTCTCGACCGCCCAGCCCGTTGCCTCGACCTTGATCGTGCCGCTGGTCTGGGCGGTGAGTCCCGCAAGGATGCGCAGCAGCGTCGATTTCCCGCAACCCGAGGGGCCAACGATGCAGACGAATTCGCCCGGCGCGATGCGCAGCGTGATGTCGTCGAGTGCGACCACGCGATCCGGACCGCTCGAGTACTCCTTGCGCAGCCCGATGATCTCGATCGCCGCGCCGCGCCGCTCGACGGCCATTGATCTCTTTCCCCCGCGGATGCGTCGATTTCAGCGGCAGCCGGCGAGCTTGCTCTCCTTGTTCTCGAGCACGAACGGGGGGAGCTTGCGCAGCGCGTAGTCGACGTAGCTCTTGTCCACGATCCGATCGGCCGGAAACTCGGCGTTGCTCATCTTGCTCTTGAGGAACCAGGCCTGCATGTCGAGCATGCTCTCGACATTGATAGTGCCGTTCGGGCTGCGCGCCGGCCACGGATATTTGTGCAGCAATTCCGGACGCGTTTCGGTGCCGGTGCGGATCGCGAGATCGATCAGGGCCGCCCGCTCCGCGCCGCCGTGATAGGCCTGGCAGTAGTCGCGGATGGCGCGCAGGTAGGCGACGTAATAGTTGCGCACGAGCTCGCGGTTGGCGTTGGCGAAATCGGTGTTCACCATGCTCACCGCGATGGTGAGAGGGTGTGGCTTGACCAGGTCATCGGGGTCCTTGAAGTTCACGGCATGCCCGCCGTCGAGCAATTGCGCGGTGAAGGGCGGGATCGTGATCGCAGCGTCGATCGCCTTGTTGTTGAACGCAACGGCATATTGCGTGAACGGGATGACCTTGATGTCGACGTCGTTGATGGTCAGCCCGTCGCTCTCCAGGAGCTTGCCGACTTCATAGGTCGACACCGCGCCCTGGCCGTTGGTGGCGATGGTCTTGCCCTTGAGCTGCCGCAGCCGCGTGATCTCGTCCTTGAGGTCGGGTCGCAGCATCAGGTTGTGCCCGAGCGGGCTCGAAACGCGATCCAGCGCCATCGTGACCGGGAGGTTCTTTTCCAGCGCATTGAAATAGCCGGCGGAAATTCCCCCCTCCACGAGCTGCAACTGGTTCTGCGCCAAGAGCGCGATCGAGTTGGCGGCGGTGTCGAGGGTCTCGGTCACGACCTTGATGCCGTAGTCTTTGAAATAGCCCTTCTCGACCCCCCAGAGAATGGCGGCGGTGGAGATCGAGCGCACCGTGCCGATCTTGACGGTGACCTCCTGGGCGTGAGCCACGCTCGCGCCGCCGATGACGGCGAGACACGCAAGCAAGCTGCGCTGAACCCTCATGCGATTTCTCCCATCGAGCGCGCGATCGCGCTATTCGGATTTGATGAAATAGCGTCCATCGCCGTCGCGATCATACACGACGGCCGCCGCCAATTGGCAACGGCGTGCGTGCTTGGGTAGGCTGATCGGCGAATGGATGGACCGATGCGGCCGGGTGGGAGTGCAATGGCGAACAACGCTTCGGCGCCCCATGCGCGCGGTGCCTTCATCGGGCGTGCCATGCCGCGCTTCGAGGATCTGCGGTTCGTGCGCGGATCCGGCAATTATACCGACGATGTCTCGCTGCCGGAGCAGAGCTATGCCGCGTTCGTGCGCGCGCCGCACGCCCATGCCCGCATCGTCTCGATCGACATGTCAGCCGCGCGCAGGCGGCCGGGCGTGCTGGCCGTGCTTACCGGCGAGGACTATGCCGGCGATGGCCACATCGGCATGGCGCATTTTCCCAATCCGGCGGATGCGAACGACGTCAGCATCCCGACCTTCGCGCCGACGCCGGAACGAAAAATCCTCGACCAGCTGCAGCCGCCGCTCGCGCTCGGCTGCGTGCGTTTTGTCGGCGAGGCGGTCGCGGTCGTCGTCGCGGAAACCCCCGGGGCCGCGCGCGATGCCGCCGAAGCGGTCGTCGTTGAATATCAGGTCCTGCCGGCGGTGACCGACGTTATGGAGGCGCTCGCGGCCGGGGCGCCGACGATCTGGCCGGATGCCCCCGACAATCTCGCGCTCGACTGCGCCTTCGGCGATTGCGCCGCCGTGGAGGCCGCCATCAAGGACGCGCATGTCGTCGTCGAACAGACGATCCGCAACCAGCGCACCGCCAGCGCGTTCATGGAGCCACGCGCGGCCATCGGCAGTTATGACGCGGCGCACAAGCTGCATACGTTGATTTCGGGATGTCAGGGCGCGCATCGTCTGCGCCATGCGCTCGCGGCTTGCTTCAAAGTGCAGCAGGAGCGCGTGCACGTGATCTGTCCCGATGTCGGCGGCGCGTTCGGATCGCGCTTCAATATCTATCCGGAACAGGTCGCGGTGGTGTGGGCCGCACGCCGCGTCGGGCGCCCGGTGAAATGGACGGCGGACCGCAGCGAAGCGTTCCTCACCGACTATACCGCGCGCGACGTCGTGACGCGCGCGCGTCTTGCCTTCGACCGCAAGGGTTGCATGCTCGCGCTGGCGCTCGAGCTCACCGCCAATACCGGGGCGCACACCGTCTCCTACGTTCCGCTCAGCAACGGCTACCGCGTTGCGCCAACCGTTTACGACGTGCCGATGGCATGGGTGCGCTTGCGCGCCGTGATGACCAATACGGTGCCGACGGCGCCGTTCCGCGGAGCCGGACGGCCCGAAGCCACTACCGTCATGGAGCGGCTCATCGACATCGCCGCAAAACGATTGAAAATCGACCGGGTGGAGCTGCGCCGCCGAAATCTGATCCGGCGCGACGCGCTGCCCCATCGCACGGCCACGGGCCTCACTTACGACAGCGGCGACTTCGCCGGCAACCTCGAGCGAGCGTTGCAAAGCGCGGACTGGGACGGCTTTCCCGCCCGCCGCAGAGAGGCGAAGAAGCGCGGCCGTCTGCTCGGGATCGGCGTCGCCAACTATGTCGAAACTCCGGTGGGCATGCCGCACGAGCGCGTCGCGATCAAAGTGTCGGCCACAGGCGGCGTCGCCCTCATCGTCGGAACGCAGTCGAGCGGGCAGGGCCACGAGACCAGCTTTCGGCAGGTCATCGCGGACCAGCTCGGCGTTGATCCCGAGGCGATCAATTTCGTGAGCGGTGACAGTGCAACGCTCGCCTCCGGCGGCGGCACCCATTCCGACCGGTCCATGCGCCTTGCCGGTGCGCTGATGGTGGAGACGTCGCGCAAGGTGATCGACAAGGCGCGCGCAATCGCCGCCGTCATGCTCGACGTCGCCGAAGGCGATATTTCGTTCGCGGACGGGCTGTTCGTGGCGCCGAACAGCAATCGGCGGCTCACGCTATTCGACATCGCCCGTGCCATCGACGAGCTCGCCTCGCTGCCCGGCGATCTGCGCGCGCCGCTCGCGGCGGAGGCGAGCTTCACCGGGCGCATCCCGGCCTATCCGACCGGCGCCGCCGTCTGCGAGGCCGAGGTCGATCCGCAAACCGGCACAATCGAAATCCGCCGCTACACGTCGATCGACGATGGCGGCCAGCCGATCAATCCACTCATTCTGCACGGCCAAGTGCACGGCGGCGTGGCGCAGGGGGTTGGGCAAGCGATGATGGAGGCAGCGATCTACGAGCCAGGCTCGGGGCAGCTTCTGTCCGCAAGCTTTCTCGACTACGGCATGCCGCGCGCGGATCACTTTCCGCACCTCGACGTCGAGCTGACGGAGGATCCGACCAAGGGCAATGCGCTGCGCGTCAAGGGCGGCGGCGAGGCCGGCATCACGCCGAGCTCGGCGGTGCTCATGAACGCCGTGCTGGACGCGCTCTCCGGGATGGGCATCGAGCACATGGACATGCCGGCGACGCCGCAACGCGTTTGGAGCGCGATCTGCGCCGCCCGCGATGGATCGAGGGGTTGCCGGCGCTGAGTCGTTACGGCAAGTATCATTCTCCTTTTGGGCGTGTCTCAGTCTCTTCCGCTCGCCCCTGCTTCATGCCAGGCGTTTTGCGCCACCCCTCGCGGCGGCGCCATGCTAGAGTGAGCGCGAGGGAGCTGCCCCCTATGCCGGAATGCTTCGTTGCCAAGGCGTGCGAGATGCAAGACGGCGATCGGCGCATCGTCGTTGCTGGAAACGCGGAAATCGGCGTGTTCTACAAGGGTGGCGCCTACTTCGCCTACAGCAACACCTGCGTGCATGCTGGCGGGCCGGCCTGCGAGGGGCTCATGATCAACCGCGTGGTCGATGTGATCGCGGCGGACCGCACCTATCAGGGCCAGACGTTCTCGGACGAGGTTCATTTCGTCTGCCCGTGGCACGGTTACGAGTACGAGCTGCAAACGGGCGAATGCGTCGGCGACCGGCGGCTGCGATTGAAAAAGTTCGACGTCGTTCGGCGCGGCGAAGATATCTTCGTCGTCGTTTAGCGGAACCTGCCCCGGCGTGATCCGGGCGGACTTCGAGTTCGCGGTAGAACGCGCGTCAACGGCACGAGCCAAGGAGAATGCGCCCATGGACATGGCCCGCAGCGAAGTGCGAAAACTCGCCGCCGAGGACTACTCGACCACGCAGCACCTCGAGCACGCCTCCCGGCAGGCGCGTGAGCGCAACTACCAGGATTTTCTCATCGTCGACGTGGATGCCCACCACTACGAGAACGAATCTTACAACGAGGTCTTCACCTACATCGAAAGCCCGGTGATCCGCCGTCAGGCGGTCGAATCGGCAAAGCGCGGCGCCCGCGCCTCGATGCTCGGCGGCACCATCGGCTACCAGGACATCGGCGGGCGCATCACGCGCCACGAGCTGCGCAGGCACGACATCCGCAGGCACGACAAAGTCGGCGGCGGGAACCACCGCGACGTCGCCATGACGCTCGAATGGATGGACGCCCTGGGCGTCGACTATTCCTGCCTGTTCCCGACGCCGATGCTGTTCCTCGGCCTGCATCCGCAGGTCGAGGTCGAAGTGGCGATGTGCCGCGCCTACAATCGTTGGCTCTGCGAGCGCCTCCTCGCGGTCGAGCCGCGCATCATCTCGATGCTGTATCTTCCGTTCAACGACCCCGACGCCGCGTACAAGACCGTGAAGGATTTCGGCGACAAGAAGGGCGTGGTGGGATTCATGGTGACGTCGCCGCGCTACAAGCCGGTGCACGACAACGCCTACGTGAAGACCTACGCGCTGCTCGAGGAGATGGGCAAGCCCATCGCCTTCCATGCCGCCTACAATTGGCACGACCAGTCGCTGTCGCTGACCAATCGCTTCATCTCGGTGCACGCGCTCGGCTTCATGTGGTTCAACATGGTCCACATGACCAACTGGGTGATCAACGGCCTGCCCGAGCGTTTTCCCAAGCTCAAGGTGATGTGGATCGAGAGCGGCCTCACCTGGGCCTATTGCCTGATGCAGCGGCTCGACCACTCCTACATGATGCGCACGTCCGACTGTCCCTCGCTCAAGCGCAAGCCCAGCGAATATATGCGCGAGATGTACTACTCCTCGCAGCCCATGGAGAAGCCGCGCGACCGCTCGATCCTCGAGGCGACGTTCAAGATGATCAACGCCGAGACCCAGCTGATGTGGTCGTCGGACTACCCGCACTGGGACTTCGACCTGCCGAGCGTGATCTACGACCTGCCGTTCCTGAGCGACAGCGGCCGCCGCAACATCCTCGGCGGCACCGCAGCCAAGGTGTTCGGGCTCGACCCCAAGCCGGTGAAGAAGATTCCGTGATGGCGGCCGACTTCTCGCGTTACGGACCTAATTCTCCATAACGGGAATCAGAGACGCGCGAGGCTAAACGAATAGCGGCGGAAAACCCTCACTGCGCGGCAGCGTTTCCCTTCGCAACGGCGGCGGGGGCTGGCCGCGCCGCAGCCGCCGGCGCGCGCCCCGGCAGGTATTTGGCGACGACGGAGCGATCGACCTGCGCCAAGGCGCTGTCGGGCAGGCGCTGCCAGACCTCGTCCTTGCCGAGCAGCGGAATGCCGAGATAACCGCGCACGGTCAGCACCTGGCCGTCAGGGCTCAGCGTCATCATGGCGCGATAGACGGTGCCGTCGCGCGGATCGACGATGTTGCCGTCATCGTAGCGCAATCCGGTGCGCTTCATGCCGCGGATGAAGGACATGCCGAGCAGCGGCGCATTCCTGCGGTCGTCCGTGCATCCGGTGCAGGTCGGATTGGGAGCGTCGCCGGGCCGCGCCCACAGCTTTGCAAACGCGCCCTCGAAGACGCCGCCGTTGCGCTCAACAAACAGAAACCATCCCATCGACTTGCCGGATTCGTCCTGCTTCTGCCACAGGCCGGCGACGGTCGGCTCCGCGGCTTGCGCGGGAAGGGTAGCGCTCGTGAACGCCACGAGGCTCGCGACGAGCAGTATCGACAATCGTGTTTTCAATGGAGTGACCCCCGTCTAGATCAGCGGCGTGATGGTCTACGGAATTCTCTCAACAATATGCCCATTTCAGGGCGCTGCCGCGCGATACCCATCGGTTTCGCGGACCCCGCGCCGCGAATTGGCGCAATAAGGCCCGGAGTCGAAAAAATCTCGCGCCTTGCCGCGATTTGGCCTCCTTTTCCACGGTCGAGCGGCCTGCCCGCGGGGCCGATCGCCGTCAACCATCCGCCGTTTTTGTCGAACACCGAGCCTTGTTTTGCCGCGCGCGCGAGGCAATCATGCGCGACCTTTGATGGCTGCGCTCGCTACCTTGGACCCTTCATCATTATCAGTTTGAACGCCGAGTAACCGCGTCCGCCAATGTCGCTGATCTATCGGCTCGCGTCGCGGAACCTGCTCCACGATCGGCTGCGTTTCATCGCAACCGTCGTCGGGATCGTCTTTTCGATCGTGCTCGTGACCGTTCAGCTGGGTCTTTATCTGGGGTTCGGACGAGTCGTCACCACGATGATCGACCACGCAGCGGCCGACCTCTGGATCATGCCGCTGGGAACCAAGTGCTTCGAAGACCCCTCGACGCTCGACGAGCGCAAGCGATTTCAAGCGCTGTCGATCAACGGCGTGGCGCAGGCCACGCCCGTCGTCATCGGCTATGCCGACTGGCGGATACCGGAGGGCGGAACCTCCCCCGTATTCATCGTCGGATCGGATTTGAGAGCGGACGGATTGCTGCCCTGGAATTTGGTCGAAGGCAGCCTCGATGCGCTTGCGATTCCCGGCGCCGTCGCGATCGACCGGTCCTACTTCGGCCGGCTCGGCGTCAGCGGGGTCGGTGACAGTGCCGAGATTCGCGGGCACAAGGTCGAGGTGCGAGCGGTAACCAACGGCATCCGTTCGTTCACGACCACGCCTTACGTCTTCACCACGCTGGACCGGGGGCGGACCTACACCGGAATATCGGCGAACAAGGCGACGTATTTTCTCGTGCGCGTTTCTCCCGGCGCCGACGTCGAAAGCGTGCGCCACGGGCTCAAGGCAAACCTCTCCGACGTCGACGTTCTCACGACCGCGGAGTTTCGCGACCGTAGCCGCTCCTTCTGGCTGTTCGGTACCGGCGCCGGCTTCGCCTTGTTCGCAGGCGCGCTGCTAGGCATGATCGTGGGCACCGTCATCGTCGCGCAAACCTTGTATTCCAGCACCAAGGATCATCTCAACGAGTTCGCAACGCTGCGCGCCATCGGGTCGTCGAGCGTCTATATCCACAAGGTCATCATCTGCCAGGCGCTGATCAGTGCCGTCATCGGGTTTTGCCTCGCCGCCGGCATCGGCTTGATCGTCGTCGCGGCGACCGCGGACACCGCGTTGCCGGTCGTCATGACGCCCACGCTCACCCTGGTGTTGTTCCTGCTGACGCTCGCCATGTGCGTCGTATCGGCGATCGCCGCGATCCTGCAGGTCACGCGCATCGATCCTGTGACGGTATTCACGCGATGACCGAACCCATCGTCGAGGCCCTCGATGTCGTCAAACTGCTAGGCAAGGGGGCGGCTCAGGTGCAAGCGCTCAAGGGCGTAAGCTTGGCGCTCAAGGGCGGCGAATTGACGCTGTTGATGGGGCCGTCCGGCAGCGGCAAGACCACGCTGCTGTCGATCCTCGGATGCATGCTGACGCCCACGCGCGGAAGCGTCCGCATGGGCGGTCGCTCGACGGAAGGTGCCGGGCCCGAGGAACTGGCCAAGCTCCGGCGCGAGCATGTGGGGTTCGTCTTTCAATCCTACCATCTGTTTCCGACCCTGACGGCCGCCGACAACGTCCGACTGGCATTGGACGTGCGCGGTGACAACTCCGCGCGCGCCGTCGCCAAGACCAAGGATGCCTTGGCCATGGTCGGTCTCGCTCACAAGGCCGAGGCATTTCCGCTCGAACTCAGCGGCGGCGAGCAACAGCGGATCGCCATCGCACGGGCGATCGTGGGGCAGCCGTCGGCCGTCCTCGCAGACGAACCCACTGCCTCCCTCGACGGCGAAAACGGCAATGCGGTCATGACGCTGCTGGCCAAGATTGCCAAGGATCGCTCGCGCGGGGTGTTGGTCGTCGCGCACGACCCGCGTATATTGCGCTTCGCCGATCGAGTGGTTCACATCGAAGACGGATGCATCGTGCGCGAAGAGCGCGGCGGTGCGGCACTCAAAAAAGACGAAGGCAATTGCGCAATCCATGATCACGCCGAAAAGCATGATGGGGTCCAAGAAGTCCAAGAATAAGTCGGCCGTCCGCGCCGCAGCCGCGGTCGCATTCGTGTTCGTGGCGGCGGCGTTGGCCGCGCGGACGGGTGCGCAAGAAACGGCACGCGCGTCGCGACCTGAGGCGGCAGACGACAAACGTTGGCAAACGGTGGCTCCCGGCCGGGTCGAACCCTCCTCGGGCGAGATCAGGATCGCCGCGCCCGTGATGGGCGTGATCGCGCAGGTGCTGGTCAAGGTCAACGACAAGGTCACCGCCGGTGAGCCGCTGATCCGACTCGTCGACGATGAGGCCCAGGCGCGGCTTGCCGCCGCCGAGGCTCAGGTCGCGTTTCGCCTGCGGGCGCGCAACGAAGAGGCCGCGCCAGTGAGGTCGACCGCGCGGCGCACGGCCGAGGCTGCGATCGCCGATACCGACAAGGCGGCTGCGCGCCGCAGGGCCGAGGATGCGGTCGCCGACGCCGACAAGGCCGTGGCAGCGGCGCAAGCCGCGCTCGACAAAGCCATGCTCGAGCGGCGCGCCGGCCGGGCATCGGACGTCAATCGAGAGGCATTGTCACGGGCGCAGGATCGCCTGCAGCAGCAAAAGGCGGAGCTGCGGCGTATCGAAGCCGACGCCAACACCCCGCTGGCCAACTTTGCGGAAGGCCAGGTCAATGTAGCGCGCGCTGAATCGGCGGCGGCCGCCGCGGCGCTTGCAAAGTTGACGATCCGCGCGCCCATCGCCGGCACCGTGCTGCAGGTCAATGGCAAACCCGGCGAATTGGCCTCTCCCACCAATGCGCAGCCGCTGTTGGTCATTGGCGACGTGTCGGCGCTGCGCGTGCGCGCGGAATTGGACGAGCGCGATTTCGGGGAAATCAAGATCGGGCAGCCGGTGCTGGTGCGTGCCGCCGCGTTTCGCGGACGCGAATTCGCGGGCAAGGTCTCTTTCATCGCGCCGCTCGTCGAGCAGGGGCGCATCAACGCGCGCGGACAACGCAACGTGACCGACGTCGATGTGGTCGAAGTTCTGGTCGACTTGACGCAGGCGGATCCGCTCGCGGTCGGGATGAAAGTGGATGTCTACTTCCAGCCCGAGGGCCGTTAACAGCCGGCCGTCCGTTCGGCATCGGCAAGCCCATTGACCGGATGTCGGAGCCAGGCATGGGCAAAAAGCGGTTGTGGGCGTTGCTGGCGGTCATCGCTCCGTGCGTGACCCCGCATGCGCTCGCCGCCGAGACGCTCAAGATCGCGTCGCCCATCCGCGGCAGCTGGGAAGGGGCAATGCCGGAGCTCGGCAAGCAGGCCGGCATATTTCGCAAATACGATCTCGATCTCGACATCCTCTACACCCAAGGCGGTGGCGAGACCCTGCAGGTCGTCATGTCGGGCTCGGTCGATATCGGCCTGAGCGCGGGTGTGCTCGGCAGCCTGGGGGCGTATGGGAAGGGCGCCCCGCTTCGCATCGTCGGTGCGAGCTCCACCGGGTCGAGAGAGACGTTTTGGTGGGTCGCCGCCAAGTCGCCCCTGCAGTCGATGCGCGAGGTCGACGGTCAGAGCATTGCATATTCCACCACCGGCGCGTCCTCCCATATCACGGTGCTGCGGTTCATCAGCGAATATGGCCTCAAGGCCAAACCCGTCGCGACCGGAGACGTCCCGAGCACCATCACCCAGGTGATGTCGGGTCAGGTGGATATCGGTTGGTCGGTGGCGCCGTTCGTGCTCGATCTCCTTTCCACGAGAGCGGCCCGCATGATCGCGCGCGCCAGCGATATCGCGGCCATTCGCGAGCAGACCATTCGCGTGCAGATCACCAGCGCGTCGATCTTGGCGGCCAAGAAGGATGCCATCGCACGCTACATGAAGGCGTACAACGAGACGGTCGACTGGATGTATTCCAGCCCCGAAGCCGTGCCGCGCTACCTCGCGTTTTCCGGTTTGGCGGAGCCGGCGGTCCGCCTCATGCTGCGGGAGTTCATTCCCAGGGAGAGCCTGCAGACCGAAAAAATCATGGGATTGGGCGAGAGCATGAAGGACGCGGTCCAGTTCAAGTTCTTGTCGACGCCGCTCAGCGACGTCCAGCTCAAGGAGCTGATCCAGGTCCCGGCGGGCTCCTAGCGACGCAGCCGCCGCCAACGGCGCGAACGCGCTGCGTTTCCTCTTGCGGGCGCCGGCACGAGCATCACGGCATCGCAGCTTCAGGCCTCTTGCACGCTCTCGATCAAGTCGCGGCTGCGCGTTACTCCCGGCCATGCCTGATCGAAATCGGCAATGAGCAGCTTGAAGTCCGGGGAGTCGAGCCGGTCGCGCAGCGTTGCCATGTCTTTGAACTGGTAGAGCGCATAGTGGACCGACGCGTCGCTGCGGCTCCAGAAGCGCCAGCCTTTCTCGCAATGGAACTTGTCCATCGCCAAAGGCAAATGGTGCGTTCCATACCATTGATCGAATTTCGCGCGGTCGGACTCGTTTGGCACCTGCGCTCGAACCATGAAATAGGCCTTCCTCGCTTCCATGACCGCTCCTCCTGAGAGAATTAGAGCGCCCCCACCGATGTGGGCACGCGCACAGTCGAGCTGGCGTAGACCGCGCAAACTGGTCTGCGGTTGCGCCCTGCGCTCACGGTAGCGCCGGGATCGCGGTTAAACTACCATTGGCTCAGGCTCGGTCCCAGAGCCCATCCTGCTGATCTGCCGCCACGGGGAGGACGTTCATCAGCGCCCGATCCGAAAGTCGGATGCCACTGCTGCAGCCGCTGGCGTGGCCGTCGCCGCGCGCCCTGTCGCATGCGCTGTGGCATGGCCGTTCGGTGCGCGCGCAGCTCCTCATCGTTTTCATTGTGATCGATCTGATCGCGGGACTGGTGGCGGGCGCCGTGACCATCCTCCAGGCGCGCGCGTCGACGCGGGTCGAGGTCGCCGCGTCGATGGAGCTCGCCGAGTTGCTCGTGCGCGAGGCGGTCGCCCTCATGCAGCAAGAGGTGCCAGCGGAAAAATTCCTCGCCGACCTCAACTCGCAATTGCGGCTCGTGCGCCACGTGCGGATCGTGGTGAAGGACGCCGGCGGCTCCCCCCTCTGGCCACATCCGCCGGCTGGAGCAGCCAGACGGGATAATCGTGTGCCGGCGTGGTTCGCGGCGCTGATCGCCGCCCCGATCGCAAGCCGTGACGTGCCGGTCGTCGTCAACGGGGCGCGCGTCGGCTCGGTCGAGATCGTGGCCGAGCCGCACGACGAGATCGCCGAAGTGTGGGGCAACACGGTCGCGCTCGGGACCGTTGCGCTCGGCGTGAACGTTGCCGTCATCGGCATTCTCTATGTTCTCTTCGGGCGGGTGCTCGATCCTCTCACCGGGGTTGCCCGCGGCCTCGCCGACCTCGAGCATCACAATTACCGGGTGCGGCTGCCGCGACCGCAGGCACAAGAGCTCGCCGCCATCACCGATCGATTCAACGCGCTGGCGCAGGCGCTCGAGGCCGCGCGCGCCGAGAACGAACAGCTCAACCATCGGCTGATCACGGCGCAGGACGACGAGCGGCGACGCACTGCGCTCGAGTTGCACGATGAGGTCGGTCCGAACTTGTTCGGGCTCAAGGCGCATGCGACCTCGATCGCGGCTGCGGCCGCGAAGCTCGAGCATCAAGCCGCGCGCAAAATGATCGAGCGCGTGCACGAAATGCTCGCGATCATCGAGCAGCTGCAGAGCATCAATCGCAGCATGCTCAACCGCCTGCGTCCGATGGCGCTCGGCCACGTTCCGTTGCGGGATATTCTCTGCGAGCTGGTGCGCGATCGCGCGCGGCAGCATCCGCAGATCGAATTCTCCGTTTGCGCGGACGACCTCATGCGCAGCTATGGCGACTCAATCGACCTCACGATCTACCGCTGCGTTCAGGAAAGCCTGACCAACATCATTCGGCATGCGCAGGCTCGGCATGTGACCATCGAGCTGGGCGAAGCCGCAAGCGATGCCAACGACGGACCACGGCTTGCGCTCACGGTCAGCGACGACGGCCGTGGAGTCGACCCCATGGCGGCGCCGGGCTTCGGCCTACGCGGCATGCAGGAACGCGCGCAAGCCCTCGGCGGCAGCTGTAAGGTGGATAGTGCGCTCGGGGACGGCACCGCGATCCGCATCATGATCCCGCTGCACGAGCGAACATCATGACCCGCGTTCTGATCATCGACGATCATCCGATCGTGCTGCAGGGATGCCGCCGGATGCTGGAGGACGCGGGCGTCGAGACCGTGCTCGAAGCTCGCGACGCGGCCGCCGGCTATCGCCTCTACCGCCGCCATCATCCCGACGTGGTGATCGTCGACCTCGCCATGCAGGGAAGCGGACTCGGGGGCCTCGACGTGATCCGGCGCATGCGGTCGCACGATCCGCGCTCGCGCATTCTCGTGTTCACCATGCACAGCGATCCGATCATCGCCGCGCGTGCGCTCGAGGCCGGCGCAACCGGCTACGTGCTCAAGGACACGTCCTCGGACGAGCTGATGAAGGCGTTCGATCAGGTGCGCTCCGGCGCCCCTTATCTCAGCAATGATCTTGCCATGCAGGTCGCTTTGGTACGCACGGGCGTGCGGACAAATCCGCTCGCCGACCTCACCCCGCGCGAATTGCAGACGTTATCCTTGTTGGCGCAAGGCAAGCCCTATGGCCGCATCGCCGACGAACTCAATGTCAGCTACAAGACCGTGGTCAACGCTTGCTCCCAGCTCAAGCAGAAGCTCAACGCCAAGAACCTGCCCGAGTTGATCCGCGTGGCGGTGCAGCTTCTCTCGGCCGAGAGATAAGCATGCTGGTGCATAGGCACGAAGCGCCAACGTCATTTCAAATCTCCGTGCGGCTGAACCGCACCGACGAGCGCCGGGTTACTTCAGGAGCCGCGCGAGGGAACTGCCTGCGGCGCTCTTGAGTTCCTTGGCGTCAATCGTGCCGTCATTGTCGGGATTGGCAGCGTTGAAGCGTTTCTCCACGAGCGCGAGAAATTCGTTCTTGTCCAGAGTTCCGTCGTTGTCGGGGTCGGCCGCCGCGAAATCCTTGGCGTTGAGCCGGCCGCGTAATTCGCGCTTGTCGAGCGTGCCGTCGTGATCGCGGTCAAGCTTGTCGAACAGCTTGGAAGCCGCGCTCTTCGCTTCGGTGAGATCGACCGTGCCATCATGATCCGGATCGAGCGTTTTCAGCAGGCTCTGCGACCATGCTGGCGCGGTCGCGATCAGCGTGATGGCAAGAGTAGCCAATATGTTCTTTCGGATGCTCATGTTCGCGTCCTCCGATTCGACGGAAATCAGATAGTACTCCCCCCATAGGCGGGATGCGCGGGCCAACTCCGACGCCAAAGCTCGAGGGCCTTCTCGAGTTCTGAGACCGCCTCGCCGGTGATGTCCCTGGTAGGCGGCTTGACGTCCGGGGAAGGGGCGCTCGTAGCCTGTGTCCCCGCGGCCACATTGCCAAATGTTCCCGATGCGAATTGGCAAAACGTCATGAGACCTGGAGCTGGCGGATGTTCCAGAATCTGAGGGAATTCGCCGGTCGGTGCCATGCGTGGGGCGGGGGGATACGGTCGAGATGCGTCGCGGCTTGCGGCCGCGAAACGCCGCTTGTTGCGGGCCGCCGCGCTTGGCGCGCTGGCATCGTCTGGCGGCTTGACAGGAATGGACGCGGCTCGGGGACAGGTCGCGGCGACGCTGCCGGAGGTGACGGTCGCTGCCCCACGCCCGGCGCCGGTCCGGCGGGCGGCCCCTGCTGCCAAGCCCGCGCGCGCGGCTCGACCCGCGCGCGTCGCGGCGCCCGCCCCTTCGCCCGCGTCGGCGCCGACGCCCGCGTCCCAAATTCCCGCGTTCCAGGTTGTCGCCACCACGCCGGTGACCGGCCTCGGCTTCGACCGCGACAAGGTCCCGGCCATGGTGCAGACGCTCCCCGCCGAGGACTTCTCGCGCGTGTATTCGCCCAACGTGGTCGAGACGTTCGCGCAGCGCATTCCCGGCGTCACCACCAACAACGTTCAGGGCAACGAATTCGCCACGGATCTGCGCTATCGCGGCTTCGCGGCTTCGCCGCTGCAGGGCACGCCGCAGGGGCTCGCCGTCTACATGCAAGGCATCCGCGTCAATGAAGCCTTCGGCGACACCGTCAACTGGGACTTGATTCCGAAGGTCGCGATCGGCCGCTCGGATATCTGGATCGCGATCGGCCGCTCGGATATCTGGACCAACAATCCGACCTTCGGCCTCAACGCCCTTGGTGGCGCGATCAGCTTCCAGATGAAGGACGGCTTCACCTACAGCGGCACCGAGTTCGATGCCTCAGGCGGCTCCTACGGTCGGGTCGGCGGCTCCCTGCAATACGGGGTGCGCAACGGGGAATGGGGGCTCTATCTCGCGGCGGAAGGCCTCAAGGACGACGGCTGGCGCCTCCAGTCGCCATCGCGGCTGGCGCGGTTCTATGGCGATCTCGGTTGGAAGGGCACGGATGCCGAGATTCATCTCGTCACGTCCGCGGCAGACAATTTCTTCGGCGTGATCGGACCGACACCGGTCGAACTGCTCGCGAACGACTATCGCGCGATCTATACCTGGCCGCAGACCACCAAAAACCAGGCGGAGCTGATTGCGCTCAACGGCCGCTACTCCGCGACCGACCATTGGACGGTCCAGAGCAACCTCTATTACCGCCGGTTCGACCAGCAACATGTCGACGGCAACGCGGCCGAGGTCGAGCGCTGCAGCGGCAATCAGGCCAATCCGCTGTTCAACACGCTGTGCCTCCAGAACGATGGGTTTCCAGCAAGCTTTCCGCAGGCGGGTTTCCAAATTTTCAATCAGAACAACCAGCCGATCCGTTGCCCGCCGGGGAGCGGGAACACCTGCGCCACCACGCCGTGGGGAACGGTCGACCGCACCTTCACCAAGGCGCTGACGACGGGCGCCTCGTTGCAGGGCCTCAACGACGACAAGGTGCTCGGTCACGACAACTACTTCGTCATCGGCGCCAGCGTCGACCGCAGCAAGATCGGATTCCTGGGCAACAGCGAGCTCGGTTTCATCTACCCTGATCTCTCCGTCGGTCCCAACGCCGCGATCCCGGGGACGGGACAGATCATCCACACCGCCGCCAATATCGGCTTCAGCCCGGTCAGCCTCGCGGCGTGGCAAACCTATTACGGCGCCTATTTCAACGAGACGTTCGATTTGACCAACCGTCTGTCGCTTACGGGAGGAGGCCGTTACAACCTCGCCGCCATCGACATGGCCGATTTGTTCGGCACCAGCCCCGATCTCAGCGCCAGTTACACCTACGCCCGTTTCAATCCAGTGACGGGATTGACCTATAAAATTCTCCCGGAGCTGATGTCGTTCTATGCCGGATATTCGGAAGCGAACCGCATACCGACACCGCTCGAGCTCGGCTGCTCGAATCCCCAAAAGCCCTGCCTGTTGGAAGGGTTCCTCGTCTCGGACCCGCCGCTTCAACAGGTGATTGCGCGCACGAAGGAAGCCGGATTGCGCGGCAACTTCAACATCGCCGGCGGTCGCGGCGACTGGAAGCTCGGACTGTTCCGCATCGACAGCCAGAACGACATCATCCAGGTCGCGAGCACGCTTCAAGGCCGCGGCGTGTTCCAGAACGTGCCCGCCACGCGCCGTGAGGGACTGGAGGCAGGCGCGCAGTATCAGACCGGCCAATACCTCGTATATGCCAATTACGCCTTCATCGACGCCACTTATCAATTCTCGGGGGCGCTGGCGTCACCGAACAATCCTTTCGCCGACGCAAACGGAAATATCTTCGTAACGCCAGGCAAGCAGATCCCCGGCATACCGCAGCATCAGGTCAAAGGTGGGGTCGACTACTGGTTCACGCCGCAGCTGAAGCTCGGCACCGACGTCATTTGGGTCAGTAGCCAATGGTTTGTTGGCGACGACGCCAACCAAAACCCCAAGCTCTCGGACTACTGGGTCGCGAACCTGCACGGCTCGTACCAGCTCACGAAGGAGCTGCAGATCTACGGGTTCATAAACAACCTGTTCAATCGCAAGTTCGCGACTTTCGGCACCTTCTTCGATCCGCAGTCGACGGTCGCGGTTGCGATACCGAACGTGCTGTTCGACCACCGCACGGTCACGCCGGCGCAGCCGCTCTCGATCTATGTCGGGATGCGTGCGAAGCTGTGATCGCTTGCGCGTGCTCCTTGTCCTCGTGGTGACGAGAATCACGAGGGCCAATCGTGCGGCCGCTCCATCCTCGGAGATGCGAGCTTCGGCGATTCCTCGGAGTGGGGAAGGACGAAGTCATCGCTCTCCCGCCATGACATAGGCCCACAACGCCTCGAGCTGTTCGGGCTTGAAGAAGTCGCCCCACGGTGGCATCTGGTTCTTGCCGCGCGTCACCGAATTGACGAAGCGTTCGCGCTGGTCGGGCGGAAATTTCCGCAAATTGAATGCCGCGCCGGGGTCCTGCATGCGCGCGCCGTGACAGGGCGAGCAGTTGACGGCGTAGAGCTCGGCGCCGGTCGCGATCTGATCCTTGGAGAAGCTTTGCGCTTCTTCGGCGCCGGCCTGTACGCTCATAACGAAGCCTGCCAGGGCGATCGGTAACGCAACGTGCTTCATGCCAGGAACTTCAATGCTTCCTCCATGCCCGCCGGCGCGGACATCACCCCTCCACATCTTTCAAGACGCGTCAGGGCCGGAATGGCCTCCGGCGCTGACGCGTTGAAGAAGATAGAAAAGCGCGCCCTTTACTCCGGCAAGAGCGCGAAGGTCCACACCGATCCGCCTTGCGGCACCTTGTCTTTGAGCTGCTCGCGCGCGATGTTCCAGTACAGCCCGCCGATGCCGGACAGCACGGTCACGTATTGCCGGCCTTGGTGCGTGTAAGTGACCGGCATGGCATTGATGCCCGATCCTGTCTGGAACTGCCAGACGACTTTGCCGGTGTCGGCATCGACCGCAATGAACTCGCCTGTTTCCTTGCCGGTGAACAGCAGGCCGCCGCCGGTCGCCAGCATCGCCGACCAAATCTGGAAGTCCATCAGCGGAGTTCGCCACTTCTTCTGTGCGGTGAGCGGATCGATGGCCTCCATGTGGCCGAGCGGCTCATCGGCCGCCCGCGGGAGCGGCAGGTTCTCGATGAATTGGTAGCGCTGCCCGACCACGTGCGGCTTGATCTCCAGGTGCTTGTACATTCGCCCCTCGTGGAGCGTGTTGGCGTAAAGCAGGCCGGTCTGCGGGTTGAACGCGGCGTGCGGCCAGTTCTTGCCGCCCCGCGTCGAGGGCCAATGCTCGGTCGCGTTGCCCGCACGAATGCTCTTCGCGATATCGGTCTCGACCGGCCGACCGGTCTCATTGTCGACGTGGCTCGCCCAGTTCACCTTCTCGAACGCATTTGCCGCCAGCAGTTTGCCGTTGGTGCGGTCGATCACGTAGAGGAAGCCGTTGCGGTTGAGCTGCATGATCACCTTGCGCTTCTGCCCGCCGACATCGATGTCGGCGTTGATCAGCTCCCAGCAGGCGTCATAGTCGTAGGCATCGTTGGGCGTGAACTGGTAGTACCAGACGATCTCGCCGGTCGCTGGCCGCATCGCCAACACCGATGAGGTGTAGAGATTGTCGCCGTCGCGGCTTTGTGAGGCCCACGGTGCCGGATTGCCGATGCCCCAATACATCAGGTCGAGCTCGGGGTCGTAGGAGCCGGTGATCCAGGACGAGCCGCCCCCGATTTCCCAGGCATTATTGTTCTGCGGCCAGGTATCGTTGCCCTTTTCGCCGCGGGCGGGAATGGTGTAGCGCCGCCACAGATGCTTGCCGGTCTCGGGGTCCCAGCCGTCGATAAAGCCGCGAATGCCGAACTCAGCGCCGGAAATGCCGGTCACCAGCACGCCGTTCGCAATGAGCGGCGCAACCGTGAGCGAAAAGCCCTCCTTCCATTCCGCCGCCTTCGACTTCCACAGCTCCTTGCCGTCTTTGGCGTCATACGCGATGACATGAGCGTCGAGCGTGGTGCGGAAGACCTTGCCGTTGTAGATCGCCGCGCCCTTGTTGGAGACGCCGCAACAGACGACGCGCGGAGTTTCCGGCGGCCAATCGAGCGCCTGTTTCCAGATCTGCTTGCCGGTGGCGACGTCGATCGCGACGGTCGCCCTGGCGTTGGTGACGTACATCACGCCGTTGTAGACGATCGGCTGCGCCTGCTCGCCCCAATTGTTGTCGAGGCTGAGATTCCACACCGGCACCAGACGCTTGACGGTTTGCTTGTTGATCTCTTTGAGCGGGCTGTAGCGCTGCTGATGGTAGCCCATACCGTAGGTGAGGATGTTGTCGGTCGAGCCGCCGTTGCCGTCTCGCTTGAGATCGTCAAGCGTCTGCGCCGAGGCGCCGGCGCCGAGCAACAACAGAACACACGCAGCCGATACGAGGATCTTCATGAGCGTCGCTCCCTGACAAGCCGTTCGTGGCGGCGGTACTGCGGCCGGTGAACCGACCTGTTACGGGCAAGAATAGTGCATCCGCGTCGCCCGTCGAGAGCCTCGAGCGTGACGGCGGGCATGGCTGGTGCGCGACGGCGGAGTCTTCGAGTGGGCACAATCCCCCGGGGGTGGGCACGACAATCGGAGATCCGGCTCAGAGGACTGGCTGATTGAGCCGCCGCGCGATCTCCTCGCGCAGGTCCGCGAGCTCGGCTGGCGTGCGCCGCGCGCGCGGACGCGCGACTGCAACGTCGGCGAGGATCCGCGCAGGACTGACCGAGAGCACAAGCAGCCGGTCGGCGAGCCCGGCGGCCTCGTCGACGTTGTGGGTCACCAGCAGCGTGGTGACGGGACGGCGGTTGACGAGCTCGGCGAGTTCTTCGCGCAGCCGCGCTGCAAGTGCGTCGTCGAGCGACACGAACGGCTCGTCGAGCAGAAGCACATCGGGCTCGACCGCGAAGGCGCGCGCCAGCGCCACCCGCCGGGCGAGTCCGAGCGAAAGCTCGCCGGGATAGTGATTGCGATGGGCCTTGAGGCCGAGCGTCTGGAACAGCGTGTCGAGCCCGGCGGCGGTCGCGTGCGGGGCGGCAAGCCGCACGTTCTGCTCGACCGTCCGCCACGGCAGCAGGCGCGGCTCCTGGAAGACCATGCCGAGCGTGCCGTGCGCGGGGAGCGCGACGCCGCCGTCGAAATCGCGGTCGAGCCCCGCGACGATGCGCAGCAGCGTGGTCTTGCCGCAGCCCGACGGCCCGACCAGCGCGGCGACCTGCCCACTGCCGAGGCTGAATGCAAGCTCGCCGAGCACCTGGAGCTTCCCGCCGGAGGCAGCCTGAAAAGACTTTTGCTTGATGTTGACGTCAAGCCGGTCTCGGGCGCCAGCGGGCGACATGTCGTTCAAACGGCTGCACCAGGAACGTTTCGATTGCCAGCATGACCGCGATGAAGGCGAGAGCATAGGCCAGGATGCGCGTGACGTCGAACAATTGGAACGCAACCCCGATCTCGAAGCCGACGCCGTTCGGACGCCCGAGCAACTCCACGATGAGCACGATCTTCCAAACCAGCGATAGGCCGGAGCGGGCGGCGGCGGCGAGATAGGGCGCGAGCTGCGGCAATATGACGTGGCGCATGCGCGTCCATGCTCCCATGCGAAACACCTGCGCCATGTCGTCGAGTGCGTGGTCGAGCGAGCGCGCGCCTTCGCGCACGGTCACGGTCGCGATCGGGAGCTTGTTCAGCGCCACCGCCGCGATCGCCGCGGTTTCCGTGAGCCCCGCCCAGACATAGGCGAGGACGATGATCACCAGGGCCGGCAGGTTGAGCAGCACGATCAGCCAAGGATCGCCGAGACGATCGGCGATCCGCCACCGGCCCATGATGAGGCCGATGACCGAGCCGAGCGCCATGGCGATGATGAACGCCGCCGCGACGCGCGCGAGCGTCGCGCCGAGATTGAAGGCGAGCATGCCCGAACGCGCTTCCTCCACGATGGCCAGCGCCACCGCCTGCGGATCCGGAAGCAGGCGCGCGCCGGCGAGCTGCGAGCCGGCGTACCAGGCCGCGATCAGGAGTGCGAGTGAGACGAGCCGGACGCCCATGTTCACTCCCGGGCAGCCGGCCGGTAGAAGGTGCCGGCCGCGAGCTCGCGTGCCGGGCCGACGAGCTCCGCGCCGCCGATCTCGGCGAGCACGAGATACAACGCCCGCGCATCCGCCTCCTCTTCGGCGAGCGACCGGCGCACGATGCCTTCGCCGTAGCGCTGACGGTAGATCGCGAGCGCGTCCAAGTCGGTGACGCGGATGCGCGGCGCCAACCGCTGCCATTCGGCTTGCGACGAGGTGAGAAGGTCCTTGGCCTGGCGGGCGGCGGCGAGGAAGCGCTCGAGGGTCGAGGCGTTGCGCGCGGCCCACGCGCGGTCGAAGGTGTAGCCGACGAGCGCGACCGGCCCCTTCGCCCCGAGGGCTTTCACGACGCGATCCATCGCGATCGCGCGGGTGTATCCCTTGCTTTCGAGATCGGCGCAGAAATTCCAGAACGTCAGCGTCGCGTCGGTTTCGCCTTGCAACGCCTTCTCCGACAGCAGCGGCGGCGCGCCGTAGACGACCGTCGTCTGTTTTTTGAGATCGAGGCCGCTGCGGCGCGCCAGCGCTTGCAGCAGGAGCCAGCTCTTGTCCAGCGGGCCGCCGGCGACGGCGAGCTTCCTGCCTCGGAGATCGATGATCTCCCGGATCGGCGAGCGCGCCGGAACCATCACTGCGCCGAGCGTGCTCGACGAGGGATAAAAGACGAGATCGTCGCCCAGCGAACGCTCGCGCGCGACCCATAGCCAATCCGACAACATGAGATCGGCCGAGCCGCCTTTGAGGGCGATCTTGCCGGCTTCGGTCGAGGCGAGCTCGACGGTCTCGATCGCAAGGTCAAGTTTGCGGTCGAGGCCGTGCGTCCGGATGACGTCGAGCTCCCACGCTAGCGTCCCGGTTCTTTGCACCGCCACTCGAATGCGATCGGCAACCGTCGCGCTCGCTTGAGCGGCAAGCGCGATCATGACCGCAAGCGCAAAACCCAACACGCGCAACATGCGCAGACGATGCCATAGCCGGCGGCGGAAGCAAATGCCGGGACATTGCGACAACGGCGGCGAGTTCATTGATCTTTTCAGTCTACATTTGCGCAAGCGCGCGCTATGATGCTCTCAGCAGTCGGCCCCGCCCGCCAGGCGGACAACGATAGAAACCGGGCCGATCTGAAAGCAGGGAGGAGACATCATGATGCGATCGACGCTCATAGCCGCGCTCGTGAGCGCGGCACTTCCGATGATGGCGCTCGCCCAGACCGAGGACGAGCTCAAGAACGACGAAAAGACTCCGGGTGACGTGCTCACCTATGGAATGGGCTACAGCCAGAACCGTTTCAGCCCGCTCACGCAAATCAATCGCGACAACGTCAAAAGGCTGGTGCCGGCCTGGTCCTACAGCATGGCCGACAATCGCGGCCAGGAGGCGCAGGCGCTGGTTAAGGACGGCATCATCTATCTCACCGATCACGAAAAGACGGTCGCGCTCGACGCGCTTTCGGGCAAGCAGATTTGGAAATCGGTGATCGAGTATCCGCCCGATACCACGCGCGTCGTCTGCTGCGGCATCGTCAACCGTGGCGCCGCGATGTTCGACGGCAAACTCTACCGCACCACGCTCGACGCGCACGTGATTGCGCTCGATCTCAAGACCGGCAAGGAGGTCTGGCGCACGAAGTCGGCCGACCCCAAGGACGGTTATTCAATGACGGTGGCGCCGCTGGTGGCGAACGGGGTGGTCATCGCCGGCGTGGCGGGCGCCGAATTCGGTCATCGCGGCTATCTCGAGGGCTTCGACCCGCAGACCGGCAAGTCGCTGTGGCGCACCTATACCATTCCGGCGAAGGGAGAACCGGGTTCGGAGACCTGGCCCGGTGACGCCGCTGCCCACGGCGGCGGCTCGACGTGGATCACCGGCTCCTACGACCCCGAGCTCGATCTCGTATTCTGGGGGACCGGCAATCCCGCGCCATGGAATCCGCTCAATCGCCTCGGCGACAACCTTTACACCAACTCGGTTCTCGCCATTCAACCCAAGACCGGCAAGGTGGTCTGGCACTATCAGATGACGCCGAGCGATCCATTCGACTACGACGGCGTCAACGAGTGGGTGCAGGCCGAACTCACCATCGACGGCACGCCGCGCAAGGTCGTGATGCAGGCCAACCGCAACGGATTCCTTTACGTGCTCGAACGTGCGACTGGCAAGCTTCTGGCGGCGAACAAATTCGTCAAGGTCACGTGGGCCGAGCGCGTCGATATGGCGACGGGACGTCCCGTGTGGAGCGCGGAGACCAAGGCCGCGCTCGACGGAAAGACCGTCCAAGTGTGGCCATCGCTCGTCGGCGGCAAGAACTGGCACCCGATGTCGTACAGCCCGCTGAGCAAGCTGATCTACGTGAATACGATGGACTTCGGGTGGGAATACCCGCCGCTGCCGTCGAGCGAGGTCGCCAACCTCAAGCCCGGCGAGCCGCATTACGGTGTGAAGCGGCCGTGGGCCTATCTATTCGATGATCCCAACGGTCGGGGCTATCTGCGCGCCGTCGACCCTCTTACGGGCCAGTCGAAGTGGGCGGTGCCGTTCAAGAGCCCCAATTTCTCGGGCACGCTCGTGACCGCTGGCGGCTTGGTGTTCACCGGCCGTCTCACCGGCGAATTCATGGCGGTGGATGCCGACAGCGGCAAGATTTTGTGGGAATTCCAGACTTCCGCCGGTATCGTCGGACAGCCGGTCACCTGGGAGCTCAACGGCAAGCAGTACGTCACCATCACCAACGGCGCCACCGGGCCGTATGTGATGCGCGCCGGCGATCCCAATCTCGCCAACGTTCCCGCTGGCGGCAGCATCTGGACCTTCAAGATCTTCGAGGAGTATTCCGGCCCGCAGCGCGCGGCGTCCGCCAACTAGGACCGCGGTCGCGCAATAGAAGTGCAGTATGAACCGGTCGCCAGAGTTGTACGTCGCGCGGCTTGTGTTCGCGCTCGCCGCGGTCGCGTCGGATTGTGCCTGGGCCACCGACGCAAAGACCGCGGCGGGCGCGACCATTTACGGGAACTACTGCTCCAACTGCCACGGCGATGAGTTGCGCAACACCAGCGGCGGCGCCACGTTCGACCTCACGCGTTTGCGTGCGGCCGACCATGACCGCTTCGTCAATTCGGTGCTCAACGGCAAGACTCAGATGCCGCCGTGGCGCGGCGTGCTCGATATGGAGCAGATCGAATCGATCTGGTCATTTATTCGCGCGACGGCAGATCGCTGACAATGCGCCGTTCGTTTTGATGGCGTTGGCGCTCGCGTGCGGCAAGCACGGGGAACCTGCTTGTGTCCGTCGTGCGTGAGAAGCGTCTTCGGAAGATCGGAGACGCTATGCTGATGTGCTTGAAGCGCGGGAAGCCCCGGCACGATGATTGAGCGAACGAAACAATGGGCGCGTCTTGCCGGACGAGACGTGTACGCCGTCTATCGGGCGGCGCGCGACCCTCGCGTGCCTTGGTACGCCAAGGTGTTGGCTTTTTGCGTTGCCGGCTATGCGCTCTCGCCCATTGACCTGATTCCGGACTTCGTGCCGGTGCTCGGCTACTTGGACGATCTTATCATTGTGCCTTTGGGCATTCTGATCGTGGTCAAATTGATCCCGCCGGAAATTATCGCTGAACATCGAGCGTCGGCCGCAGCGGCGCAGGGCCGGCCCGTCAGTCATACCGCTGCAATTGTGATCGTCGTCGTCTGGGCAGCATCGATCGTAGTGGCGGCGTGGCTCTGCTATCGCGCCTTCGTGAGCTAAAATTCTCGCCTTGGCGAGGAGCAAGAATGGGTGCATGTCAAAGCACGAAGATCATGATTTAAACAAAGAATGGCCGTTTGATCCGTCGTAAGGCGACCTCCGACCGGTGTGCTTTGTTGATCCGCCTCCTGTTAGCCGGGACTTTCCTGTTCGCGTGGATGTCGGCTTCCACCGATGCTGCCGAGATCAACATCGGCTATCTGCGCCGCGCGGACCCGAAGTCGGCCCTGTCACTGATCGAGGTGCCAGCCGCCAATGATGGGGTGGCGGGTGCGCGGCTCGCCATCGACGACAACAACACGACGGGGCGGTTCCTTGATCAGCAGTTCTCGCTGGAAGATATCCGACTCGAGGGAGGCGCCGATGCCGCGGCTGCGACGATGGCACTGGCGGAGCGCGGCGTATCGCTGATGATCGTCGATCTGCCGGCGGACGCGCTGCTCAAGGCTGCCGACGCAGGTGCCGCACGCAAGCTTCTGTTCTTCAATGTCGGCGCGATCGACGATCGACTGCGCGAGGAGGATTGCCGCGCCAACGTCATTCATACCGCTCCAACACGGTCGATGCTGGCAGATGCCCTGGCGCAGTACCTGGTCTGGAAGCAGTGGCGCAGATGGCTGTTGGTCGTCGGTTCCCATGCCGAGGACAAGCTCTACGGCGATGCGCTGCGACGCTCGGCCAAGCGGTTCGGCGCGCGAATTGTCCAGGAGAAGGTGTTCGAAGATACCGGCGGCGCGCGTAGGACCGACAGCGGCGTCGTCCAGATTCAGCGCCAGCTGCCGGTCTTTACGCAAGGCGCGCCGGCCTATGACGTGCTCGTGGCCGCGGACGAGAGCGAGGTTTTCGCGGCCTATTTGCCATACCGGACCTGGGATCCGAGGCCGGTTGCGGGATCCGCGGGCCTCGTTCCAACAACCTGGGACGGCTCGCACGACCAGTGGGGAGCGGTACAGCTGCAGGACCGGTTTATGCGGAAATTCTCGCGGCGAATGACCGCACGCGATATGCAGGCGTGGACCGCCGCGCGCATGATCGGTGAAAGCGCGTCAAGAACGCGTTCAGCCGACCCGAAAGCCATGCTGGATTTCCTCGCAGGACCCGATTTCGCCTTGGCCGCGTTCAAAGGGCAGCGGTTGACGCTGCGCGACTGGAATCTTCAACTTCGTCAACCCATTCTTCTGAGCGACGGCAGAACGATCGTTTCAGTGTCTCCGCAGGAAGGATTTCTGCATCAGGTTTCCGAATTGGATACGCTCGGGTTCGACCGTCCCGAAAGTCGATGCAGGCTCAAATAGCCGTGACCGAAAAGACCAGCTTCGGGCGTTTTCTGCTTGGTGTCGCCGGGAGGCGCAGTTGCCTGCTCGGGCTGGGCATGTTCGCGCTCATCGGCGGCCAAGCGAGCGCCTTCACCGCCTATGTCTCGAACGAGAAGAGCAACACCATCAGCGTGATAGATACCGATAAATTCACGGTGGTGAAGACGATCAAAGTCGGCCAGCGACCGCGCGGCATCGGGTTAAGCAAGGACGAGAAATTCATTCTTGTGGCTGTTGGAGACGACGACACGATACAGATGATCGACGTAAGAACCCACGAGATCGTAGCCACGCTGCCCTCGGGTCCGGATCCCGAGCTGTTCACGCAGGATCCGGCGGGCAAGATACTCTACGTGGCCAACGAGAACGACAACACGGTCACGATCATCGACTTGGAGCGGCGCGTTCCGCTCGGCGAGGTCCAGGTCGGGGTCGAGCCGGAAGGCATGGGCCTCAGTCCGGATGGCAAAATTCTCGTTGCCACGTCCGAAACGACCAATATGGCGCATTTCATCGACACCGCGACACGCCGGATCGTGGCCAACGTGCTGGTCGATGCGCGCCCCCGTTTCGCGGAGTTCAAGCGCGACGCCTCCGAGGTGTGGGTTTCATCCGAAATCGGTGGCACCGTGAGCGTCATCGACCCCGTGAAGCACGAGGTGAAGAAGAAGATCACCTTCGATATCCCGGGGCTGCGCAAGGAGGCCATTCAGGCGGTCGGGATCGGCATCACCCGGGACGGCAAGACAGGATTCGTAGCGCTCGGTCCTGCCAACCGCGTTGCCGTGATCAATGCTGCGACGCACGAGGTCCAGAAATATCTTCTCGTGGGCCAGCGCGTCTGGCACATGGCGTTTACCCCGGACGAAAAATATCTTCTCACGACCAACGGCGTATCGAACGACGTCTCCATCATCGACGTCGCAAATCTCAAAGTCATCAAGACGATCCAGGTCGGCGAGCTTCCTTGGGGTATCGCGATCTCACAGCAGTGACAGCTTCGGCGTTCGCTTCACGTTGGTCGGAGAAACCACTAGATTCGCGTTTCCGCCTGGGAGCCGACGAGGCGACGGGCTCCGGCGAGTCTTGAGAGACCGCAGGGCCGGAGCAAGGCACGGCGGCGGATGCCATTCGGGCGACCGATGGGACCGGTGTGACCTCCGTTGGCGGCAGCCGCAAGAACCGGACGTGGGCATGATGCACGAAATGACGACCGTCGACGCGCCCGCCGTTGCCATCGAAGGCGTCAGCCATTGCTATGGCAGGCGGCAAGCGCTCGACAACGTGACGTTCTCCATTACGCCATCGACGTTCGCCGTCTTGCTCGGCCTCAATGGAGCTGGAAAGAGCACATTGTTCTCGCTGGTCACGCGCCTCTACGCCATTCAGCGCGGTCATATCCGGGTTTTCGGCCGCGATGTCGAACATGCCTCGAGCGAGGCTCTGCGCATGGTCGGCGTCGTGTTCCAACAGCGTACGCTCGACCTCGATCTCTCCGTGATCCAGAACCTGACCTACCACGCAGCTTTGCACGGCATCGGCAAGCACGACGGCCGCGCGCGCGCCGATGAGATGCTCGCGCGGGTCGCGCTGTCGGACCGCGCGAATGACAAGGTACGCAACTTGTCCGGCGGTCAGATGCGGCGCGTCGAAATTGCCCGCGCGCTCTTGCATCGGCCCCGCTTGCTCGTGCTCGACGAGCCGACGGTCGGTCTCGACATCAAATCAAGAGCGGATATCCTGGGCTACGTGCGTCGACTGGTCCTCGAAGATGGCGCCTCGGTGCTGTGGGCCACCCATCTCATCGACGAGATCGCGGACGACGACGACGTCATCGTGCTGCACCAAGGACGGGTTCTGGCGCATGGGTCCGTGCCACGCGTGCTGGATGCCGCCGGTGCGAAGGATATCCACGCAGCTTTCACGCGCCTGACGCAAGGCACCGACGCTGCCATCGAGGCCTCATGACCGTCGAACTCGCCACGTTTCCCAGGGTGACCGGATTTGCGCCGGTCCAGTACGCGATCTGCCTCAAGGGAATCGTTTGGCGGGAAGGTCTGCGCTTCCTGCATCAGCGCGAGCGCTTCGTGGCTGCGCTCGTGCGTCCCCTCGTCTGGCTTTTCATCTTCGCCGCCGGCTTTCGGCAAGTTCTCGGCGTGTCCATCATCCCACCCTACGAGACCTACGTCCTCTACGAAGTCTACATCACGCCGGGACTGATGCTGCTGATCCAGCTGTTCAACGGCATGCAGTCCTCGCTGTCCATGGTCTACGATCGCGAGATGGGCAACATGCGCACGCTGCTCGTGAGCCCGATGCCGCGGTGGTTCCTGCTCTCGTCGAAGCTCGTGGCCGGCATGGCGGTGTCCTTGCCGCAGGTCTACACGTTCCTCGCCATCGCCTGGTTCTGGGAGATCGAGGCTCCGCCGCTTGGATATATCGCGGTCTTGCCGGCCCTCATCCTGACGGGCCTCATGCTGGGCGCGCTCGGCATGCTGATGTCATCGGTCAGCAAGCAACTCGAAAATTTCGCCGGCGCCATGAATTTCGTGATCTTCCCGATGTTCTTCGCGTCATCGGCGCTCTATCCGCTGTGGCGCGTAAGGGAGGCAAGTCCTCTGCTCTACTATGTGTGTCAGCTCAATCCATTCACCCATGCGGTCGAGCTCGTCCGGTTCGCACTTTACTGCCAGATCAATTGGATTTCGCTCGCGGTCGTCGGCGGGTGCACGGCGCTGTTCATGGTCGGCGCGATCCTCGCGTACGATCCCGCGCGAGGATTTCTTGCGCGTCGCGGCGAGCCTGGAGGCGGCACATGAGACGTTGGTCTCTCGCCATGGCCGTCGCTGTTGAACTGGCCTTGCGGGGCACCTCGCTCGCCGCCGATCCGCGCTTCCCCGATTGGCCGTGCAATCAGATCAAGGTGCCGGAAATCTCCGTTGCCGCCGTCTGGGCAGGACCGTCGATCGACGACGTGGCGAACGCCTGGGAGGAAGATGCCACGATCAGGGACTTGGTCGCGCGGCTTGCGGCGCGCCGCACGCCGCTCGATGACGCGCAGAAGGCCATCGCAAATATCGTCACGGGCAGCGAATCCGAGCGGCAGAAAAAGGCGAAACTGATATTTGCCGGCCTGTTCAAGACCCTCAACGATGAACGCAGCGACGTGATGCGGGGGATCGAGCGACATGCTCGCAAACAAAAGGAATTTTCCGACCAAATCCGTTCCGCGATTCTCCAGCTGCGCGAGCTTCAGGATCGGCCTGATGCCGACCAGGGCAGAATCGACGAACTGACCAATCGCGTGGAATGGGACACGCGTATCTTCGAGGAGCGCCGCAAGACGATGAACTTCGTCTGCGAAGTGCCCGTTCTCATCGAGCAACGGCTGTTCGCGCTCGCCCGTGCGATCCAGCAATCGCTCGAGTGAGACGTTGCCGCCGGGACCCAGATCTATTTGGCAACCGAGTCCTCGGTAATGGCTCGATCGTCATCATCGAGTAGCGGCACGCCGAAGCTCAGCAGCAGCTTGTTGATGGCGGGCTGGCTCTCCCCAATGGTGCGATTGAGCTCGCGCTTCCACTCCTGATCGGCATACCGCACGCCCATGGCAATCCGATAGGCGAGGCGAGGACCCGTCGTCTCTTTGACCAGTGGCACGACGGTTACCGCGGGGGTCGCCTGTCGGGCGTAATAGCCGGCCATTGGACCCCACAGGATTCCGGCATCGATCTCACCGGTGGCGAGATCATGCATCATCGCCGCGGCTGAGGAATCGACGCGGGTATCGATGACCAGCGGGTAGGGCTTGGCGTTGGCCATGAGACCGTTGGCTACCATGTTGTTGCCGGGAGGCGTCCCGGCCACGATGCCGATGTGTTTGTTCTTGAGGCGAGGATCGCCCAGCGTGTCCACGCCCTCCAGGCCATGTCCCTGCTTGAACACGAGGGCGTAAGCCGTGCGGTAGTACGGATTGGTGACCTGCACCAGGTCGTCGCCCTGCGGGATGCCCATAATGACGTCGCATTTGTGCGCCGCGAGCGTATTGCGCACGAAACCCGTTGCCTGCGGGTACCAGCTGTATGAAAGCCCCTTGCCGAGCTTATCGGCCAGCAACTCGGCGAGTTTGTTTTCAAAGCCCTCGCCACGGTCGGTCGAGAACGGCATGTTGTGCGGATCGGCGCAGACCCTGAGCACCTTGGGATCAACGAGCTCGATCGACCAATCCGAGCGTTCCACGGCTTGCGCGAGCAGTTTTCCGCACAGGAATGTGCCCGCGATCGCCGCGGCCGAAACGCACAAGCTCACCCGCAGCCACTTGCCGTCGGCGGAACTCGGCATCGATCTCTTCTCGTCGAACTGTGGGTGCGTCGGCACGCGGAGCTCCGCTTGGTGCCAGGCAGCGCTCAGCTCTTGTGTCCGAGGCAGCTGTTTTCCGCTTGGGTCGCCGCCTCGGGCTTGTCTTCGTGCTTTTGTGGTCTTCCGCGCGGGACGGCGTCATTGGCGCGCGCCCGCAAATAGACGAATATGTCCCCGATGTAGCACATGACGTTCGGATTGGTGCCGAACGACGGCATGACGCTCTCCTGCGCCGTGTTGACGTTCTTGCGCCCGTTGACGACAACGTTGGCGAAGTCGACATAGTTTTTCGTCTTCAGGTAATTGCTGAGCGCCGGCGCGTAGCTCGATCCTTCGGCGTCGGGACCGTGACAGACATGGCAATCGGAGTGATAGCGGCGGAATCCTGAATAGGTGCCCCAATCCACCGTCCCGTCGCTCTGCACCTTGAACGTCGGGTTGCTCTCCTTGTCGTAATACCTACCGTCGTCATGCTTGACTGCGGTCGGATCGCCGACGCCATCGGCGAGTACAAGACTTGCGCCGACAACGAACGCTCCGGCGGCCAGCATGATAGCCACGACACCTTGTCTCACAGGCCTATCCTTGCGCTGGTTCAGTGCGTGCCGAAGCCGAAACTCTCGATACCTCGAGCCACCCACGCCGGCCTTCGCCGACTGGTGCAGTCATAGCTCCCGATCTCGGTCGACCCGAGATCGGGAGCAGCAACGCGCCGAACGAGCGCGCGATGTCAGGGCAGCGCAAACACCGTGAGCTGACCACCGAGCGACGTGTAATTCCTCAAGGCAGCATAGCCGCCGACGGCGCCCAGGCCGGCGGTGGGATCCGTCAGGCCCGCGGCAAGGCCGATACCTGCCCAGCCACCGACGCCGGACAGAATCGCGATGTACTGCTTGCCGCCATGCTCATAGGTGGTGACGTTGCCGATGATGCCGGACGGCGTCTTGAACTTGTAGAGTTCCTTGCCGGTCTTGGCGTCGACGGCCTTGAGGTAGCCTTCGAGCGTGCCGTAGAACACCACGCCGCCAGCCGTTGCCAGAGCACCCGACCAGACCGAGAACTGCTCTTTCACCGACCAGACGATCTTGCCGGTCTTGCCGTCCCAGGCAATGAAGTTGCCCATGTGGGACTCGCCGGGAGGCGGGTACATCGACAGCGTGGCCCCGACATAGGGCTGGCCCGCCGTGTAGCTCACCCGGAATGGCTCATAGTCCATGCAGACGTGGTTGGTCGGCACGTAGAACAGGCCGGTGTCCGGCGAGTAGGCCGCAGGCTGCTCGTCTTTCGAGCCGAGCGCCGCTGGGCAGATGCCCTTATGGTTCACGTCCTGTTTTTCAGTTGAATATTCGGGCACGACCTTCGGCCGGCCGTAGGTTGGCGACGACTTGTTCATGTCGACGCCGCTGGTCCAGTTGACCTTAGGGTCGAATTTCTCGGCCACGAGCAGCTCGCCGCTGTCGCGATCGAGCGTGTAGCCCAACCCATTGCGGTCGAAGTGGGTGAGCAGTTTGCGGGTCTGACCGCCGATCTGCTGATCGCTCAGGATCATTTCATTGACGCCGTCGTAGTCCCACTCGTCGTGGGGCGTCATCTGATAGACCCACTTGGCCATGCCGGTGTCGGGGTTGCGCGCAAAGATGGTCATCGACCATTTGTTGTCACCCGGCCGTTGACTGGGATTCCAGGTCGAGGGGTTGCCGGAGCCATAGTAGAAGAGGTTCAACTGAGGATCGTAAGAGATCCACCCCCAGGTGCAGCCGCCGCCGGTCTTCCACTGGTCGCCTTGCCAGGTCTTAAGGCTCGAGTCCTTGCCGATCGGCTTACCGAGCGCAGTGGTTTTTTCGGGATCGACCAGCAGATGGTCGTCCGGCCCTTGCGAATGGCCCCGCCATACCCGCCGGCCGCTCTTCAAGTCATAGGCGGTCACGTGGCAGTCGACGCCGAACTCGCCGCCGGAGATGCCGATCAGGACTTTGTCCTTGATCACCATCGGAGCGGACGTGCCGGTCTCGCCTTTTGCCGGGTCGCCGTTCTTCGCCTGCCAGACCACCTTCCCGTCCTTGGCATCGAGCGCGACCAGCGTGGTGTCGGCCTGATGCAGGAAGATCTTTCCGTCGGCATAGGCAAGCCCGCGATTGACGGTGTCGCAACACATCACCGGAATGACGTTCGGATCCTGCTTGGGCTCGTATTTCCAGAGGATCTTGGCTTCGTTGTTGAGATCGAGCGCGTAGACCGGATTCGGGAACGGTCCATGGACGTACATGACGTTGCCGATCACGAGCGGCCCGCCTTCGTGGCCGCGCAGAACGCCGGTCGAAAACGTCCACGCCACCTGCAGTTTGCCGACGTTTGCGGCGGTGATCTGCTTGAGCTGAGAGTAGCGGTGGTTGGCGTAATTTCCTGTCGGCATCACCCAGTCTTTCGGGTTCTGCGACATTTTGATGAGTTCATCGTTGGCATGAGCGGCGCCCATGGCGAAGACCGCTACGGCGCCCACGCAAGTCGTGAGCAGGAAATTGCGCATCGGAATCCTCCCTGCGACGATGCCGCGGGTGACCGACGCAACTGCACGGCGCGTGCCGCGGTCGGCACCCGTTTGATGGGAAGAGCTTCCGGCAGCGTGTCACAGCGCGACGAGGCGCAAGGGGCACGTCGCTTTCATACTTGCGCCCCGCCTAGCTTACGAGGTTACGTCAGGATTCCCGTTGTGCTGACGTCGTTGAAGCCGGAAGCCGCAACAAAATCTATTCCCGGCACCGATCAACCGCAACCGAAAACGTTGGGGGCCATCATTTCCCTTGCGCAAGCCACCCATGTGATGAAATAAATTTGGATGTGAAGCGTGCAAGGCGATCGGCGTTGGCGTTTTTGCGTCGCGTCGAGGATGAGCGTTTTTTGCCCACCGGCAAACACCCTGCTTTGCCCACTCGCACGACGCTCACGTGCCCACTCGCAGATGCCTTTAGGCTGCCCACTCCCAAGCACCCGGAGGCCATCGCCTTCCCGCCGGCGCAACCGCGATGCTCAGAAGCAGCGCACCTCGCCTTCGGCCTGCGCCCGCTTGAGATCGTTGATCGCGGCTCTTGCCTGTTCAGGCGATTGGAACATGGCTCCGAACCGTCCGGGCACCTGTGAAAGGCTCAAGACCGCTTCCGCTGCGACATAGCGATCGTAAGGCAGGATCGATGCGATCACGTCGATGGAGCAGGAGCACTTCTCCAACGCTGGCCGCGTCTCCCCGTTGGTCTTCATGCAGGCAAAGACGTAGTCGGCACGCGCCGCCGTCGGATAATCGTTGAGCTCGGCAGCGCTGGCCGCAAACTGCGCCGCAGCGGCCGCCGCCAACACCAAGCCCAACCGTCCTGCGCCTTGCAAAAGCATCATGGTCGGTTTCCTTTGATTGCCATGCACCTTGCGAGAAATCATGTTATGCGCTCAATCGAGCCGCTCAAGTGCCGAGCCCTCGTCTCGAGCAGGCGCCAGAACGGGATCGTGGGGGCTCCCGCGCATAGGCACTGGGCGATAATTCGTTCGGCCTGTTGTCACCGGTGAACCGGCGGCTCGGGGAACGGCAGACACCGAGGCAGAGGAAGACGATGATACGCGCGTCGATCCGGATCGGTGCAATGGCGATGTTCGGTCTTGCCTCCGCCATTCCCGGAGCCTCGCAAGACATGATGCAGCACGTCGATCTGACGTCGCCGGAGATGGCATCGGCGGAAATGACGCGCGCAGACGTCGAGGCTGCCATCGCTTCCGCGACGTCCCTTAAGCCGGCCGATCTCGCGGGCAAGAAGCTCTCGGGTCTCGATCTCTCCAGCCTCGATCTTTCCGGCGCGATTTTGCGTGGCGCGAGGCTCAACAAGACCAAACTTCGCGATGCAAAACTCGACCGGGCGATTCTCGATCAAGCTTGGCTCGTGGAGGCCGATCTCAGTCGAGCAAGCCTCACACGCGCCAGCATTTTTGCCGCGCAAATGCAACGTGCAACGCTCGATGGAGCCGATCTCTCGGGCGCGCGCATCACCGCCGACCTAACCGGGGCAAGGCTGGTCGGCACCGTGCTCACGGGCGCCAACCTCAGCGCCGACATGAAGAATCAGTCCATGGGGCTGATGCGCGCGATACTCAAATCCAGCAATCTCGAGCGGGCGATCCTGCGCGATGCGGATCTGTCGCGCGTCGACCTCGAATTCGCATCGCTCCGGAATGCGGATCTCACCAATGCCTCGCTGCGGGGCGCGGCCTTGGGCGGCGCGACGCTCGCCCGCGTCACGCTTGATGGCGCCGATTTCAACGGGGCGGACCTCGCCTCGACCAGGCTGATTGAGCCGATCGGACTCGACGCCGCCAAGAATTTCGACAAGGCGCGGAATATCGAGCGTCTGCTGCGCGAATGAGGCCTTCCTCGATGGCGGCCACGCAACCAATGCATACCTTGCGGGAGGCGAGAATGCGCGGCGTGTTGCTTGTTTCGATCGCATTCGGACTCGTGGCTTCTTCCGCGGCGGCCCAGGACCGCAAGGGTATTCGATTCTGGAATCTCACCTTGTACACGGTCACGACACTCCAGATGTCGCCGGCGGGGAAAGACAGCTGGGGTCCCGACCAATGCAAGAATGATCGGGATGGAACCGTTGACCACGACGAGCGCTTGCGCATCACCGGCGTCGAACCCGGGCGCTACGACGTCAAGCTCAGTGACAAGACCGGCCGCGTGTGCATCGTGCGGAATGTCGAGGTGCGGGAGGGCGCGGTCTTCTCAATCGAGGAAAAGCAACTGACGGACTGCCGCAGGTGATGTCCTTAATGGCGGCGGAAACGTTCCATCGACGGCCGGCAAAGGCCGGCCGCCCAGATTCGCGCTGCAATGAGATCCTCAGCCCGTCGATGCCGAGGCCGCGACCATAGGGCTCAGGCTGCAAGCGCCCCCGACGCCTTGGCGACGTGGGTGGCGATTGCATCCATCAAGCCCGGCGAAAGGCAGTCGTAGGGCTCCAGATGCAGCTCCTTCAATCGAGACCGGACGGCGCCCATTTGCCCGGGCGGCGTACCGGACTCGATGATCGAGGAGACGAATGCCGCGAACTCGGGCGGTGCCCAGCCCTGGTCCTTTGAAAGCTCGGTGTGGATGAAGTCGAACCCGTAGAACGGGTGCTTGGTGTTCTCGATGCGGCCGTACATGTGCAGGCCGCAATCCCTGCAGGCGTAGCGCTGAATGGCGGCATTGGCATCCACGACTTTCAGCTTGTCGGCATTCTTGGACACACGGAGCTTGTCGCGCGGCACGACCGCGACTTGCGAGAACATCGCGCCCGCGGGCTTCCAGCATTTGGTGCATCCACAGACGTGATTATAGGCGCACTGGGACGTAACGCTCACCTCGACGGGATTGCTCGCGCATTTGCACACGAGCGTGCCCCCCGCGAAGTTCGGCGAGCCGGGCCTCACGCCGTTGTCCACTGCCGGATGAATTGACATCGTTGCCATAGCATGTCCTCCCAAAGTTGGTTTTGGTAACGGCGCAATGAGCGCGCCGCAGGACGGGTCACGTCCTCGTGAGGCGGCTCGCTCCGAAGATTTCAGATTGCGCCTTCCGAGCGGCCGCGCTCTTGCGAGAAGGTTCAATTTCAGTCAGGCTTCTTTGTGTAATGCTTTTCCATCGATACTTGAAGTTTTTTCTCGGCCTGGGAATTCGCATGGGTCCGGGGCCGGAACCCATACGATCGCCGGACCGCCATCGTTGGGACGGGTGAGTGGGAATCTACATGAGGCTGTTACCCTCGCCGCCATTACGCTTGCGGGGTTCCGCTCCTGGCGGTGACCTTTGCCTCTGCGTCCTCCACCTCAGCTCGTGCCAACTAAGATGCCGAGGAGCAAAACCGCCATGAAAACCCGCGCCGCCGTTGCATTGGAAAAGGGCAAGCCGCTCACGATCACGGACGTCGAACTGGAGGGCCCGAAAGCGTCCGAAGTGCTGGTCGAGGTGAAGGCGACCGGCATTTGTCACACCGACGAATTCACGCTCTCCGGGGCCGACCCGGAAGGACTATTCCCGGCCATTCTGGGCCACGAGGGTGCCGGCATCGTCGTCGATGTCGGGCCGAATGTGACGAGCGTGAAGAAGGGCGACCACGTCATTCCGCTCTATACGCCGGAATGCCGGCAATGCCCGTCGTGTCTGTCGCGCAAGACCAATCTGTGCACCGCCATCCGCGCGACCCAGGGGCAGGGCGTCATGCCCGACGGCACGTCGCGGTTCTCGCTCGAGGGCAAAAAGTTGCACCATTACATGGGCACCTCCACGTTCTCGAATTTCACCGTGCTGCCCGAGATCGCGGTCGCCAAGATTCGCGAGGACGCTCCGTTCGACAAGGTTTGTTACATCGGCTGCGGCGTCACCACCGGCATCGGCGCCGTTCTCAATACCGCTAAGGTCGAACCCGGTTCAAAATGCGTCGTGTTCGGGCTCGGCGGCATCGGCCTTAACGTCATCCAGGGGCTGCGGCTCGCCGGCGCCGACATGATCATCGGCGTCGATATCAACAACGCCAAGAAGCAATGGGGCGAGCGCTTCGGCATGACCCACTTCGTCAATCCGAAAGAGGTTGGCAGCGATTTGGTGGCGAACCTCGTCAACATGACGAAGCGCGGCGCCGACCAGATCGGCGGCGCCGACTATACCTTCGACTGCACCGGCAACGTCACCGTCATGCGTCAGGCGCTCGAAGCCAGCCATCGCGGCTGGGGCCAATCCATCATCATCGGTGTCGCGCCT
>WNFC01000188.1_pt1 | contig 63891 bp, 61 predicted proteins | sample 5400541 | NCBI WGS metagenome assembly WNFC01 (sample SAMN13153342, study PRJNA577476) | soil metagenome | isolation source: 120 cm saprolite under Douglas fir tree site 2 hole 2 replicate 1 | place: USA:California | collected 2015-04-18
CGTCCGACCGGCTGGGCCTTGCTCGCGCGGTCTTCGAGCGCGCCCACATAGGCTTCCCGGACCTGCTCGTAGACCCGCTGGGAGAACAACAACGTGATGTTGACATTGATGCCTTCGCCGAGCAGCGCGCGGATCGCCGGAATGCCGGGCGCCGTTCCCGGCACCTTGATCATGACGTTCGGCCGCCCGGTCATCTGCCACAGGCGTCGCGCCTCGCCGATCGTCCCGTCGGTGTCCATGGCAAGGCGGGGCGACACTTCGAGCGAGACGAAGCCGTCGCGGCCGCCCGTCTCCTCATAGAGCGGCTGCAGCAGGTCGGCGGCGCGCCGGACGTCGGCGGTCGCGAGCCGTTCGTAGATGTCGTTGGACGACTCCACTCCCGAGGCATTCAGGCGCGCGATGTCGGCGTCGTAATAGGTGGATTCGGCGATCGCCTTCTCGAACGTCGAGGGGTTCGCGGTGATGCCCGCGACGCCGTCTTCCTTGATGAGCTTTTCGAGGTGACCGTTGTCGATCATCTCGCGCGACAGGAAGTCGAGCCAGACCGATTGGCCCTGCTCTTTCAGTCTCAGCAGCGGGTTCATGACGCGTCCCATTTTGCGATCTGCGATTTGGCCGCTTGCACGATGGCTTCGACGGTGAATCCGAATGCCTTCATCACGTCCTTGCCCGGCGCCGACGCGCCGAAATCGTGCATCCCGATCATGGCGCCGTCGGCGCCGACATAGCGCTCCCAGCCGCGCGTCGAGCCGGCTTCGACCGACACCCGCGCCCTCACCGCTCTCGGCAATACCGATTCGCGATAGGCCTCGTCCTGCTCGTCGAAGAGCTGCCAGGACGTCAGGCTGACCACTCGCGCGCCGATTTGCTCCGAATGGAGCGCTTCCGCCGCGGCGAGGCAGAGCGACACCTCGCTGCCCGTGGCGACCAGGATCACGTCGGGCTTTGCGCCCGCGGCCTCGGCGAGCACGTAGCCTCCCCGCCGAACTCCCAAGGCGGACGCGCAGCGCGTGCGATCGACGGTCGGCAGAGCTTGGCGGCTCAGAACCAGGCATGCCGGTCGGTCCTTGAGCGCGACGATGAGTCGCCACGCCTCCACGACTTCGTTCGCGTCGGCGGGCCGCAGCGTGATCAGCTCTGGTATGGCGCGCAGCCCGATCAGCTGCTCCACCGGCTGATGCGTCGGCCCGTCCTCTCCGAGTCCGATCGAATCATGCGTGAAGATGTAGATCACCGGCAGCTTCATCATCGCGGCGAGGCGGATCGCCGGCTTCATGTAGTCGGAGAAGATCAGGAAGGTCGAGCCGAACGGACGCAGGCCGGTCAGCGCGAGCCCGCTCAGAATCGCTCCCATGGCGTGCTCGCGCACGCCGAAGTGAAGATTTCGGCCGGCGCCCTCACGCGGTCCCATCTCGCCGGCGCCTTCGAATTGCAGGGGAGTCTTCGTCGAGGTCCCGAGGTCGGCGGCTCCGCCCACGAGCCAAGGATAATTTTGCGCGATCGCGTTCAAGACCTTGCCCGATGAGGCCCGGGTGGCGAGGCCCTTCGCGTCGGCGGCAAACGAGGGGATGGCGCTGTCCCATCCTGGCGGGACGTCCCCCGATCGAAAGGATCGGTACCGCTCGGCAAGAGCCGGATAACGGCGTTGGAAGGTCTCGTATCGCACATCCCATTCGCGATGGAGCGCGCGTCCACGCTCGCCGATACCACGCCTGAAATGCTCGTAGACGCCATCGGGTACCAGGAACATCGCGTCTTCGGGCCAACCGTAGCTGCGCTTGGCGAGCCTCACCTCTTCCTCGCCGAGCGGCTCGCCGTGCGCCGCGCTGGTGTCCTGCTTGTGCGGCGCCCCGTAGGCGATATGGCTGTCGATGATGATCAGCGTGGGGCGGTCGTTCGTCCGTCGAAACGCGCCAAGCGCGCCGGCGATGCTGGCGGTGTCGTTGGCGTCGGTGACGTGGACGACATGCCAGCGATATCCGCGGAAGCGCGCCGCGACGTCTTCGGTAAATGTGATTTCGGTTCGACCATCGATGGTGATGTGGTTGTTGTCGTAAATCCAGCACAGATTCGACAGCCGCAAATGGCCGGCGAGCGAAGCCGCTTCGCTCGCCACGCCCTCCATCAGATCGCCGTCGCTGCAGAAGGCGTAGACGTCGTAATCGAAGAGCGTGACGTCGGGCCGGTTGAACTGACCCGCGAGCCAGCGTCCTCCGATCGCCATCCCGACGCTGTTGCCGCAACCTTGCCCCAGCGGGCCGGTCGTGGTCTCGACCCCGGGCGTGCGATGAAATTCCGGATGACCCGGACAGCGGCTGCCGAGCTGCCGAAAGCGCTTGATGTCGTCGAGCGTGACCGCGGGTCGCGCGCGGCCATCGGTTACGTCCGCGACGCCGGCAAGATGCAGCAGCGCGTAAAGCAGCATCGACGCATGGCCGTTGGACAGGACGAATCGATCACGATTGGGCCACTGCGGATCATCGCAATCGAAGCGCAATACGCGCTGCCACAGGGTGTAGGCCGCCGGCGCGAGCGCCATGGGCGTGCCCGGATGGCCGGAGTTCGCCTTTTGCACCGCGTCCATCGCGAGCGTGCGAATGGTGTTGATGCAAAGCCGGTCGAGAATGCTGTCGGCCCCGGCATGCGACGGGACGCCGCGCGCATCATTTGCCTGAAGACTCGTACGACGCATCCACAGAGCCTTTTCGCGCCCCCTGTGAAGGGCCCGCGGCGTGCGCCGGAGGGTTGAAAGCAAAACTCGCCGCTTGCTGCCGAAGTTCCCGCAATATCCGCGGCCATGGAACACAAAAGAGCGAGGAACATAGGTGCAGCTGCGGCGGTTTTCCTGCAGGCGCAGAAAGAAGGGAACACGGCTCGCCCGAGTTTGATTCAGTGCATCATCGTTGATTGCGGCGTGCGCGGAGCCTCGATGGCGCCTGCCGGAGGCGTTAAGGACCCAGTTCACGCCGCGAGATGATCGCGCAGCAGACTGCCGTAGCCCGAAACGCTGTCGCTTCGCTTGAGCATGCGGAGCCCCGCCCACAGGCTCACCGCGTTGTTGGAGAGCACCGGCTTGCCGAGCTCGCGCTCGAGCCGCTCGACGATGCTCATGCACGGCCAGTTGCCGCCCGGCATGATGACGGCGTCCGCGTCCGGCCGATCCGTCCGCCGGCCGAGCTCGTAAGCCTCATCCGGACCGGCGCGGCCGAGCTCGATCGAGGCGACGAAGCCGGCCACCTCGCTGTGCACGACGGTGAAGCCGCTCGCCTGCATGAACTCGACCATGGGCTTGTCCATGGTCTTGCTCCACGGCGCGCCGATCGCGATCTTCTTGGCGCCGAGGAGCGTGAGCGCGTCGACGAACGCGGTCGCCGCCGTGGTGGCGGGCCTGCCCGAGGCATCCGACATGCGCTTGATCAGCTCGCGGTCGTAGCCCTTGCCCTTGGCGAGCGTCGGAGCGGTCGCCGCGAACACGATCACGTCGACCTCGGCATCGGCGAGCTTGCGGCTCTCCGCTTCGAGCTCGAGCACGCAGCGCATCTGCTCCTGCGGAGTGATGTCGCGGTAGGCGACGCGTCCGGTATGCAGCGATACGTCGGACGGCAAAGCCGCGGAGAACTCCGGCTCCTGGGTCGTGTTGGACGAGGGCGTCAACAGACCGAAGCGATGCGTCTTCCGGACATGGGTCACGGCCGGCTCACTGCGTCCCCTCGAGTCCGGCCGCCTTGATCACGGCATGGAATTTCTGCGTCTCCGCCTTGATGTAGCGCGCAAAATCCTCCGGACTGCTGCTGCTCACCGCCTTCGAGCCCTGCTTCAGGATCGCATCCTTGACGTCCGGCATGGCGAGCGCCTTCGCCATGCCGCTGTAGATTTTGGCGATGATGGCCGGCGGCACGCCCGCGGGCGCGAGCAGCCCGCTCCAGCCTTCCACGATCACGTCCGCATGGCCGAGGTCGACCATGGTCGGCGTGTTGGGAAACTGCTCGTCGCGCTGCCGGGTGAAGATGGAGAGAAGATTGAGCTTTCCGGCCTCCACCAGGTCGGTCACGCCGGCCGTGGTCGTGAAGGCGAGCGGAATCTGTCCGGACAGCACGTCGGTGATCGCCGGCGTCTGTCCGCGGTAGGGCACGTGCGTCATCTTGATGCCGGCGGCGATCTGCAAGAGCTCGCCCATCAGGTGGGTCATGTTGCCGATGCCGAACGAGCCGTAGTTGAGCTGGCCGGGATTGGCCTTGGCTCGGTCGATGACGTCCTTCATCGATTTGAAGCCGGACGCCGGATTGACCACCGTTCCGAGCGGATTCATCGTCGCCTGCGTGATCGGGACGAAATCCCGGAACGTGTCGTAGGGCAGCTTCTTGTAGATGAAGGCGTTCGTCGTCACCGCGCTCACCGGAGCGTAGATCAGCGTGTAGCCGTCCGGCCTCGCGTTGGCGGCGGCCTCCATTCCAAGAATGGCATTGGCGCCTGGGCGATTTTCGACGACCCCCTGCTGGCCCCACAACTCGCCCATCTTCTGCGCGAGAACGCGCGCCTGGAGGTCGACGCCGGAGCCCGCCGCTTGCGGCACGATGATGCGGATCGGGCGGTTGGGATAGTCGTCGGCGGTCTGGGCCGTGCCGGGAGCCGCGAGGGCGAGCAGCGCCGCGTACGTCAGCGCGGCAAACAGGCCGGATCTCTTCATCGTCGCCCTCCCCTGTTTCCTGGCCCGCGCCATGCGCGGCGCGGATTTCGATCGAGCCGATCAGCGTCGCGGCGACGCGCGCGGACCTCGTCAGCCACTCGCCGCGGCGAGCGTCGCGCGTTCGGCTTGCGGGCGCGGCCGTGCGGCGCGCAGCATATCCATGAGCTTTCGCACCGAGGCGAGATTCTCCAGATCGGCGACCGCCTGGATCGTTGCGGCAGTCGCGGATGGGCTCAGCACGCCGTCCGCATAGGTACGGAATTTGCTCTCGATCTGGGCGCGCGACAACGGATTCTCGGCCGAGCCGCGCGGGTGCTCGCAGCGAGCCGTAAGCGTCTTGCCGTCGGTCTCGATCTCGACGACCGCCTGCACGCCGCTGAGCGCCGCATCGGGGCGTATCTCGATCTGCTCGGCGGCCGCGCGCCGCATCTTCGGATCGTCGTAGCGCGCGGGCTCGAACTGCGCGAGCGTGAGCTCCTGGTCGTGCAGGATGATCGCCGCCGTGTAGTGGCCGGAAATCAGCGCGTCGAACTTGCCCTTGTACTGCGCGAGCTTGCCATGCAGATCGAAGGTCGGCTGGCTCAAGGCCACGCGCACTTTTTTCACGCGCGCCGGATCGATCTTGTGCCGCTCGATGAGGTCGAACAGCGCGGTGTTCATGCCCTGGATCGAGGAAGCGGACGGCCACAGCCGCAACGCGATCTGCTCGAGCTCCCAGCGTTTGCCGAGATCGGCGGTGACAGCCTCGGGGCGGCCGCCGTTCGCATAGGTGTTGTAGAGGCCGCCGTCCTTCGCGGTCAAAAATTCGCGCGTCGCCAAGAATTTCTGCTCGGCGAGCAGCGCCGCCAGCAATCCCGACAGCGCGCCGCGGCATTGGTGGAATTTCACCGTGGGCGTTCCCCACGCCGCGAACGTGCCGGCCGCCTGGCTGCCGGCGAGGCCGAACGCCTTCGCCATGGTCTCGGTGTCGAACCGGCGCAGCCGGCCTACCGCCGCGGCGGCACCGAAGGGCCCGAGCACGCCCGGACCGTGCCAGCCTTTCGCTCGGAACGCGGGGTAATCGAGGCCGAGGCCGACGCGGGTCGTCACCTCGCATCCGGCCGCGATGGCGACCAAGAGGTCGCGGCCCGACAGGCCGTCGCGCTCCGCGATCGCCAAGGCGGGCGGCATGACTTCCGGCGTCACATGGCTCAGCGTCGGCCGATGCGCGTCGCACATCGTCACGGCGGTGACGAGATAGCCGTTGAGGATGGTCGCGCCGGCAAGCGAGAGCCGGTCGGCCCCGATGACGCTGCTCTCGTTCGATTGGCCCAGGGCCGACGCGAGGGCGGCGAGCTGGTGCGTCTCCTCGCCACGGTGCCCCGCGACCGCGCAAGCCAGGGTATCGAGCAAAAGGCTCTTGCACTGGTCCCGGACGCGGTCGGGCAGATCGTCGTATTGCAGCGATGCCGCAAAGCCTGCCAACACCTCGGTGACGTCTCCCGACATGCAATTCTCCCTGCGAAATCCGGTTTATGGAATTCCGAGATCACGGCTCGAAATCGGTCAGCCGGCATCGTAATGGGAATCCAAAGGCTGCGGCAACCTGACAGCGCGCAGCCCATTGTCCTCATTCGACATGGGCGGCCGGCACATATGGCTGCTCGCCCATGTTCCGCCCGATTGACGGCGCAAGCGAGCCGCCATCATGGCCCAACGGCAAGACCACGCCCGCCCGCGCCCGCGGCTCTATCTCCTCACGCCCGAGATGGCGGACCCTGCGGCCGCCGTCGCGCTGCTCGCCCCTGCCCTTGCGGCGGGCGATATCGCCGCGGTGCTGCTGCGCCTCGCTGCGGCGGACGAGCGCACCCTGATCAATCGGATCAAGGCCTTGGCGCCGGCCGTGCAGGATCGCGGCGCGGCCCTGCTGCTCGACGGGCAGCCGGGGCTCGTCTCGCGCGCCGGCGCCGACGGCGCCCATCTGACTGGCATCGATGCGCTGAAGGAGGCGATCGGCGGCCTCAAGCCCGATCGCATCGCGGGCGCGGGCGGCCTCGTCACCCGCCACGACGCCATGCTCGCCGCCGAGGCGGGGGCCGATTACGTGATGTTCGGCGAGCCGCTGCCGCAAGGTCACCGGCCCTCCTTCGAGGCGATCGTCGAGCGGGTCCTCTGGTGGACCGAGGTGTTCCAAATTCCCTGCGTCGCCTATGCTGCGAATCGCGACGAAGTCGGCCGGCTCGCCGCGGCCGAGTTCGTCGCGCTCGGCGATTTCGTCTTCTCCGACCCGCGCGGCCCGGCCGCGGCGGTCGCGGATGCGGCGGAGCGCCTCACGACGGAGACTCTCGCATGAGAGCCCGGCACTGCCCGATTGCCATCCTCGTCGCCGGCCTGCTCACCGCGGGTGCCGCGTCCGCGCAGGCGCCGGTGCAGATCGTCCCGCCGACGCAGCCCAACGCAGCGCCCGCACCGAAACCGGCGGCCAAGCCGAAGCCCGCCAAGCCCGCGGTGAAACCTGCGGCGGCTCCGCCCACCGCGCCCGCAACATCGCCACCGTCGGCGTCGGCGCGCGAACCCGACCTCGCCTTCGGGGCCTTTCAGCGCGGCTATTTTCTCACCGCCTTTCACGAGGCCACCAAGCGCGTCAACGCGACCGGCGACGCCAAGGCGATGACGCTGCTCGGCGAGCTTTACGCCAATGGCCTCGGCGTGCCCAACAACGATACGGAGGCGGTGCGCTGGTACAAGCTCGCGGGCGAGCGCGGCGACCGCGAGGCGATGTTCGCGCTCGCCATGTTCCGCATCGGCGGACGCGGCGGCCCGCGCGATCACGGCGAGGCGTCGCGCCTGCTCGCCGCCGCGGCGAAGCTCGGTCATCCGGCCGCCGCCTACGATCTCGGGCTGCTCTACATGGAGGGGCAGCAATTTCCCCAGGATTTCGGCCGCGCGGCCGAGCTGTTTCGGCTCGCCGCGCAGGCCGGCAGCCCGGAAGCGCAATACGCGCTCGCGACCCTCTACAAGGAGGGGCGCGGCGTGCCGAAGGACGAGCGCGAGGCCGCGCGGCTGATGGCGGCGGCCTCGCTCGCAGATCTTCTCGATGCGAGCGTCGAATACGCGATCGCCTTGTTCAACGGCACCGGCGTGACGAAGAACGAACCAGACGCCGTGGCGCTCTTCCGCAAGGCCGCCATGCGCGGAAGTCCGATCGCGCAGAACCGGCTCGCCCGCGTGCTGGCGGCGGGACGCGGCACGGCGGCCGATCCCGTCGAGGCGATCAAGTGGCATCTGATCTCCAAAGCGGGCGGCGCCAGCGACACGTTCCTCGACGACTTCGCGCAGAAGCAATCCGCCGACACGCGCGCCGCCGCCGAGAAGGCGGCAAAGCCCTGGATCGATCTTCTCGCCCAAGTGCACATGTCCAGCGCCGCGCGCTGACGGGATGGCGCCCGGCCCCCAGGCTGTGTAAGAGGGCTCCCTCGCCTCGTCAGAACCCTCGCCACAACCGGCCGCAGATGCTCCATTCCGCTCTCATCAACGTCATGGTCGCTGCCGCCCGCAAGGCCGCGCGCAGCCTCAAGCGGGATTTCGGCGAGGTCGAGCACCTGCAGGTCTCGCTCAAGGGACCCGCCAATTTCGTCTCGGCGGCGGATCGGCGCGCCGAGCAGATTCTCTGCGGCGAGCTTGCCAAGGCGCGCCCCGGTTACGGCTTCATCGGCGAGGAAGGCGGCCGTCAGGAGGGCTCCGACAAGACGCATCGCTGGATCGTCGACCCGCTCGACGGCACGACCAACTTCCTGCACGGCATTCCGCAATTCGCGATCTCGATCGCGCTCGAACGCGAGCGAACGATCGTTGCCGGAGTCATCTACAACCCGGCGAACGAGGAGCTCTTCGTCGCCGAGCGCGGCAAGGGCGCCTTCCTCAACGATCAGCGGCTGCGCGTCGCGGCGCGCACGCGGCTCGCCGAGGCCGTCATTGGCTGCGGCCTGCCGCATCTCGGGCGCGGCGACCTTGCGCTGTTTCGCACGGAGTTCGCCGTCGTCCAGGAGAAGGTCGCGGGGCTGCGCCGCTTCGGCGCCGCGGCGCTCGATCTCGCCTGGGTCGCCGCCGGCCGGCTCGACGCCCACTGGGAGCGCGACCTCTCGCCCTGGGACATGGCGGCGGGCCTGCTGATCGTGCGCGAGGCGGGCGGCTTCGTGACCGATCTCGACGGCGGCGACGACATGTTCGCTAAGGCCAACATCATCGCGGGCAATGAGGCGATGCAGCGCGCGCTGTTGAGCCTGATCCGGCAGGGGACGAAATCGTAACCCTCTGTTGAAGATGCCGCGGGTTCCCTTTCGCCGCGCCTGTGCCATATTTGAGTAGTGGGCGTTGGCACCATGTCCCATTACCTTCGGAATCGGGACATGCTTTAAAATCTGTTAAGTGGCGCATCTTCGCTCCGGCGAACCGGTATCACCCTTCGCCGGAACATGCGCTAATGGACCGGCCATGGCGCGACAAGACCAGGACATCGACCCGTTCAAGGTGAGCTCGCCCCGCATTTTTCTGGTGCGGATGCTGGTATTTCTCGTGCTGGGAGCGCTGGTTGTCGTCGTTCTCCACAAGGAAATTTGGAAGGCTTTTTTCTTCAATCCGGGCCTCAACGCCCTCATCGTCGGCGTGCTGCTCATCGGCATCGTGCTCGCCTTCCGGCAGGTGATTCGCCTGTTTCCCGAAATCGCCTGGGTCAACGGCTTTCGCCTCGCGGACCCCGGGCTCGCGATCGAGCGGCCGCCGGTGCTGCTCGCGCCGATGGCGGCGATCCTGGGCGACCGCGTCGGGCGAATGGCGATGTCGTCGCCGACCATGCGCGGGATCATGGATTCGATCGCGACCCGCCTCGACGAGGCGCGCGACATGTTGCGCTACATGACCGGCCTTCTGGTCTTCCTCGGCCTTCTCGGCACGTTCTGGGGCCTGATCGAGACCGTCGGCTCGGTCGGCGAGGTGATCAAGAGCCTCAAGGTCGGCGGCGACGCCGGCCAGCTGTTCGAGGCGCTCAAGGAAGGGCTCGCCCAACCGCTCGGCGGCATGGGCATCTCGTTCTCGTCCTCGCTGTTCGGCCTCGCCGGATCGCTCATCCTCGGCTTCCTCGACCTGCAGACCAGCCAGGCGCAGAACCGCTTCTACACCGATCTCGAGGACTGGCTCGCCACCACGGTGCGCGAGCTCGGCGTCGACGCCGGCCCGGGATCCGCCGCGTTGCCGGGGATCAGCGGCGAACTGCGTACGGCGATCGAACGGCTGCGCGAAACCATCGCGGAGAGCGGCTCGGGCAAGCAGACCACCAATGCGATGGGCAATCTTGCCGAGGCGATCCAGGGCCTGGTGCATCACATGCGTACCGAGCAGCAGATGATCCGCGACTGGGTGGACTCGCAGGCCGAGCAGCACCGCGACATCCGCAAGCTTCTGGAAATCCTCGTGCGCGAAACGCAGAAGCTCTGAACCATGGCGCTCGCCCGCAGGACCCGCGAAAGCGGCATGAACTACTGGCCGGGATTCGTCGACGCGCTGTCGACGCTGATCCTCGGCATCATCTTCCTGCTCACGGTGTTCGTCGTCGTGCAGTTCTTCCTCTCGCAGGAAGTCGCCGGCAAGGACACTGCGCTGACGCGGCTCAATGCGCAGATCGCCCAGCTCAGCGACCTGCTGGCGCTGGAGAAGACCGGCAAGGTGACCATCGAGGACGAGCTCGCACGCGTGCGCGCGAGCCTGCTGTCCGCCGAAGACGAGCGCGACCGGATCAAGAACACGGCGCCGGCGGCGGGCGCCGGCGGCGCCGGTGATGCGGAACGCAAGGTTGGCGAGCTGTCCGGCGCGCTCGACTCGGAGAAGCGCCTCACCGCCCGCGCGCTCGCGCAGGTCGAGATCCTCAACCAGCAGATCGCGGCGCTGCGCCGCCAGCTGGCGGCGCTCGAAGCGACGCTCGACATCAGCGAGAAGAAGGACAAGGAATCCCAGACGAAGATTGCCGACCTCGGCCAGCGCCTCAACGTCGCGCTCGCCGAGAAGGTGAAGGAGTTGCAGCGCTACCGCTCGGATTTCTTCGGCCGCCTGCGCCTGATCCTCGGCAACCGCACCGACATCAAGGAAGTGGGCGACCGCTTCGTGCTGCAGTCGGAGGTGCTGTTCGACGCCAGCCAGGCGGTGCTGCGGCCGGAAGGGCGGAGCGAGATCGACAAGATCGCGACCGCGCTCGCCGAGCTCGAGCGGCAGATCCCGTCCGACATCGCCTGGGTGCTGCGCGTCGACGGCCACACCGACGTGCGGCCGATCGCGAGCGCGCAATTCCCCTCCAACTGGGCGCTGTCGTCGGCGCGCGCCATCTCGGTCGTGCAGTACCTCATCTCCAAGGGCATTTCGCCCCAGCATCTGGTCGCGGCGGGGTTCGGCGAGTTCCAGCCGCTCGACACCGACAAGACCGAGGACGCCTACCGCCGCAACCGGCGCATCGAGCTGAAGCTGACGGAGCGGTAGAGCCGTGTCCCGGACAAGCGACGGCGTGGCCGGAGCGCCGATCCGGGAGCCGGGAGAAACTTAACGCGGCCTCTTCGGCCGCGTTTCGATTGCGATGCCAGAATTCACTTTCAGGCTCCGCGCCTACGCGGCCGACGACGAGGCGGCCGTGATCGAGCTGTGGCGACACACCTGGCAGGTCGCCTATCCGCATCTCGACTTCTCGGCGCGCGTCGACTGGTGGCGCGAGCGCTGGCGCGGCGAGCTGGTCCCGGTCGCGACCATCATGGTCGCCGAGCGCGATGGCGCGCTCGCGGGCTTCGTCACCGTCGATCCGAGCAACGGCTATCTCGATCAGCTCGTCGTCGCGCCCGAAGCCTGGGGTTCGCCGATCGCGACGGCGCTGCTCGACGAGGCCAAGCGCATCGTGCCGGACGGCATCGATCTCCTCGTCAACGAGGACAATGCACGCGCCATCCGCTTCTATCGGAAGAACGGCTTCGTGATTTCCGGGGCCGACGTGAACCCGCGCTCCGGCGCGCCCGTCCACAAGATGAGCTGGCGGCCGTCGCCGTAATCACGTCCCCTGAAACTGCAACCTCGCCAGCCGCGCATAAAGGCCGCCGGCCGCGGCGAGCCGGTCGTGCGTGCCCTCCTCGACGATGCGGCCGTCGTCCATGACGAGAATGCGGTCGCAGGACAGCACGGTGGCGAGCCGGTGCGCGATGACGAGCGTCGTGCGTCCCTGCATCAGCCGCGCCAGCGCCGCCTGCACCAGGGTCTCGCTTTCCGCATCGAGCGAGGAGGTCGCTTCGTCGAGCAGCAGCAGCGGGGCCTGCCGCAGGATCGCGCGCGCGATCGCGATACGCTGCCTTTGGCCGCCCGACAGCGTGATGCCGCGCTCGCCGATCGACGTGTCGAATTTTTCCGGCAGGCGCTCGATGAACTCGGCCGCGGCGGCAAGCTCGGCGGCGCGCGCGACCTCGGCATCGCTCGCATCCGGGCGGCCGAAGCGGATGTTGTCCCGCACGCTTGTCGCGAACACCGCGACATCCTGCGGCACCACCGCGATGCGCGCGCGCAGGTCGTGCGGATCGGCTTCGGTCAGCCGCACGCCGTCGATCATGACCGCGCCCGCGACCGGATCGTAGAAGCGCAGCAGCAGATGAAAGATCGTGCTCTTGCCCGCGCCGGACGGGCCGACGATCGCGACCTTCTCGCCCACGCCCACTTTGAACGACACGCCGTTGAGCACCGGCGCCTGGGTCCGCGTCGGATAGACGAAGCGCACGTCGTCGAACGCGACCTCGCCGCGCGGGGGCGTCGGCAATCGCACCGGCACGGCAGGCGCCTTCACGGTCGGCTCGATGGCGAGGAGCTCGGTGAGCCGCTCGGCCGAACCGGCCGCCTGGGAGAGTTCGCCCCACACCTCGCTCAATTGCCCGAGGCCCGCCGCCGCGAACACCGCGAACAGGACGAACTGGCTCAGCGTGCCGGCGGTCATGCGTCCGGCCAGCACGTCCCACGCCCCGACCCACAGGATGACGACGACGCTCGCCGAGGCGAGGAAGATGATGATCGCGGTGAGCACGGCGCGGGCGCGCGTCGAGTAGAGCGCCGCCAGATACGCGCGCTCGACCGCATCGGCGAAACGCGTGCCGGCGAGCTTCTCGTTGGTGAAGGCCTGCAGCGTGCGCACCGCGGAGATCAGCTCGGACGCATAGGCGGACGCGTCGGCAAGCGTGTCCTGGGCGGCGCGCGAGCGCCGCCGCACCAGCCGCCCGAACGCGACCAGCGGCAGCACGATCACCGGGATGGCGATGAGCACGAACCCCGAGAGCCGCGGGCTCGTGACCACCATCATGGTGGCAGAGCCGAAAAAGAGCACGAGGTTGCGCAGCGCGATCGACACCGAAGCGCCGACTGCGGACTTGATCTGCGTGGTATCGGCGGTGAGCCGCGAAACGAGCTCGCCGGATCGTGCCGTATCGAAGAAGGAGGCGGAGAGCAGCGTGATGTGGCCGAAGACCGCCGCGCGCAGGTCGGCGACCACCCGCTCGCCGATCGTGGTGACGAAGTAGTAGCGCAGGGCGCTCGCGGCGGCGAGCAGGCCGACCACGGCGATCATCACCGCGAAATACTGGTCGACCAGCTCGATCCGCTCGACCGAGAAGCCGAGATCGATCATGCGGCGGACCGCGATCGGCACGGCGAGCGTCGCCGCCGAGGCGATCAGGAGGGCGAGCAAGGCCGCCGCCGCGCGCCCCTTGTAGCGGGCGACGAACGGCATGAGGCCGAGAAGCGGATTGAGCCTGCCGCGACGCGCGGCCGCGCCGTCGGGCGCCGCAGCTGCCTGCGGGGCCACCGGCGCCATTACCGGCTCGCGCGCCGAAACGTCATTCATCGGTCAGATAGCTCCTGGCGGGTTCCGATCGAGCGCGGGCCGGACGTTGTCCTGCGGCTCGGACAGAACAGTTTGCGGTTCCCAAGCCTGTCTTGTCACCCCGGCGGACCTGATGTATACGACCGCCACTTTCCGCGAGTTTCGACCCGAAACTGCCACGGCGCAGGACCGTCCAGCTATGAAGTCCGATATCCATCCCGAATACCACACCGTCAAGGTCCTGATGACCGACGGCACCGAATTCGTCACCCGCACGACCTGGGGCAAGGAGGGGGACACGCTCCACCTCGACATCGACCCGAAGTCGCACCCGGCGTGGACCGGTGGCGCCCAGCAGCTGGTCGACCGCGGCGGCCGCCTGTCCCGGTTCCAGAAGAAGTTCTCCGGCCTCGGGCTCAAGAAATAGGCCGCACGGCGCGCAACACAAAGCCCCCGCGATGCGGGGGCTTTTCGTTTCTGCGACGTTCGATCTATCGTTCGCTGCGTTCGAACGCGGCGCGCAACAGTCCGATCTGGTGATCGAGCGGATTGACCCGCGGCCGTTCCTCCGCCACCGGCGCGTGGATGGTGGCGTCGAGGCGGCGCACCTCATCGTGCAGCTTTTTCGCGCGCGTAATCAGATCGTGCAAACGTTCCGGGAGGATCTTGACGGCGTTCTCGTCGATCGATTCGCCGACCGAGAGCTTGACCTTGGTCTTTTCCTTGTTGGCCTGGGCAAGCGACATCTCGCCCTCGTTCACGGCGCGATGCAGCAGCAGCCATGAGGCGAGCTGCATCAGCCGCGTGGTGAGCCGCATGCTCTCGGTCGCGTAGGTCAGCGACGCCGAGCGTTCGAGCTTCTTGGAATCCTGGCGGCCGGGACCGTCGAGATAGGCCGCGGTCTCCTCGACCAGCTTCATGCCATCGCGAAACAGCACGGCGAAGCTCTGCGACGCCGCGAGCCTGGCACCGAACGACACCGGCTGCCCGCCGGCCCACTTCTCTGCCATTGATTAACGCCTCACACCACTGCGGGCATAAGAACGCCGTGCTCCGGACCTGTCCAGGGCGCGGAGCGAAAAGGTAAAGATATGGTTGCCAAACGCCGGGCCTCTGCCCCAAAACGAGACAGAGCAAGCGAGCCAAAAAAAGAGCCGCCGTTGCCGGCGGCTCGAAGTTATAACAGGGAGGCGTCAAACAGAGTGGACAGGAGCCACTCGGTGTCCAGAAGATGGACGACACGAGTAATAAAGGGGAAAGCTTAACTAAAGGTTAAGAAGAGCAGTAGCATCGCACCTATTTCGGTGACGAAGGACTCAATTTCGCGCGGCGCCCCGACGGGCGCCTATTTCTTGAAGAACTGGTCGGCGGACGTGCGCGTGGCGCGTTTCTTCGCGGCAGCCTCTTCGAGGCGCGCGATCTCCTCCTTGAGGAGCCCGATCCGCTCGGTCAGTTCGCCGACCGACAGCAGCGCCAGGTCCTGGCCGATCTCGTGGGTGATCTTTTTCTTCGGCCGGTCGTCGTCGTCGATCGCTGGCATTTCCTGACTCCGAATGCGCAAAAAATCATAACGGGGACGAGCCGGGTTGTCACACCGGTGCGCCGCCGTTAAGAGCCTCGGCCATCAGCGCCAAAGGGCACAGCCATGACACTGCCGACCACGATGACCGCAATCGCCATCCGCGCTCCCGGCGGGCCGGAGATGCTCGTGCCCGAAGAGCGTCCGATGCCGGTGCCGGGACCGGAGGAGATCCTGGTCAAGGTCGCGGCCGCCGGCGTGAACCGTCCCGACGTCATGCAGCGCATGGGACTTTATCCGCCGCCGAAGGGCGCGCCGGACATTCCGGGTCTCGAGATCGCCGGAACGGTCGCGGCGTGTGGCGCCGGCGTGAGTCGCTGGAAGGTCGGCGATCAGGTGACGGCGCTCGTGGTCGGCGGCGGCTATGCGCAATATTGTCTTGCGTTTGCCGATCACGCGCTGCCGATCCCGCCCGGCCTGTCGCCTGCCGAAGCGGCCGCGATGCCTGAGACGGTCTTCACCGTCTGGCACAACGTGTTCGAGCGCGGCGGCCTCAAGTCCGGCGAAACGTTGCTCGTGCACGGCGGCTCCTCCGGCATCGGCACGACCGCGATCCAGCTCGCAAAAAATTTCGGGGCCCGCGTCATCACCACCGCGGGCTCGGCGGAGAAATGCGATGCCTGCCGCAAGCTCGGCGCCGACGTCGCGGTGAATTACAAGAGCGAGGACTTCGTCGCCGCCACCAAGGATGCGACGCGCGGCAAGGGCGCCGACGTGATCCTCGACATGGTGGGCGGCGACTATATCGAGCGCAACTACGAGGCGGCCGCGGTCGAGGGGCGCATCGTGCAGATCGCGTTCCAGGCCTCGCCCAAGGCGACCGTCAATTTCACCCGCCTCATGGTGAAGCGCCTCCACCATACGGGCTCGACGCTGCGTGCGCGCGCGAAGGAAGACAAGGCCGCGATCGCACGCGCGGTCGAAGCGAAGGTCTGGCCGCTCGTCGCAGCCGGAAAGGTGCGCCCGGTGATGGACAAGAGCTTTCCATTGACGGAAGCGGCGGCGGCCCATGCGCGCATGGAATCGAGCCAGCACATCGGCAAGATCGTGCTGGTCGTCTAGCGAATGTCCTTTTCGGCGAACCGGTGTCCACTTCGCCGGGACATGCGCTAAGTCGCCGGCGCCGGAACGCGCGCGGGCTGCCGCCCCGTCACGTTCGTGTTCACGAAATCGCGCAGATGGTCGACGAAGAGCTTCACCACCGGGCTCAACGTACGATTCTTCAGCGTGACCACGGCCACCGGCCAGGGATCCGCGCACAGGTCGATCGGCAGCATCCTGACCGGGAAGCGATCCCGGTTGATACGCAGCACCGAGCGCGGAAATGCGGTGAGATAGCGGCCCGACGCCAGCAGGTTGATGCGCAGGTGCACCGAGAAGGTCACCAGCGATATCTTCGGCGGCGGCAGGCCGCGCGTCTCGAAGGCGGCGGTCACCATCCGCGTATTCCAGGAATCGGGCGGCATCAGGATCCAGGGCTCGTCGACCAGCTCAGCGAGGTCGATCTTGCGACGACCCGCCCAGCGGCTCTGCGCGCCGGCCGCCACCACCACCGTATCGTCGAACAGGACCTCGATGTTGAGGTCGTCCGTCTCCTTCGTGAGCGGACGCACGAGGCGCTCGAGCACGACGTCGAGCCGCCGTTCGCGCAGCTCCGGCCAGTGCAGCGGCGGCGAGACGATATCGTTGACATGCAGGACCACGCGCGGATAGCGCTCGGAGAACGCCTGGATCACCGGCGGAAGGATCGATGCCGCGAGCGATTCAGGACACCCGATGCGGATTTCCCCGACATGTGAATCCGAGAGGAATTCGATGTTTCGGATGCTCTGCTTGAGCTCGTCGAAGGCGGCAGTCCCGCCCTTGAGGAGCTCGTTACCGTAGATGGTCGGCTCGACGCCTTGCGGGCTGCGGTCGAGCAGCCGCACGCCCAGGGTATGCTCGAGATCGGCGATGATTTCCGATACCGCCGGCTGCGACACGCCGAGGCGCTTTGCCGCCTCGGCCATGCTGCGCCACTGCACCACGGTGAAGAAAACGTGAAGATCGCGCAGCTTAAACCGGCGACCGACCTGACTTTCCCAATCGATTTTTCGGGCCATGCGAAAAGTTGACCATGACGGGAGTACCGAGTTTTGGTAGCAAAGCCATCACGCTCTTTCAATCAGCGCTTGTGAGATCACCGATGCGGGGGAACTCGATCATGCGGCGGTATCGCTTTGGAGCATTTGTGGCGGCGATCGCGTGCGCGGCGCTCGCCCTTTCGTTCGGCTTCGCGCAGGCGCAAAGCTGGCCCCAGAAGCCGGTCAGGATCGTCGTGCCGTTCCCGCCGGGCGGCAACACCGATGGCATCGCGCGGATCGTCGCGCAGCGCTTCAGCGAGGTCTTCGGGCAGCAATTCGTCGTCGAGAACCGCCCGGGCGCCGCCGGCGCCATTGCGGCGGAATCGGTCGCCCGCGCGCCGGCCGACGGCTACACGCTGCTGATGACGACGCTCGGCGTGACCGCGGTCGTGCCGGCGGCCACCAAGGCGCCGTTCAATCCGCTCAAGGATTTCGTCGCGGTCAGCAAGGTCGGCAGCAATCCGTTCGTCCTCGTCGTCAATTCGAGCGTGCCGGTGAAGACGCTCGATGAATTCGTCGCCTATGTGCGGAGCCAGCCGAACAAGATCAACTTCGCGGCCGCCGGCACCGGCGACCTGATCTATCTCTCCATGGTGCTCTTTCAAAAGCGCGCCGGGCTCGAGATGGTCCCCGTGATGTACAAGGGCGGCGCGCCCGCGCTCGCCGACGTCGTCGCGGGGCATGTCCCGGTGTATTTCTCGAACCTTTCCGACGTGCTGCCGCACGCCGCGGGCGGCGCCCTGCGCGCGCTCGCGGTCTCCGACAGGAAGCGGCTGCCGCAGTTTCCCGACGTGCCGACATTCGCCGAGGCCGGCTTCCCGGGCTTCACCATCATGACCTGGAACGGGCTCGTCGCCCCGGCGGGCACGCCGAAAGAGATCGTGGACCGGCTGTCGGCCGAGACCGCGCGCGCCGTGAAAGACCCCAAGATCGTCGAGCGCCTCGCCAATTTCGGCATCGAGCCGCTTGGGACGACGTCCGAGGAGTTCGCCGCCGGGATCGCGGCCGACGTGGCGTTCTGGGCGGAGGCGGCCAGGATCGCCGACGCACACGAGAAATAGCGCCGGAATCGCCCCCTACAGCGGTCCTGACCGGCTCGGTCCCGGCTTCACGGGGCCTTCCGGACAGATTAACCATTGAAATTGTTGCGCTTATCCCCCTGCTTCGGTACTCAGAAGGGGCGGGCGGGCGGAATGATCCCGCGCAGGCTTTTGGGTCGCGCGTCGCGAAATCGGCACAAAGGTGAATAGATTGCCCCTGCTCGCGCAATCCCGCCGGGGCCGGTCCGAGGCTTGGCGCGCCAGCAGGGGGACGGAGGTCATCTCTTGAGTTGCTTGCGGGCCGCCCTCGCAACGGCGGTCGTGTTCGCGTCGTTGATCGGATCGCCCGCTCACGCTGTCGACGCGGTGAACGTGCGCATCGACGCGCCCGCGATCGACCTCGGCGATGCGGTCGAGCGCCAGACGACCGACGGCGATCGCATCCAGGTATCGACCGCGCCGGGCGCCGACGGAATCATCCGCCGTATCGAGGTGCGAGGGCGCGAGGCCGGCACCAACTGGGCGATGTTCGCGCTCGCCAATTCGAGCGACGAGCAGATCGACCGGCTGATCGTGGTGCCGCACTATCAGATGGCGGGCTCCGGCCTGCTGTGGCCCGACCTCGGCCTCTCGCGCGTGGTCGCCATCACGCCGAGCTCCGGCGACCGTCCCGACCGGCAGGACAGCGCCACCGCCGACATCTTCCGCATCACGCTCGATCCCGGCACCGTCATCACCTTCGTGGCAGAGCTGCGCACCAACAAGCTGCCGCAGATCTATCTGTGGGAGCCCGACGCCTACAAGGACAAGGTCAACAGCTTCACGCTCTACCACGGCATCGTCATCGGCATCGCGGGCCTACTCGCGCTCTTTCTGACCATCCTGTTCGTCGTGAAGGGCAGCGTGATGTTTCCCGCCGCCGCCGCGCTGGGCTGGTCGGTGCTCGTCTATATCGGCGTCGACTTCGGATTCTGGGGCAAGGTGTTCGACATGTCGGCGGGCGCCGAGCGCGTGTGGCGCGCCTCGGGCGAGGCGATCCTGGCCGCCACCCTGCTCGTCTTCCTGTTCGCCTACCTCAATCTCAACCGCTGGCACGTGCGCTACGCCCACATCACCATCGGCTGGCTGGTGTTTCTCGGCGCGCTTGTTGCCGTCGCGCTGTTCGATCCGGCGGTCGCATCGGGCATCGCGCGCCTTTCGCTCCTGCTCGTCGCCATTGCCGGCTTCTCGCTCGTCGTCTTTCTCGCGACCCACGGCTACGACCGCGCGGTGCTGCTGATCCCGACCTGGTTCCTGCTGGTGGTCTGGGTCGTCGGCGCCGGGCTGACCGTGGCGGGCGCGGTGACGAACGACATCGTGGCGCCTGCCCTGCTCGGCGGCCTCGTCCTCATCGTCATGCTGATCGGCTTCACGGTGATGCAGCACGCCTTCGCGGGCGGCATCACGCACGGCATCGTGTCGGACGTCGAACGCCGCGCATTGGCGCTCACCGGCGCGGGCGACATGATCTGGGACTGGGACGTCTCCGCCGACAAGGTCTTCACCAGTCCCGAGACCGAGCACGCGCTCGGACTCAAGCGCGGCACGCTCGAAGGTCCCGCGGCGCACTGGCTCGAGGTGCTGCACCCGCTCGACCGCGACCGCTTCCGCGCCTCGCTCGACAGCGTGCTGGAGCAGCGGCGCGGCCGCCTGATGCAGGATTTCCGCCTGCGCACGCCGGACGGCCATTACCTCTGGTTCGCGCTCAAGGCGCGGCCGGTGGTCGGGTCCGACGGCGAGGTCGTGCGCCTCGTCGGCACGCTCACCGACGTGACCGACTTCAAGACCGCGGAGGAGCGGCTGCTGCACGACGCGGTGCACGACAATCTCACGGGCCTCCCCAATCGCCAGCTTTTCATCGACCGCCTCGAGGCGGTGCTCGCCTTCGCCAAGGCCGACACCGGCATCCGCCCGACCGTGATGATGATCGACCTCGACCGCTTCAAGCAGGTCAACGATTCGGTCGGCATGGCGGTCGGCGACTCGATCCTGCTCACGCTGGCGCGCCGGCTCGGCCGCCTGCTCAAGCCGCAGGACACCATCGCACGGCTCGCGGGCGATCAGTTCAGCCTCATCCTGCTCTCCGAGAAGGAGCCGCAGCGCATCATCGCCTTCGCCGAGACGCTGCGCAAAGCGCTGCGCGCGCCGATCAGCTTCAACGACCGCGAGATCTTCCTCACCGCCTCGATCGGCCTCGCGCTGGCGGACGGCCAGCCGCACCGCACCGAGGAGGTGCTCAAGGATGCCGAGCTCGCGATGTATCACGCCAAGCGCATCGGCGGCGACCGCATCGAGGTGTTCAAGCCGGCGATGCGCGCGCGCAAGACCGACCGGCTCACGCTGGAATCCGATCTGCGTCGCGCGCTGGAGCGCGAAGAGATCACTATCCTCTACCAGCCGATCGTCCGGCTCGAGGACCGCTCGGTCGCCGGGTTCGAGGCGCTGGCGCGCTGGGACCACCCCAAGATGGGCCGGATGTCGCCCTCCGAGTTCATCTCGATCGCCGAGGAGATCGGGCTCATCGTCGATCTCGGCCTGTTCGTGCTCGAGCGCACTGCCCGCCAGCTCGGCATCTGGCAGCGCGCGGTGCGCGGCCGCGCGCCGCTCTTCGCCAGCGTCAACGTGTCATCGCGCCAGCTGCTGCGCCACGACCTGATCCACGACCTGCGCACCGTGCTGGCGCGCTCCGGCCTCGCGCGCGGAACGCTCAAGCTCGAGCTGACCGAGTCGCTGGTGATGGAGAACCCCGAGCTTGCCGCGCAGATGCTCCATCGCATGAAGGAGCTGGGCGCCGGGCTTGCGCTCGACGATTTCGGCACCGGCCACTCCTCGCTCTCCTATTTGCAACGCTTCCCGTTCGACACCATCAAGATCGACCAGTCCTTCGTGCGCACGACCCCGAAGGGCAAACGCCCGGTGATCCTCCGCTCGATCATCTCGCTCGCGCACGATCTTGGGATGGAAGTGGTGGCGGAAGGCGCGGAGACCGACTCCGACGCCGTCGAGCTCTACCAGCTCGGATGCGAATATGCGCAGGGCTACGTGTTCGGCGAGCCGATGTCGGCCGAACAGGCGCGCACGCTCATCACCAGCGAGAAATTAGAAACCGTGAGGTGACGCCGTAGGGTGGGCAAAGGCGCGAAGCGCCGTGCCCACGCTGTGAGCGCGACCCGCGTGGGCACGGCGCGCGCGCGAATCCGAATATGTTTACCGACGCGTGCAGCGCGCCTTTGCCCACCCTACGGGCTACGCGTGTCCCGCCTCGCTCGACAGCATACCGAGATCGATGCCGATCTTCTTGAGCGCCTTTTCGTATTTGCCGTCGACGTCGCTGCCGAAGATCAGTTCTGAGTCGGCGGCGCAATGCAGCCAGCTGTTCTCCTGGATCTCGGTCTCGAGCTGTTTCGGCGCCCAACTCGCATAGCCGAGCGCGAGCACGGCGGAGGCCGGCCCGTCGCCGCGCGCGATCGCCTTGAGGATGTCGAGGGTCGCGGTGAGGCAGACCCCCTCGTCGATCGGCAGCGTCGAGTTCTCGATGAAGAAGTCGGCGGAGTGCAGCACGAAGCCGCGGCCGGTCTCGACCGGCCCGCCCTTGAGCACCTTCACGGTTCCGGCGCGCTGCGGCAGCTGGATGAGGTCGGCCGCGGGAATGACCTCGAGCTGCACGAGCAGATCGGAAAAGGTGACGTTCGATGCCGGCTGATTGATCACGATGCCCATCGCGCCTTCGAACGAATGGGCGCACATGTAGATCAGTGTCCGGGAGAAACGCGCGTCGCGCATGCTGGGCATGGCGATCAACATCTGGCCGTCGAGATAGCCCCGCTTGGGTCCACTGCCGGCCGTTTTCCGCGCAACTTTCATGGCAAAAGGTTAGCCTGAGGACGTCTGTTGAGCAAATATCGTATCATCACACCATGTTCACAACCTTTTCAGTGGCCGCGGGTTCATATGAATATTAAATCGTTGTCATGATTTCGCGCGCATTGCGACAGCCCGTCACCGCGATTGCCTTCAGCCTCGCGGTTGTCTGCGCCGTAACATCGGCGCAGAGCGCCGAAGTGTCGCCGTGGGATTCCGACCCGCGCACCGCCATGCGACTCATCGCCGGAACGCCGCACGCCGACGGCACATTTCGCGCCGGCGTCGAGATCAAGCTCAGCCCGGGGTGGAAGACCTATTGGCGCTATCCTGGCGACTCGGGCGTGCCGCCGAGCTTCGATTTTTCCGAGTCGCAGAACGTCAAATCGATCGAGGTGGCGTGGCCGGCCCCGCACGCCTTCACCGACGATAGCGGCACGTCGATCGGCTACAAGGGCAGCGTGATCTTTCCACTGCGCATCGTGCGCCAGGATCCCAGGCAGCCCGCGGTGATTCGCCTCAAGCTCGCCTACGCGGTCTGCGAAAAATTCTGCGCACCGACCGACGCGAAGGCCGAGCTTGCGCTACATGATGCGTCTTCATCGCTCGACGCGGTTCTGACGCGCGCCGAGGCGAGCGTGCCGAAGCCGGCGCGGCTCGGCGAAGATGGCCCGCTCGCCATCCGCAGCGTTCGGCGCGAGGCCGGCGCCGATCGTGCACGCATCGTGGTGGATGTCGCGGCGCCGGGAGCGGCCGAGCTTTTTGCCGAAGGGCCGACGGCGGATTGGGCCTTGCCCATCCCTGCGCCGATCGGCGGGGCGGATCCCGGCTTCCGCCGGTTCGCCTTCGCGCTCGACGGCCTGCCGCCCGGCGCGCAGCCGAGCGGCGCGATGCTCAAGCTCACACTCGTGTCGGGCGGCAGCGCGATCGAGGTGTCGGTCCGTCTCGATTGAAGTCGCCCGCAAGCGCCCTCACTCCGGTTTGACGCCCGCCGCCTTGCCACCGGATTGTACACGGATTGGCGGCGATGGCGCGCCCCGAGAACATGCGCTAGTTTAGCGGCCTCAACTTCCATTGTTCGTACACCCCACATGAGAGAGGTTCAGTCATGGCCATCAAGGTCGGCGATCGCGTTCCCGAAGCGAAGTTCAGAGTGATGACGGCCGAGGGACCGGCCTGGAAAACCACCGACGAGATCTTCAAGGGCAAGAAGGTCGTGCTGTTCGCCGTGCCCGGCGCCTTCACGCCGACCTGCCACAAGAACCACCTCCCGGGCTTCGTGCAGAACGCCCAGGCGTTCAAGGCAAAGGGCGTCGACACCATCGCGGTGACGGGCGTGAACGACGCCTTCGTGATGGATGCGTGGAAGAAGGCGAGCGGCGCTGACGGCAAGGTCGAGTTCCTGGCCGACGGCAATGGCGAGTTCGCAAAAGCGCTCGATATGACGCTCGACGCCTCCGCCAACGGGCTCGGCATCCGTTCGAAGCGCTACTCCATGCTGGTCGAGGACGGTGTGGTGAAGAAGCTCAACATCGAGGAGGCGCCCGGCAAGGCAGAAGTGTCCGGCGCCGACGCGCTGCTCAAGCAGATCTGACGATCAACGATGCCCTCTCCGTTTTGCGCGGAGGGGGCATCATTCTGCCTGCCCTGCCCGGATCTCGGCGATCGCCTGGCGCGCCAGCTCATCGGCGCGCTCGTTGAGATCATGCCCCGAATGACCGCGCACCCAGTGCCAGCGCACGGTGTGGCGCGCGAGCGCCTGCGTGAGGCGCATCCAGAGATCGGCGTTCTTCACCGGCTTCTTGTCGGCGGTCCTCCAGCCGTTGACGGTCCACTTCTTGATCCATTTCGTGATGCCGTCGCGCAGATACTGGCTGTCGGTATGTAGGTCGACGACGCAGGGACGCTTGAGCGCCTCGAGCGCGCTGATCGCCGCCATCAGCTCCATCCGGTTGTTGGTGGTGTGCGGCTCGCCGCCCTTGATCTCGCGGGTGTGATCGCCCCTTTGCAGGATCGCGCCCCAGCCGCCCGGTCCCGGATTGCCCGAGCAGGCGCCGTCGGTGTGGATGGTCACGTCACAATCGGACAAGCCGGCCTCTATTCGATGCCGTAATCGCGCACGCTCGCGACCGCCTGATGGAAGCGCAGCTTGCGGTGATATTCGAGCGGGTCCTTCGGCTTGACGAGCGCGCCCGGCGGCACTTCGAGCCAGTCGACGAGCCGCGTGAGCAGGAAGCGCGTCGCGGCGCCGCGCGCGAGCAGCGGCAGCGCTTTCCATTCCGCGTCCGACAGTTTGCGTCGGGCCGCATAGGCCTGCAGCAGCGCGCGTCCCTTGGTGACGTTGTAGGACTGATCGGGCTCGAAGCACCACGCGTTGAGACACACCGCCACATCATAGGCGAGCGTGTCGGTGCAGGCGAAGTAGAAGTCGATCAGTCCCGACAGCCGGCTGCCGAGGAAAAACACATTGTCGGGAAAGAGGTCCGCGTGGATGACGCCCTGCGGCAGGTCGCGCGGCCATGATCGCTCGAGGTGCGCGAGCTCGGCCGCGATGGCGGATTGCAGCCCGCGCTGCACCGTATCGGCGCGCTCCTTGGCGGCCTCGAACAGGGCGCGCCAGCCCTCGACCGAGAGCGCGTTGCGGCGCGTCATCTTGAAGTCGGCGCCGGCGAGATGGAAATCCGCGAGCGCCTGGCCGAGCGCGGCGCAATGGGTCGGGCTCGGCCGCCGGATCCACATGCCGTCGAGAAAAGTCACGATCGCCGCCGGGCGCTCGGCGAGGCGGCCGAGCGTTTCGCCCTTGCGGTTCTTCACCGGCTGCGGACAGTTGAGGCCGCGCGCCGCGAGATGCTCCATCAGGCCGAGAAAGAACGGCAGCTCGCCCGCCGCGACGCGCTTCTCGTACAGCGTCAGGATGAAGTAGCCGCGGCTCGTGTGGAGCAGGAAGTTGGAGTTCTCGACGCCCTCGGCGATTCCCTTATAGGCGAGCAGGTCACCGAGATCGTAGGCAGCGAGAAACGCCGACAGTTCCTCGTCCGTGACGTCGGTGTAGACGGCCATCGATGTCCCGGGAAATGGCCCTTATTCGGCGGCCGCAATGTCGCGCAGTGGCCGCGGCAGCGGGAAGAACACGTCCTCCTCGGCGGTGGTGACCGTATCGATCTGCAGCGTGTAGCGCTTGGCAAGCGCGTCCAGGATTTCCTCGACCAGCACCTCGGGCGCCGAGGCGCCAGCGGTGATGCCGAGCCGGTTGACCGTCGCGAGCCGGCCCCAGTCGATATCCTCCGCCCGCTGCAGCAGCACCGCGTAGGGACAGCCGTTGCGCTCGGCGACTTCCTTGAGCCGCTGCGAGTTCGACGAATTGGGCGAGCCCACCACGATCATGGCGTCGACGATGTGCGCCACCTTCTTCACCGCCTCCTGGCGGTTGGTGGTGGCGTAGCAGATGTCGTCCTTGTGCGGCCCGATGATGTTGGGGAAGCGCTCCTTGAGCTTGGCGACGATCTCGGCCGCGTCGTCCATCGACAGCGTCGTTTGCGTCACATAGGCGAGATTGTTCGCATCCTTCGGCGTGAAGGTGGCGGCGTCCTCGACCGTCTCGATCAGGCGCACCGCGCCCGCGGGAAGCTGACCCATGGTGCCGACGACCTCGGGATGTCCGTCATGGCCGATCAGGAGGATCTCGCGGCCGCGGCGGTGGTGGATCTCGGTCTCGCGATGAACTTTTGTGACCAGCGGACAGGTCGCGTCGAGCGTGAAGAAGTTCCGCCGCCGCGCCTCCTTCGGCACAGTCTTGGACACGCCGTGCGCCGAGAACACGACCGGCGCGCCGGTGTCGGGAACTTCCGCCAGGTCCTCGACGAAAATGGCGCCCTTGGCGCGCAGGCTGTCGACCACGTAGCGGTTATGGACGATTTCGTGCCGCACATAGACCGGGGCGCCGTAGAGGGCGAGCGCCCGTTCCACGGTCTCGATCGCTCGCACCACGCCGGCGCAAAAACCCCGCGGCGAGCAGAGCATTACGTCGAGAACCGGCTTGGTCCCGGGCTGCGCCAGGCTGTTCATTTTGGTTCCTTCGGTTTCGGCCCGGAAATGGGGCCACGGGTCCCGTCCTGTCAAGGTCGAACCGGCCGATGGGCATTGCGCGGCCGGGGCTTCCTTGCCTATATAACACTCATATCCCGTTATCCCCTACGACAACGGACTTCGCCCGGAAGGGCGGGCGAAGCACCAGGGAGATTTTATCATGGTGACCCAGCCGCTCATGCCGAAAGCCACCGCTGTGTGGCTGGTGGAAAACACCGCGCTGTCGTTCGAGCAGATCGCCGAATTCTGCAAGCTGCACCCCCTCGAGATCCGGGCGGTCGCCGACGGCGATGCCGCGCAGGGCATCAAGGGGCTCGACCCCATCCTGACCGGCCAGCTCACCCGCGAGGAGATCGACCAGGGCGAAGCCGACCACAAGCACAAGCTCAAGCTTGCCGACGCCAAGGTCCGGCTGCCAGAGGCCAAGCGCAAAAAGGGGCCGCGCTACACGCCCGTGTCGCGCCGGCAGGACCGGCCGAACGCGATCCTCTGGCTCGTGCGAAACCATCCCGAGCTCAAGGACAGCCAGATCATGCGGCTGGTCGGCACCACCAAGTCGACCATCCAGGCGATCCGCGAGCGCACTCACTGGAACGCGGCAAGCCTTTCGCCGCTCGATCCGGTCACGCTCGGTCTTTGCTCGCAGATCGACCTCGACATCGAGGTCCATCGCGCCGCGAAGGAAAAGCCGGCCGAGCCCGACCGGGGCGTGACGCTCCTGCCGGCTGAGGTCACCACCGCAAAGCCGCCGGCGTCCGAGCCCGAGCCTGTCGCGAAAAAGCCCGGCGAGGAGCTCGACGTGGAGGCGGTGCTGGCCAAGCTCAAGCAGATCGGCGGGGGCAAGGGCGAATAAACCCCTGGGGGCCCGATCCCGCCCCGCGACGGGGCGTCACGCATGACTTGGTGACTTTTCGGGCACCACCAACCGACGGTTAACGATTTATGCACTACACCTATCCGTGCGACCTCACGGGTGGGGACTGCATGTTCCGGATCTTCAAGAACCTCTACGCCAAGCTCATAGCTTCGGCCGCCATCGGCGTCTTCCTGGTGGCCGGCATGATCATGAACGAGCAATGGAACAGCGCCTCGATCGAGCGCTCCAGCGCCTCAAGCCGCAATCAGAACGAGGTCGTCAAAGAGGTCCTGCTCGCCCAGCAGGAGTACCTGCGCGGCCAGATCCAGCGTCGCAACGTGGTGATGGCCAAGACGCTCACGGAATCCGAAAAGGCGCTGGCCGAGCTCAAAACCGCGGGCGAGGCCGCGCTTGCACACGCCAAGTCTGCGGCCGAGCACGCGGTCGATCCGGAAAACCGCGCGCGCCTCGAGCAATTCACCAAAAAGCTCGGCGATTTCCTTTCGCTCAGCCTGGCCATGTCGCAGACCCGCTTCGACCTCTTCAAGCTGCACGCGCGTGAGTCCGACATGGTGGTGGGCTGGAACAAGGCGATCGCGGCCGCGATGGCGTTTCCGGCGCTCAAGGACAATGCGGATGCGCTGCCGCGGCTGCGCGACGCGGCCTCATCGATGATGGATACCCGCGTCGCCTACTGGCGCTACTCCACGCTGCAGGAGCCGGTCATCCTCGGCCGCATGTATCAGGCCGCCGACAAGGTCTATATCGAGCTCCAGCGCGCGCGCGGCGCCACCACCGACAAGAAGGGCCTCGAGGTCGTCGACGGTTTGATCGCCATGATGACGGCGATGAACGACGTCATCGACGGCACGAAGCAAGCCTTCGACACCTATCTCAAGATCGACCGCGAACGGAATAACCCGCTGCGCGCCGAGCTCGAGGACCTGATCGAGAAAATCTCCACCACGGCCACCGAGATCGCACAAGACTCGGAGGCTTCGGTGGTCGCCGACATGCGGCAGTCGAGCCGCGTCGGGCTCGGCGTCGGCCTGTTCGTGGTTGTCGTCCTGTTCATGTCCTCGATCTTCTCCATGGTCACGTTCCGCCGCCACGCCATCGCCAGCAAGGCCGCCGACGAGCGCGCCGCGGCGAGCCGCCGAGAGGCCGAGGAGCGGGCCGCGATGGAGAAGAAGGCCGCCGACGACCGGGCGGCCGCCGAGCAGCGCGCCGCCATGCGCAAGCTGGCCGATGAGTTCGAAGCTGCGGTCGGCAAGATCGTCGACATGGTGTCCACCACGTCGGTCGAGCTCGAAGCGGCCGCCGGCACGATGAGCAAGACCGCCGACACCACGCAGCAGCTGTCCTCGGCGGTCGCGACCGCCTCGGAGGATTCCTCGACCAACGTGCAATCGGTCGCGAGCGCGACCGACGAAATGGCCACGTCCATCGCCGAGATCAGCCGCCAGGTGCAGGAGTCGAGCGGCATCGCGATCGAGGCGGTCCACCAGGCGGAGCGCACCGACGCGCGCATCGGCGAGCTCTCGCAGGCGGCGAGCCGCATCGGCGACGTCATCAAGCTGATCACCGCGATCGCCGAGCAGACCAATCTGCTCGCGCTCAATGCCACCATCGAAGCGGCGCGCGCGGGCGAAGCCGGCAAGGGCTTTGCGGTGGTGGCGCAGGAGGTCAAGCAGCTCGCCTCGCAGACCGCGAAGGCGACTGACGAGATCCGCGCGCAGATCGCGGGCATGCAGACCGCGACCCACGAGTCGGTGGGCGCGATCAAGGAGATCGGCGAGACCATCGGCCGCATCTCGCAGATCGCGACGACGGTTGCGTCCGCGGTGGAAGAGCAAGGCGCGGCGACGCAGGAGATCGCGCGCAACATCCAGCGCGCCGCCGCGGGAACCACCCAGGTCGCGACCAACATCGCCGAGGTCACGCGCGGCGCGAACGAGACCGGCGCGGCCTCCGCGCAGATGCTGGTGTCGGCGCAATCGCTCGCGAACGAGAGCAGCCGCCTCAAGCTAGAAGTGGAGAAATTCCTCTCGACCGTGCGGGCGGCCTGACGGCGCGGCCGGCGCCGCAATCAGCCGTCAGGTGCGACGCCAAAGCCGTTCGAGCGCGAGGCGGCCTCCGCCTGCCACGAACAACACCACAAGCCCGCCGATGATCGCCGTGTTTTTCGACAATTGCGTCTGCTGCGTCCGGCGCGCCACCACATCCGAGAATTCCCAGAACCGATGCGAGATCGCCGTGGCGACGATCACGAAGGCGATCATCAACAGCGCGGCGTAGCGGACCTCGACGCCGAGCACGACCGCCAGCCCGCCGAAAAATTCCACGGACGCTCCGATGACCGCCATCACGGACGCGGCCGGCACGCCCCTGCTCTCCAGGCTTGCGGCAAAGGCCGACAGCCCCATGAGCTTGGCGTAGCCGCTGATGACGAAGATGCCCCCCAGCAGGACACGGCCGAGCAGCAGGAGCGGACTTCCATAACGCAGCAACAACTGATCGTGGGCCGATGCCCCGGCCGAAGACGCCGCGAGCGAGCCGCGGGCGGGCGATGCGCTGGTTTCGGTGGACATTCGGACTTCTCCCTTCTGGGGACGCAGGAACGTGATCGGCCCGACCTTGCCGGGACGGTAACGCGGGACGATGTGATAGGACGTCCCAGCGCAGTCACGATCGCGCGATCATCCCGGGCCGCGAGCGATGCATGAAACTGATGTCGTTGTGATCGGGGCAGGCGCGGCGGGCGTGGCGGCGGCGCGGCGGATTGCCGCGGCTGAAGTCCGGGTGCTCGTCCTCGAGGCACGAAATCGCGTCGGCGGGCGGGCCTGGACGCTGCGCGGCGCCGGCTTTCCGCTCGATCTGGGCTGCGGCTGGCTGCATTCCGCCGACGAGAACGAGTGGGCCGCAGTCGCGGAAACCCTCCGCTTCACCATCGACCGCACTCCGCCGCCCTGGCGCGCCCGCCGCGGCCGGACCATCGGCCTGCCGCCCGCGGAGCAGGAGAAGTTCCGGGCCGTCGCGGATCGTTTCTTCGCCCGGCTCGAAGAGGCGGCGGAGGACAAGCAGGATCGCCCCGCATCCGATTTCCTCGAGCCCGGCAATCGTTGGAATCCGCTGCTCAATGCGATGAGCACCTACATCAGCGGCGCCGAGCTCGATCAGGTGTCGGTGCGCGACCTCGGCAATTATCACGACAGCGGCGAGAACTGGCGCGTGGTCGAAGGCTACGGCGCGCTCGTCGAGGCCTATGCGGCGCAGCTCGATGTGCGACTCAATTGCCCGGCGACGCTGGTCGACCACTCGGGCGCGCAGCTGCGCGTCGAGACCCCGCAGGGCGACGTTCGCGCCCGCGCGGCGGTGATCGCGCTGCCCACGACGATGATCGCGCGCGAACAGCTGCGTTTCCGTCCCGCGCTGCCCGACAAGGTCGCGGCAGCCGAGGTGCTGCCGCTCGGTCTCGATGACAAGTTCTTCCTGCATCTCGACGAGGCGGAGAACTTTCCGGCCGAGGCTCGGCTGTTCGGAAAGGCCGACAAGCTCGGCACCGGCAGCTATCACCTGCGGCCGTTCGGCCGCCCCGTGGTCGAGTGCTATTTCGGCGGCCGCCTCGCGCGGCACCTCGAGAGCGAAGGCCCCGACGCCTTCGCGCGTTATGCGATCGATCAGATCGCGGCGCATCTCGGCCACGACGTACGCAAGCAGCTTCGCCCGATCATCGGCTCGGCATGGGGTCGCGACCCCTATGCGCTCGGCGCCTATTCCTACGCGCGGCCGGGTCACGCCGATGCGCGCGGCGTGCTGGCCGCGGCGGTTGACGAACGGCTGTTCTTTGCCGGCGAGGCGTGCTCGGTGTACGACTACTCGACGGCGCATGGTGCCTATCGAACCGGCGAAGCGGCGGCCGAGGCGATCCTGAAGATGTTCAGCAAGCTCGGTGCGATGTAGGGCGGATTAGCGAAGCGTAATCCGCCAACTGAGGTCACAGCGGCGCAATACGCTTCGCTATTGCGCCCTACCAACCCCATGTCCCTTCAGCGCTCCGCCGATCTCCTCCAGGATCGCCGGATCGTCGATCGTCGCCGGCATGGTCCAGGCGTCGCCGTCGGCGATCTTCTTCATGGTGCCGCGGAGAATCTTTCCCGAGCGCGTCTTCGGCAGGCGCGCCACCGTGATGGCGAGCTTGAACGCGGCGACCGGACCGATCTTGTCGCGCACCAGCGCCACGATCTCCTTCTCGATCTCGGTCGGCGGCCGGTTGACGCCGGCCTTGAGCACGATGAAGCCGCACGGCACCTCGCCCTTGAGTTCGTCCTTGATGCCGATGACGGCGCACTCGGCGACGTCCTTGTGGGAGGCGAGCACCTCTTCCATGCCGCCGGTCGAGAGCCGGTGGCCCGCGACGTTGATGATGTCGTCGGTGCGGCCCATGATGTAGAGATAGCCGTCGTCGTCCTTGAAGCCCGCGTCCGCGGTCTTGTAGTGGCCGGGAAATTCCTGGAGGTAGCTCTCGCGGAAACGCTCGTCCTGCTCCCACAGCGTCGGCAGGCAGGCGGGCGGCAGCGGCAGCTTCACCACGATCGAGCCCATCTTGTTGGGCGCGACCTCCCGGCAGGCCTCGTCGACGATGCGCACGTCGTAGCCCGGCATCGCCACCGTGGGCGAGCCGTGCTTGACCGGCAGCTGGCCGAGGCCCATCGGATTGCCGGCGATCGCCCAGCCGGTCTCGGTCTGCCACCAGTGGTCGATCACCGGCACGTGCAGCAGCTTCTCGGCCCACACCACGGTGTCCGGGTCGGCGCGCTCGCCGGCGAGGAAGAGCGTGCGGAATTTGGAGAGATCGTATTTCGCGAAGAACTTGCCTTGCGGATCCTCCTTCTTGATGGCCCGGAAGGCGGTCGGGGCGGTGAACATCGCGACCGCGCCGTGCTCGGCGATCACGCGCCAGAACGCGCCGGCGTCGGGCGTGCCGACCGGCTTGCCCTCGTAAAGGATCGTGGTGCAGCCGTGCAGCAGCGGCGCGTAGACGATGTAGCTGTGGCCGACCACCCAGCCGACGTCGGAGGCCGACCACCAGACCTCGCCCGGCTCGATGCCGTAGAGGTATTTCATCGACCATTCGAGCGCGACCAGATGCCCGCCGTTGTCGCGCACCACGCCCTTCGGTATGCCGGTCGTGCCCGAGGTGTAGAGGATGTAGAGCGGGTCGGTGGTGGCGACCGGCACGCAGTCGTGCACCGCCTTCGCCCAGACGAAGGCATTCTCGCGCAGCGTCTTCCAGTCGTGATCGCGCCCGGCGACGAGCGGCGCCTCGGCCTGCGGGCGCTGCAGGATGATGCAGGCTTCGGGCTTGGCTGACGCGAGCGCGATCGCCTCATCGAGCAGCGGCTTGTAGGGCACGACGCGGCCGGGCTCGATGCCGCAGCTCGCCGAGAGGATCAGCTTGGGCTTGGCGTCGTCGATGCGGGTCGCAAGCTCCTTGGCGGCGAAGCCGCCGAACACCACCGAATGCACGGCGCCGATGCGCGCGCAGGCGAGCATCGCGACCATCGTCTCGGGTACCATCGGCATGTAGATGATGACGCGGTCGCCCTTGCCGACGCCGAACTCGCGCAGCACGCCCGCGAAGGTCGATACCTCGACGAGCAGCTCGCCGTAGCTGATCGCGCGTTTCGCCCCAGTGACGGGCGAGTCGTAGATGATGGCGGCCTGGTCCGAGCGCCCGCGCTCGATGTGCCGGTCGATCGCGTTGTAGCAGGTGTTGCAGATGCCGCCGGTGAACCAGCGGCCGTACACGCCGGCCGCCGGGTCGAAGATTTTCTTCGGGGGCTCGATCCAGTCGATGTCGCGCGCCGCCTCGCCCCAGAAACCTTCGGGGTCTTCGAGGGATCGCCGGTAGACCTCGTGATAACGGCTCGCGCGGGCATCCATCGCGCCCTCCCGGTCCTAGGATTTTCCGGGATTGTGCGGCAGTTGGCGGGCTTTGCAAGCGCGAACGCGTCAGCGCCCGGAAGCGGCGGGGTCCTTGGACGGAACTTCGGACGCGGCCGTTTGCTGCGGCGCCGTATCTTGCTTCATCAGGAGCATGATCATGGCCCCGCCCTGGGCGCAGGCCATGCCCTCGAGCAGCGCACGCCGGGACACCTCGAACACGGGGAGCTTCGATGGATCGTCGGTCATGTTCGCCCTCCGGCCATGACGTCTCGAATCAAACCCGCTGCAACGCAGTTTCGACGCAGAACGAATCGAGCGCCATAGAATTCGCACAACAATTGGTGGAAATTTTGTCCTGCCGTCTCGCCGGCTGTCGCCGGGACGGTACGCGAACGCATTGATCGCGCCTGCCGGCCTTCGCTAGGCTCAGATCCAGGCCGGCTGCGAGGGGACCCGCGAATGGCGAAAACGCCTTATGACACCGATCTCGACCGCAATCCGGCGAACTTCCAGCCGCTCACCCCGCTGAGCCTGCTCGACCGCGCCGCCTCGGTCTATCCGGACCACGTGGCGATCATTCACGGCGGGCTCCGGCGCAGCTACGGCGAGTTCTATGCCCGCGCGCGCCGGCTGGCTTCGGCACTCGCCAAGCGCGGCGTCGGGCGCGGCGACACGGTCTCGGTGATGGTCGCCAATACTCCCGCGATGCTCGAGGCGCATTACGGCGTGCCGATGATGGGCGCCGTGCTCAACACCCTCAACACCCGGCTCGACGCCGCCATCCTCGGCTTCACGCTCGATCATGCCGAGACCAAGGTGCTGATCGTCGACCGCGAGTTCTCCAAGGTGATGAAGGAGGCGCTCGCGCGCGCCAAGGCGAAGCCGCTGGTGATCGACTACGACGATCCGGAATTTTCCGGCGCGGGCGACCGCATCGGCACGCTCGACTACGAGGCCCTGGTGCAGGAGGGCGACCCCGCCTTCCCGTGGTTGATGCCGGCCGACGAATGGGACGCCATCCCCCTCAACTACAGCTCCGGCACCACCGGCGATCCCAAAGGCGTCGTCTATCATCACCGCGGCGCCTACCTGCTCGCCATGGCGAACGTGCTGACCTGCGGCATGACCAAGCATCCCGTGTATCTGTGGACGCTGCCCATGTTCCACTGCAACGGGTGGTGCTTCCCGTGGACGCTCTCCTTCGTCGGCGGCACCCATGTATGCCTGCGCCAGGTGCGCGCGGCGCCGATCTTCGATGCAATCGCCGATCACAAGGTCACGCATCTGTGCGGCGCGCCCATCGTGATGTCGACCTTGCTCAACGCGCCGGCCGACGAGAAGAAGCCGCTGCCCCATGTGGTCGAGTTCGTCACCGCGGCGGCGCCGCCGCCCGAGGCGGTGCTCGCCGCGATGAAGACCGCGGGCTTCAACGTCACGCACGTCTACGGCCTCACCGAAACCTACGGCCCTGCCTCGGTGAATGACTGGAATGCGGCCTGGGACGCGCTCTCCGGCGGCGAGCAGGCGGGCAAGAAGGCGCGCCAGGGCGTGCGCTATCCGGTGCTCGAGGCGCTCGACGTGCTCGATTCCGAAACCATGCGGCCCGTAGCGCGCGACGGCGAAACGCTCGGCGAGGTGATGTTCCGCGGCAATGTGGTGATGAAGGGCTATCTCAAGAACAAGTCGGCAACCGAGAAGGCGTTCGAGGGCGGCTGGTTCCACTCGGGCGACCTCGGGGTGATGCACGCGGACGGCTATATCCAGCTCAAGGACCGCTCCAAGGACATCATCATCTCGGGCGGCGAAAACATCTCCTCGATCGAGGTCGAGGACGCGCTCTACAAGCATCCCGCCGTGCAGGCCGCCGCTGTCGTCGCCAAGCCCGACGAGAAGTGGGGCGAGACGCCGTGCGCCTTCATCGAGCTCAAGCCGGGCACGAGCGCGAGCCGCGACGAGCTGATCGACTGGTGCCGCAAGAATCTCGCGAGCTACAAGTGCCCGCGGTTCGTGGTGTTCGCCGACCTGCCGAAAACGTCGACCGGCAAGATCCAGAAGTTCAAGCTGCGCGAGATGGCAAAAGACGTGTGACCGGCGGTCACGCCGAGAAGGAGGCGCCCGTGCCGAGCAAACCCACGTGGAAGCAACTGCTGGCGCGCGGCGAATCGCTGGTGATGCCGAACGCGCACGACGCGCTGTCGGCGAGGCTGATCGAGCGCGCGGGGTTTTCCGCCTATATGATCGGCGGCTACGCGCTGGTGGGCGCGCGTCACGCGCTGCCTGACATCGGGCTCATCGGATTCGACGAGATGGCGGCCGGCGTGCGCGACATCCTGGCGGCAAGCTCCCTTCCCGCGCTGGTCGACTGCGACGACGGCTACGGCGACGCCAAGAACGTGGCGCGCACGATTGCGGGTTACGAAGCCATGGGCGTGTCCGCCATCTTCATGGAGGACCAACGGGCGCCCAAGCGCTGCGGCCACATGGCCGGCAAGGAGGTGATCGATCCGGAGATCATGGCCGCAAAAATCCGCGCCGCGGTGGCCGCGCGGCAAAAGCCCGACACCTTCCTGATCGCGCGCACCGACGCGTGCGCGGTCCATGGCCTCGACGATGCATTGCGACGCGGTGAGCTTTATCTCAAGGCGGGCGCCGACGGCCTCTTCATCGAGGCGCCGCAGACCGTCGACGAGCTCATGCGCGTCGGACGCGCCTTCGCCGGCACGCCCCAGCTCGCCAACATGGTGGAAGGCGGCGGTCGCACGCCGATCCTGCCACCGCAGGAGCTCTATCGGCTCGGCTTCGCCATGGTCGTCTATCCGGTCTCGCTGCTCTTCTGCGTCGCCCGCGCCATGGAGCAGGCCCTCGCCGACCTGCGCAACGGCGCTCCCGGCCGAGCCAACGCGAGCGTCGATTTCGAGACGTTCAAGGACATCACGGGCTACGCGCACTGGGCCGAGATCGAGCGGCAGGCGCAGCAATCACAGTCCTGACGTCGCGGCCTCACCTCGCCCCCAATCCGAGCCTGCCGACGGCGATTCCCTCGGAAGCCACTGAAAACACGCAATAATTTATTTTCTGAGATATATCTTTCGCTACATCAAATTACGTGCTATCTAAAGATATATCGAAACTAGAAGGAGAGCCGACACATGTTCGGCATGAGACATTTCGGATCGGATTGCGACGGCCGCTGGGCGGCCGGACGCGGATGGCGCGGGCGCCACGGCTTTGGCTTCGGCGGCCGCCACGGCATGGGCGGCGGCGACATGATCCGCGCGGGCCGCATGCTCGCGACCGGCGACCTGCGCCTGATCGCGCTCGCGCTCATCGCGGAGCAGCCGCGCCACGGCTACGAGATCATCAAGGTGATGGAGGAGAAGACGTCGGGCTGGTACTCGCCGAGCCCCGGCATCGTCTATCCGACGCTCACCTATCTCGAGGAAGCCGGCTACGTCACCGCGGAAGCAGACGGCGCGAAGAAGCTCTACACGATCACGAACGAGGGCCGCGCCTATCTCGACCAGAACCGCGACTTCGTCGATGCGGTGCTCGAGCGGCTCGCCGCGATCGGCCAGAAGGTCGCGCGCATGCGCCGGCGGCTCGGCGGCGAGGATGCGGACGACCGGCGAGGCCCTGCCCTGCCGCCGCTGGTGCGCGCCGCGCTCGAGAACCTGCGCGAGGTCGCGGCGCAGCGCCTCGAAGGCGATGCCGACACGGAAGCAAAGCTCGTCGAGATCCTCGCGCGCGCCGCGCAGGAGCTAAAGAAGGCGTAGCCGACGCGCTTCGAGCGAGAGAGGCAGCGCGGCTCATTTTTGCGAGTACGAAGAGCTCTGGATGAAAATGGCGAGTTGCCAAGGGCTTCACCGCGAATATTGCGACCGGGATTTCGCTGCGCTCAAGCCAAGGCACGACTACCGAACGCGGATGCCAACCCCGTGGCTGCCACTCTCCGAAAGATCGGTAAGATCGCCGGGCGAGAGCAGAATCTCCATATTTCTGGATGAGTTAGCTCCCACCGCAATCTTTCTTCACGATCTTACTTTCGGGCTTGGCGCGCCGTTTGCCGTCGCAACCAGTTCCTTGTTTCGTGTCTCACGATAGGGGTGCAGTCCATGGCCTTGATCTTCTCTTGATCCGATCAAGGGCAATCCGCACCGAGCAGATCCGCCAGGCGCCATTTTGGGCTGCGGGTCGCGCAATTTTGACAAAACGAAGCTAACTGCCGCCACGCGATTTGGCGGAACGGCGAAACGAACCCAACAGGCGAAAACGCCGGAAAATCAAAGCGCGGCGTTCCGCTCTCGCGAACGCGATCCTACTCGATCTTCAAATTGAGCTTGCGGATGAGCGCGCCCCACTTGCGCTCCTCGCGATCGATATCCTCGGCGTATTCCTGCGGGCTCGACGTCATGGCATCGCCGCCCTCGGAATGGATGCGCTTCTGCACATCCTCCTTCGCGACGAGCGCGCGCAGCTCCTTGTTGAGGCGGTCGATGATCGGCTTGGGCGTGCCGGCGGGCGCGAGCAGCCCGTAATGCAGCACCGACACGAAGCCCGGAAAGCCCGACTCAGCCGCCGTCGGCACGTCGGGTAGCAGGCTAAACCGCGTGGGGCTGAGCACCGCAATGGCGCGCAGCGTGCCGGCACTGAGATTGCCGAGCGCCGGCGGCAGCACACCGAACGCGACCGGCACGTGGCCGCCGAGCAGGTCGTTCATGACCTGGCCCGTGCCCTTGTAGGGCACGATGGTCACGTCGAGATTGGCCATCGACTTGAACAGCTCGGCCGACAGATAGCCGCCGGTGCCGACCGCCGACGTTCCGATGTTGAGCTTGCCGCGCTCGCGCTTCGCGAGCGCGATCACGTCGCCGATGGTCTTTGCCGGAAAGGACGGATGCGCCAGCAGCGCGACCGGCATCGACGCCATCAGCCCGATGGGCGCGAAATCGACGCGCGGATCGTAGCCGGCATTGGCGTAGAGCGTCGGGTTGATCGAGATGCTGCCGGTGTGGCCGAGCACCAGCGTATAGCCGTCGGGCGCCGCCTTCGCGACCGTCCGCATGCCGACATTGCCGCTGCCGCCGCCGCGATTGTCGACGATGACCTGCGCGCCGAGCCCCGCCGACAATTTTTCGGCGACGAGGCGCGCCATGGCGTCGACGCCGCCGCCCGGCGGGTAAGGCACGACGAGCGTGACCGTGCGGCTCGGATAGTCCTGCGCGCTCGCCGGCAGCGCGAAACCGAGTGCCGCGGCCGCGATCGCCATGGCGATCCCAAGGCGTGGCTTCATCATCTCCTCCTGCGGCGAACGGCAGATCTCAAAACGAAACCGCCGGCCCCGATAGCACGGGCCGGCGGTCTAACGCCAATATGATGGATGACTAGTCGCGCTAATGAACGGCGCCGTTCCTCAGCCGTGCGATTTCGTCTTTCAGGTGCAACTTGCGACGCTTCAGTTCTACGATTTTCAGGTCGTCGATCGAGGGATGGTGTTGCGCTTCGAGCAACTCGTTCTCCAGCGCCTGGTGCCGCTGTTCGAGTTCCGCAAGATGCGACTGCATGGACATCGGGGAGGTCTCCTCATGTCAGATTTGGGCCTGACTCGGTCAGATTCACCCTGACTGAAGCTAGTATGCCACAAGGCCGGTTGTAAGTCGACGCACCGCCCAATGGTGCAACGCAAAAATCGTTAAAATGCGACACTTGTGCCCGCAAATCCGGCCGTGCGGCTTGCGGTTGCCTAAAACCATGCGGCGGACGCATGATAGGGTTCCCTCGAGCGAACGGCTGCGATGACCGAAGAGGAAGAAATCGAGCTGCGGGCTCAACTTGCGCGGCTGCGGCAGGAACATCGCGACCTCGATGCGGCAATCGCGGCCCTCCAGGAATCACCCGCCTCCGACATTCTCCAGGTCCAGCGGCTGAAGAAACGAAAACTCGTGCTGCGTGACCGGATTACCTTCATCGAGGACCAGCTCACGCCGGACATCATCGCCTAGCCTTCGGGCGCCGCTGCAGAATGCCGCACGGGCTAGCACGACGCCTTGCGCTCCCGTTTCCGCACATACATCGCCGCGTCGGCAAGGGCGGTGACGTCGGCGATATCGTCCTGGGCACGAAGCTCGCAGACGCCGGCCGACGCGCCGACCGACAGACGATTGCCGTTCCATGGGACGCTCGTGGCGGCAACCGCGCGTTCGAGCGCCGACGCCTTGGCACCCGCATCGTGCGCGCTGAGATTCCACAGCAGGACGGCGAACTCGTCGCCGCCGAGGCGCGCCACGACGTCGGAGGCGCGCACGCTGGCGACGAGCGTCGCCGCCACGGCCTGCAGAACGGCGTCGCCCGCCGCGTGGCCGTGGCGATCGTTGACCGGCTTGAATCCGTCGAGGTCGAGATAGACCAGCGCGGCGCTGCCGTCGTAGCGCCGCAGATAGGCGCTGGCGCGTTTCAATTCGCGCTCGAAGCCGCGCCGGTTGAGAACTTGCGTGAGCGGGTCGCTCTCCGCGTGGGCTTCGAGCTCGGCGACGCGGGAGCGCATGCCCGCAAGCTCGGCCTCGAGCCGCGCGACCTCGGCAGCGAGCCGCGCCGGATCGGATGGCGACGGCGCCTTGGCGTCCAACCGAGGCGCCCGCTCGCGCGCTTGCGGCAGGGGGGCGGGACGCGTCGTTGCCTTGTCCTTTGTCCGCCTTGCCTGTTTGCTCATATTCCGATTCCGTCATGGGCAGCTTAGCAGCCGGCCAAAGCGAACAGGAGACATTCGTCGGAGCCATTTTCGGCAGCGCATGCGCCGCCTCTCCCGAGGCCAGGCGGATTACGCTACGCTCGCGCCCGTCGACCGGAGGCTGCCATGCTCACTGATCGCCGCGTCCTTCTCATCGTCGCCGCAACGCTGGTCTTTGCCCAGGGCACGGCGCTCGGCCAGATCGCGCCGCCGCGTACCTTGGAAGAGCTCAAGGCGGAGACGCAGGCGCGCGCCGACCGCAACGGCTATCCGCTCACCGGCCTCAAGCCCGCCGACGTGCGCGAGGCGCTCGCCAAGATCACGACGCTCGACCGCGACGAATGGGCGGCCGCCTGGAGCGCGGTCGCGGCGCGATACGAGGACGCCGCCAAGGCGGCGGAAGCCGCCGGCCGGATCGGCGACGCGAAGGAAAACTATGTGCAGGCCTGGCGGCTCTATTCGTTCGCGCGCTGGCCCACCCCCAACTCGCCCGGCAAGCAGAAGGCCTACGAGAGGGCACTCGCAGCTTTCAGCGCCTATGCGCGCCATCTCGACCCGGCGCCGCAGACCGTGCGCATTCCCTTCGAGGGCAAGGAGATCGTGGGCTGGCTGCGGCTGCCCAAGGACGTGCGGCCGGCGCCGCTGGTCTTCACCATCAGCGCCCTCGACAGCCGCAAGGAGGACAATGTCGAGCGCGGCGAGGCGTTCATCCGGCGCGGCATCGCCACTATCTCGTTCGACATGCCGGGCACCGGCCAGGCGCCGCTCAAGGGCGACGTCGACTCGGAACGAATGTTTTCGCGCGCGCTCGATTACGTGGCGACGCGGCCCGAGATCGACGCCAAGCGCATCGTGGTCCAAGGCGGCAGCTGGAGCGGATACTGGTCGGCGAAGCTCGGCATCGTCGAGCGCGCGCGCCTCAAGGCGGTCGTGGTCCAGGGCGCGCCGATCCACCACTACTTCCAGCCCGAATGGCAGACCAAGGCTCTTGGCACGCGCGAATACCTGTTCGATCTCTTCCCCGCCCGCGCCTCGGTCTATGAGGCCAAGACGCTCGAAGAATTCCTCGCCTTCGGGCCGAAGATGTCCCTGCAGGGCCAAGGCCTGATCGGCCGGCCGTCGGCCCCGATGCTGCTCGTCAACGGCAACAAGGACACCCAGGTCCCGATCGCCGATCTCGACCTGATGCTGCACGCCGGTTCGCCCAAGGAGGCCTGGGTCAACCCGGGCGGCGGCCACATGGGCCGCTCGGCCGACTGGCCGGATGGTAAAATCTTCGAAAAGGTCGTGGCGCCCTGGATCGCGCGCCAGCTCGGCGTCGGCGAATAGCCGCCAACTGGTGGACTCGTCAGGTCATTTCTGCTACAGCCGCGCGACTCGGGAGCCCGACCGCGTCGGCGGATGGCTGGCTCCGGCAAACAGCATCCGACAGGATTCAGAGAGGAACTCAGGCGTGCAGGTTCTCGTTCGCGACAACAATGTCGACCAGGCCCTCAAGGCGCTCAAAAAGAAAATGCAGCGCGAGGGCATTTTCCGCGAGATGAAGCTCCGCGGTCACTACGAAAAACCCTCCACCAAGAGAGCACGGGAAAAGGCGGAAGCGATCCGCCGGGCTCGCAAGCTCGCCCGCAAGCGCGCTCAGCGCGAGGGCCTGCTGCCCGGCAAGCCGAAGCCCACGACGCGGGGACCCGGTGGTCCCGGTGGCCGGCCCGGCGGTCCTGGCGGCCGCGGCGGCTTCGGCGGCGGTGGCGGCGGGTTCGGTGGCGGTGGCGGGTTCGGCGGCGGACCGCGCTGACCTCGGGTCCATCCTTCGGAAGTTTTCGCGCGGGCAGGCAACACCTGCCCGCGTTGTCGTTTCTACAGCGCCTTGACGATCTCTTCGGTCATCTTCTTGGCGTCGCCGAACAGCATCATGGTGTTGTCGCGGTAGAACAGCGTGTTGTCGATGCCGGCATAGCCTGACGACAGCGAGCGCTTCGAGAACATCACGGTGCCGGCCTTCCAGACCTCCAGCACCGGCATGCCGTAGATCGGCGACTGCGGGTCTTCCTTGGCGGCCGGATTGGTCACGTCGTTCGCGCCGATCACGAAGGCGACGTCGGCCTGGGCGAACTCCGAGTTGATGTCCTCGAGCTCGAACACCTCGTCGTAGGGCACGTTCGCTTCCGCGAGCAGCACGTTCATGTGACCCGGCATGCGGCCTGCGACCGGGTGGATGGCGTATTTGACCTCGACGCCCTCGGCCTTGAGCTTGTCGGCCATCTCGCGCAACGCGTGCTGGGCCTGCGCGACCGCCATGCCGTAGCCCGGCACGATGATCACCTTGCCGGCGTTCTTGAGCATGAAGCCCGCGTCCTCGGCCGATCCCTGCTTGACCGGCCGCGCCTCCTTGCCGGCGGCCGGTCCCGCGACCTCGCCGCCGAAGCCGCCGAGGATGACCGAGATGAAGCTGCGGTTCATCCCCTTGCACATGATGTAGGAGAGGATCGCGCCCGACGAGCCGACCAGCGCGCCCGTGATGATCAGCGCCGAATTGCCGAGCGTGAACCCGATGCCGGCCGCCGCCCAGCCCGAATAGGAGTTGAGCATCGAGATCACGACCGGCATGTCGGCGCCGCCGATCGGGACGATGATGAGGACGCCGAACGCGAAGGCGGCGAGCGCGAGCAGCCAGAACGCCGCGTGGCTTTCGCTGCGCGCGAACCACACGATCAGCGCGACGATGCCGATGAACAGCGCGCTGTTGATGACGTGGCGCAGCGGCAGGAGGATCGGCGCCCCGCTCATGCGCGCGGACAGTTTGAGGAACGCGATCACCGAGCCCGTGAAGGTGACGGCGCCGATCGCGGCGCCAAGCGACATCTCGATCAGGCTCGCGCCGTGGATCGCGCCGACGCGGCCGATGTCGAAGGCGCTGGGCGCATAGAGCGCGGCGGCCGCGACCAGCACCGCCGCCATGCCGACCAGCGAATGGAAGGCGGCCACCAGCTCCGGCATCGCCGTCATCGGGACGCGGCGCGCGATCACCGCGCCGATGCCGCCGCCGAGGCCGAGCCCGACGATCACCAGCACGATCGCGCCGAAACCGGCGGGCGGATGCGAGGCGAGCGTGGTCACCATCGCGATCGCCATGCCGGTCATGCCGAACAGGTTGCCGCGACGGCTCGATTCCGGGCTCGACAGCCCGCGCAGCGCGAGGATGAACAGAACTCCGGCGACGAGGTAGAGGAGCGCAACCAGATTGGGATTCATGGCGCGCGGCTCACTTCTTTTTCTTCTGGTACATCCCCAGCATGCGCTGGGTCACCAGGAAGCCGCCGAAGATGTTGACCGAAGCCAGCACCAGCGCGACGAAGCCGAGCGCGCGCGCCCAGATCGGGCCGCTTTCGTTCGTCGCCAGCGGAACGCCGACCGCCAAAAGCGCACCCACCACGATCACCGACGAGATCGCATTGGTCACCGACATCAGCGGCGTGTGCAGCGCCGGCGTCACCGACCAGACGACGTAGTAGCCGACGAAGACCGCGAGCACGAAGATGGAGAAGCGAAACACGAAGGGATCGACGGCCTGCGCAACGTGCTCCATGGCGGGTCTCCTCAGGCGGCCGTCTTCGGCTTGAAATTCGGATGGATGACGGCGCCGTCGCGCGTGAGCGCGGTCGTCTTCACGATCTCGTCGTCCCAGTTGACGGCAAGCGCCTGGGTCTTCTTGTCGACCAGGATTTCCAGGAACGCGTACAGGTTCCGGGCGTAGAGCGCCGATGCCGAGGCGGCGAGCCGGCCCGGCACGTTGAGGTGGCCGACGATCTTGACGCCGTCGACCTCGGCAACCGCGCCAGGCTTCGCCCCCTCGACGTTGCCGCCGCGCTCGACCGCGAGATCGACGATCACCGAGCCCGGCCGCATCGACCTTACCATTTCGGCGGAGATCAACCTCGGGGCCGGGCGGCCCGGAATGAGCGCCGTGGTGATGACGATGTCCTGCTTCTTCACGTGCTCGGCGACGAGGGCGGCCTGCTTGGCCTGGTACTCCTTGGACATTTCCTTGGCGTAGCCCGCCGCCGTCTCGGCCTGCTTGAATTCCTCATCCTCGACCGCGATGAACTTCGCGCCGAGGCTCTCGACCTGCTCTTTCGCGGCCGGCCGCACGTCGGTCGCGGTGACGATCGCGCCGAGCCGGCGCGCGGTCGCGATCGCCTGCAGACCGGCGACGCCGGCGCCCATCACGAAAACCCTCGTGGCCGGCACCGTGCCGGCGGCGGTCATCATCATCGGCAGCGCGCGGCCGTATTCGGCGGCGGCGTCGATCACCGCCCGGTAGCCGGCGAGGTTCGCCTGGCTCGAGAGCACGTCCATCACCTGCGCGCGGCTGATGCGCGGCATCAGCTCCATCGCGAAGGCCGTCACGCCGGCGCGCGCCATCTCGGCGAGCGCGCTCTCGTTGCCGTACGGGTCCATGATCGCAAGGACGAGCGCACCCTTCTTATACGCGCCGAGTTCCGCCTCGGCGGGGCGACGCACCTTGAGCACGACGTCGGCATCGCGGGCCGCGTCCGCCGCCACGCTGGCGCCTGCCGCCGCGTAGTCCGCGTCGAGCACGCCCGATTTCATCCCGGCACCCGGCTCGACCGCGACGTCGGCGCCGAGCGCCTTCATCTTCTTCACGGTATCCGGAATCGCGGCGACGCGCGGTTCGGCCGGATCGGATTCCGCGACAACAGCGATTTTCATGGATCACCCAAGATGCCGCCGCGACGGAAGGGGCGACGGGGATTGGATCGAGGAGGCGGGGCTCAGACCAGGAAATACGCCATCAGGATGAGCAGCACGACGACGGAAAGCGTGCCCCATTTCACGAGCGCCACGAAAAACTTGTAGGTCCCTTCGTGCTCGGCATAGTCATTTCCGGTGGCGGTCGCGTATTCGACCTCGCCGTGATCGGCCATTTCATGTCTCCAGGCTTATTGCTTCGTTGCGGGGGGATTAGCGCAATTGCGCCGTCAGGGCAACGGCGCAAGCCGGCCGCAAAATCACAGCCCCGCCTGCGCGAGCGCCGCCCGCTGCCGCTCGCCCACCCGCGCGATCGAGAAGTGCTCGATCGCCTCGTTGAACAGCCGGTAATAATTGAGCTTGGCGGCAAGGTGGAGAAACACGGCGCCGAGCCCGATTGCCGCGCGGTCCATGAACACGAATTCGCGCGGCACCCGTACCGGTCCCTTTTCCTTGAGTGCGCGGTGCACCTCGAAGGCCTGACGGCGGCCGTATTCCGACGGCTTCACCCCGTCCGCTATGGTGCGCTCGCGGTCATCGAGCAGCGGGCCGTAGATGAACTTCGCCCAGATATTGAGCACGTCGATCAATTCGCGCGAGAGGCCCTTGAAGCCCCAGGTCTCGTAGGCGTGCACGACGAGATCGCGGTCGCCCTTGAGAAGCCCGTGATAGAGATCGACCACCCCGCCGACGAATTTCTCCGGGAAGATGCGGATGCAGCCATAGTCGAGCAGATTGATGCCGCCGGGCTCGCCGTCCGCGTCGAAGACCGTGTAGTTGCCGAGATGCGGATCGCCGTGGATCACGCCGTAGCGGCTGAACGGATGCCACCACGCCTTGAACATGGCGACCGCGAGCCGGTTGCGCACCTCGATCGGATGTTGCGTGAAGGCAAGCATCTTTTCGCCCTCGAGCCAGTCGAGCGTGAGCAGGCGCTTGGTCGACAGCGCCGGCCAGACGCGCGGGACGCGCACCTCCGGCGTCTGCGCCAGCATGGCGCGGTAGAGCGCGACATGCTTCGCCTCGTGCACGTAGTCGAGCTCTTCGCGCATGCGCGCGCCGATCTCCTGGGCGATCTCGCTCGTGTCGATCGCCGGATCCATGCGGCGATGGATGGCGAAGATCCACTCGAGCTGACGCAGGTCCGCCTCGACCGCCGACTGCATGTCCGGATATTGCAGCTTGCAGGCCAGCTCCGCCCCTTCGTGCGCGCGGGCGCGGTGGACCTGGCCGAGCGAGGCGGCCGCGGCCGGGTGGTGCTCGAAGCTTGCAAACTTCGCCTGCCACTCGGGGCCGAGCTCCGCCATCATGCGCCGCTTGACGAAGGCCCAGCCCATCGGCGGCGCCTCGCTCTGCAATTTGATGAGCTCGGCGGCGTATTCGGGCGGCAGCGCGTCCGGGATGGTCGCCATCAGCTGCGCGACCTTCATGATCGGGCCTTTGAGGCCGCCCAGGGCCGCCGCGAGCTCGGCCGCGTTCTTGACGCGATCGAGATCGAGGCCGAAGAAGCGCGTGGCCGCGATTTTTGCCGCCACGCCACCCATGTTGGCGCCGACGCGCGCGTAGCGGGCGGCACGGGCCGAAAAGCGGTTTTTTTCGCGGTCGGTCATCGGGGAAAGGTCCCTGCCCCACAACAGATAAGCCTAACGGCGCGCGCCGCCAACAATCTCCGGCAAATTCGCCTAACGAATAGGATGGCACGCAACCTTCGCCTATATCCCTGAAGCGGCGTTTGATCGCAGAGCGAGCCGATGAATGAGCCCTCCACTGCCGTGAGCCGCGGCCGCCGGCATTTTGTTGCCCTGCTTTGGGGCGGCTGGATCGCGGGCGCGATCATGACTGCGCTCGGCTTTGTGGCTCCGCTCGTGCCTGCCTTCGACCTCATCAACCAATGCCGCCCATTCGCGGCGGGCGGCGCGCTTCTCCTGTTTACGGCTGCGTTCGCGATGAGAGAATGGCGCCTGATCCGGCCGACCGCGGCGCTCGCTCTGCTGCTCGTCGGACTGCTCCTGCTGCCATGGGCGCGGGCCGCGGACACGCTGCCGAGCACCGCGCCGGCGCTGCGGCTCGTGACGTTCGATCTCGCGGCCGGCAACGACCGGTTCGACGACATCGCCGAATTCATTCGCGCGTCGGGCCCCGACATCGTTCTCCTGCAGGAGGTCAGCTGCACGGCGGCCGATCGGCTCATCCCGAAACTCAAGGCGTCCTTTCCGCATGCTCTGGTCTCGGCGGAAAGCTGCGCCGGCCAGGCGCTGCTCGCGAAACGGCCCTGGCTCACCGGCGGCCAGGTCATCACCGGCACGCGCAAGCCCCTCCTGGTCTGGGCAAGTTTTCAATGGGACGGCGCGCGCTTCGACCTCATCGGCGCACAGCTTGCCGGCCCGCTTGCGCCGAACGAGCAGGCGGCCGACGTCGAGCGATTGCTCACGCGCGTCAACGCGCAAGGCGAGAGGCAGATCGTCGCCGGCACGCTCAACCTTGCGCCGTTCGCCTGGAAATTCGCGCAGCTCAACAATGCCGGGCTCGGCCAGCACGCGACGTTTCTCGCGACCTGGCCGGCGCAATGGCCGCTCTTTCTGATGGACAACGTGCTTTCGACGCACGGCATCGCGAGCGTTCGTCTTGTCGTGGGGCCGACGCTCGGATCGGATCACCGGCCGCTGATCGCGGACATCGCTTTTACGAAGTAGCGACCGGCGTCAGAATTTCGGGAGATTATCGGCGATCCAGCGTGCAAGACTTTTCTCGCTCACCTCGCCAGCAGCCAGCGCAAGCACCATGGCGGTGGCATGCGCTTGATCCGGCGCAAAGTGAATGCCGTTTTTCCGTAGGAACACCATCATAGTCATGAATGCGATACGCTTGTTGCCATCCACGAATGCGTGATTCTTCGCGAGACCGAACGCATAGGCCGCTGCAAGTTCGACCAATCCCGCCCGCTCATACCGCCATTTGTTGACTGGGCGCTCAAGCGCGGATTGCAACATGCCTTCATCGCGCAGCCCCGGCGCTCCGCCAAATCGACGGAGCTGCCGACTGTGTATCGCGATCGCCTGATCGTAAGTGACCCACGCCGGCTCGTTGGGCTCACTCATGTGGGGCTCGCTTATTTTGCGAGCGCGGCAAGCGTGTCCCGATACTCGTCCATGATTTCGTCGGCGAGTTCAGTGGTCTTCGCGAAATCCGGATCATATGGCAGCGCTTGAAATCCGCCGCCCGCCAATTCGGTCACATGCAGGTGCTGGCCACGTTTGAGGTCGAGGCGCTGCATCAATTCGCGCGGCAGAATGAGGCCGTCGGAATTCCCGATCCTTTTGATCTCGATCTTCATGGCCGCGTCCTTTCGAAACGCATGCATTTACATTATACAGTTGTATAACATCGTTAGACGGAATGTACAACTCAAGATTAATGAAATAATATCAATGTATTAGGCGGTCAAAGCCCCTCCAGCTCGCCTATCATCCGCTCCAGCAACGACAGCCCGCGCTGCCAGAAGGCGGGGTCGCGCGCGTCGAGGCCGAACGGCTTGAGCAGCTCCGAATGATGCTTGGTGCCGCCGGCGGCCAGCATCTCGAGATAGCGCTCTGCGAACCCTTCGTGCGCCTTCTCGTAAACCGCGTAGAGCGAGTTCACCAGGCAATCGCCGAACGCGTAGGCGTAGACGTAGAACGGCGCGTGGACGAAATGGCCGATATAGGCCCAGAACGTCTCGTAGCCGGGCTTGAGCTCGACCGCGGGTCCGAGGCTCTCCGACTGCACCTCCCACCAGATCGCGCCGATGCGCTCGGCGGTCAGCTCGCCCTTCTTGCGCTCGGTGTGGATCGCGCGCTCGAAGGTGTAGAACGCGATCTGCCGGATGACCGTATTGATCATGTCCTCGACCTTGCCGGCGAGCATCGCCTTGCGCTGCCCGCGCTCGGTGGTCGCGGCGAGCACGCGCTGGAAGGTGAGCATTTCGCCGAACACGCTCGCGGTCTCGGCGAGCGTGAGCGGCGTCGGAGCCATCAGCGGCCCGTTGCGCGCCGCGAGCACCTGATGCACGCCGTGGCCGAGCTCATGCGCGAGCGTCATCACGTCGCGCGGCTTGCCCTGGTAGTTGAGCAGCACATAGGGATGCACCGACGGCACCGTCGGATGCGAGAAGGCGCCGGGCGCCTTGCCGGGACGCACCGGCGCGTCGATCCAACGCGAGGTGAAGAAGCGCTCCGCGATCTCGGCCATCTTCGGTGAGAACGCGCCGTAGGCCGAGAGCACCGTGTTCATCGCTTCCGTCCAGGCGATCACCCGCATCGGGACGTTCGGCAGCGGCGCATTGCGATCCCAATGGGCAAGCCGCTTCTTGCCGAACCACCTGGCCTTCAAGGCGTAATAGCGGTGCGAGAGCCGCGGATAGCCGGCGCGCACCGCGGCGACCAGCGCCTCCACCACCTCGCGCTCCACCCGGTTGCCGAGATGCCGGGCGTCGGCGATGTCGGCGAAGCCGCGCCAGCGATCGGAAATCTCCTTGTCCTTGGCGAGCGTGTTGGTGATGAGCGTGAAGGTGCGAAGATTGGCCTTGAACGTCTGCGCCAGCGCCTGCGCCGCCGCCTTGCGCGTCGCCTCGCGCCGCTCCTGCAACAGGTTGAGCGTCGGCTCGAGCGGCAGCGATTTGCCGGCGACCTTGAAGCGCAGGCCCGCGAGCGTCTCGTCGAACAGCCGGTTCCAGGCGCCGTGGCCGGTGACGGACTTCTCATGGAAAAGCTGCTCGATGCGGTCCTCGAGCTGGTACGGCTTCTCCTTGCGGACATCCTCGAGCCAGGGCCGATAATGGCCGAGCGCCGGATCCGCCATCGCAGCCTCGAGCAGCTTGTCCTCGATGCGGTTGAGCTCGAGGGTGAAGAACAGGAGATGTGAGGACGCGGCGGTGATGCGCTCCTGCACGTCGCCGTAGAATTTCGCGCGCGTCGGATCGGCGGTGTTGCCGGCATAGAGAAGGCCCGCAAAGGAGAGCAGCCGTCCGATGAGGTCGTCGATCGCCTCGTAACGTCTCACCGCCTGGGCCAACTCGGTACCACCGCCCGGGGACTTCGCCATGTCGGCGAGCCGTCCCTTGTAGGCCTCCTCGAAGGCGAGGCAGTCGGCGTCCGCGCGGTCGAGATCGCGTTTGACCTCGGGCCCATCCAGCGCCGGATAGAGATCCGTCAGATTCCACTCAGGCAGCGCTCCGAGCCCGGAGGTCTTGGACCGGGCGGCCGGCGCGGCGGGAGCGCGCTTGACGGCGGCTTTGCGGGCAGAGGTGGCGGGGGCGGGTCGGGCGGTACGGGTGCGCATCTGGGTCATACGGCTCAAAACGGACTGGCGAGGCGATCGGTTCGATCTTCAGGGAGCCACGCCCTGTGGCGAAGCGAGGGCCGCAAGGCGGCGGCACCGAAGCATGCCCGCGTCTCCCGCCGCAAGAGAGCCTTAACAGGACATTAATCCCGATCGGCGAGAGTGGTGACGGGGATAGTAGCGGGGTGAGTGTTGCGTCATGGCCGAACGCGTCCTGATCGTCGATGACGACCCGGTGGCGCGCCGCCTGGTCGAGAATATCGTGAGCCGGGCGGGCTTCGAGCCGGTGACGGCCGAGGGGGGCGACGCGGCGCTCGCCCTGCTGACGTCGGGCGAACGCGTCGACTGCGTGGTCCTCGATCTCGTGATGCCGGACCTCGACGGTCTCGGCGTGCTCGCCAGGATGCGGCAGGCCGGGATCGATGTGCCGGTCATCGTGCAGACCGCCCATGGCGGTATCGACAACGTCGTTTCCGCCATGCGGGCGGGCGCAGCCGATTTCGTCGTCAAGCCGGTCGGGGCGGAGCGTTTGCAGGTCTCGCTGCGCAATGCGCTCGCCACGAGTGCGCTCGCGGGCGAGCTCAGCCGGCTGAAGCGCAGCCGGTCCGGGACGCTGACCTTCAAGGACATCGTCACCCGCAGTCCGCGCATGCTGGCGATCCTGCACACCGCCGAGAAGGCGGCGGCGTCGACCATCCCGGTGCTCATCGAAGGCGAGTCCGGCGTCGGCAAGGAACTGATCGCGCGCGCCATCCACGGCTCGGGCGAGCGCCGCGCCAAACCTTTCGTCGCCGTCAATTGCGGCGCGATCCCGGAAAACCTGGTTGAATCGGTGCTGTTCGGTCACGAGAAGGGCGCCTTCACGGGTGCCGCCGAACGTCATGTCGGCAAATTCGTCGAGGCCTCGGGCGGCACGCTCTTCCTCGACGAGATCGGCGAGTTGCCGCTGCCGGCCCAGGTCAAGCTCCTGCGGGCGCTCCAGGAAAGCGAGGTCGATCCGATCGGCGCCAAGAAGCCCGTCAAGATCGACGTGCGCATCGTGTCGGCCACCAACCGCGACCTGATCGCCGACGTCAAAGCCGGCCGCTTCCGCGAAGACCTTTTTTATCGGATGCACGTTTTCCCGATCTCCGTGCCGCCGCTGCGCGAACGCAGCGAAGACATTCCCGAACTCGTGCGGCACTTCCTGCTGCGGTTCGCCGCGGAGGAAGGCAAGCGCATGCGGGCGGTCACCGGCGAGGCGCTCGCGCTGCTCGCCGGCCACCGTTGGCCGGGCAATGTGCGCCAGCTCGAGAATGCCGTGTTCCGCGCCGTGGTGCTCGCCGAGAGCGACGAAATCGGCGTCGCCGAGTTTCCGCAAATCGCGGCGCAGGGCGCGACCGAGACACCTCTCGTTCCTGATTCCGCACCGGAATCGTCGCCCGGCCGCGCCAGCGCAGCGCCGGCGCCGCTCGTGCTCGACGCCGGGGCGGGAACCAGCCGCGATGCCCGCCCCCGTACCGATTTACCGGGAACCCTGTCTTTGCTCGATGCGAGCGGGGAAGTCCTGCCGCTCGAGACGATCGAGGCTGCGGCGATCCGCTTTGCGATTGCCCATTATCGCGGACAAATGTCCGAAGTTGCTCGCAAATTGCACATCGGCCGCTCGACGCTCTATCGCAAGCTCGACCAACTGGGTCTCGCCGACAGCGCCGATTCCGCCAAATCCGACGTGGCGGGACGGTGACACCGCCACAAAATCGCGTGAAACGCCCTGAATAAAATGTCCCGGCCTCCTGGAACGTGGGCTAAATTGCATGCGGTTTGGTTTGGGCGTGGTCAGCGTCAGCGTCGGTCTCAACGCGTAAAGTGGTTATCGTCGCGGCACGGCCGCCACGCGAAAGGGAATTTGTCAAATGCGAGAGCTTCGTTTCGGGCTTCTTTTGGCCTGCACGGCCATTGCGGTCGTCCTGGTCGCCCGCACCTCGGCGATCTGCGCGACACCGGCCGAGGAAAAAGCGATCGAGGCCCTCGTTCCGGTCCCGGACACCACCGGCGTTCCTCCGCCGACCGCTGCAGACGTGGCCCCGCCGAGCGCCCCGGCAGCGGTTCCGGCTGCGCCAGCTGAGCAACCCGCCGCGGCTGCGGCGGCGCCTCCATCGCTCGACCAGCAGGTGGCGGACAGGCTCCGCGAGATCTTGACCGCAAAGTCGGACCGTTTCCTCGATCGCAAAATCCGCCCGGCCGTCGAGGCATTCTACGCCACGCGCGACTACGCGCCGCTCTGGGTCGACAACGGCGCGCGGAGCGCACGCGCCAAAGCCGCGGCCGCGTATCTCGCCAAGGTCGACGCCGACGGCCTCGATCCGGCGGATTATCCGCTGCCGGACGTGAAGGCCGGCGCGGACGCCGCCGCGCTCGCCGAAGCGGAGCTCAAGTTCACCGCGACGATCCTCACCTACGCCCGGCACGCGCAGACCGGTCGCGTGCATTACTCGCGCATCAGCCCGGATATCCTGTTCAACCTGGCGACGCCCGAACCGGCCGACGTGCTCGGCAAGCTCACGGACGCCGGCAACGTCGCGACCGCGCTCGCCAGCTTCAACCCGCAGCAGCCGGGCTACAAGGCGCTCAAGGCGAAGCTCGCCGAGGCGCGCGCCGCCAAGGGCGAGGGCAGCGCCAAGCGCATCGAGCATGGCGCCGTGCTCAAGCTGGGCAAGACCTTGATGCAGGACCCCCGCGTGCCGCTACTGCGCGAGCGCCTGGGCGTCGCCGCCGAGGGCGATGACACGACCTACGACAAGCCGCTCGCCGAGGCGGTGAAGAAGTTCCAGAAACAGCGCGGAATGGCCGAGACCGGCACGCTCACCAACGCGGTCATCGACGCGCTCAACGGGCCGAGGCGCGACCGCGACGCCGACATCATCATCGCCAACATGGAGCGCTGGCGCTGGCTGCCGCGCGATCTCGGCAATGCCTATGTGATGGTCAACATCCCGGATTTCTCGCTCAAGGTCGTGCAGAACGGCGTCACCGTGTGGACGACGCGCATCGTGGCCGGCAAGCCCGGCAAGATGGCGACGCCGATGCTCAGCGAGACGATGAAGTTCATCACGGTCAACCCGACCTGGAACGTGCCGCCGTCGATCATCAACAACGAATATCTGCCGGCGCTCGCCCAGGATCCGACGGTGCTCAGCCGGATGGGCCTGAAGCTCGAGCACAATCGCGACGGCACGGTTCACATCTACCAGCCGCCGGGCGAGCGCAACGCGCTCGGCCGCATCCGCTTCAACTTCCCGAACAAGTTCCTGGTGTATCAGCACGACACGCCCGACAAGCAACTGTTCGCGCACGACGTGCGCGCCTACAGCCACGGCTGCATGCGGGTGCAGAACCCGGACAAATATGCCGAGGTGCTGCTCTCGATCGCCAATCCGAAGGACAGCTACACGGTCGAGCGCATCCGCAAGATGTACGGGACGAGCGAGCAGGACATCCAGCTCCAGACGCAGATCCCGGTGCATCTGACGTACCAGACCGCCTTCGTGGACGACGCCGGCAAGCTGCAGATCCGCGACGACATCTATGGCCGCGACGCCCGCTATTCCGCGCTCATGAAAGGCGACGAGCGGCGCATGGCGGATGTCGGCGTCGATAATCGCGAGGCCGGCGCGACGCCAAGGCCGCGCCTGCCCACGGGCTATTCGTCCTGGGCGAGCAATGGATCGTCCTTCTTCGAACGGCTGTTCGGCGGCGGAGGCTACCAGCAGCCTGCCCCGCCGCCGGCCCGCGTCCGGCAGCAGCCGCAGCAGCGGCGGGTCTATCAGCAGCCGCAACAGCCGGCCTATCCGTCCTACGAGCGCTAAAGCTCTTCCGCGGGGCCGGCCCTGCCGGCCCCGCAGGAGACACGGCCGGCAGTCTAAGTCCTTACCAGCCCATCAATTTTATCGTTTCCATTAACCCGCCGGGGGCGCCCTGTTGCCCGCCCGGGCACGTTTTTGCCATACTCCCCCGGTAGTTAGGGGACGTGGAAGGGGGACGGGGCGCTAAATCTCGCGTTAACCGATCCCAGTAACAATCCGTTAGCCATGCGCACCGACGTGGGGCGTGCGCGCGGCTTTACCGTGGGCGTCGTCTACATGCGAGATCGCAAGTGCCATTTCGTGCCGCGCGCAATGCGCTGATTGCCGGCGGCACGTCGCGTGCGGGCCGGCGTCTCGGCCTCGCCGCGCTGGCGCTGTTGCTCGGCAACACGGCTCTCCAGAACGCTGCCGCCGAAGGCGACACGCGAACGATCTCGCTTCACCATATCCACACCGGCGAAGACCTCACCGTCACCTACAAGCGCAACGGGCGCTACGACGAGGAGGCGCTCAAGAAGCTCAACCACGTGCTGCGCGACTGGCGGCGTGACGAAGAGATCCGCATGGATCCGCGCCTGCTCGACGTGGTGTGGGACGTCTACCGCGACGTCGGCGCCAAGGAGCCGATCCAGATCATCTGCGGATACCGCGCGCCGGCGACCAACGCGATGCTGCGACGCCGCAGCCGCGGCGTCGCCCAGTTCAGCCAGCACACGCTCGGCCGCGCGATGGATTTCAACATTCCGGGCGTGTCGCTCGAGACCCAGCGCGAGATCGGCTTGCGGCTGCAGCGCGGCGGCGTCGGCTACTATCCCTCGTCCGGCTTCGTGCATCTCGACGTCGGCAGCGTGCGCCATTGGCCGCGCATGACCCATGATCAGCTCGCGCGCGTCTTCCCCGACGGTCGCACCGTGCACGTCCCGTCCGACGGGCAGCCGCTGCGCAACTACGCGCTCGCGCTCGCCGATCTCGAGAAGCGCGGATCGACCCCGTCGCAGATGTCGATCGACTCCGCGCGCAATGCGGGCGTGAACGTCGCCGAACGGCCGCGCAAGAACCTGCTCGCCTCGCTCTTCGGCGCGAAGGATGAGGATGAAGACAACGAGACGACGAGCGCGACGAAACGCGAGCCGGCACCGGCGCCAGCGGCCTCGCCCAAGGTCGAAAAGACCCTGAAGGTCGCCGAGAGCCGCCCGATCCCGATGCCGATCGCGCGCCCGCAGATCGCGGCGAAGGTCACGTCCGAACCCGCGCCGGCAGCGCAGCCTGAGCCCAAGCCTGCCCCGACGTTCAGCGTCGCCTCGGCCGGCACCCAGACGGTTCTGCTGAGCGAGCCGCCGCGCCCACCCGAAACGATCCCCGGCCCGTCGGCGAACGACATCGTCGCGGCGCGCTACTGGGAAGAGTTGGCGACGCCGGCGGCCCCGCCCGCTCAGGCGGAGCAGAAGGCTCAAATGCAGCTTGCATCAGCGGCATCGCATCAGGCGCAAGCGCTGCGCGCGCGCGCCGAGGCGCGCGAATCGACCGGCGCGGTGACGCAGACTCAATGGCCGTTGAAGAGCGAGCCCGGCGCCGATCGCGTGCCGCAAGAGCTCGCGCTCGCCTACGCGGCGCTGGCCGACGTCCGGCCCGCCCAGCCCGTGACGCGTAGTCTCAGCATGAATCCGCCGATCCCGCGCAACGCCGCGACGATCGAGCAGTCGGGCGCGTCGACGATCGCGCGCAAGGTCTCCCCGGCTGCCGTGACGGCTGCGCCGGCCGCTCCCGCCGCCACCGTCGCCGCCGCACGGCCTGCGCCGGCGACGAAGAAGATCGGCGCGCCGCCCTTCGAGGACATCTGGCTGCGCGCGCTCGCGCTCGCACCCGATCTGCAGAATCACATGACCACGATGGTGCTCGGCACGCCCGATCCGCGCGAGCTGCGCCCGCTCATGCGGAAGCCGGACAGCGCTGTGATGATGACGTTCTCCGACAATCCGAACGCCGCCATCACGACCGACCGTTTCACCGGCAGCGCCGTGGTGTTCATCTCCACCGTGACGTTCAATGCGCCGACGGCGCGCCGCGATATGGCGTCGCGCTCGCCCAGCGTCTTCCTCACGCCGTAATCCCGATCCTGCGAACTGTCGTTGCGAGGCGTGCGACGCACGCCGCGGCAATCTCACGCCACGGCTTTAGGGCATGAGACTGCAATGACGGAAAAGTCGGAAAATCAGATCATCCCGAGCGCGTGCATGTAGGTCTCGAGGATCGCTTCCTGCTCCATCCGCTCGTCCTTGTCCTGCTTGCGCAGCCGGACGATCGTGCGCAGCGCCTTGACGTCGTAGCCGTTTCCCTTGGCCTCGGCGAAGACGTCCCGGATATCGTCGGAGATCGCCTTCTTCTCCTCTTCCAGGCGCTCGACGCGCTCGATGAAGGCCTTGAGCTGATCCTTGGCGAAGCGGTGAGCGGTTTCTTCCTTGGCGGCGGCGGCGGTCGCGGTGGCCATGCGATACTCCTTGCGCAACGGTCTCGCGAGGAGCATTCGAAGCTGGCGCGCCTTCCGTCAAGGCGCGCGGGCGATCAGTCCACAGAACTCAGTGCTTGTGCATAGTTTTGTCGAGGGCGGCCTTCTGCTCGGGCGAGGCCTCCTTCTGGTGTTTCGCCCGCCATTGGTCGTAGGGCTCGCCGTAGACGATCTCGCGGCTCTGCTCCTTCGACAGCGGGATACCCTTGGCGTCGGCCGCGTCCTTCATCCAATTCGACAGGCAGTTGCGGCAGAAGCCGGCGAGGTTCATCAGATCGATGTTCTGAACGTCGGTGCGCGTGCGCAGGTGCTCGACCAGCCGGCGATAGACGGCGGCTTCGAGCTCGGTGCGGGTCTTGTCGTCAAGGGTCATGATGCTTCTCCTCGTGCGACCAACATAGGCGCGCGACGAAACCCTTTCCAGGCCCGGCCCCGGTGGTATGCGGGCGCGCTTCGCGATATCAATCGCGCCGCATGTCGGCCCGCGCCTTCCTCGAAGACCTCTTTCGCACCGCCGTCGCGGCGGCGCATCCCGCGACCTGTCTTGCGCCCTATCTGCCGCCGCCCGCGCCCGGCCGCCTGATCGTGCTCGCGGCCGGCAAGGCGGCGGGCTCGATGACCGAGGTCGCCGAACGCCACTATCTCGACGCGGGCAAGCTGTCGGCGAGCCGCATCGCCGGCGTCGCGGTGACGCGGCATGGCTATGGCCGTCCGACCCGCCTCGTGCCGGTGATCGAGGCCGGTCATCCGGTGCCCGATGCGGCGAGCCTCGATGCGGCGACGAAGACGCTGGCGCTCGCCGATCAAGCCGGCGCCGGCGACCTCGTGCTGGTGCTCATCTCGGGCGGAGCATCCGCCAACTGGATCGCGCCCGCCGCCGGCCTCGCGCTCGCGGAGAAGCAGGCGGTGACGCGCGCGCTCCTCAAATCCGGCGCCGCGATCGGCGAGATCAACACGGTGCGCAAGCATCTCTCGCGCATCAAAGGCGGACGGCTCGCCGCGCATGCCCATCCGGCGCGCGTGGTCACGCTCGCCATCTCCGACGTGCCCGGCGACGATCCGGCGGTGATAGGCTCCGGCCCGACGGTGCCCGATCCCTCGACGCTCGCAGAGGCGCGCGCGATCGTCGCCCGCCATCGGCTCGATCTGCCGCCGGCGGTCGGACGCGCGCTCACCGATCCCGCGAACGAAAGCCCGAAGCCCGGCGATCTCATATTCGCGCACTGCGAATTTCACCTCGTGGCACGGCCCGCCGACGCGTTTCGCGCGGCGCGCGCCAAGGTCGAGGCCGCCGGCTTCGAGCCGATCTTCCTCGGCGACCGGCTCGAAGGCGAGGCGCGCGAGGTCGCCGCCGCCCACGCGCGGCTCGCGCGCGAGACGCAGGCGGCAGGCCGCCGCGCCGTCATCCTGTCGGGCGGCGAGCTCACCGTTACGCTGCGCGGAAACGGCCGCGGCGGACCGAACCAGGAATATGCGCTGGCGCTCGCGAGCGCGCTCGCCGGCGCGCGCGGAATTACGGCGCTCGCCGGCGACACCGACGGCACCGACGGCGGCGCCGGCAGCGCGGATGACCCGGCCGGCGCGCTGATCGACGAAACCACGGTGGCGCGCGCCCGGGCGCACGGCCTCGATCCTGCCGCCTTTCTCGCCGACAACAATTCCACCGAGTTTTTTGCGTGTCTCGGCGATTTGCTCAGCCCGGGACCCACCACCACCAACATCAATGATTTTCGCGCCATCGTCGTTGACACGCCATGACACATTTCGAAAATCCCCGAGCATGATCGCGCTTTCGACCATCGCGACGTTGCGACGCGCTGCGCCACGGATCGCCGTGGGCGCGCTCGCCGCCGGCATGCTGCTCGCGGCGTCGCCGGCGGCGGCCGATTTCAGGCTGTGCAACAACACGCCGAGCCGGGTCGGCATCGCGATCGGCTACAAGGACAACGATGGCTGGGCAACCGAAGGATGGTGGAACCTGTCGTCCCGCAGCTGCGAAACCCTGCTGCGCGGAACATTGAGCGCGCGCTACTATTACATCTATGCGGTCGACTACGACCGTGGGGGCGAATGGTCAGGCCAGGCCTTCATGTGCAGCCGCGACAAGGAATTCACCATCCGGGGAACCGCGGACTGCCTCGCGCGCGGGTACGACCGCACCGGGTTCTTCGAGGTCGACACCGGGGAGCAAGCGGCCTGGACGGTGCAGCTCACCGAATCCACCGAGAGCAGACCGACCGGCCCGAGCACGCCGCTGATGACCGTGCCGACGCCCGGCCGCCAGGGACCGGCGCAACCGGGACCCGCGCCGGCATTCCCGAGCCCGGCACCGCGATGAGACGGCAACGCCGCACCAAGATCGTCGCGACGCTTGGGCCCGCCTCGTCCGAACGGGGACAGATCGCAAAGCTGTTCGAGGCCGGCGCCGACGTCTTCCGCATCAACATGAGTCATACGCCGCCCGATCGCATGCGCGAGCTGGTGCGCACGATCCGCGCCGTCGAGAAGCACTACGGCCGGCCGATCGCGGTGCTGGTCGATCTGCAAGGGCCGAAGCTGCGCATCGGCAGCTTTGCGACGGACGCGGTGACGATCGACAAGGGCGCGCGCTTCGTGCTCGATTCCGATCCGGCGCCGGGCAACGCGGAGCGCGTGCATCTGCCGCATCCGGAAATCCTCGCCGCGCTCGAGCCCGGGCACACGCTGCTGCTCGACGACGGCAAGATCAGGCTCACCGCGGTCGAGACCTCGGCGAAGCGCGCGGTCACTCGCGTCGAGGTCGGCGGCAAGCTCACCGCGCGCAAGGGCGTGAGCCTTCCCGACACGACGATCCAGGCCTCGGCGCTCACCGCGAAGGATCGCACCGATCTCGAAGCGGCGCTCGACGCCGGCATCGACTGGATCGGCCTGTCCTTCATCCAGCGGCCGGACGACATCGCGGAAGCGAAGAAGAGCACGCGCGGCCGCGCCGCGGTGATGGCGAAGATCGAGAAGCCGCAGGCGGTGAGCCGCCTCGACGAGATCCTGGATGTCACCGACGGGCTGATGGTCGCCCGCGGCGACCTCGGCGTCGAGATGCCGCTCGAGAAGGTGCCCGGCGCGCAGAAGCAGATCACGCGCGCGGCGCGGCGCGCCGGCAAGCCGGTGGTGGTCGCAACCCAGATGCTCGAATCGATGATCTCGAGCCCGGTGCCGACGCGCGCCGAGGTGTCGGACGTCGCCACCGCGATCTTCGAAGGCGCGGACGCCGTCATGCTGTCGGCCGAATCCGCCTCCGGGCAGTATCCGGTGGAGGCGGTCGCCACCATGAATCGCATCGCCGAGGAGGTCGAGCGCGATCCGACCTATCGCACCATCATCCACGCGCAGCGCACCGACCCCGAGGCGACCGGCGCCGATGCGATCGCGGCCGCCTCGCGCCAGATCGCCGAGACGCTCGATCTCTCCGCGGTGATATGCTGGACCTCGTCCGGCGCGACGGCGCTGCGCGTCGCGCGCGAACGCCCGGCGCCGGCGATCGTCGCGATCTCGCCGAACGTCGGGACCGGCCGCAAGCTGGCGCTGGTGTGGGGCGTCCATTGCGTCGTCGCCGAGGACGCGCGCGACCAGGACGACATGGTGGACCGCGCCTGCCGCATGGCGTTCAAGGACGGATTCGCCAAGGCCGGCGAGCGCGTCATCATTGTGGCCGGCGTGCCGCTCGGCACGCCGGGCGCCAGCGCGCGAGCGCCGTCAGCTCATTGATCGCCGCGACGATCACATCGCATGACGTGTGATGCAGCATGTGCCCGACGCCGTCGAGCACGATCAGCTTGGCACCGGGCACCAGCGCCGCCATGGCGCGCGAATGCAGATCGCACGAGACGGTGTTGTCGCAATCGCCGGTGATGATCACGGTCGGCACGGCGATCTCGCGATAGCGCGGCGCCTGCGCGGTGACGAACGCCTTGAGCGCGCCGACGTCCTGCGCGTTGGCGATGAACTCGGCCGGCCGCAGCACCAGCCGCGCCGCCGCCCGCCGCAGATAGTCCGCCGGCGCAAGCTGCGGAGCGAAGACCTCCTTGAGCGCGCCGCCGATGAGGAGCAGGCCGAGCGGCAGCGCGAGCCCGTAGACGAACAGCGATCCGACGACCGGCCGCATGGCCAAGCGGTTGTACCACGAGATGCCGCCCGGCCACGGATGGGTCACCGGCGCGAGCAGGACGAGGCCGGCGACACGCGCGGGAAAGTCGAGCGCGTAGGTGGCCGCGAGCGCGCCCGACCACGAATGGCCGGCGATCACTGCGCGCGCGACGCCGATGCGCGCGAGCGCTTCATCGATCAGCGCCGCCTGCCGCGCCGGCGAGGCGTCGGCCATACCGCCCGGGCGATCGCTGAACCCGTGGCCGGGCCGATCGATCAGGACCACGCGCCGCTTGTGCGCGAGCGCCATGCCGAGGGTGAGGCGCTGGTCTTCGAGATTGCCGCTCGCTCCGTGCAGCAGCACGATCGGCGGATCGTCCGTCTGCGGCCCGATCTCGACGATGTGAAGCGTTCCGCCGGTCACCGGCACGAACCGGCCGGCGGGACGATGCGCACGCTTGAGAAATGCGAGGCCAAGCGCCGTGCCGGCGGCGCAGACAAAAAGGATTGCGACGATGAGGAAACCGATGACGAGCATCGTAGGGAGATCAGATCACCGCCGCTGATATGCAAGAGGCGGACATGAACCTCGTCGGCTAGATGTCCCGCCCTTCGACCTTCTCGGTGAGCGTCTTCACCCGGTCGGGGATCCCCTTGAGGCGGGGATGCACCGCGAGCGCCCGGCGATAGGCGTCGAGCGCGTCCTTCTCGTCGCCGATGTCCTGCAGGATCGCACCGAGGCCGGAGAGCGCGCCGAAATGCCTCGGCTCGCGCGCCAGCACCTGGCGCAGATCGGCGAGCGAGCTCGCATAGTCCTTCTTGAGGAAGAACACGGTGGCGCGCCGGTTCCACGCTTCGACGTATTGCGGTTTGAGCTCGATGATCGCGTCGAGCAGGCGGATGGCGAGATCGTATTTCTCCGCGTCGACCGCCGTCTTCACCCGCGTCATCAAGAGATTGCAGGTGTCGCTGCCGGAGACGAGCCACAGCGCCCAGATGCGATCCTCGATGTGCTTGGCGCTCGCCTCGTCGGGAGCCGCCTTGAGCGCGCCGAACAGGAAGTCGAGATTGCGGGTGCGGTCGCCGCGCTGCGGCTTGGGCGGGTTGGCCGGCGGCTGGACCCAGTCCTTCTTGTCCTTGTCGAGCGGCAGCTTGTCGGGAGGCGCCTGGCCGGGCGCCGTCTGCGCCGCGGCAGCGGCCGTGAACGCCAGCGCCGTCAGCATGGCGAGGATGGTCGGGCGAAGACTCATGGCGTCCAGCTTAAGGGGAGACGCCCGAGCCGCAAAGTGGTTCCCGCATCAAAGACATGTGAATCCGCGCCCGCCGAGGCCTGTTCGACCTCGGCGCGAAACGGCATGGAAACGCGCTCAGCCCTGGCGGGCTTTGAACCGGCGCTGCGTCTTGTTGATGATGTAGACGCGGCCCTTGCGGCGCACGATGCGGTTGTCGCGATGGCGGCCGCGCAGCGACTTCAACGAATTACGGACTTTCATGTGAACCTCGGATCTCGCGCGGGCCGGCGCTCATGTTGGAAAAATTCGAGGCAGACCATACGGACGGTGCCCGCTCGCGTCAAGGGAGATTTATCCAGTCCAATCAAAGGGATATCAGCTCACGCGCGGCGCGAGGTCGACGCGCACGACGTCGATGTTTCCGCGCAGAGGGGGAAAGCGGGTGAGCACCGCCGGGTCGTGGCCCGGAATGATGTGGCTCGGCCCGTCCGCCAAGCCCTCCACGATCGAAAAACCCTCGATTGCCCCCATCACGTCGGCGGCGGGAAACGGGTTGCGCTCCTCGATATTGGCCCAGTAGTGCACGGCGTCGCTCGCGAGCACGACCCAGCCGCGCGCCGTATGCACGCGCACGACCTGGAGCCCGCCGGTATGGCCGCCGATGAGATGCACGGTCACGCCCGGAGCGATCTCGCCCGTGCCATCGTGGAATTTCACGCGGCCCGCGTAGAGATTGCGCACCAGCGCCACCACGTCGTCGACCTCGCTCTGCCGGCGAAACCATTTGTGGCAGATGCAGCGGCCGGTCGCCTGCGCCATCTCGGCGTCCTGGATGTGGAAGGTCGCCTGCGGAAAGAGATCGATGTTGCCGGCGTGGTCCCAGTGCAGATGGGTGAGCACCACGTCTCGCACTTGCGCCGCCTCGATCCCGGCGAGCCCCAGCGCGTCGGCCGGCGGATGGACGAACTGCCGGTTGCGGCGGCTCGATGCGCCGGCCGAAAAACCGGTGTCGACCACGATGGTGCGGCCCTCGCCGCGGATCGCCCAGATGTAGAAATCCATCTGCATCGGGCCGTCATGGCCGTCCGGCATGATGAAGTTCTGGCTGCCCGGGCGCGCGCTCGAGGAACCGAAGCGCAGCGCGAGGATCTCGTAGTTCGGGAGAGCGTCCGTCATCGTTGCGCTTTGCGTTCGGGAATCTGGATCAGCTCGTCGAGCTGCTCCTTGGTGAGCGGCGCCGCAATGTATTTGAACGTCACGGCGTCCGCCATGATGTCGTCGAGCCCGGAGATGCGATCGGGATCGACCGCCGCCTTCGGCAGAAACTCCTGCAGCGCGCGCTTCGCGGTCGCCTCCGAGATGCTCGCCCACTCCGCATAGGCCTTGAGCCCTTCGGGCGTCGCGTAGACCCAGTCGAGCGCCTCGCGATAGCCGCGCATGAAGCGCACGAACACGTCCTTGCGCTGCGCGAGCTCGGTCGCGTTGGCGATGACCAGGCGCACCGTCTGGCGGTCGAGCGAGGGATCGTCGGATGCCTTCGCGATCACGCGCGTCTTGCCGGCCTCCGCCATGTCGACGCCGAAGGGCGCGCCCGCCCAGCCGACGTCGATCTGGCCGCTCATCACCTGGGTGAGCGTGGCGGGCGCCGCGCCGGTCGCGGTCGGCTTGAACTTCACGCCCGACGAGCGCTGCAGCGCCAGCACCGCGGTGTGGCTCGACGATCCGTTGGTCGAATAGGCGACGGTCTTGCCTTCGGTGTCCTTGAGGCTGCGGATAGGCGAATTGGCCGGCACGTACCAGAACATCTGCGCGCCGCCCGTGAAGGTCGAGCCGATGATGCGCACCGGCGCGCCCTTGGCGAAGGCGCCGAGCGCGCCCAGAAAGCCGGTGGCGACGCCGATTTGGGCGCTGTTCGAGATCACCACCTGCTGGGTCTCGCCGGCACCCTGGGTGTAGAGCACCTCGAGCGCGAGCCCGTGCTTCTTGAAGATGCCGGCGTTCTGGCCGAGTTCGGAGACGAAGGTCTCGCCCACGCCACGCGCGCCCACCGCGACCTTGAGGTGGTCCTGCGCGAGCGCGGCGCCGGTGCAGAGCAGAAGCGCGCCAAGGCTGGGCAGCAACGTGTAGCGGCGCATCGCGTGTCCTCCCGGGGTCTTTTGCCGGCCTAGGTGTAGCGGCGCCGCGGCCATGGATCAACGCACGCCGTCGGCGCTCCCTCTCCCCAGCACGCGCTTTTCCGATTAGCCTTCCCGGAACGACACCGGGAGGGCACGCATGTTCGGCAGGCACG